>Ga0105239_10000244_pt1 | contig 80883 bp, 79 predicted proteins | sample KBSC44metaG_FD_92761 | JGI IMG/M metagenome (GOLD analysis project Ga0105239, IMG submission 92761) | Corn rhizosphere microbial communities from Kellogg Biological Station, Michigan, USA - KBS C4-4 metaG | ecosystem: Host-associated > Plants > Roots > Rhizosphere > Soil | place: Michigan, USA...
CGTGAAAACACCGTTTACTATGCCAAATCTTTCAATTCAGACGTCCCAAAAACTGTCGATATCCTTGCCGATATTCTCCAGAACTCTAAGCTTGACCCTAAGGCCGTTGAAAGAGAACGAGATGTCATCCTAAGGGAACAAGAGGAGGTCGATAAGCAGTTGGAAGAGGTTGTTTTCGACCACTTGCATGCCACCGCCTACCAAAATCAGCCTCTCGGTCGCACTATCCTCGGTCCGCGAGAGAACATTCTCAGCATTACTCGTCAAGATCTAGTTGACTATATCAGCACTAACTATACCGCCGATCGTATGGTCCTTGTCGGAGCTGGTGGCGTACCCCATGAGGAGCTTGTCAAACTTGCTGAGAAACACCTTGGTGGATTGAGATCAGCTCCCCCTACCTCCCTTGCCGCTGAACTTGCCGCTGAGCAGAAGCGAAAGCCCGACTTTATTGGCTCCGAAGTCAGACTTAGAGACGATACTATCCCTACTGCGAACATCGCCATTGCCGTCGAAGGTGTCAGCTGGAAGGATCCGGACTTCTTCACTGCCCTGGTAACCCAGGCTATTGTTGGTAACTGGGACCGCGCAATGGGCAACTCACCATACCTCGGAAGCAAGCTGAGTACATTTGTTAACGCCAACAACCTGGCTAACAGCTTCATGAGCTTTTCCACCAGCTATAGTGATACCGGGTGAGTTCTACTCGTTCATTGTTCAACTATTACTAACTATTTCCTAGTCTGTGGGGTATCTATCTAGTTACCGAAAACAAGACTCAAATTGATGATTTGGTCCATTTCACACTCCGAGAATGGTCCAGGTTATCGTTCAATGTCAGCGAAGCAGAGACTGAGCGCGCCAAGGCCCAACTTAAAGCTTCCATCCTGCTATCTCTCGATGGTACTACTGCTGTCGCCGAGGATATTGGACGACAAATTGTGACTACTGGACGAAGAGCAGACCCCGCCGAGATCGAGAGAGTTGTTGGCGCAATCACAGAGAAGGACGTCATGGCATTTGCGCAGAAGAAACTGTGGGATCAAGACATCGCCATCTCCGCTGTTGGGTCAATTGAGGGTCTCCTAGATTACAACAGAATAAGGGGAGATATGAGCCGAAATGCAGCATAGATAAGAGAGTAGGTTTCGGAGTGGGCGAAGGGCTTTGGGGGTTTAGCAGAAAACTCGGTCTGTAGAGGAGACGCTTTGTATTGTACAGTGCATACTTCGAAAAAAAGAGAGAAAGTGCAAAGATCCTAATCGTTTCTATATGTGGCGTGTGCCAAAATGAGTTGATAGCCGAATACTTGAACGTGCATACGGATGCCTGGTCCTTGCGATTGACTGAGTGAGTGTTGTTGTGAACCCCAGTCCTATATCACGACGTCCGTAAGCATGGTAGAAGTGTACGAGTGGGTCCCTGGGTTGTGCTTCCTGAACCAGGGACAAGCAAGGCGCCTAATACCCGTTTGATTCCATCAACTTGGGCCCCTTAAGATAGCCTCATCACGTGTACTAATAGCTCGTCGATACCTTTATTTCGAACTCTCGTTCTTTCGAAACAGGAGTTCATCTTGTATGTCCGATTCAATGAGATGCTCCAGGTCGCTTACCGTTGTCAGATCCTCGAGACGGAGGCACCGCCTTGAACCAACCCAAGTCCTGCCAACTTTGTGCCATATTCAACACCCCATCGGTCAAATGGTTTCTGCACTCGACAACCTCCCCTCCTTTCATTTGAGGCAATCCTAATGTCCTGAGAGCAGACCAGGAATTATTGATCATTTGAAATTGAATCTCTCTATTTACGGACGTAGCAGGCCCTCATCACTAGTGGTGGGTTCAGAAGTGGCACCGAGTCGATCAGCTTCGAGAAAGCATGGAGATATAACCCGATCAGTCAGCTGAAGCGCGGTGGAAAACCTTGACAGTGTCCTAATCAAGGCATCAACCGTCTTTAGCGGAATTCCGCCTCTTAGAAGAAAGCAGCATTGAATATTTGCTTGACTGCTATTCATTCGGCAAGCAGACTTTTCTGGTGTTTCAGAACCCCTTTTGTGAGTTTTGACCTCGGCTTTGCGGGCCAGTTGATAAATACATGACGCAACATCTCCCGAACTCTATCCTGGCCTCACTAGTCACTTGGACATGACATGATAATGCTCGGTTCAGCATCGATCCTACCACTTCATACCGAAAGTGTCGACTAACTAACGGAGAAACCCTTTCTAAGTGGCTAGGTATGCCCGCCACAGGTACCATGGGTCTTGGAATAGTGCTGTTCTCCTGTCTCTTGCTCGTGCACAGCTTACAAATTGGGTTGTGCTTGTTCTACTTGTATTCAGACTTTTAAATGGACTACAAGTACATTCCCGCTGTCCGCAATTGCTCTACTCAACTCTCTATCTTGACCTTTAACCTGGAGTCCCAAAGTATCGGGCCGAATACTTCGCCTTCGCTCGGATCTCCTCCCTCTCTTGCTTTGACACGGGCCGACTAAATCGACACCAGTCGCAGACATGCCCACCAAAAACCAAGCCCTCATCTTTAGCAAGATCCCCGAGGACTTCCCCGTGCCCGGGGAACATCTAACAATCAAAGACGTCGGATTCGATCTCGACCAAGAGCTGCCACCCAACAGCCTGATCCTGGAAACCCAGTATGTCTCCTTTGACCCATACCTACGAGGTATGCTGCGGGATCCCAGCGTCAAATCATACTCGCCAGCATTCCCTCTCGATTCGCCCATCATCGCTGGCTCACTGGCCAAGGTCCTGAAGTCGAGTCTCGACGGCTACAAGGAGGGCGACATTGTCCGCCACAGCCTCCCCGTCCGGGAGTACAACCTATTTTCACAAACCAGCGAAAAGCAGCCTACGCCCATAAAACTAGACCTGTCTACCGCCCCAGACGACATTCGCCACTTCCTCGGCGCTCTAGGCATGCCTGGTTTGACAGCATACTCGTCGCTGTATGAAATTGGCAAGCCACAAAAGGGCGAAATCATCTTCGTGAGCAGCGCCGCTGGCGCCGTGGGTCAACTGGTGGGTCAACTCGCCAAACACGAAGGCCTGACGGTCCTAGGCTCTGTCGGCTCCGACGACAAGCTCGACTTCATCATCAACGAGCTTGGCTTCGACGGCGGCTGGAACTACAAGAAAACGAACGGAAAGTCAACCCACGAAATCCTCACCGACCTCACCAAGGGCAAGGGCATCGACATCTTCTACGACAACGTCGGTGGCGAGCAGCTGCAGGGTGCGATAGAGAGCCTCAACGTCTTCGGTCGCATCGTTGCCTCTGGTCAGATCTCCCAGTATAACCTGCCCCCTGAGAAGCGGTACCCGATCACGAATAGTTTTTTGACTATTGTGAGGCGCCTCACATGGACGGGATTCCTGGTCAGTGATGCCAACATGGGCCCTGTGCATGCCAAGGCGCACCGTGAGAATGTCTCCAAGTGGTTGAAGGACGGGAGCTTCAAGGCAAAGATCCATGAGACTGTGGGTATTGAGAATGCTGCCGAAGCGTTTGTGGGCATGCTACGGGGTGATAATTTCGGGAAGGCTGTGCTGAAGGTGAAGGCCTGAGACACCATGATATTAAGAAAGTTATCCGGTAAATCATGATAGGACGGATGGTTCTCGAGAGGTGGAAGAACGGGCAATTTTGCGCCACATACGCCAGGCGCCAGGCGCCAAAGAGCTGATCGAAATGAAATCGATGGTAGGAATTTGAACATTGCAACGAATAGACGAATACAGCATAGTTGGGGGTGATGCTTGAACCTCGTTTCGTCCTCGCCCCAGAGCGGGGGGAAATGTACTCCTGGATATAGCACATCATCATATCTATATGTGCCGAACTGGCCTTAACGGGCTGCCTGTTTGGCTTGCTAAAAGTGTCGAGGCCACTCTGATCCGTCACATACATTCATTTCATTCCAGTGCCATAAACAGCGACTAAGAGTCGTCAATCTAGTATCGGAGATGAGTTCGTAGTTTGTATGCGACAGGCACGCGGCTTCGTAACGCTTGACAAAGCTTTAGTTAGCTCCTTGTTCAAGGTCTGGGATCGGCCTCGGGAAAGGGGTATATTGTTGAAGGAGGGGTTGATATATGCCCGCTTGCTCGGAAGTGGAGCATCGGCAGTCCTTGCCATTCTATGTAATCATCAAGAAGTACATCAATTCGTCTTCGTGAAACTCCACGTGGTGCTATAATCCGAGTTTCTTCCACACCCCGCGGGGCTGTCCGCCCCAGGACTCACGTCAACCCTCTCAAATCTATTGTTCGCGCCCAAAAACTCTCTAATTTGTTGCCCGGTCCCTGTAAAATGTCCTTCAGCCACCATCCCGTCACAATTTGGATTCAGGAAGTCGAAAAGCTCGCCTGCGATGTATCCTGCCAGAGCACCCAATGCTCCACCGATAATGGTACCCAGGCCAGGAACGGCGGTGCCGATGATGCCACCTATGAACGTGGAGACCGCTGTTACGGCTTCTTGGATGACTACGTTCTCCGCCAATTTGTTCCCAATTGCTTCGCCCGCTTTCTTACCTGCGACTTCGGCGGCGCCTTCTGCGAGATCTCTTGTTTTGGATTCGAGGGTGCGAAGGGCGGCGCCCTGGTCTGCGTGGCCAGAGTTTGCGATTGTGTACATTCCCACAACGACCTCCTGGTCCCCTATGGAGATGTTCGGGATGGTGCTGGCTGGAAATGTGAACCCTTCTGCATGATCACCTAACGCTTTGCTTACTGACAAGGTATCTCGTCCGAGCATCGCGATTGCGACGGAGATGAAGAGCGTGTCCTTGACTCGCGAGCGAGGGATCCTGCATTCAATCTTGTCGACAGAAAATATGTAGACCGAGTCCATGACGACAAAGATGGACTCGGGGGTTCCTTGCCATACTAGCTTGCCTTTCTCAAATTTGAAGAACTCACCAGGTGCAGTGTTGACAGGAAGCTTGTCGCGGATCGGAAAACCGAGGGTCCCAAGGGGTCCTCCAAGAGAGTTGTACTTGTCATTTATGGCTGCAGGTAAGGCAATGGCGCCAGCACTGGGCATCCAGTAGGTGGCACCATGTTGGAAGGATTGCCAGCGACCCCGCCCAATGGACACCTCAGGACCAAGCGGATAGCCAAGCCAGCTCCTTTCAGCATCAAGTCGATGCCAAAGGGCACCGATATCGCCATAGAGCTCCCATGCCTTTGTCTCGGGTGTCCAGTAAATAGCCCCGGATTCGAAGTTGTTGAATCAACCTCTCCCATCACGGGCACTCGTCTCATCAGTGAGAGGACAACCTAGAACTCCCACTCCTCCGCCTATTTGGTCAAAGCGAATTCGAATATCTCCGTGGACCTCAAAGGCTTTACTCTCAAACGGAATTGCCCAAACACCGGCATTCTCGAAGTTCTGAACGTAGCAAGACTTGTTCCCGGCTGATGTCGCAGTGATTTGACCTACTGCACGGCCGAGCCAAGGAAGTCTGAGAACTGCGGAAGCAAACGCTCGTCGCTTCGCACGCTCCTCTGCTCGCTGTATTTGTTGATCGTTCTGGTCGTCTCCGTGACCACCGTGGCCGAGACCTCCTGGTCCTTCTTGTGCTTGTGCTTGTAATGCTAGAGTGCCACCAGTCTGGAAGAGCAGCATTGGGCTTATGTCGTGCACCACCAGGGGGGTGGCATGTTGATGTTGATCAGATGGAAGCGCCATTGAGACGGTGTTGTAGTACACTAAACGTTCGTGCCGTCAAATATTTACAAACTCACAGGGTGTCGAGCATAAAGCGCTCTCCATGTTATAGAACATGCAGCCCTCCCAGGTAGAGATTCCATGACGCCAGATAGAAAGGAGCCGAACCACGATTCAGGAAGGCGTTTTGCGGACATGGAGTCAAATGAAGCATTAATTGGGGACGTTGAGAACATTTTGTTCAGCTCTCCAGCTGCTGGCCTTGATCTAAGATCCTGATTCGATCTTTCGTATTCATACCTCGTGTTGAGCGGCCTAGATCAACACAGATGGGTGAAGACTCCCACCGCGTTGGAGTACTTGGAGGACACAAGTGGCGCTAGAACCCCTCTATCTCGTGTTTGAATGGTGCCCTCCCATTGACTGCCCCTTGTGGTCGCTAACTGATACCAAGGTCAGAGGAAGTTTTGTGAGATGGACAGAAAGTTTCGATGCAACCACCTGAGGGCGAGATGTTGACGGTTTCTTGGCAATGCACCCGCGCACCAATGGGAGGGGAAAAGATCTCTTGATGTTCTATCTAATGTTGATGTTCTCTGTCTCATAGATTTACTAGGAATTGGATCGGTTTCCTTCGAATTCACATTACCTATAGTTGCCTCTGCCATAACGCCATCCACCTCCCTAAGCATGTCAGTTGGCAGCCTCGTAGGCGTCGGAGACAAACAGAATAAATAATAATATAATATATCAGTTTTGATATTTAAAGACTAGCGTGCTTGGCGTCAACGCTTCAGCGTACAAAAGTAGATCTGAGCCTTCATCGTAGACTCTTGACTATGAGCGAGGGCAATCCTACTTCCTTTTCCTTTTTTTGCCAAACCAATGAGTCAATGACACACAATCCGTGGTCCATCTGGAGGGGACGCGAACCAACCCAGTTGGCGACTCTGACTGGCCAATAGCAATCAACGTCGTTCTTGATCCTCCTCCAACCAACACATGCAGATAGTGGAGTCTCAGATACGATGGTCGAGGTCATAGGACTCGATGCTTCGGTTCAAAGACGATCGTGTCTACCCTGAAAGATGTTTAGGCTCTAGAAGTTGTGGGATAGGGGCTGGACGAATCCTGCCATCAATGTTTCCTTCAGCTCCAGCTGGACTTTGCCCAACACGAACGCCGTTCGTCTAGTCTTGCTGGTTGAAGGTTCGGAAGCCATGGATCTTCACCGTCTTATGCCTTGTGCCTCCTTGCTTGGTCTCAAGTAGCCATATGCTCTGAAGATCGGACGGGTTTCTTGGCCTGACTTCCTACCTGACAGCCGTCTGAGGATTCCATAATATAAGCGCATCTTGTTCACTCATCATCTTTCATAAAGTCGATCATGATGGACTTGACATGAATGAACAAGTAACATAACTTCTCTCTCTGGATCTACCATACATCCGCGATGGCCAATCTCGCAGGCTTCGATGTCATCGCTGAGGCACATATCGAGACAATAATCGACTTACTCAATCTCCTCCCCTTCACCAACCCCATCGATGGCAAGAGAATTCATCTCCTCGGCGGACCATTCAGTACCGACTTGAACCTGCCCCTAGGTCCATTCGGCAACCTGGTATTGCGTGTCACTATTGATGCCACTCTCAGACCTGTATTGCGCCAACCCCAGGTTACTGTCAATGTCAACCTTAGCGGAGGATCTTCGTCCGTTGCTGGTCGCGCTCTGAGCAATATAAGTGGGCAGGTGACAGTTACGGTTCCTCTGCAGTTTGATCTTGCCCCATCCTCTGCCCCTGGGGACCAAAACATACCAAACATGATCCTCAGTGGAACGAATCCTCAGATCACCCTTGATGCGGCGTCTCAAGCTCAGGCCAACGCTATTTTCGGAGCAGGAGGAGCGGGCCGTCTCACTAGCGGATTACGAGATGGGTTGGCTGCATTGCTAAATGCCGCTGGGACTCGCGCAATACCTGTTATGGGTTTCAAGGTGATTAATGGGATTGCAAGTGACAATCCTCAGGTTCTTTCAGCTCTACCAGCTATTGCCTGGATCGATAGCAGCACATTGGCAGTCTTTGGGTATTATCGCTTCCCTGCCACTGGCGGAGATCTGAATCGCAAGACCGACAGCGATATTATACAAGCCACAGAAGAATTCTTTTCTGACGGTAGAGTACTGGATCCAGGTCGACGCGTGGCCCTGCTCATGTCTGCGGATGGCTTCAGACGTGTGGTCAGCTGCCCAGCAATCCGGAAGGGAATAGTCACTGGGCTCATCACAAAACGCGAGTTACAGAAATGGAAAGATTTTGTCACTGCTCGAGACGGTAATGACTCTCAAGCAGAGCCAGAGATGAAAGCTTGGCTCAATTCAACTTCCCCATCAGGTCCGGAGACAGTTGGTGGTATAGCTACCATGGAAGCCAATACACCACCTCCTTGCGGACGGGGTACGACAGAAATAACACGTCTGGATCCCGGCATCACACAGAGTCCTGTGACTCCCATGCTGCGCCAGATGGAGATATCACTGGACCAAGGACGTATCGTCGCGAAATTCAATGCTGGAGGTAATGCAGAGATAGTGACGGGTGATATCTCATTCAATGTTGACGGTGTGATTGACTTCTTTGTAGAAGCAAGTGGTGGTGTATTGGTTTTCCGGATTAACCCGCACACACCAGCAGTCACATTGAGCTCCGGAGGGCTTTACAGCACTGGTACTTGGTCTCGCTCAAACATTTGCCGAAATCACTGGTCTGTGGAGCGTTCTGATCAATCTTGCTGGCGCATACATGAGATTCGCATTGTCTCAGGCCTTGAACAACTCACTACCTAAGACGTTCATTCTCAATTTGCCTCAAGATACCTTACGCAACCGTGTAGTTGACCTCCAAATCCACCCTGAGTCAGTCCTCGCTCTGGGCTTGGTTGAACGTAAACCATCATGGAACGACTTCAATCCAGCCCTCTTCCTAGACACGAGTATGGACGAGCGGACCTCAGCTGCAATTCCCCTACCAAACCAACTCAATCTCCCAGCAACAGATTGGGGTTGTCTGGCGGCTTCATTCCCATACACCCGCTCATTCTGGGATGAATCATTCACAGTCCGCGCCCGAGCGCGCGACATCCCACTGCCCGTAACCCTGACCAACTGGCGTATGGACGTTGGCAACATCACCGAGAGCTGGCTCTTGGGAAGTCTCGTCATCGATCCGCGAATCACATGGAGCAATGAGACCAAACCAATCGCAGCTGGAACACATACTCTTCGCGGCAACGTCGAGCATCTCACCGAGCTCTTCGTCCCGACTCTCGACGGACCTCTCAGCACCGCAGACGTCAGAGTCAATATCACAGGAGACGCAGTAAACGGCTGGCGAGTTCGCCTCCTCGGCTCGGACGGAAATTTCTTCCTGCGCATCTCCGTCGACGCCCGCGATGGAAGAGGTGGATCCTGGACTGCCGACACTTTCATCACACATAAAGCCGAACAGGTCGACTTGCCCGCTGAATATGAAACTTACCGCAGGGAATGCGATGCAAAGTTCCAGGAATGGTTTGCGAGACGAGCTGAAGGACTCGGACACCATTCGTTCGAGATTGCGAATGTTGAGCGCAGGAATACAGTGATTAATCAGGAGGTGAGAGAGGAATTTGTGGTTTGGGATTTGATCAGCAGAGGAGATCTTGGTGTGTTCAACCAGACAACGAACGGAATTAGGAAATTTGGTCCACAGTTCCTGGGGGCCATTGGGAACTTGCACCTGAGGGACGGAATCTAGGGACTTGCAAGTGTCTACTGATTGTGCCCGTCACGTTACGTTGCCTATTTCAGTCCGGAGAACCAGATCGTAAGTGACAGCTTGGTTCGCTGTGATAAATTGGCCGTTCATTCAATAAGCCTCAGTTCGTGGAGATACGCCCATATGAACATGAACTTCACTCTTTCCCAGTGAGTCGGATCGTTACAATTTTGTCATAACTACCCAGGTATCTTTGTTTTGAGACGACATTTAGATTACACTGCATTATTATAAGCAGGCACCTAAAGCTCATTGTGTATACTAGGAAGTGTTGGAGTCCGTGAACCAAACCCGAAACACACTCCACAAGCATATGACGAACAGACTTTCCTCGGTACAGTAGTCTCCAAGTTGTGGCAGATCAGAACGAGGCCTGCACATGATGTATCGGTCACCCGCGGTATACAAGGGCCCTGTGAGGGACCGTCATCGCAGCACTCGCACAGCTGCTTTGTCCCGCTCCAGCACTTGGCTCCGTTGCCTAGAGATTTAGGTCTCAGCCGTTCGATTCTCTCTGACAGCGACATCTGAACTCCTTCACAAAGTTAGCTTACCGTAGTCGGAATATTCACCGGTGCCACGGCAGCGACCGGCGGGGCAGTATTTCCTGCAATCGCAATTGCTGTTGCAGAAGGGGGCGTCGCCTTCCCACCATTGACAGCATCCGGCCTTTGCGAGGTCGATCAAACTGAGGGCAAAGAAGGCGACGAAGACGGGCCTGAATGTCATAGTGGGCAGGCTTAAGCACAATTTTCATTCAGTCCTGGCCTCAGGAACTGCGTCAAGCAGAGACGAGATGGCAGTCAGCTCAGTTGAAGTAGGCTTCCGCTCGGTATCCCTTGACCGCCTTGTGTGAATTACAACGGCAGGGTACGAGTTCGTCGCAGGTTGAGAAGCTGGTACGAGCCATGTATGGTACTTTCACTCCGCAGGTGCGGCATCATCTGACTTCGAATCGTGGAGGGTCTCGGACATATCATCCTCGTCGGGCTGAGAATGAGCAATTGCTCCAAAGGCAATGTCCCTCGTAAGAAAGAGCCCAATGATGTGGATGATCTCTGGTTGACTGCCTCCCATTTCGGCGAAAGCTGAAATTTCATGTTAGTTTATTTACTCTCGTGTCGGAGTTTTGGGCCCCTCACGACCTACATTTATTGGCTTGCCTCAACCGCTATCTTGTCGTGATTCTTTGTTCGTATTCTCGGAACATACATGGGATTGGCTCTACCCCTCGATTTCGACATTTGGGCATCTCAATTGGACTAGCTTTCTGCCACACAGCGAAGGCACCCAACGAGCAGCTGAATTAGCTGGTCCGGATGCTTTCGTTACGCGTTCGGCGCGATGTCTAAATCTAGATAGACTACGAGGGTTCGTGTGAAAGATATATAGCCTGCCATGATTTAGGAGTCAAATGCCAATTTAGTGCCTGACGGAGGCCTCGTTAAATGACGAGTCTCAATGATGATGGGAGGTGTGCGAATGCGATGCTCACAAAGTCGAGTTCATGCCTTATGGTTCCGCTCCTCTTGGCGCTCAAGAACGTTCATTACGAGGACTCGTCCTAGGGTGGTGCCGTTGGAACTCTTCTTCTACTACTGTCCTGCTAGGTATACCAGCGGATTTTGAGTCGGGGTTGCTCGAGCTATGAGGACTATCGTTTCTCATCGGAGCCAAAGCGCGCTAGTGTTCTGTTCAATCGCCGCTTAATCCCCCACCGGTCCTTTCGACGGCGTTCATCCAAGAAGGCTGCGAACTCGCGTCCAAAAAGGGTCGGAAGCTGCATCTGGATCATGACTGTATTGAGTTTCGATTGCTCGTGCATGGTGAATAAACTCATCAACAAAAAAGAGAATATCGCCAGTGATCATATGCGACTCTATTTCAGTGGGGAAGATCTTCAAAAGAGCGACTGACAACCGACACAATGATAACTCGACGTCGAAATCATCCGGCTTCCATTTTCCGAGGGTTTCAAAAGTATTATCTGTCTTACGGAAGAATTCTCTCACGGTTCTGTGGAGAAAGTCTACCCGATAACACCACAATGAATACGGATGTCTGGAATGTGTCGTCGCATCAAATATCACCTCGAGAAGGTCTTTGCACCGCGCGTTCACCCGCTTTTTCATTGTCCTCCAGATATCATCAAGTTGATCTTGTGTGTAGGGATTTATCTCTGCGTGAAGTGCGTAGTCTGGATTGTTGTATCCTTCCTCGAGTAGTTCATATGCAATCAATGGGAGCGGTTGCAGTGCCTCGGTGGCGACTCTGAAGATTCTGACAGACTCTTGACGATATTGTTGCTCAATTGACTCGATCATGTGCTGGAAATACTCCTCTAGGTCACCGGGAAGTGAATCTAGTATCTGTCTCATTTCGTGTAATTTTGCCCCGTCCATGAGGCCTTTTTTGAGAGATTCAACGACAAGAAAGACCCATAGAAAAACACCTTGTGCTTTCGCACTGACATCCTCGGCGATATGGGTGAGAAAGGGGTTTAGAGGTTGGCGCTCCTTAAAGTTGGCATCCTCTCGGAGATTGCTTGTCACGTATTCTTTGATATCATCTCGAGTCAGATCCTCAAGCTTGAGTTTGTTTGTCGTTCTCTCAAAGGCGTCGACGAAGACGTTCCATGGACGACTTGAAGCACAGACCTTTATTGATGGAGAGGAAGATAAACCTTTAATTGTCGATATCAGGTCCTGGTGGCGGCCACTATACTCGTCCAAGCCATCGATGAAGAAGCAGAATTTCTCTGTAGGAAGCGGGAGCCGCGAGATTGCCTCGATAGTCTTACGAAGCCTCGGAGTATCCCAGTACTGGGCAGAAACTTCACTGTCAGGGCAGGTGCTCTCGATCAAAGACGGACATTCTTTGAATATCTGGCACAATAGTGTCCGTAAAAGACCCTCCTCCGATTTTTGAAGAGGCGATCCCGAATTCCAGAAGAAATGGCTTCCAGTGATCAACTTTTTGTCTCCTGCCCATTCTTGTAGACTGCCCATTGTCAAGCGCTGGCTGGTTATGAACTTCATCAGCGTGCTTTTGCCGCTGCCTGCTTTACCCTCGATCCAGTATACCCCATTGCCGGTGGAAAGCCATTCGCGGAAGTTACTCTGGGAATTTTCGAAAATCCACATGAAGGTCTCAGCGTGGGCAGGTTTTACCGAGTCCTGTCGTACTGTGATGATATCGAAATGCAAACGCCGCAGGACTTGCTGTTGCTTCCCAATGATTGCGCCTTCTTCTGCCAATTTTATCAAACTGTCCCCGACCTCAGCGATTCGCTTGTCTTTGGCCTGAATCTGCAATTGAGAGATGATTTCATCAAGTTTTGAAGTCGTGTTGGCTTCCAGAGCCAAGTTCCGCTCTTTAAGAGAGCACACACTGGTAAGAAGTGCTGGTTGTTGTTTTCTGGGGGTGCTCTCAGTATGAGGTTCTACTTTATGGTGGCAGTGGCAGAGACAAACCTTATATCATGGAGGATATTTTGACTTATGATTGCTCGCAAACGATTCAATCGCTTCTCGAGTTCCGCTACCTGCTTCTGCTTTGCAATAGAGGAGATGGCGACCTTAAAACTCTTCCATCTCCGGTGTTCTGTGTCGTTGACTTTCAGTTCTTCGAGCAAGGTAAGCAGCTCTATCGCTAACAGCTCGCAATGTCTTGTGATGTCTCGTAGATCTCCCTTGAGCTTGATCTGCATAGGATTGCTGGTGCGCAGAACCTGTGCATGATGTTTAAGAGCCTGGGTGACTGTTTCCAGCTCAAGGGCTTCCGCGGACGCGACGGTACAACTGCCTTCCTTCCTTGAACAACTTGATCCCCAACTCAAAGAACTGGATAACATTACCAGCTATTGCGAGTCCTGCCACTTCCGCCATGTTTTTCCAGAAACATATATGTCATTGAAGAACAGGAATCGATGGCAATACGCGATAAGGCTGAAGGACAGTGGAGGATGTGATATGCCCACACGTGACCTACTGGCGTAGTTCACTTACTCGCCTTAAGTTGTTAGTATCAAGTAGGCGGCAATTAGCCCCAAGACTGCCGGAGTAACAATGTGATTGTATTGGTTAACCAATAACTAATGAGAGGCTTGGAGCTAACAGGACTGTCTCTGGACGCGTTTGAGGAAAGTCAGGCCATCGTGGCTGAGCAGTGGCTGTGTGGGATAGGCTGAGAATAAAAAGCCATTGACAGCAATTCTTGACAAGGAAGTTCGTGCGAAGTATATTCTATGTATTCATAGCATATCTTCTACGCTATAGTTCAAGTTCAGACACATGCCGCGGCGGATGCATTGCCATGCTTGAATGCCTTATACTTCCTCTCAGAGCCTAACAAATGGATCATCAAAATACCAAACGGGATCACCATCACCGACTTCGGTCTGGGTAAAGCCATTGCCCATAAAGGCATATCTATTGTCAGAGCAGTATGTGATATTGTAGTCCTCCCATCTCACATTTTTCATGACCTCAAAGAAATGAAGCCGACTGCCGGGGTAGATCGCAGTCACGGGACCATGGGTTTTGCCATTCTTGAACCACGATCGGCAAGCTGAAGACCAGACCAGTCTCTTCATGAGCTCGTGAGTATGGTTATACAAATCCTTGATGGCTTCTTTCTTGGGTTCAACCGCTTTGATGCGCTCGGTCTGGAGCTTCTCAATAACCTGAAACACATACCGAGTGTACCACTCTAATACGGGCAAGAGGCTAGAATGCGAGGCCGGTCCATTGGGTCCAATGAACAAGAACAAATTGGGGAAATTCTCGGCCGTAATGCCCATGTAACCTATTGGGAACTCGCCAAACTGTTCGTGGATCTCCCTACCGTTCCGCCCATGTACCTGGAAATGGGGAGTAAAGGAAGTGTCAAAACCTGTTGCACAAATAACGGCATCGACCTGGTGTTCCATACCAGACTCGTCAATAACTCCTGTCTCTGTCAAGCGAGTGACCGATCGTGGAACAACCTCAATATTTCCGGCGGTGAGAGATTGGAGATAGCCAGACCCAGGCGTCATTCGTCTACATCCAAGGGCGAATGGTGGGATCATATGTTTGGTTAGGCTTTCATCGTGTCCCAATTGCTCTGCCATGATTGATGTAACAAGGTCACGGGAGGCCTTTTGGTCCTTTGCTTTCAGGTGCATCTAGAGACCATGGTCAGCAAAGTTCGACTGAGCTTATTGTAGGTACCCACCAGTGTAAATCGTTTATTCAGTTCTCCCTCAACGTCTCGACTGTACTGTGCATGCTTGTCTGGGGCATCTCGCCATTGTTGCTTCTGCTCTTCAGAGTCTGGGAAAGTCAGGAAAGAAATTCAACAAGAGTCTCTCTCTGGATCCTCACAGGCAAAATTTGTTCCCCCGGGGCCTGCATATTTTGCTCCAAATCCAGTGGTGACCCAGACAGGCGAGCGGAGGAAGGCGAAGAGTTTTGAGACAACTGTCAAGGGTAAGAATGGTTGCCTTAACTTTCATAGATTTCAAGGGTGAATCACTTACCTGGCTGTATGGATGGTATTATCTGAACAGCTGAAGAGCCACCGCCTATGACCGCAACAGTCTTCCCCTTCAAGTCATATGCGGCATCCCACCTCGCACTGTGCATGAGTTTGCCTTTGAAGATATCGATTCCGGGAATACTTGGCCATTTCCACGAGCTACCATACATCATTAGCCATCAGTCTTTCAGGATTGCGCAGGTACGTATGCAATACATACTTCAATACTCCTGAGCCGTTGACAAGGACATTGCAGGCGTCCTCAAATTGTGAGCCATCAGACCCAACGACCTGTACGCGCCAAAGGCCAGTGTCCTCATCCCAGGCAGCTGATTGTACCGTGGTGTTGAACTTGACGTGTTTATCAATCCCATGTCTAACTGCGACATCCTTCATGTATTTCCAGATTTCTTCGGAGCCGGAATAGAAATGAGACCAGTTAGGGTTCTTATCCCAGGTAAATTGACTTTTGGTCTTGTCAGTTCCTTACCACTGTTTCTGGGTAAGCTGAAGATGATGATACTCACTAGGAGTGGGAGGGAATATCGCAAGTACAGCCAGGATAGCGGTTTTCCAGCCAGGTGCCCCCGAAGTCATGGTTTCGGTCATATATCTGCAGTTCGACATCTTTGAGTGCTTTCTCGGCCTTATATGCGAACTGTATGCCTGTGGCGCCTGCCCCTACACAGATTACTCGCAACTTTCGCCTCTCATACAGGACTTGTTCAGTGATGCGGTACCCATCAAAATCTCGGCCATTATACCAATCATTTTCATGAGGCGCATCTGAAGGAACAGTTACGTCTTCATCAGGCGCTGCCGATATTAGAACGACCCGGTCCGCAGACATCGTAACACAAGGAAATGAGCAAGGCTCAAGACGGGGCTAGGGTATTCTATGAATGTTTGGAAGGAGGAGTAGAAATAAAAGGGCAGTAGGGAGTAAATCCAGCGGATAAACCGAAATAGGAAGTTGCAGGGGGCCCTTCAGGCTCCCCCTTCAGGCTCACATCATGCGCTATCCAGTAGCCATAAGCGATAGTCGATAGCAAAATCAACGGTTCTAGCGACGAACGAGATTTCTATTTGAACAAACTTCGGCACGGAAGAACCCCGCAGTGTGGGCGAGTCTTCATGACGCCAATGGCCGATCCAAGGCGCGTCCGAGGTTTATCAGGCTCTGGTAGAAGGAGCCTCGTAGGTGCCCAGCTTCTTGAACAACATGCAGCCGAGGATTTACCCCGTTCAAAGACAAGCCAATATCACCAGATGGAGAGGGTGGAGACGTGATGATGGAACCACCCAGCTCGCTTTGGCGGTGGCTTTCCAGTAAGCACTCTTTGCTGGCTAGAGGCTCGTGGTCGCGGATCAGTAATTAGTCACAGTAGGCTCTATCTGGAGCTGCTGGTGGAAGATGTGATTTAGGATATACAAGCGACACTGCTGTGTCTGAGAAGAACCATAGGGTAAAATACCTAGGAATGTCTGCACATAGGGGTGTGCCATTGTGCTTAGTGCAGCATGATTGTGTATGAGAAAAGTGAACCTCGATCTCTCCCACCACAGAACTGCACTTCTTTGTGGTCAGGCCCCTGCAAAGGTCATGCGATGATTCAAAACAAGCAGAGACGCTTGGTCAACCTGAAATGAGATGTACTGGTGCTGTGTGTAAGTATGTACAATGCCTCATGGACCTGCAGCTGGAGTGATTCACTGGTGCTCGGCAGTGGAAAGCAAGAATGACAATAGCGACACTCTGATTGGGGACACCTTCCGAAAACAGGGCTTGGCATCCGGCAGCGGGTTTCAAGCGATGCCATTGCATCCTCGTCTTTCACAGCTTCACGCCATTGACTTTACAACCCTCCAACTTGCGGTTCATGCAATACACAACTTAGACAATCTCAACTCTCGCCCTGGTTGAACATGGCGGCGCCATCGAGGACTTTACTGCTGCGACAGGCACAACTGCTCTCTTCCTCATCCTCGGCACGGCTCTTCCCCAGCACAGCTCGGTCATTACGCCTCCTCCGACCTGCTCCGTGCATATCCTCAAAAGCTCTATCACCAGTATCATGGGCAGCTACCACTCGATTCGCGCCTTTCTCGACATCTCAGCAGCGGAGCATCCTACCACCCGGTCCTCAAGTCATCGAGGGCGGAGTCAATGATCCAGCCCCAGTACCGAAGCCCAATCCGCTCCACGGAAGCTATCACTGGACATTCGAGCGAGCATTGTCAGTCGCTTTGATTCCCTTGACCATCACGCCTTTTGCTGCGGGAGCCGTCAACCCGGCGCTTGACGCAGCTTTGATTTTTACCATTATCGTGCACTCGCATATGGGCTTTCAGTAAGTCTCAGAACGCGTTCAGTTGTAGAAGGTCACCCTAGCTAACCAAGTAAAGATCTGTGGTAATCGACTATATCCCCGTACACCAACATCCTACGGCACGAAAGCTCTTCGGCTGGTTGTTGAATTTGGCGACAGTGGTTGTTGCCATAGGATTTTACGAGTTCGAGACCAACGATGTGGGTGTAACCGAGGCAATTAAAAGAATCTGGCACGCGGGCGAGAACGATGCTACCATTGGAAAGGCCGATATTTCGGGACTCGGACACGATGGAAAACTCAAGCATTTGAAATAGTTGGAATTAGTGAAAACTGGTGAAACAGGTGATGACCGAGGCGAAGGATCCCTTGATGCCACCAAGAATATGTATATGACTGCCGCGTTAAGATACACAGGATTTCCCAATTGAGATCGAAATGCTCGACCCACGAGCTTGGATCTATCTACCCCCCTGACCACTTTTGCACCACGCCTTCTATATTGACACATGGTTTTGTTTGTCGTCACGCACATCCCAAAATTCGTAGCGCCCGCCCATAAATATTGTTGATACTGCACAGAGACAAACTCGCTCAATCCTCCAGGAAATCGTCATCAGGAAGAATGTCGTCATCATCAGACCTTGCCAGGACATTACCTATCAACTTCAAGGTGGTCCTCAGAGGCAAGCCGACAACATTGTCAAAGCTGCCTTCGATCTTCTCCACCAGGATCGCTCCCGTGCCTTGTATACCATATCCACCGGCCTTATCAGCCCCCTCTCTTGTGCGAACATAGGCCAACAGCAATTCATCAGTAATGTCAGGATCAAACTTGACCAGTGTCTCCTCGGTAGCCGACTCTAGCGCATACCCCGGATCCCTGGCACTCACAAGCGGCGTGACGACCACAACGGCAGTGTAGACACGATGGACGCCCGAATCCCGCAGGCCCTTCAGCATTGCAATATGGTGCGCCTCGCTCCTCGGCTTCTCCAAGATCTCACCCACATTATTCACGACCACAGTATCCGCAGCGAGAATGAGGCCCGGCTCGCCCTTCTCTTCATTGTCGATTTCCTCTCGATACACGGCCAGCGCCTTCTGCGTCGCAGTCGCAAGCACGTATTCAAACGGGGACAGCGACTTCGGCAGGTTTTCCTCGAACTTGCTCGGGATCACCTCGACGTTCGTAAGGCCGATCTGTGCCAGCAGAGCCTTTCGCCGCGGAGACGCCGACGCGAGTATCACGCGCTTTCCTCTTAGGATGTTTAATGCGGGAAGATCGAGAGGCGGCGGAGGCCGCAGTTGCCGCGGTGGTGCATTCGGCCGTGGTTGTGGTTCCTTGGTGGGTGCGACTGACAGGGCCTCGTATGACGGAGGTGCGTCTGTAGGAAGTCCTGATTTCTCAGAAGCTGCCATCTTGGCGTGAGCGATTGTGCTGGTAGTCTCGGGGCAAGAAGATGTCGGGAACTGAATGCCTGATGATGGGAACAAGACCAAATCCGGGGAGCACTTACGAGTACTCCCTTCAGCAAGGTCGTTTGACTCGTTGGTGAGTCCGCGTCACTGCCTCCAAGGGGCGGTGAGGTGGTGACTGTGGCAGAAAAAAAGTATGTGGGGAGAGGGGCATTCAACGGGTACGAGCCAAACCGAAGGGTTGCGGTCTCAAGTTATGCAGCAGCTCCCACGACGCCATACCACTATATTACTATATCACATCGCCAATGATCATAATTGCATTGCAACACTGCTACAATGCATAGCTCTATCACTGCAGCGCGGATTCTCGTCTATTCCAGAAGTCCTCACTCCACATGACGAGGCTGAGAACAGAGGGGGCGGCCTAATTGCTGACGAGGCTACTTACTACCTTCCACCACTCTCCTCTGTTGAAAATATGTCATCAGATCTGGATTGAGGCTGTTACATCTTCACTATACTTCCAGCGTTCAAATTTGGACTGTCTCGTGTAGCGCATCTTGCTGTTGCATATTCGTTCTGCCAATCCATTTCGATACACTTTTGTGAACACAGATTGTGCCGTGCTAGGACTTGATACGCCCGAGTCGGATCGGATGGTATTTGATTTTGAGCTTATTACTCGGGAGGAGGTGCTAGAGGTCGCGAAGGAAGAAGTAACCGTAACTTGTTTTGGGATTGGATGAGGTGAAGGAAGAATTGTAACCTGCGACGGACGTGGTCATCGGCACATTTTCACTAGGGCCAGATTCTCCTATTGTGGCAGATTGGTTCATCTCAAGTTCTTGTGTCCATCCACTTTGTCGCAGTCGACAGCTCAAGATTTCTGTGTTCAGTCTGCGCTGAAGTGAAACTTGATATACAACGCTGCGTGATTAGCTCATATTATTGATAACAACTGACTCAAAGCCGCCCGCACTCCCATGGAAGAGGTGTGTTTCAATGTGGGTCGGAAGATCCTCAATCAAGTGAACAAGTACTCCGTACCACACTTGGCGAGAAAGAGGCACCTTCAATAGACGAGCGGAAAGACCTCGTAGGGTGCACACGATTCAGTCCCCACCAAAGCCTCGAAGAGCATTGGATCCATCGAAGAATGTGATTGTGGCGCGATCAGTTTGAAGGCGTCGGCACACTTTATGGCGGACAACTTCAGGTAGGATCGTGACCTAATAGGGAGAACACATTCCCATATATGCCGCCACTATTGTTGGACCAGCTTCAGGTGGCTAGGATGGTAATATCGATGCCGCGGTCGAACAGCTTCTTGAATTGAAGGTTGTCTGCTTGCATCATGGTGTTGATGGATGGCTATAATCTAGCTGTACCCAGCCAGAATGCCATCGATCGGCCTTCTGAGCCCGAGAAGAGAGAAGTCATACGGTATATATGCACGTAGCTTTCCCGGTCAATAGCAACGAGGCCCGAAACCCTAACGAATATTGGGCTGTGGGCAGTTTGTGGGGTGATTGTATTCCCAAGTTGCTAATGGATAGAATTGGCACTGGTCGTAGATCACGAACCAGCAGCCGATATTGGCACAGTGGGATTACAATGAGACGAAAGAATGGAACATAGTTTTCAAGGTTGATAGAATCCCGAAAATTGCCCCAGAGCTCCTTCTGAGTAGTCTCCCACTAGAGGCTGCCAGCTTTAAGCGTCTGTGGCGCCCTCACGGGTAGATTTCCCCGAGCCTTGGCAGCATTTTTTGCGGGCTCTGGACATTGCATTAAGAGTCATATGCCAGCTATATCTGCGGTCCTCAACGACTCCAATACTTCAATTTCTACTCTGTCTCGCTCTATCTGTTTGAGATCTGTCTCCCCGCGCAATAATGGCCACCACTATCCATCTTCGATCAGAGTCGAAGCCACTCGAGCACCGCTCAGCATGTATGCGACAGCCCTCTCAAACCCTTGCTAGAATTCAATTGACCTTCTTCTACAGTAACTCCTACGACGACCAAAGCTCTTCTCGATGCAGGTTACAAAGTGAATGTTGAGCGGAGCCCCGAGAGGATATTTGAGGACTCCGAGTTCGAAGAAGTTGGTGCCACACTGGTCCCAGAAGGCTCATGGGTCGATGCTCCAACAGACCACATTATTGTCGGCCTCAAGGAGCTCCCTGAGGATAAGTGTATGTCCTCCTGCGTTGCTGTTATGCGGAAACTGTGCTGAAACGACCAGTTGCTCTTAAACATACCCACGTCCAGTTCGCGCACTGTTACAAAGGACAAGGCGGTTGGCAAGAAGTACTCTCCCGCTTCCCTCAGGGCGGCGGTACCCTCCTCGACCTCGAGTTTCTCACAGATGATGTTGGCCGTCGTGTCGCTGCCTTTGGTTACCACGCTGGTTATGCTGGCGCTGCGCTTGCCGTCGAGGCCTGGGCATACCAGTTGAAGAATCCTTCTGCGACGGAAGGACTCGCCGCAGTCTCCAGCTACGCCAATCAGGATCTCCTCCTTGCTGATGTACGGTCACATCTCGAAGAGGGTGCCAAGATCGCTGGCCGTCAACCACGTGTGCTCGTTATTGGCGCCCTGGGCCGTTGTGGTCGTGGCGCCGTGGACCTATGCACACAGGCTGGAATCCCCGATGAGAACATTCTGAAGTGGGATATGGCTGAGACGGCCAAAGGTGGACCATTCTCAGAAATTGTCGAGTCCGACATTTTTGTCAATTGCATCTACCTCTCTGATCCTATTCCACCATTCCTCAACAATGAATCTCTTTCCTCAGATAAACGCAATCTCTCGGTTGTGTGTGATGTATCCTGCGACACCACAAACCCGCACAACCCTGTCCCCATATACACCGAGAACAGCACATTTTCCAACCCAACATTACCTGTCAAGGGCTACGAGAACCCTCCCCTGTCGGTTATCTCCATCGACCACCTCCCCAGCCTGCTCCCTCGCGAGGCCAGCGAAGCATTCAGCCAAGCACTCCTTCCCAGTTTGCTGACCTTAAAGGATCGCAAGACTTCGCGTGTGTGGCAGCAGGCTGAGGAGTTGTTTGATAGCAAAGTTGGCACTCTACCCGAAGCGCTGAGAGGCGCGTGGAAGAAAGTCACGGGCAGCTCTTAGGCCTATGTTCTTTATTTGGATGATGGAGCCTATTTACTACGATTAGATGGGAAAGGAAAAGTTGTCGACTAAAGACGTGGCACTTAATTGTCCCACCCAGCGTTATTATTTAACACAATTCAGTGTAGCAAGAATGCGATGCTGAGGGCAGTATGTCCTGGAATATGCAAATCATGAATGAGTAACGTCATAGTGTGCCTTGCTTCTTGTAGATGGTGGTTTTGCTGCCCTAGGAGCCTCGAGTTCTGATTCTATCCCAGCTTGTCCTTCTGATTGGAGTTTTTTATTGAGCTTCGGTTAAAGAATGAACGACCTGCAGCTAACTAAAACTGAACGAGGAGAACTTCGGCAATTCAGATTCCAAGATATCGCCCTAGATCGGGAAGACCGGAGAGTAACCGTCTCTTAGGGCCCAATGGGCTGCTAGCGACCACTGACCAGCCGTAGGAATCTTGCCAACACGGGTCAGTGGCCAAGGGTGGATGAAAGGAGACGCACTTCTTCAAGCGCACCCCTGTATGCTTACTTCACGTCATGAGCAAATACTCCAAGTTGATATTGAGCTCCCTTGTATCGAGTACAGCCAAAAGCTCCATGGCAGATGCTGTTGTGAGGGGTGCAAACCAGACTGGCAGGGGTCCAAGAGGTGAGAGCATATTTAAGTGTAGGTCAGCTGCTGGTATTGATGAGTTCTGCTTCATCGCTATTTCAACGGTCCTACTCGTTTATGCCTACGAACTAGCTAACCAAGACCCAACCCATTCAACACACCCCTCCATTCAACACACCCCTCGTCCTAAGAAAAACTGCTTGCCATGGCAACAGAAGCTACCTCCAAGACCGTGGACCGAACAGCCACACAAGGCTGGGGCTCCACGCCGGCACAAAGACACTACATCAATCAAGCACAAGCATTGACGGCACTCAACGCCGGCATCAAAAGATCAGAGGAGATAGGGTAGATTTCTTTGACTCGCCCACATCCGAGGGAGGCCACACTGACCAACGCTTTCTTTAGTGTTCAACAGAACATCGCCATCATCGACCCGTCGGCCTTCCTCGTTGGCTTCATCCACATGGACAACGCTTTTCTAGGCAGTATCGATATCAGCCAGAAGAAGGCCAAGACCGTCGTTCTCTACAACGGCATCCCGAATGCTGCGCTTTTCGAGCGATCCCAGCCTGGGGGCGACCTTTTCGGCATCCAGGAGACCAATGGCGGGACAGTGGTGTTTGGTGGCGGGCAGCCAATTTTTGACCCCGAGGGATATTTCATTGGTGCTGTCGGTGTTAGTGGTGGGACCGTTGCGGAGGATATCGATGTGGCCACCGCCGCGGCGAACAGTATTGGAAGCACAACGACACTGTGAGTTCGCTGATTTTCGATTAAATTTTGATTAGTGAGTGTGTGGATTAAGCCCCAATATCACGGCATCAATGCCCTGAGAGATATGGGACCCCGACAGAGACAAACAAAAGTGATGATAGCAGAACTGAAACGAACGTGTCAGACTTCTTTCCAAGACTGCCCCCAGATCCCTCAGCCTTCCAGAGGGCATCTGCTCCATGAGCCTCTCCTGCATTTTGGGATGTACAACACATCCTTACAGAGAGCTGGGACGCTCCCTTCCAACAAGCCACCCCTACTCTTTGACCGCCTGGATGGTATATGAACATGGCATCCTGTCCCTTCCATGCGCGAGACGATACTCCGCCAGCTCCATCTTGACCATTCGGCCTGGGAGCGCATTCCAAGGCACCGAATCATGTTCCTCGACCTTGCTGATCCGCAAACCTGCCTGAACCAACGCTTGAATGATCTCCCCAAGTCCGTGATTGAACTCCTTTGTTGCAGTTACCGTCGGTGCACTCTCTGGTTTGGTTGTCTTATCGGCTGCATCAAGAACACCCCCTTCTTCCTCTGGCCCTGCTGAACTCGAATCGCCCACATAGCTCAGGCCCTCACTATTCATGATCGGCCTCCCCGTCTCATAGTAAGGATACGCGATGCGCAGCTGTTCAGCCGGGTAGGCCTCACAAACCGCCGAATCATCAGCAGCCCACAGGATTGGATGACCCTCGCGGATGAAAAACCGGCCGCCCGGCTTCAACAAGTCCGCTACAACCCTCGCCCACCGCGATACACTGGGCAGCCAGCACAACGCGCCGATCCCCGTGAACACGAGGTCGAACGTCCCGCGCCCAAGCAGTTCTACAGCATCGTACACATCCCCTTGCACATAACTCAGCTTCTCGCCACCAGAGCCGCCAGTATCACCAGCCAAAGCCCGCGCGTGTTTTAGCGATTCGCCAGAGAAATCCAGCCCCATGGCGCTTGCAGCGCCTAGGCGCGCCAGTGACAGCGTGTCCGTCCCGAGGTGACACTGCAGATGCGCGACGTGCAGGCCGTCGAGGGCGGGCAAGCGCGGGAGATCGAAGCGGACGATGTCCGAGATATACTCAGGGTCGGACTTGTAGGCCGCGAAGTTATACATGGCGCTCTTCGCGTGCTTTTTTGCACCGCGGCGAAGTGTTAGATAGAAAACACATCAAAACCTCAGTCTACGGCAGAGTCGTAACCCTTGGACGGGGCCAGGACTCGTGATATAGGGTCGGAGGAAGGACATACCGTCTCAGCCCGAGCATCCCATGATGTCTGGTTGACTTGTAGGTAGTCGTGTGAATCAGCTTCGCTGCCAACTGTCACGGACATGGCTTCGGTCGTAGCAAAATATTCAATGCTATGTTAAGATTTTTCGATATGGATATGCAGCAACGATGAGGCTGTTCGGAGTGGAATTCAGGGATCAACCAGGACCAGAGACCAAAGACCTTTCACCTGGCTCCGGGACACTGAGCTTTCAACTTGTTCATATTCTTGGAAGTCCTGTCACCCACCCCATTTAGTGCATCGATTTTGGCTGTGTCGATGACTCACATCACTCGCGAGGTGTAAGCGAAGCGACTTGAGTTTGTCGATTCTAAAGTCATATCATGGTGGGCGACACTTCTAGATCCCAGACCGAGGAACGAGGACATACCTAGGTAGTGAGCATGCTCTAGGCTTTCAAAGGATCAAGAGTATGGCTTGTATTGCCCGTGGTGGTCGCTACCCTCTCGATTTAAGGTTTTGGTCTGTTCCTGTCCAAGCACAATTGGTGCTAGATGTGAATATTTCTCCTAGGTAAATTACTGTCCATTTGAATACTATCCGACACTGTCAACTGGGGTGAGAATTCCTGTACGATTCAATGAGGATCGGGCAAGATACAAATAGCCCAGAGTAGCCACCAAAATGTTAGTATTAATTACTATATCTTCTCCCCTTCAGTGAGGAGTGATTAGTTTGCAGCGTTACTACTAACAACCACACGCTTAGCTTTACGAGCAGCCACTTAGGACATAATACATTATAGAATGACCACAGATGGCAATGAAGTTCCAAGGGTTGAACAAGCCACTGGCACAATATCACCGACAAAGCTCGACAGACTTCTAGATTATATGTGAGAGATATCGAATACAAAACCCCGCCCGGCGTTGATGCCGCCCCTGGTGATATCTGGAAGGGACCTCTCTAAGTTGTTTACAGGTTTGCCCGAATTAAGATATAAGGAGAGGCAACCTTAACGCCCCTAAACAAAGACCCTTGAACAGGGCGGTGTGGAACTAAGCATGTTCGGTTGCGTTGCTTTTCCACCTATGACCTGGGATGATACATGGATCGATAGAGGGTTAAAGGATTTAGAGGGGACAAGTATACCTAGAGATGAACCTCCCAGGCTGTTAGTACATTCCTTCCAGCCGGCATACCATACTTGAGTCCTCTTCTACCAACGCACTTTATGGTCACAGGCACCCAGCGGGGGAGGGGGTAGCCTTGTGGGGTAGGGAGGGGCGGATGGGTCAGGCGCTGGTCGGCAAATACTCAGATTCTTCTGTGATAGCGCTGATACCCCGCCAGCAGCAGCTGTGGCAATGGTGAGCACCTGAAACGAGGAGGTCCATCAACGTTTGCTGAAAGGTGGCTAGGGCCTGAGAGCCAGAAGAGCCATCCTTGTTGGTGGAGCAGATGCAGATTTTGTGCACTCCTGATATAGTACTTTTAGGTTATCAATGGGCAACGCAGGCCTTGGAACCTGGGTAGAAATATACCCGCTCACGTCCCTACTAGGTATGCGTTCCCATACCTCCAAAAAGTGTTTTTGCGGGAGGACAGCATGTTAATTAAGGGCTAATTGATCATTTCATCTAATGAAGCAATCTAGTTCAATAGCAGTCTGTTGGTTTGAAAAAGATTCAAGTTGATCATTTTTGTTGGCGTACATACATGATTTCCTTGTACCACTGGTTGACATTGATACGAACCATGAGCTCTCAAAACACACCATACAATTGGAGAACAGATGTAGTCGCCAGACACAAAACGCGCGTCACATTGGGTGCCAACAGTGTTGTGTTTGTCACCTACCACTGCCAGTGTACATCGTGTTCAATCAGCAGAAGTATGGGAATGAATCCCAATTGCGTCATAAAGTACTCATGGGTTGTGAGTATATTGGCCGTCAGCAGATCCATTTCCCATGCATTTAATCTCTCCGATTCTATGACCCAACTCTTTTCGTAGTGCAGGCACGAGTGATAGGCCGAGGCTCAAGATATATGGTTGAATGTTGAGTCTGTCAAGGGCCTGGGAGCAAAGGTAGAGCAATTCTTCAAAATGAGACTGCCGCCATTTATAGAGTTCGGCATATTTGTAGACTCAGATTGTCCGGATATATCGCAGATAGACTTTTTTTCGTGGCTTATGATCTTTCTTTTTTGGGCGATGGTGGGTGTGGATGCTGTTGGCAATGACCAGACCATATTGAGGGGCGGTCGTCATTAATATGGGTGTTGCTGTGGAAGATCAGGAGCTCTAGCCCACCAAACATGCAGCACGTTATATGCATGGATGTTTTCGTCGGTTGCTTGCTGTAATGCTTCGTCACAAAGTCGGCGGACTTGTTCGGGAGTCCATGATCCACCACCGTATTTGCAGAGCGCTGCAAGACTCATCGCTTCCATCCCAAGTCCACTTGTGCTTTCGTGACCAGATGAGAGGGCAATGTTCCACCACATGCCTGCCCGACGCTCGGCTGGAGCTGGTGACCATCCATTCAGAGGGAGCACGTAGGATGTACGTTGGATGTCCACAAACCCTGCGGCCTGTAATTCTTGATGTATACGGTGACCATCATAATGTAAAGGGCGTTTTGCTTCTTCATAAACAGGCTTGACGTACAGTTCCCACCACTCAACCAGGCGGCCTCGCGGAAGAGTCCCATCGTCACATCTTGGTTCAAAGTCAATTTCGACTTGTTCAAACCAGCCTTTTCCAGGGATCAGATGCTGGATGATCTTGCGGTAGAGCCCAAGCCAATCCCCCACGCTACCGAGGCCCATTTGCAAGTGGATGAGATCCCACGACTGTTCACCCATAGCCCAGATGGTTTCGTAGTCCCAAGGGGCTCGGATCGAGATATTAGGGAGCAGGGTCTTCGGGCCCATATTATGGATATCAACGCCAACAAACTGTGCGTCTGGGTAGAGTTTGGCCATGTCAAGCATCCATATGCCGGTGCCACAGCCCAGATCCAGGACTCGTGGTCGATCCTCGAAATCAGCCAGAGAAGCCGGTCGTCTTGCCAACGAATCAGTCGGAGGGTGAGTAATTCTATTTACTTGGCCCCTAACAACTTTAATCATGGTATGCATCACATCCAGTCTGTCGCGCTCTCGGTCATCATGTGGCATTAAGTATTGATCTCTGAAGTCGACGAGTCAGAATCCCAAATGTTGATGGTAAACGGGGGGTGTACTAGCCTTCTGAAGGTGCCATACTCCCTCCCAAATTCCTTATGGGTCTCCAGGCCAATGACGGCCATGACTGACCTGGCCGGCATTGGAAATCAGATAAGGATGGATTAAAAAGAAAGATGTGTTCTCAAGGCTTCGAACGTGAAACTCAGGTCTTGGGACGCTTTCTTTTTGTACTTATCAAGTGCGGTTAGAACGTACGAAGAACCCGGGTAGAAGTGTCCCACTACGGAGTACACTCTTAACTAGTAGTGAGATGAATAGGCATGTTATTTCTTGACCAGGGGAGGACGCGAAGCGGTCAGGTGGATATGGTTGCTAGCAGCTTCGAGAGGAAACCCACCCTGTAGCCGAACAGGGTAACATGCGCAAGGCGCAAGGCAAATTTAATGGCGAAAAAAGTAGAAACTTCGGTTCTCACACGATCAACCGCTCTGAACTGTTCAAAGACAATGCCTGAGTGCGGCAACCTCTAGAAATGAGATGGGAAGCCGTGGGAGGAATCAATTTTAGTCTGTGAGGTGATAGGAGTGGATCACGCATGAACCTTGTTCAAAAACTGAGTGACAGTGAGCAGGAGGCGTGGCATGGGTGGCCGCCAAACACCACGAGGGTTGGTGGGAGAGCGCAGAACCTGGAGTGAACAGTCCCGTCGTAGTGGTCTGTGGTCTCCAAACCTGATGGTTTGGTGCTTTGCGGGTCGCATTGCCAAGGCAGGGCTGGTGGTCAGGGACTCTCAATTCTCACTGGCATCAACTGCTGGATTGCTGGGTCCAAAGTCTGTTGGGTCTCCCAAGTCTGGTTGAACTGACATGCAAGCCACTCGGGCCTGGCGGGCATCTGAGCCAGGGCTGTAAGAAAAGCTGCAGAGCCTAAATGGCCAAACGATCCACAGGAGGTCCGAAGGAACTTAATCTAACCATTAGTTGATTGTGGGGATTGTAGACGAAATCGTCCGGAGAACAGCCAAACTCTCCCCGAGGATCGAACTCTGTGAGCCTCCATCGCAATGTAGGCGGCGGTGGGCTGCAGAGGCCAAGGACAAGCGGGAAAAGGCAACCTTGAATGGCCCAAGGTTACCAGTATGTATTCCCTCGTTTCAAGACCTCATCAATACAAAGTACCTGGTTTACAGGTATTCAGCGATCGCGAGTTCAATGCATCGTAAGTGAGCCGGAACACCAGGGCCACCCATGTTCACATGCGCTGGCAAGCAAATGGCACTGCGTCCTCCGTCCCCCGAGCGTCACCCGCAGGACAGAGTATCAAGTGTGCTCGTACGATTTTACATGATGGGCGAGCGAGGGAGTTGGTACCCATTGGTCTACCTGCATGTGTAAGTAAGGTCCAGGGTCTGAGCTAGGTTTACTAAACTCCTCAAGTGCACACTACTACTCCGTCCTTCTGGCGTTGTTGCACACAGCAAAGCTTGAACCACTTTGACAACGCACGAAATGTTCCGTGAATCAGGAGCCTTGGAATGTCTTTGGGCCTCGTGCTTTTACTTTCGAAAGATATCATGATCTGGGTCTAAACCAACGACAACAGGCAGATAAAATCTTTCTCCCCAGCAGGCAGGCGCAATATTCGAGCTCGTAAACACACATACCCACACCTGCAGGTGGCTAAAAGCTGGAACTTTCACCAAATGTGACAGCGAAAGTGCGACGGTTCAATTTACGGGTTGAGGGAGTGCGACCGCCAACCTGTCAAGCACCAGGCGTCACCTGTCAAACTGACAACTATCAATGGTTAAAATTGCCTCAAAGTCCAATACGAGCCTCGTTCGACGGGGGATGCTCTGGCCGTCGAGAGTGTTCTCCCTCCCATGGTCCACATCCCCTCGGCGGTTCCAGGTGCAATGGTGCAATCGACCAACACTACCCACCCCCGATCCAACGGTCTGGTTCGCAGCAATCAGGATCACTCCGGAACGAGTGATGAGCCGACCCTCCCTAGCTTAGGGGGGACACCGCGAGGTTCGGCAGCCCCAAGTTTCACAGAGAAGCATTGAAAAGAAAAGGCAATGTGCGAGCCGAAGCGCACCCTTTAGCCACTTTGAGCTCAGGCCGGGAGGTGCCAGCCAGGGCTGCTTAGGCCCAGCACCAGCCCAGCATCAGCACAGCACCATGGCACTCCAGTGAAGAGCCTAAGCCAACGCAAGGTTTCACGGTTTCACCTTTTCGTGGGACAGGGGGACGGGGTAGGGAAGCCCAACTCATCCACCACAACCCCCACCGCAACCCACCTGTCTCAGGCCGTTCCACTCCCCTGGATCCTGCCCTCCTCAATTGACTTTCTCCTCGCTCAGTCCCAGCGTCGGGGGACAAATTTGGTACGGAGCATCGACAATTCTTGTCCAGCCCTGGGCAAAACTTGACATGTGGGCTGAGGCACCAGTCCAGAGCACGGCATATGTCGTTCATCATTCATCTTTCGGACAGAACGTTCGAGGGCTCTGAACTAATGTCTTGTCACATAATTTACAAAGAATGTGCTTTGCTTCTCTATCAGTGCCGGGTACGAGTTATCTCGTATGTGGGGGCACGGAGTCTCGTAATATGTATTCGGCTCACCCAGATACGGTGAGGCAGAATTGATCTCGGTTTCAGGCTGCTAGATCCACTAATAGCATGCCCCTCGATCGGACCTGCTCGTCCTGCCCTGAGTCGTATGTACGGAGTAGGTAAATCCATTTGTTCGTTGGACTGCCCTCGGACTCCGTGCAGAACCGAACTTGCTACTTTGGATACCTAAGGTAATTCCTCCGCCGTGGTTGCCTTTTCATCTCTTCGATGCAAGCCCGTAAGGCTGTGTGGTTTCATGCCAAGGGTTGTCTGCGGTCGGGGTTTCCCTGAGAGTGTACTCCGTACTCTGTAGTATACACACGCGTCGCTTTTCATTCGTGGAGCGAATACGAATCGCCTAAGATCCCAATACATCTGGATCTTCTAGCCACCTGCAGGTGCCAGGGAGGAAAAGGCATCGAAATTCCGAGTCTTACTAGGTCTCGAACAAGTTTTCTCAAGCGGCAACCCTAGCAACAGCGCGTGGATTACGCCCAGCTTCACCACGGGCCATTTTCCCGCAACGCACACAGCGTGTGTCGCCCGCCGCTAAAATCGGATCCAGTTGTGCTCTTTCTAGCTGGCCCGCGCCAGGTGCCTCCTTGAACCATGTCCTTGTGATATTGTGATAGTTGGTTGCAGAGCACCAGTGCTCCTCCCCAGATTAGATTAGCACTGCGGGCAGCATGGGAACGGAAGTCAGTTTTGACTCAAGCGAGCAGTCGAGACTGTCAATACTCCCTTGCCGGCATCGTCGATGGCCCGCCCCTGTTCTGCCAGCACTCAGTTTATTAGAACCTCAGGCATCACTGATCGCGGGATTGATGCGCTTCTCAATTGGTGCAATCCAGCTAACCATCTGTTTAATAAAAGGTACTGGCCAGAAAAATTCATCCCTCCGTCACCCAGACATACAAATTGTTGAGTATCCAACCACCTTGATGGTGTTCGATCGCAGCACTGCGGCTTAGGACGGGCTCTGAGCAACACATCCGAAGACTCACATCCGTCCTCACATCCCATTGGCAGTGCTTGTGTGACACCAAGCGACTTACGTGCATATCACGATATTAGACCAGCCTAGTGTAGGGATGTGCCACCTGGAAATATCTTGTCAAGGCGCAAAACTCCTTGGTGTGGTACCCTGTCGGTCACTCCTTTCACTTCTGCATGGGTCAGTGTGGACGCGATGATCCAAGCGGGGATCTCTATCTTGCGAGCTGCATATGCAGACGTTTCCAGTATTGTTGGCTGATGGTATCCTCGTTCGTCTTGGAAATACGGGGTGCCTCCCGGGTACCTGGGCAGATCCGGGGGCACCAGCGATCGATCAATGTATTAGGGACTCACCTACTGGTACGTTTCGTTCATGATGTGTTCCGCTCAACCCTATTCCAATTCAAGGTTTGAATCAGTACAGCCTGATCGTCCCCTTAGTAAATAGCTCAGGGAACAGAGGGAGCAAAAGCCCTTCGTACAGAGAAATATTGGAACACCGAATATAGAGATAATATTGAGCAGGGAGGAGCAAACCTGGGATTTCGGTCGTGGGCGAAAAGTGGCTTTAACCGGACACAGTTAAAGCCTGGATGCTCTTTGGGGCTAGTCTTAGGGTTATTAGCCGCTTGGGTGCCATTTGACTGGGTGGATGCTGGGCTTCCTTCCTTGAGTTAGAGGCTTACAGATATTATGCATGCCAGTGTCAGCCTGTCACACACTTCCCGCATCCTGAATGAATGTCAAATGGTAATATCGACCTAGGCACGCCGTACTCTGTACCCTCTTACCGCAACATCCCTCACAGGTGACCGGCTAGACCTATTGCCTGGCTCTCTAGGAGTGAAACTGCATTATTGAATGTGGCCTGGTACCGAGGGCAGCCCGCAGCTGGATGGCAGTCTCATGAGATAGCCCTTGGAATCAATATGTCTCAGATTTATCTCGAGGCCGCTACTTGCTCCCCATCGCAGAAAAGCGATGTCTATGTCTTTACTATCATCCCGCTTGCTGAGGCTGGCATAGCAGCAATCACATCCGCGGATGAGCTTGTCTTGTTACACGCAGCGACCTTACAGACCGCAACGATATTTACCCCTAAAGATGGCCTGAAAGGGTTGACATCCTTAGTGTCTGCAGACGATGGCACATCTCCAATTTGTGCCGGTACCGACGGTGTGGTCACAATCTTTGATATCCGAACTTCACGGCCGTCAGCTCAATTCAATACAGGTATTGGAATTTCCACCCTCCATGCCCCGTCACTCGACTCACCATCCTTGTGATAGGAAAACCTGTAAATGCATTAGCTTCCAAAGGCCTGGACCTTGCTGTAGGTTCCGACACCACCGTCTCAGTCTGGTAGGTCACTCAACCCCTGCTTCGAAACGAAGTCAGCAAATCAAACAAGTTGCCAACTGTGCTGACTATCCGTAAGGGACCGCCGACAGGTGCAGCTGCGTTGGCAGAACGGAGAAAACAATGATGAGATTACATCGCTAAACTTTCATCCCACTCAAGGAAAATTCCTGCTCAGCGGTGGCGATGATGGCTTGGTCAGTGTCTTTGACACTCAGATTACGGACGAGGATGACAGTCTTATGCAAGCCATCAATCATGCGCCCATTCACAAGGCTGGATTTTTTGGCTCAGATGACCTCTATGCCTTAAGTTCGGACCAAAATCTCGCAATGCATTCACTTACCCTGGATGACACCGATGCCGACAGACCAGCGCCAGATTTACTAGGGGACCTCAGGCCAATCGTGCCTTGCGAATATGTGATCGACATCCTTCAAACTGGGTCGAATTATGTCGCAGCTTGCGGCTCTCATAGGTCAGTCATCACCTCGAGGCATGCTTCTATCATTGACAGAATGTTGCAGCAAAGCTCAGGTCGACCTCGTAAAGCTTCATCGAGGAAGCCAGCTGGATTCGCGAGAACGAATAATCCTCAAATCTGCGCACAGCGGAGAGATCGTACGTTCAATTTTTGCGGACGATAGTGTAAGCCAACCCCGTGCATCTGCTCAGGACTACTCTGACGGTCACTAGAGTGGAGTGATATTCACCGCTGGAGAAGATGGACGTGTAGCGGCCTTCACACGGACGGCGACAGCACCTATTGTGACGCCGCAACCCAAGACTCCAAAATCGAAAGTTGGGCTGGAAGGCAGGTACAAACCATATTGACCAGAAGCTACTGCCGCAAGATCCTTTCATGGCTCCTACTCTATCTCTAAAGGGCTTTGGGTACACCTACCATTACGTGGCTGCATCGTTGACGACAAAGATGTCATCTCATATCAATACATTTGCCCGGCTCAAACCCTTACCCAGAGAGCTCCAACTCGATTTCCAGCCCTAGCCTAGTACCAATACACTACATCACTAATATGCATCGGCACGTCATCTTTGCGCTCATTGTTGGTCTCGCAGCCTCCTCATTAGCGGTAAAATGTCCTTGTGGCTGGCGGTTCAAAACACACAATGCAACCTACACCCATCGACTCTCCACCGATTTCAGCACCTTTGCTGATGCTCGCCCGGCGTTGGATGATCCAAAAGCGGCGAGATTCAATGGTGATTGGATGATATATGACTTCGAACAACATTCAGACAATGCTGCCATTCGCCTCAATGCAAAGTACGATTTTGAGAATGTTGAAATCGTTGATAAACACCTCGTCATGAAGCAACGAGCCTTCAGTCAGGCAGATTTCGAAGCGTACCGCACAGTGAGCATGGCTAGAATCCAGTCAAGGAGAATTGATATGACCCATGGCACATACCGAACAACATTTAAGCTTGAGGGTTACCACGGTGGAGCCTGTGCAGGATTTTTCTGGTATCATGTCAGTGCAAATGGTATCCTCTATTAGCGGTACTTTTGCTAACCACGTTCAGGATGACCGTTCAGAAATTGATATTGAGGCTGTGACACCCGGCACATCCATTGTGAACAATACCATTAATTACACACTTCATCCGTCACTTTCTGATGACGGGTCTCCAATACCGAACGCGACGGCATCGGTTCCAATCAGTAAAGTTGTCGGTCGCCTTGAAGATTTTCACGAGTACCGTTTCGACTGCCATCCGCAGAAAGGCGTAGATTTTTATGTTGACGAGAGGCTCCAGCACTCCAACAGGCACAATATTCCAAAATTCGGAGGTAACTTGCAGCTGAAGCTCTGGGCAGACGGAAACAACTGGTGGAGTGGGGCTCCCAGTACAACTGAGGTTAAGTTGACTGTCAAAAAGATCATTGCGTACTTCAATGTCACTACTCCAGACCCAAAATGGATGGAAACTTGCAAGGCTGCTGGCGGCCCGAGTGACAAAACAACTTGTGAGGCTGATTAGCGTGAACTAGACAAAAAATAAAGAGGATCTTCAAGTGGTGAAGGATTCAGGTTATTGTGAGTCCTCGCAATGTCCGCGAAGCTGGGTTACTCTGTATGAACCTTGACCACCACGATTATCTAAAGTGCATGTCTGTAGTGTTCATTGCAGAGAAATGGTACGGCGATCAGTTTACTCAACTACCTGTTGAACATGGTAGTAGTCGTAAGTTATCCTTACTCTCTAGTAAAAACAACCAACTTTCAACTCCGGGTGCCCTAATGTGGTATGTAGCGTAGGCAAGTGTCAGGCCCCATAGCCTTGTCACGTGCTGTAAGCTGTGGGTGAATATTTTCTCAACGTTCTCACACCACCATCAGATCCCTATCAGGCCATAAATGTATTAATCCCCAAGCAATTTTGATCACCCTTACGGAAAAAACCAAATTAGGGCCTTACAATACCCATGCGTCGTAATAGCTGGCCATTGCCAGAGTCTGATCAGTACGTACTAAAATCCACGCCTTCGGCTGGGCGGGCGATCTTCGCTCGAAAACCCATTAAACTAGGTACGCATCTGTTGTCTACAACGGATGGCTGCAAACAACAAGCACCGTCGCCGACAGCGCACGTGGTCCTGAGACCATATCGCCGCGAGGTCTGCTCGCAATGTTTCTCGTACGATCGAGGCAGGGAATGGAAATATCGACTAGGTGACGCGGGAGTTGTTTTCTGCTCGGAGACATGCCAAAAACAGTGGGAGGACGACTGTGGACCACTTGGTGTGGCTGCATATGTTGCAGTCGAAAGTGCGATTAAACAGCAGCTACGACGGCGAGGGAATGGACAACTGGCCTCTGGGGGATCGCTGGGTGCAAGTGAAGATGCGAGGGGGAGGCCGCCAACGACGAACGAGGCTATCATCTCGGCCTGGCAAACCGCCGGCCTCGTTGGGGACCAGATTGCGGCGGCACGGACCAACGAGAAGCCTTCGAAAGCGAACCGGCGGATTTTAAGGACAGCGGAAGAGGGCACTGCAGACCATGATGTCCTTGCATATATCCTGGCTGCCGTGCTTAGTGCCTACAAGCGGTCAACGACGAAAGGCACGATGGCGGGTCAAGACAACGCGACACAAACGCAGGGGACGCCCGATATCCCAGGTGCGCAGATGGTCTCGGACCTCTTCCCCGAAATGATGACCCTCGCGGACGACCCAGCGGTGTACGCGACGAACTCATCGCTGCCAGAGTACATCAGTGCATACTACCTGCTCCTCGCGGTCCTCCCGACGGAATTCCTGAGGTTTCTTCGCCCAGCGCTGTGCCACGAGATCGCGTCACGAGCATCGCACAACGCCTTCTCCATCCGGCCGGCCGCCAACTCCGACGGCGAACAGAGCGGCGAGTTCCTCGGCTGGGGTATCTGGCCTGAGGCGTCGTTCTTCAACCACTCGTGTCGGCCGAACGTGAAGAAGGAGCGCCTAGGCCGGGTTTGGGTGTTCACTGTCGCAGATGGTGGTGGTGGTGGTGGTGGGGAGAGTGGTGGAGAGGACGTAAAAGAAGGCGAGGAGCTTTGCATCACGTATCTTGGTGGCGATGAGAGAGACCTCGACGTGCACGCGAGGAGAAAGAAGTTGAAGGATGAATGGGGCTTCGACTGTCGGTGCCAGAGGTGTGAAGAGGATTTACGGAACCTTGCTTGAACCCGGCGGCGATTCAAGAAGGATTATGGTCTACATTGCAGCTCGTCTCCCGGCTGGCCTTGCTATTGATGCTCCGCAGGACGCATTCGTCCATGCCGATAACATTTACAGGCAGCGAGCACTCGCAGGCGGTGGAGAGTATTACGTCTACGCTGAAATGCAGCCATCGCCTGTCCAGGAAAAAAACTAAGATAATACATCCGAAGACTACCGCAACTCCAACAATACTAGCACTGAGAAGGATTGACTCACTCTGCCACCAGTTCCACCAACATGCCTTCCAGCCACGAACTCAGAACGAGGGATCCACAAATCGCTAGCCTTCCAGGTTACTCCAGGCCTTGCACGTTTCCTCTTGTTTTCGGGGTGGACTAGCTAGCTGCTACTTCGTCGATGGCCTCCCGGATGATATTACAGCCCTTGGTCATATCCTCCTTGGATATATTCAACGCTGGAATAAAGCGCAAGGTGTCATAAATGGACGTTGTCAGGATCAGCATGTCCTTCTCCATGCATTTGGCCTGGACCTTTGCGGCATATCCCTTTCCTCCAACAAACTCACACGCAAGCATCAATCCAAGGCCCCTCACATCGTAGACCATGCTAGGGTGGTCAGCTTTTGCTTTCTGGAGGGTGCCCATCAACTCCTTGCCACGAACGTCGACGTTTTCGAGAATGTTTTCCTCCTTGAATGCCTTGGCGACCGCAATTCCAGCCGCACACGACACGGCGTTCCCAGCGTATGTGCCGCCCATCGAGCCAGGCTTCTGGGTGTCCATCAGTTCCTTGCGCGAGACAATACCAGACAGCGGGAACCCGTTGGCAATCCCTTTCGCCATGACCAGGATATCTGGTCGTACGTCGTAGTGCTCGATGGCAAACATTTTGCCCGTTCGTCCAAATCCTGATTGCACCTCGTCTACAACGAGAAGGATGTTGTGCTTGTCGCAGATTTCACGCACACGCTTCAGGTAGCCTGGTGCAGCTGGGACATAGCCGCCCTCGCCGAGAACAGGCTCTATGAAGATAGCTGCTGTATCTGATGGTGCAGTCTCTCGTTTGAGGAGGAGTTCCAGCTGGTCGACCGGGTCCATACAGCAGTTGTTGAAATGATATTTTCCATCACAGCGCAAGGCAACGGGGCATTGTGCACAGTAAGGGAAAGGCACGGCGAAGACTCCAGGCATGAGCGGAGCATAATTCTCGCCGTAGATGGTCTTCGACCGTGTCATCGCCATGGTTCCGAAGGTTCGTCCATGGTATGATCCCTGCATCACGATGACGTTCTGCTTTTTGGTCGCATGTCGAGCAAGTTTCACAGCGGCTTCAACGGCCTCGGATCCGGAATTCCAAAAGAAAAAGGTATCGAGCGATTTGTGTGGCATGAGCGGTAAGAGCGACTCGATGAGCTCCAGGTATGGCCGTTGGAAGGCGATGTTGACCTGGGCATGCACCATCTTCCCGGCCTGCATCTGAGCGGCCTTGGTCACCGCAGGATGGCAATGGCCCAGGTTGGCGACGCCAATGCCACATGTGAAATCGAGCATTTTACGCCCGCTCGTCATCGTCACGTAGCTGCCGCTGCCGCTCTCAATCACCTCTGTCGCCAGCCTGCCAATCCCCTTGGCGACATGGCGAGTGCCGAATTCTGCGAGCTTGGAGAGGCTCATGGTGAATACGTACGCTCAAAGACCTGATTGGAAGTGGTTGTCCTGATTGGGGCGAGAGATCAATGTCAACACAAGCCTGGCATGGTGCGATGGTCTCTGTAGGACATCCGAGGGACGAAGAGACGCAACGGGGTGAAAGGTTGCTTATTATTATGGGCATTGGTGGCAGGAGAGGAGAGGGTCAGAGCACTCAATGGTGATGTCCGTCCCTGCTAAACCGCTCCCGAACTTTAATGTCGTCCACGTTCGTATCGCGATTACGTAGCTGGAATGGGCGGTACGTCATTGGCTGCCTTCAGCTCTCACCAACAAGCTTTGGCCTTCACAACGGCGGAGTAGGAGAGGTACCGCTGTAGGGATCCTTGAGCAATAATATCATCATCCCGACCTTTCCGCCAATTCCAGTAAAGGGGAATGTTACAGGAGTTACATATCGAGCAAGGGAACAGCAAAAACATTTTGAAGGGTCGTTCAGGCCACACTGCACTGGGCGTACAGGTTTCACAACATACGGATCTGTGGCCCTTTGGCATGCAATCATAAGGTGCGGGTCGAAAGCAAGAAGCATTCAATCTCGGATCCGACAAGCAATGCAGTAATATGATTCTTTGCAAGTATGACTTTCAATTCCTTTCGTGTTCATGCGATGCAAGATGCGCCGGTCGGAGCAGATCAATGAACCACGGCGGTTTGAGTGGTACGCCACAATGCCCGAAATGCTATCATAGGTGTTCTACACAAATCCCTGTTCCAAGTCGAGACCTGAATCTTCCACTTCGATCAGCTCAATTGGTTTTGACAAATCTGGCGAGTAGTTCATTGGTCTCAAATTCTCAATCTCATAGACATCGTCCGGGCTCGGGACATCCCAAGGCTGTGGGCCGACTGCGAATGTAGTCCTGAACTTGGTCACATCTTCCCATGTGTCTTCAACAGCGTTGTAGACGATATGCAGGGGATCGATGAACTCGGCCAGCAGCCGATACACGTGATCCATGCGGACTACATCGGTGTAATGGGTGGCCACGTTGCAAATAAACCAGTCTCGCTCGAGGAAGCCCCGTGTGGCCATAGCGCCGACCATCAAGAGATTGAACATGGTAGTATGGCACAAACAAGTCAAGACGGAAAGGTCCATTCGAGAAAGCTTTGATTTCATTTCCAACACGTTGGAGCGGACGCGTGTCGCCGCCGTGTTGAAGGAGATGTTGTTGAGGTAGATTGACAGGAAAAGGGCAATCTGATAGCAACGTTGTATCTCCAGGAGGTCATTGTCAGGTAGATACTGACTGCTTGAATCCATCCTGGCTATGGCTGGAGCTGTCAATCGTATCAGTTGGCCGCTCGGGCTATCGTCCCGCCAGGTGAGAGTTCGTCCTTCTGTCGCAGCACAGAACGTGTACCACTCGCGATCGCATGTCCATAGTTTTCGATCAAGCTTGACAACTTCCCTGACACGGCGGTTGGTCTTATGTGGTCGAGTTTTGGCAATGACTGTTGATGGACTATGCAGAAATGCACTTACAATGTTGATTTTGTGGCTATAATTGTATAATCAGCGACATTCCGGCGCTCACCTCGAGCTTTGAGGAGATTGAAGTCAAACTCACACGGCCATTTCCTTGTCGGCGTCGATGCTCTCGCGATTGACCATCGCGGAGATCTTGTTGAGCGCCTTGAGGTGCATTCTTCCTGATTCGCCATCCGATAGGAGTACCTGCAGAGGATGGGAACGTTAGTTTCAAGTAAGTTAAAGTTTGGGCATTCTTGTTATGTAGTAATTGACCGTGTTGAGTGTCACTCTGCTTACCGAGAGCCTTAGTAAAAATGTAACAGCCTCATAGCATGAGTCATCGACTTTGGATGGGTCGCTCAATATCGCCTTCAACTCGACCACACAGCTTGTCTGTAGTCGAAGCCATGGAGGAATCTGCCACAAGGGACGTTCACCCTTCTCAACTGGCGGAGGTAGCACTACGCCAGGCCCCCCACGGAGAGAGCCGGACAGAAAAGCCGATGCATAGGCTGCAACTGCATATGCCAACACTGGAGATGATTGTACCTGGGAGAGATTATTGATCCAGGACCAGTCTTGCAATAAATGCACAGCAAACGGCTGGATGATTTTTATGTAGTAAAATAAGTTTGACTGCAATTCAAGGTCATGTCTGAAAAAGTCGGGCGCAAAAGGATCCAACGACTGGGTACCAAGCCGTGAAAATCGAGGAATGATCAGATCCTCTGACAATATCAGCTTCTCCTTTCTGGCTGGAAGGTCTTCTGCATCGAAGGAACTGTAGACCCATTGGCGGCTGGTCCTCATCAATTGTTCCTGGTACTCTCTGAAGAACTGGTCGAGCTCCTCGTCTGTGACATGTCTGGTATTAATCCAGGGTATGATACTGTCTTCAACTGGTGGCTGTGAAGTTAAGATAGCATTTGTCGTAGGATGAAGGACAAGATCCCGATGAGAGGTCTTCCTCCACCCTCTGTACCGCCTGTTCACATGAGTACTGATCGCCCGTGTCTCAGCTGATGATTTTGGGTGACTGAAGGTCTGAGGATCTTGAACAACAAAGAAGAGCGGTAGCGGTTTTCTGCACTTGCTCATATCTTGGTCTTGGTTTATCAAACCTCTTCAACGATTGTTTGTCATGGCCATGTTCCCTGTTTGCTCTTCTCAGCGTTTTGCAGCAGGATGGAGAAATGGGCGGTCGCGTATGCCGGGGCCAACAAGGTGGTGGGACGTTGAGCCGGGCTATTACTTTGTTAGTCAGGATTGACTGTCTCAGCTCTTGCCGAGCAAAATTGCGATTGGTTTTAGCAATTATCAGTGGGCGCCCAGTAACGAGTATTTGTACCGAGTACTTAGTTAGCTCTGCGACGCACCGAGCTTCCGAAGAGTAAATAGCATCGGGCAAGGGAGAAAATTGCGCTTTCAGGATGCGGGTTCCGGGTAAGGAGTAGTCCATGGGCCCTAATCATCCTTGGCTGCAGTATTGCGGAGTAGTTTGTACCCAACCAAGACAACTTCGGCACCGACTTGCTTAACTAAACTTACTTTACCTGCTTTGGTAGGGTCGCAACTAAGAAAATTAATTGATCAACGGCCCAAGAACAACCAAGCATTGTGATGGAAGAATCAAAACCAGATCCTGGAGAGAGGCGAGACCGCTTATTCACGATTCTCGGTGGTGACAATCGCAGCCTGCTCAGATCATACCACTGGTTGACCAGTTCTTTTGTCAGCCGAATTCCTACCACGAAGACAGTGATTTGCCTTCTCTTCTCTGCTCAACCTTCGAGAACACGGTTCATAAGCGAGGTGCATGACACTAATCAATCAGCTACGAGTCCAGGCAAGTCGACACGGCCCACTGGGCCCGACCCTGTCGGCTCGTGGACAGGTGCTTAGATAAGGCATCAAGGTCAATACTTGCTCGGCTGAAGCGTTCGAAATTTTTCCAACAACCATTCGAGGCTACCGCTGTGGGAAGCAGATTGCAATCCACATCTGCATCAATCCCGCTCCAACGTAGTAGATTTCCTCTCAGGAGTTTATCAAAATCCATGAACAACATGGGTAGCCTTCAAGATCCCGCCTCGAAGAAGGCCCCGAATACCCCTACCATAATCGAGTTTGGGCATGAAGCGGAAAATCAAAGCTCAGTACCTTCTCTCGATGCAAAGGAAAGTAATACATATTTCCAGGCAATCCGCGACCACCCGGGCGCCTTCATGTGGTGTATGTATATTGTTTGGGTTATGCTGAGCTCGAACTATATCAATACTGCCGGTAGCTCTGTTCTTGGAATCCCTCGATTCAGAAAGGATTTTGGCGGTCCCTATGAAGGCGATTATGTCCTTCCGGCAGCATGGCAGTCTGCATATTTCGGCGCTCCTTCAGCAGCGTAAGTGGCGACACAGTGGACATCTCATTGATTCTGGCTGACAGTATAGAGGTGTGTTGGGAGCGATGGGATCAGCTGCACTCTCGGACAAAATAGGACGCAAACCCATTCTGGGACTGGGGTTTCTCATTAAAGCCATATCAACCACTCTGCAGGTGGTAGCAACGACCAACCCTGTCTTTTTCGGGGCAATGGTCCTCAACGGAGTTAGCTCTGGGACACTTACAACGATGTCATTTACCTATATTGGAGAGGTCGCTCCCACTATTTTACGTGGTGTCATCACGGCAGGTGCACCCATAGCTATCTGTTTCGGTGGTCTTTGTGCTGCGATCCTTGTCAATTATGCTGGAACACAGGATTCTCGTTGGGCATATCGAACTGGATTTGTCTCTGAATACGGTTTCGTGGCAGTGTCCGCGATCTTGCTCCCGTTCATGCCAGAGTCACCATGGTGGCTCGTCGGTCGCGGTAAAACCAATCAGGCGCTGAAAATCCTTCAGAGATTGAGCTACAGTGAAAATGAAGCTGAAGGGCAAGTCAAGTCGATCATAGACACCCTTGAGAAATCACGGATGGAGACTTCAGGTGCTAGCTACATCGACTGTTTCCGTCGCTCAAATCTACGACGGACGATGATATCCGTTGCGCCTTCGTCAATCCAAGCGCTTTCTGGAGTTGTGTTTGTTGCAGGCTATTCCACATATTACCAACAGCTTGCCGGCTTCAGCACTCAAATGAGTTTCCGCCTGTTTATCACCCAGCAGATCCTCTCCATTTTCGGAAACTTTTGCTCCTGGTTTCTGATTGATCGAGCAGGAAGGCGGGGCTTGAATATCTGGGGTGTAGCACTACTTGCTATTGTCCTTTTGATTACAGGAGCATTGGCCGTTGTGGCCACCCCCGGCACGATCAAAGGCACGGTCGCGTTGATTTTACTATACTGCTATCTCTACAATGCCACCATTGGCGCCGCCGCTTTCACGGTCATGACTGAGACGGCAACACCGAGGCTCCGTGCTAAAACAGCATCGCTCGCCTTTGTCTTTCAAAGTTCACTCTTTGTAAGTACATCTCAAATCCCCAGTAGGGAGCAAGCATGTGCTAACCACCGATTACTCAGACCATGTGGGGATTTGTGCTTCCGTATCTGTTCAACCCGGACAAGGCAAATCTGGGTGCAAAAGTTACTTTCATTTTCGGAGGTCTCAGCGTGCTTTGTCTGATATACCTCTGGCTTTGCCAACCCGAAACAACGGGACTGTCATACGATCAGCTCGACTGGTTGTTCATGAACCGTGTCCCCACAAGGAAGTTCAAGCTTTATCGCAAACACCCGATTGGCCCCGTCTAAGAAATCAAACGACCTTTCAAACGACCTCTCAAGGTAGTCCATGATAGGTACCAAGGCAGCAATCACTCACAGAGAAGCGTCTTTGAGCTCGTTGACTTGGCGTACCCGCTGCTGAAGCTGGAAGTTTCTTCCCCAACAGTGACGTTTGGCGGGTCCAAACTACACGCCTAAGTTTCCAAGTTTCGAATATGAGCACCTGTATGTGCAAGAGACTTCGACCATCGACGAAGATCGAGGGTATATCTGGGGATATGCACGTGTGTAATGTGCAATGACAAATAATTGGTGGGGGGCAATGAATTCAGAAAGGTGACGTGACATGACCTCATCTGTCACCAAATGGGGATATTTTTTGGAGATGTCACGCCCATTCATGTCTCCGTCTCCGGTCTATTATCCCAAGTTCTAGGCAACACTCAAAACACACCACTCCTAAATACCTAGGTTCTTGTCGCACGTCTTTCTACAACTTCCTCATATTTACTGTATTGGTGGCAAATTCAATCAATATGTCGACAACTGTCAACGGCTATCCTAATGATAATGAGAAGGCGTGGGAGCCTCTCCCACCGCCAGCCACTGCTCCGGTGCAGAGGAAGAAGGGGTGCAGCCCGTTCTTCCGAAGGCTACGGATTTTACTCGCCATCTTGGTTGGATTAGTCTTGTTCGACGCCTTCACCCATGGCCCTGCAGCCAAGAGAATCTCTCGAGGATGTCATCGCAGCAATAATCACCTCGGCGTCTTCGGACCAGATGGAGGACATCAACACCCTTTCCCACCTGTTGATGACTGGAAGCCCTACGAGGGAACAACCCACTTCGAGCTCGAGCCTGCTGTCGCATCTGGCCTTACTGTCAAAGGATCCAACGTCTTTGGCAAGGTTGTCTTTGAGACTTCCAAGCTCTCGGAGAAGGTCGTCATTGACCTTGATATCAAGACCAACAAGCGTGACAAGCACGGAGCAATCAGTGTCAAGGAGGAAGACGGCCATTTGACCATCGACACTCCCCACGGCGGCAAGCTGGAGACATACGCCTCGGCCAAGATCTTGATCCCATCCAACATCATCGGTACCTTCGGCATCCCTTGTTTCCAAGTCAACGCACCACGCCATATGGTCGACTACAGCGACCTTCCCGAATCACTCGAGATCGGATCGTTCGCCGTCCGAGTTGCCAAGGGCTTCATCAAGCCCGGGCCAGTACACACCAACACCACGACACTCGGCATCGCCGAAGGCGCACTCCGTGGTTCGCTGACGCAGGCGCGGTACGTCACTGACATCAATGTGGCGAAGGGCAACGTCACCCTCGACATCCCGAAGATCAGCTCTGGCAGCGAGGGGACGTCGAAAGTGCACCTCGGCGACGGCCACCTCAAGGGCAGCTTCGGCGTGTACAACGCGACGGAAATCAACGTTGCCAAGGGAGGCATCTACATCAGTGTCGACTTCAAGCACGCCGAGCCGCGCGCCGAGCTGACTACCCGCATCGCACACGGCAATGCCCGCGTCTTCGTCAATTCCATTGCTGCCGAGCGCCTTCTCAGGGCGTCCCACACCTCCATCGCGGGCGACCAGCTCATCACCTACCCTTCCAACTTCCAGGGCACGGTCGACGCCCGCGGCATCGTTGGGGATATCAAGATGGAGGGCAAGGACCTCGCGGTCGAGAATGTCTTTGGTGGCATGGTCGGCAGGAAGGGAGATAGCGAGCGCAACTCGGTTGATGTCAAGGCCGTCAAGGGGTCGTTGGATATCCTTGTCGGTGATGAGTAGGGAGCCTGCCAAGCTACTTGGCCCTTACGGGGAGTTAGTCAATTGTATCTCAATATAATTTGTTAGCTATGTATCTGGCTATCCCATTGCTGAGCGACACAGATTACAAAAACCATGTGTGCACCACACAGGAGGACTGGCGAATCGGAAGCCTGCGCCGATGGAATCCTAGAGGTGATGATGTCGACACGGAAAGGGAGGGCAAAGTGAAAAACTTCTGAGACATCTGTTAGCAAGATGTGAGTGTATTGATAGAAATACCATTTATTGGGTTTGGGTCTAAGCTCAGCTCTGTATTGTTACTTGGTACTTAGTGAGAATTTCCTACCTAAGGCAGCATGTATTGGTTCAAGGATTATTAGGGTCAACTCAGCTCAAAGCTCGGGTTGCATCGATGTTCTAAAACCGTGGAGGCATTCATCATACTGCATTACCTCGTGGTGGGGGACATTCTATCGTCCAATGGAACACTTCGTAATTCAGCCAACATCAATTGTCATTGAATGGGCAATCACTCACCACCTGCTTAGCAGGAAATCTGTCGTTCGGGGAGTTTCGAGAGAGGGCAAGAAGAATTCGGTGGTGGAGCAGGATCGACACATGCACTTGCTGGTTCTAGCTGGCTCACGGGCCTCGGTAGAATATGGCTGCTCATCAGGCTGCGCCTTTGGATTTCTTCACCCGATATTCTTCGTCCAGTTCGCACTCGGCGGCCTGGCGTTTTAGAGGGCTGGCTGGAGGATAGTTTGACTCTGGGTTGGGGCTGCCGTGCCAGATTCGCGTGTTCTGTCTCTCGGTATTTCCAGCATGACCTAAGCTCTGGCTTACCTCAGGCCTAGCGGTGGAAAACTGGTATGGAAGTGGCCTCATGTATTCTGGCAACTGGACATTATCAGCAAGGTAAGCCCAGCCGTATCGAGTAAGAGTACCGCGTTGCATTGTAATAGGTAGGTCCCTCGTTGGGCCGGTGTAGTTTCGAGCCGGTTTTCTTGGTCGAGGCCAGTACGCAATGGGTTCGTCTTCTGTGAAGCCCAGACCGACGAGCTGGCGGTCCTTGTCAGCGAGGATCCAGTCTGAAGAGGAATATTCAGCATTTAAGACACCACCAGGGTTGTTAGGAAGGGGGATCTTAGTTCTTGGGCTCACCTCGCCACTGTCGAGTGGTATTTGTCGCGGGCTAGGATTCCAATCAACATGTCGGAAAAGGCAGTCCACGTATGGTGACTTATTCACCAACCACACAACATCTGGTATCTTCATAGGCTTAACGATAGACTCGATGTAGTCAACCCATGCTAGAGGCTTTCGATTGGATTCATTCTGCGTCCGTTCAAAACATTCATGGCACTGGGCAGGTATCTCGCGCTGTTCAAAGGATGCTTTGCAGGCGGGAAGCCGGAGGATGTGATAAGCATTCCGATTAGGGGGGTTGCCAGGAACCCCTAGGCATGTCCTCACACCAAGAAAACCTGTAGCCTCACCTTGTTTTCGGCAAAGCTTTAGATCGCAGAGCGTGAAAATCCACCGGATCTGGTGGCACATTGTGTAAGGATTTGTGCCGAACTGAAGAATGCAGTTCTAGCTGGGATGGAGAGTATTCCACGTGAGTTGACGCTTTACCTTTCAGTTGGGACTGGCAGATGCTGTGAAATGGGGAGGTAGAGAGAAGAGAACGAACAGCATGGGAGTTCTGGCTTGATGACTATTCATAAAGCCTGCGCAGCATTGTTCCAACAAAGGATTGGTGGTTTCCATTGTGAATTGAAGCTTTGTTTGTCCTGGCTTTGTCAATGGACTGTTGAAGTACAGAACTGCCTCATTCTTGCAGCCATGAAACAATGAAAGATAGTTGAAAGTAGGGATGGGAGTAGTATAGTAGTACCGCCTCAAGATGGATCTGAAGCAGCGAGGTACTCATGGCTCATAACGAGTGCTCAACATTCCCAAGCCAGTTACGAGGCTTCCTGTAGACAAACTCATCTACCCGAAGCTTCGTACGAGGAAGCATGGGAGAAGAGTGCCAAGGTGGAAATGCCAACTCCTGCATAATCTACGAGTAGCTTGCAGATCCCAGGGCATTCGAGTCTCTCAGCTTCGAACGTGGGCATTGGCAGGGAACAGGGCGGATGTAGTTCTGGAAATGTTGATGCAATCAAAGATGGTGTGTGAAGTCTTCTGTAAAGAGGCAGGGAGCCGCGGGAGAATGGAGTGGACACGTGAGCACGCGTCAGGCTTGGCGCTGCTGGAGGAGGGTGTCCCTTGCTCGCCCTCGAAAAGTTCTTCTATTTAGATCCGTCAACCTCGGCTGTTTCGGCCAGGCACCACTGATTTTGGGGGGTATGTTCGGGTGTGTTAAGGCATGTTAGGGCATGTTTAGGCTTCTTTGGAGCTTCGGGAAGACTCGCAAATGACCAGAGTGACCACCACTGACCAGGAACCCCACCGAGAGTCCACTGAGTGCCCACCGAGACCGCTAAAAGTCGAGCTGTCAGGCGGCCAGGCGAGCTAAGCCAGGGATGCCCATGGCGTTGGTAGTGACTAGCTGGCCCAGTTGAGTAAAAGGTAAACATGGGCACGGCCAAAAAAAGCTGGAAAATGAAAAGAACCACTTCGGCCACTGAGCATCACCAGACAACAACAATTGAACCTCACCTTCGCTCCTTCCTTGTCCCCTCCTTCCTTCTGCCTGCGCACATTCTCTTTCTCTTGACAAACTCTTCAATACACGTCCCTCTCGACCACTTCTCCTTCTCACATTCCTTTTGCTGCTCGAGCAACATATTGAGTGCATCACACAACTTTTGCATCCATCAGTTCCTCCCGGCTATCTCGTTGACCGAGGTTTGCGGAATGTCGCTTTAATTTCAATATCCAGCATCTCATTCGCCCGCATCGTACACACGTCGCACCAGCTACCAATGGTATGCCTTCCTGCCCTCGAACCATTCTGTCGGCCCTTTATACACATGACAGTGTAGTCTCTGTCCATTGCAATGGAGAATGCTGGCCCAGCATCCTCCCCCACCGCCACCTCCGCCCTACACTCACGATCCAGGTCTATCGGCGCTCTCTCAATCCGCGACCGTTCTCCCAACTCTTCCAATACCACCCCCAAGTCGCTGCCCCATACTCGCCAGCAAAGAATTCTCCAGACACGCCAAGCTAGATTTTCTGCACAGAGGCTCTCGGTTAACGCGATCACCTTCCCGCAGGTGATTCGGTCATCCGAGAACGACTCTCCACATTTTTCCACGCCTCGCTTTGGCAAGCAAGATGAGAGTCCATCCCATGCCGACATGATCGCTGATTTGACCGGCTCCTCTCCAACTTCTACCATCTTGAATGAAATCGCAAACTTTACTGCGTCACGAAAACGTTCTCTACAGCCTAGGGCCCCAATTCCCGTGTTCAAGGACACATCAGACCTCAAAAATACGTCATTGATTGACCGCAACGCTCTATGTGACGCCCCAGCATTCTCTACCGATTCAATCGAGGATACATCCACCGATATGGGTCTCAGAGAGCTCTCGGTTAATCTGCAGCGAAGCTCACCCAATACTGCTGGCTCTCTCCATCATGCATCGCTCCGCTCATCCGCTCGTCGACGAACTTCTCAAGCCAAGCATCGCTTCAACTCGGAAGAGTACATTCAGCACATCGAAAATGAGTTACAGATGGTCAAAGAATCAATGTACTCGCCTAACACTCACCTACCCTGGAAAGAAAAGCTCAAGAAAGCGAGACAGGAGAATGACCAATTGAAGAAGGAAGTCGAAACTATGAAATCCTCCTTTGAACTCGAAATGCGTAACACCGTCGAACGTCTCACGGAAAATGAGCTTCGATTGAAGCGAAAGGTTAGAGATCTAGAAGAGGACGTCGAGCGGAAGGACGCCATTATCCAGGAACTCGAATACAATAGAGAAGAATCGAAAATCGACCTCGGTGCTCTTGATGCAATGAGGGCCCGTATTGATCGCCTCGAAGAAGAGAGATCGTCTTTGGAGCTTACAAATCGTGGCATGACCAAACGTAACGAGGTCTTGACCCATCTACTGGCCCTATCACCGACCAAGAGCAGCCATGGAGTCGAGTTACCCACCCCAAGACGGAAGAACGCTCGCCCAATGTCCCTGATCATACCTCGCAATCCGTCCTCCCCCATCGAATGCACGTCATCAAGTCGACCTCAGTCAGTTCTCATCTCTCCGACGCAAACCGCAAGCTACTTTGGCAAATACAACTTGTCATCGCCGGTTGCGTCTAGTCCATGTGTTGGACGTGCCCCAGACAAGGAGGCGAACGATGATATAAATTCGATTGACTCGGGTCTAGGAGAGTCTTGCACACAGTCCACAAACCAGGCCACTTCAAGACGATCTACATTAGCTTCTCATGTTTCTAGCAGTCCCGAACTGCCCCCTACAACGCATATTCAAAATGGAGAAAGACCCTCGCTACATGCCAGACAGCCTTCCAAGCGCAGGCCACGGAAGTTTATGCCTGGATCGACACAGCTCAAACCGCTGCTACTGCCTACATTCACAGCTGAAAATGGGAATCTTCCATCAGCTTCACCACTGACTTCGCCTCAGCGATCTGCCCAAGCTTCCATGGACTCATGTCCGTCGAATCTAATTCAACTGGATGATAGGTATCCGCAATCAAGTGACAGTCATCAGGAAATCGCTACTTCCCCTTCCCTTGACTATACAAGATCAGGACCTGGTCCTTCATTTCAAAGTCTAGATGAGGTCTTCGCCAAGATGGGGGAAACTTTGGAGCAAGATTCTAGAATTGAAGCTCGCTGGTCCGATGACCCAGGACTAAGCCAGACAGCTCACCCGATCATCAATCCTGAGACAAATCACGCGCGTACAGGTATTCCTCGGAAGCCTCCCCGCCCACGGATCACATCATGGGTACTAAAGACCACACCTACTCCTCCCGCAGATGCCGATGTTATTTACGACCACGGACATCCTGTAGTCGAGCAGGGTGGCTCACGTAGAGATGTTGCGGCTTCAGGGGCACGTGCTTCTAACCGCCCGGTACAAGGAAGCGAGCTCGACATTTCTCCTGTAGAAATCCCAAGGCCACTCTTTTCCAGGGCGGTATCTTGCTCGATTGATGAAGCGTATCTAGAGGGTAGGTCTCAGCTAGAGGAGTCCCCATTGAACCCACGAAAGCGGCGCAAACCAAATTCCAGAACGGATGTCAAACTTCCACCAGACGCGGATCGCCTGCTCAATAGCCTCAAACCAGGCTTTGATGTTGGTAGTTCACGGTCGATTTTGTCTCCCAGATCGATAAAAGATCGTCCTCCACCGGAAACGACAATACACCGTCGATCCAGCTATATGTTGAATGCTGGGAATAACACAATCCGTGGCCCAATGGATCTACTTCAACACAGGGGTATAGCATCTAGACCACTTGCTGCAATAACGATTCAGACGGTTTATGCTACCTTGTCGAAGTACACCACATACATTCAGACGCTGAAACAAGACCCACTTGCACTTGCTAGACGCGTTATAGCAAATGCATGGCGATCAAACTGGGCACTATTCGGAAAGATGAGTTGGTGGGTGCTGGGCCTGTTTATCAGCCGCCGGGTGTCCGTCTCCAGCTGCGATGGGTGGGATTGGGATGTTTACGATGGCGAGAGTATCGCTCAAAAGCACTGCTCTAATAGGGATAGCATGCAGGAGACCGACGAAAGGGTGAACTATGAGAGGAACCGCACCGCTCAGATTCTCAATGGTGACTTGGACGAACCAAACACTGCTACGCAGGGCCTCCCCAAGATGAAAACTACCCCCGAACAGGCAAAACTTGGTTGGGGTCAATCATTATTCCTTTGGGGCAAGTTCAGTGTGGCGATCATGCTTGCAGTAGGAGGTGCTATTGTTCGAGGTCCTGGCGAAATGCTGCGTGAAACAGAGGATCGGAGACGCTCCAGATCTAACAGCATTGGACATATCTCTAACAGAGCAAGCATTGGCCCTCTTGATGAGGCCCATAGTAGCCGCACTCTTCTGCAACGTTTCAAGGCGGCTCAGCTCTCTCCGGCTGAGGGCAGTCAGGAGACGGGCACCATTCGGAAAGTGCGAAGCTTCAGCTCACCGACTCCATCGACTGGTCATTATAGGCCTGATCTGAGTATATTATCCCCCACTTCCACTGACAGGTTCGTTGCCGAGGCTGTTGGCACTCGAGCAGGAGATGATTTTATGAATGGCCGCAACTTGCATCTACTATACTCCTTTGTCAATGACGAGACTTTGAAGCCTAGAAGGACCGAGCGCAAGGGCATTGAGTCGATCTTCACAAGTTCTCCAGATGAGTCCACGAATAGTGCCACTCATACGACTACAAGTGTGGTCCGGCAAGGACGCAAGGGGTCCCAAATATTTCACAGCACTAATGATTTCTCTGATTATGGATGAGATAACACCAAGCGGAACCCGGGTTAACTCTGAAAATCCTCAATTACCCAAGGGGATGCCTAGGAGACGGAGGAGGATTGTATGAGTAATGAATGACACTGACGAATTATTTTTTGCATTGCATGGTTCGAGGCATAGCGTATGTATTGTACGATGAAATGAGTGGATGATGAGAGAGCCCGCCAGAGCGAGGACGGGAGAGGTGAGAAAGAAACGAGTGACGATGACTATAGCATTATATTGTGTGGAGAGGAGCGAAGATGAGATGTGTTATGAGGCTTACGAGGAGACGAGCTCCAGCAGGCGTGGTTGTGGACGTACGTTTGGGAAATGATACACAATAATGATTAATGCACTTTTAGACTCACTCGCCTCGCGTCCTGGTCGCACATATATAAGTGAGCTCGTTCATTCATTATTGAGAATGGTATATCTAGCCTTCTTTTGGCGACAGACAACAAGACTTCCATCTCATGGATGTTGAGTGAAAGCCCCATTGGCGAAGACTGACACACGTAGGCACGCACTATGGACAGCACCCAACCCCAGCACACAATCTCAGCGACGAAAGAGTGTCGGTCCCGTCTATCTACACGAGGCCCGACATATTGTGAAGCGTGAGCGGAGCACTGACTACCTGGCTTTTTTCCCCCATCCCTGTCGTCGTCGTCGTCGTCGTCGTCGTAGAAGGGTATGATGCCGTCGGGGGAATCTATTGATTGTAGGTAGGCATTTGGTGCACGGCAGATGAGAGGCATGCCACAGCACGGCTTGCATGTGGTTCCTCGGGTGGTCTGGAAATGGCATACGCTGCCACCTAACTTGATGGTCATGTGTGTAGCTGCTTGTATTCTCTTTCCTTCAACGGGCGAAAATCTGGACCCAGTGGCCGGAGGAGGAGTGGTGGTCGTTGAGTATAGGATGCAAAATGGAAATGTTGTAAGGGTTGGCCTTTAGGTCGGAAGAAGTCGGTTGAACACACAACGGTGCTCTGCAATCCGCCATTCGACAAATTCAGAGTTGTGAAACTTAGGCGGTCGATGAGCCAGCCCTTGTCTCGTGAGTTGGATAATTGCGGTAGCCCAAGGGCCAGTGGTCCATGGCTGCGAAAGTTTAGTGAGTCTTTGAAATGGCCTTGGGGCTGTGAAACCTTGGGTAGCCCGGTCCTCGGATCAACTGTGAATCCAGTTGTCTCCATGGAGTGATGGATATCTGGGCGCGATGGACCGAGGGATGGAGGGACGACCACAAACAAAAATGCCAACCCCATAGAGTATGTAGACCCTGAGGGTCTTCTCGATTCCGGCCAGGACCGACAGACAGAAAGACAGCACCACCACCACCACCACCGGACGGAGAAGCAGCAGTAGTAGCAGCATACAGCATCCCTATTTACTACTCCTCCTTCTCCCCTTCGGTCTCATCCTTCAACTTCCCCTCGGCCCTGAGCCGCCGCTTCTCCGCGACATCCCAATTATGGACCCTCGCAACGGCAACCTCGAGCGTCGTGATCTGGATGCGCAGGAACTCGAGGTCCTCGTCGGCCGCCTTGAGGCTGTCCTTCGCCTTGTCCAGTTTCCCTTGCAGCAGCTCCTCCGCCTCGTCCAGCGGGTACGCTACCATCACGTTCGCGCCCAGCCACAGGTAGACCTCGTCGATCTCGGCGGGTTTGATCGTGGCTTTCGCGTATAGTGTGTCCTGGAGCGAGAACGTCGTTTCGATTTCGTCTGACGCAACTCTTTCCTGCTCGTCTTCTAACTCGTCGTCGTCGTCCTCACCACCACCACCGCCGCTTGCCTTCTTCTCGGCAATATCCCTCCTCTTCTTCTTGAGGAACTTGACCACCTCAAGCGTGCGCTTCATCTCCGGCAATTTCTCACGCAGCCCCGCGCCCCGCCGTTCGACGTTCTGCTGCATGAAGGTGTACTTAGACACCATCTCTTGGAAGCGCGTCAGTGTGGATTCCACGTCGTCGATCGACTTGACGTAGTCCGACACGGCGCTCATGAACGGGAACACCGGGATGCCCCGTGGGTTGGTTGTTGCGGCATCCATTGTTCCTGGTGGATGGGGTTTGGCTGGCTGTGCGGGTTTGGAATTTTGTGGTTATGTAGGTGGGGTAGCGGCGTGTGGGTTTTAGTTCCCGGTTTGTGGTAGAGAAGGGAGGAGGGAGAGATATGGTACGCAATTCCCTGTGATGAGGACTGGCTATGCAGCAGGGAGGCCGAGTTCGACTTCTGGTTGCACTTGTAGTGTGAATTTCTTTGAGTTTGTAACGGTAGTCCCGTACTATATAAGTGGGTGTGGTAATAACGGGCGGAAAGGGACTTTCAATTATCCGGCCACTACTTCAAACTTGACTAAAAGGTGGAGGGACCTGTCGTGCGCTCCCTCGTTGACAGACATCGAAGCACTACGAGTTAGCTAGGGAGTGAAAATAAAGATACAGGATGCTCAAAGGGAAAATAATGTTGAAGTTGTAGTGCAGGGTTATAATTTAGTACACATGACGTGCACATAGTTAGCTAGGTATCTCTGATTGTTTCAACGGGGGATTGTTGTAGCCGCCAGTCTGATCACAACGGTCCAGCCCAGGTCCAAGCCCTTGTCCATGTCCATTTTTGAGTCCTCCACACGACCGCATTTGCATGCTCCGTTTTCTTTCTTGAAAGACTACAAATTTTCGCTCGTGGAAGCTTTTACATGTCTGAAAACCAATATCTCACAAGGCAACTGCAAATTGCGCCTGAATCCAAGTACATTCTGACTTCTCGTCGTTCTTCATGCAGTGTCATTAAACATTCACTGGTGCGATCTTTCCATCGAATCGAGCACTTCCTTTGCGGTGACAGTAGCCGCATCCAGTACGCCCTCCAGTCCGGGGGCAAAAGTAAGAGAAAAAAAAAGCAAAATTCATCCTCTCCGTGCACATTTATTGCCTGGTACAGTGCGATGCATTATCAAATTAACTCCGATTCCATGGTTGCTTTGCTCGTCGATCTCTGATGTGCTTCCCACTCATCTCGACGTCTTCTCATTAAGGCTGCGTCATAGTCTGGAACGACTTGTGCTGCTTGCTCATCACCTCGACTTTGCGGACGTTTAGCATCTGAAACACTGGTGTGTGACCTCATTCGGCGGATGCTACGTTTCATTCTGAGCCCTCTCTCTTTCGGAAGTGCGGTGGTACTTTGGGGTTCCGAAACCTCCATCATGGTTGTGACGGCAGGTACCGATGCAGTTCTGGGTCGTTGTACCTCATCCTTGATAGTGTTACGGCTCTTCATTTTTCTCAGTTCGCGAGCTATCCGCTCCAAAGTGGATCCCGAGGGCTTTTGAGTAACTGTATCCTCATCATCCTTGGGTAAAGGTAGAGGCTTATCCAAGTTTTGCTTCTCCCTCGATACCTGACGGCTGTGGCCATTTGTTTGACTGCCAATACTGAAACTGCTGCTGGTACTGGGGCGCGTATGATGGCTCTGGCCTGAATTGCGATTGGACGAATTTGCCGAGCCAAAGGAGATGGCTGAGTCAATCTTCCGTCGCCCATCCTCGTCATACTCGAGCATTGAGCTGAAGGAGGAGCTCGTAGGAGAATGACCATGCCCGGTAATTTCATTGCACTCGTCAATAACATTGTTAGCCATACGGACGTAGCTATCCAATGTATCTCGTAGAACAGGCCATCCGTTTGTTTCCCCGGGTTTCTTGTTCTGGTCGATGAGGCTGCTCAGAACACTGGTACCACTTTTCTCTACGGCGGTAATATAACGGAAGAATCCCATCCGCTGACTGGACAAAATTTGAGGAGTTATCTGAGCAGTAGGGGGAACAAATTGACTGGGAGACACCGGTGGGTAAAGAGTGTTGAGCATGGCAATGCAGTTAGATTTGTTGAAAGGGTTCAAGGAAAGTTCGTTGATCAGGGTCCAGCGTCTTAGCCCAATGTAGACCTGGGTATAAAGGGCTTCGACCTTACGTTCTTTGTCTTCAATGTCCATGACCCAGCGTAGGACGCCTGGGTATTTTCGTGCAATCTTATCTCTGTGCGAGATGTCTTCTCTATCTATGCCGAGTTTGTCGAGTGCGGCAACAACCTCTCGACGTCGTCGTATCTCAAGATCCTTGAGGTAATCCATTGCGGTCAGGGCTTGAGGGAAGTCGACCTGATCCAGCTCGGGAGGGAAACAGCGGCGTACAAAGCTTGTAATAAAGCTAGGAGGCAGCGAGGTTGGTTGAGAGGGTAATTGAGAGATATGAGCCATGAGATTTGCTCGAAGCTGGGCAGCAGCGGTGACAGTTGGTGTGGGTTGTTGGTCGTCGGCTGCATGATTGGGCTGGCGAGGAAAAGCATTGCCGGGAACTTTGGGAGAGACGGTTAGAGGAGCGCATTGTTGAGGGTTTTGGGTAGTGGCATTCAGGGTATACATGGTCCGCAAGGGAATCTCATATGTACCCGGGTATGTGAGCAGATGCTCGAGGACCCAAGGAAAGGCGGCGCCTTGGAAGTGGGATTGAGGTTCGCCATCCGACATAGAGACGGTTTCCATAATTCCCAGTCGGGAAACCTCCAAGGTGTAGGTCGTAACTCTGTTGGGTCGAGCAAAGATAACGGGGTTGCAAGTGAAACCAAAAGGGTGACGGGATGAGGGAGATATTGACTCTTCGTCAATCTGCAGATAGTGGCGGACTTTTTGTGGTCAAGTGTTCAGCATTGGGTAGAGGGTGATCAGCGCCCAGTTGTTTACCAGAGAAAGATAGGAAACTTGTCCACAAGGTTGAGGCTTGAGAGAATGTGGCACGTTGGTGGATGGTGGATGGTCAATGCGAGAGGGATTGAACCGGGTGTGCACCGTGCGTCCCAGGACAAGCTCTTGTGCTAATATCAAAGACGCAGAGAGTGTGGAGCTGGAGTGTATACTCACAGTCGGTGCTGTGAGTGGTGACGGTTGGTATATCGAAGGAGAGATAGTACTCAGTTGGACCACTACAGTAGCTGTCAGGTAGGTTTGTACCTGGGTAGGTATGTATGAATTCGTCAACAATTGAAGGATGGAGGCAAATGACCGAGGGCTACATATGGACTCGTGTTCACAGATCTGAGATGGAGGTGGGTGGGAAAAGAGTGGTAGATGTAGGGCAGGGCCGGGACGTGTCTCAGCTTCTGCAGAGAGTGTATGAAGTCGACAATTGTGGAAGTAGTGTGAATGTGAAGTGTCGAGGTCTGGTATGGGATGTGGATGGGATAGAAAAAGCAGTTTGGAGAATGGAGAAGATGAGGAAACCCAGAAGAGCAGGGCTAAGAGAGAAAAGCCAAGGGGCCAGGGCCGGGGCTCAGGGACCAGGGACCAGGGACCACGGTGGCAGAACGGGGCTTGAGGACAACGACCAGGGCCCGAGGGGACTTGAGATTTCGGGGCTTGGAGCGGGCTTGCGGCGTGGAGCTTGGAGCTGGGAACCTTTGGAGGCACTACCGGGTTCAACCAACTAGTGAACGTTGTTAGGGCGAAAAGGCCAGCTACAGGGGAGACATTGAGAGATAGTGGGGTATCGTACTGGTAGGGGCATCTGAGAGAGGGGGAATACATAGGTACTCCGTCCTCTGTACTCGGGTACCCAGCCGTGTTTGGGGGTGGCAGTCGAGGTTGGAAGTATGTATGCAGTCGGTACGAGGCTTCCGCCTGGAACAGGAAGGGAAGGCTTCAGGGCACTAGTAGTTTAGCGCTGCCCATGGTTTAAAAGGGGCCGAATATCCTTCCCAATGGGGAATTTGTTCCTGCGTCCCACCAACCCGGCCCAACTCGAGTGTCTTGCTGCTATTACAATTAACCCAACTAGCATTCAAACTAGCCCAGAGGAGCCTACCTAGTATGTACTACTGTGAACTCGTACACATTACTCAACATAATTATATTACAGCATATATTTGTCCACACATCACAACTGCGTCCTCGGTAGGCATGTCTGCATGTTCGAGTTGTACGTACTGCGGACGCAACTCGAGTTTTGACTTTACTCACCTTCAACATTTTGCATTATTCCAGCCTCAGAGTTCGAAGTCTAAAGGTAATACTCCGGACTCTGAGTTTTTCTCGGTACTATAATCTCCTCGCATACGACTACCTCTCTAACTTCATGACTCTTATTTCCACCGTGAAATCCTCCTTTCTCCTCCCTTGTTGTGACGCGTTTGTTTTGGCAATTCCACGTTCACGCCCACCCACCTGTCAACCCTGATGAACTCATTTCTCTTGCACAACCCGCGTGATTGAGGTGCTCGCTCAACCCCCCTCGTCCATCACTCACGATTCACTACTCCGTACTCTCACTACTATCCTGTTCCTACCCTAGTCCGTACCACCGGATTTTCCTCCAAGAGTGCCCACCATGCCACCAGGTAATCGGGCTGCAAAATCAACTCCCCTGTTAGGTGCCTGGTGGGCTGCTATGTAGCTATCAGCTGTTAGTTAGTATGGCTAGTCACAGACTCACAGCCCTGAATTATAGCATCACAGTCCCACAATATCCGTTGCGCCCCGAGGTTGGGAAAGCCGCAGCGATGGCACGCTACTCAGGACGGAGGACCTGGGTATTACTAGACCCATTGTGAGACCCATAGTGGCTTCAAACCATCCACTCAATTCTTACCATGTCTTTGAATGCCTGCAATTCTGGCCGCTTCCAGCCGACCCTCCTCCCCTCCACCTTCTGGACTACGGGTACTTTGTGGGTACCCAGTCGGAGCCCTTGAAAATTTTCATACTTCTCACGACTCGCGAGTACTCGTAGTCATAACCTGTCTGGAGGACTCCCTACGGAGTACACAGGCTCACGAGCGGTTCGGAAGCGTCTCGTCCTTGATTACGGAGTACACAGTATAGTATGTACTCCTAGCACGAGTACTCAGGTCTGCTAGGGTACTCCGTACAGAGGACTCCGTCCTGTTCGGTACTATCTACCCTACCGACTCAGGCCGCATTCGATTCATCATCAAAAATAATGTGACAATATTGGATGGACCCTGTTGGCTGCCTGTGCAGCATGGACATTGACTTTTCTCATTGCAAAGTTGCTAAACACTGACACAATGCATGTGAAATCACAGCACCATCTTCGCTTCCACCATCGCTTCTGTCAGGCCAACGGCTTCTGTCACTTTCACCACTAACTTCCTTCCCGAAGCGTGCGTGACTGACACCCGTTGGGCTTTTCGAAGCTATCGTATTGTACGAGGAGCACAAGAGTACGAGATTACTACCTGGTCTAGGTCTTGCACCAGTACCAGTACATCCGTCCTCCCTTCATGTATTCGTCCTTGTCTAACATGACAGCTTCAAGTTTGCCGAGTGCAACAATCACCCTGAACTACGAGGATTTCTCCCCTTTCACAGTTGTACTCCGTATCACATGCTTTTGATGCAAGATAGCTTGCCGTGGACTTGGTACGCCCCAGCAAGTCGATTACTTTCAACGAACCTTATAGACGCGTGGAAATTAGGAGCAGAGAACTCTGCTTCCCCGAGAGGGACGTGTCTTTGCCATCTGGGTGTATTTTCGCGTCATGGGAGGTGGCTGACCTTGGGCTCGTACGGAGTCTACGGGGGACAGGGACGGGAGCCTGGAGGTTTGGAACTCCCCTGTCCCTATCGCTGTTTTTGCCTCACACCAAGACGGCCCAACCTTCGACCTCCTCCTCTTTCAAAAGCCGGGTTCACTGCGTTCAGGGAATGCAGGGAGCGCAGGGGACAACTTTCCCGTTCCTGCATCCCACGTTTCCTAAAATGGCTGAACTCCCTGTTGATCCTGGACCCGATGTTTGCATGGATTTAACCGCTTCCGGTTGGTCGCCTTCAGACGCAGGGGCAACAACAAATCGTAGTTTTTCGCGTAAGTTTATCACTGCACAGCCGTCTGCCGCAGAATCACAGACCGTCGTCCCTAGGCTGTCTAGTCTGACTCGGAACCTCGCTTCTGCTGTCATGGCCTTGAATCATCTCAAGCTACCTGATGACTACTTTGCTACTACTTCTCGAGGCGAACACCTCAAACCCAAAGGCCTTTACTAGCGAACTCTAGAAACTTTGGCCCGCTCGGACTGTGTTTCGAAGTCTAGACGTCTCCTCGTGCTACGCTACTTGTATTACCTAGCACTATGTACCACAACCCTACCCAGTGCCTGAGCCCACCCCGTCTTCTTCAGGGTTGAACGCTGTTGCTGTCGATGGTGGCACTGATAAGAGCTAGCTTAACTTATCCTCAAGCTACCATCCATGTCTTGTTGGCATCAACATCTGCATAACGGCCTTACGGTGGGCGAGGGGTCTTGAGAAAGGAAGGAGGGGTCGAACCAGGAGCAACAGCAGCAATAACAACAACAACAACTGCGATGATGGTCAAGGTCCTCGTGCGAGTACACATCCCGAAACGGCAGCCTACAGATAGAGCACAAAAGCTTACCTGTTGATTGTTGTGATGCACCCTCGCTGACTCCTACATGCTCCGAGCTCGGTGTCAGCCACAACTGATTAGGTTATCCTGAACGCCCTCACGCCAGTCTCATATCACAGAGCTGGCAGCGTGGCACTGAGACATGCAATTATATTGTGAATCAGCAGTGTCACTCTATCCTTCGGTAATTTCGGTCGTTGAGATTCCCATCCCGCCAATGAACTGATTTTGCTGTCGCATTTGAGAAGCAGGATTTCCAAAACATGCGACAGCCTACGGAGTTCTCGTATGCTGGTGCTGTGCACATGCGGTGCGGTCATGTCCCCCGAATCTGTGACGTTATGGTTGGATTCAGCTTATGGGTGCTTGTCATCCCATGCATCACAGATTCACATCCTGCCATCTCGCTTTCAAGAACTTGGAGTCTGGCCCCATCGCCTACGGCACCTGCAAGCTGGATCCATCTGGGCGATCACTGACAATCACTACAAATACTCCATGTCTTTTAGACCCATGATCTACGCACTATGCGAGCCGGTTGGCTCGTCCTTGACTCGTTGGGTGAACTTGTCTAACTATCATTTCCCTGCTGGTACAGCTTGGCCCAAGCTTGTCGAATTCAAAATGCATGGTACCAAACTGAGGTTGGCCTAGGCCGGAACATATTCCGGACCACTAAGAAATACCTACACGTAATTCTTCATTGGGATCAGAATAATGGAAACCCAGGTGCCAGGGAAGCTGGTTGTCCGAATACGGTCACCCTAAAACGGTGGCCTTCAAACATCCACCTCAATCAAGCACTACCTGGTTGTCTCAGTTGCTCGATTTCTTGCTCGAACCGGCCTGTTCAAACAGCCCATCCAACGGTATTTACCCCGTCAGGTTAAAGCACATGCAGGGAAAGCTTCAGATATTTCAGGATGCAGTGCCAGACTTGGACAGATGGATCAGTTCTCGTAACCCCCAACTTCAAGTGCAACCAAGAGTCCCAGCCCACATGTGGTTGTTTCTATACTAAAGGCCAAACCCATGCCGACTATCTCATACACTATTGTATGCTGAAACCGTCAACCCAAACGCTTTCTGTGCAATCTCAGACACAATCCTCCGTCTTCGACTCGGGCCCTCTCGCCGTGCGGACCTTTCCTTGCCTCACTCGAGATCCTTTATTCTCCGCAGATCTGATTTCGCTAGCTTTCGCTCGGAGCAGCATCCTTACCGTCGTTGTCGCCCTTGGACGACTCCGCACTGCCGTTGCTCCCGGAATCCTCCAGATCGCTAAGTGCCCACTCTCCAAGAAACCCTTCCTCTCGCACGACGTTAGTCAACTCGACCCCATTTTTCTCCGCCCATTCCACTACCTTGGACCTCTGGACGATCATCGTGATGCATTCTTCAGATTCCCCCTCTCCCTGCGTGGCCGTGATACCGTTCATTTCGCTTGATGTCTTTTTCTTCCGTCTGGGCGCAACAGGACTGCAGATCCCCATGTCTGCGAGCGCTGCGACAACATCCTCTCCCAGCATGCCAGTGCGTTCCCCAATCTCTTTGACTGTCATCTCCTCTTTCCTTGGGTTGACTGTTTTCTTTCGAGCGTTGGGGAAGACTCGTTTTGCGTCCGCATCTGCCGTTTGTCCCATGACGAACCTGGCAATGCGCTCCGACCAAAACCTCAGGTAACTCTTGCGACCCATTGCACTAAGAGGTTTCTCTGGGCCTCCAATCACCCCTCCTTCCCATTCCCAGCCACTGAGTTTATACGAAACAGCCATGAGTAATTGGCCCAACTGTCGATGCTGAAATGGTGGAAAGATGAGAATGCAAGCGAGGTTATTCGAATCCCATGAGAGATTCTCCTTGGAGAAGAATCCAAGAACTTGGGTGCGATCAATGAGATCGTCATCCAGCACCGATGAACTTCTCTTGCGTCCTCGGCCCTTGGTTGATGGCAACGCAACGGGCTCCGGTGGCGTGTATGTCAATGCATAGTATTTAAACCCGCTGGTGTCGAAGAAGACACTTTTCTGTTCGAGGAAGAGCTTCCCAAAAAGCGAAATGTTCTGACAGTAGAGCTTTTCCTTGTCGCCGTCGACTTCCCACACCGTGTAGCCTTCGAACTCGTACACTTTGAACGCGCTCTCGGGCACTGGTTGCGTTTCCAGCCCCTTCTCGCGCCGTGCTCTGTGATGGTGCAGATGCTGCACATAGTCACGCTCGACAGGCGTGTATCGGAAACACGTCGGACACACGTAGAGTCGACGACACAGCGGTTCACCCTTGTTGTACAAGTCATGGGTGCTCACATGTCCATTTCTCAGATCTGACGTCGTGGCTGTGCCGGTAGTCATATGTTTCGAACCGTGGTAGTCCGGCCCCAGAATGATATTATCGGGGTACGGGGAGTAATACCATGTGTCGAAGAGAAGATTCCCGAGAACGACGTCCCCAATGTTGCGACTCAGGACCTTGAGAGATGCCCTCCTCGCTCTGTGTGGAGAGCCCTCACCTAGGACTGAGGTTACGCCTTCTGCCATGGATGGCATCGTCTAGGGACGTTTGTCTATGTCATGGTCTCATTGCTTGATCCAAGTACCTGGTGTTCACACTGATGACCGCTTGTTGGCAAGATTATACAATATCACGCCGTGTGATGGTGTTGAAGGCTGAATTGCGGCCCCGATGTCGTTGAGGTCGTCGTCGTTGATGTTCAAATGACGGGAATATGACACGTGACACGCAGGCCACCATGAGGTCATGTGGCATGATGTCCGTGCGCAAAAGGACAGAAAGGACAGGCTGGTGCATTCCGCTAAACAGTACCATCAAATTTCATGGCCACCATCCCAGTGCCTCCTCCTCAACAGCCTCACCTCATCCATTCTTTTTGTACTCCGTTGTTGTCTGTTACTATACTTTTCTTCTCCTAGGCTTGTACTAGCAACCCTCTTTTCAAATTTGCCCAACTGCCCAACTATGCGCTGATGATGATCCTACAATTGAGAAACTGCGCCGTCTTCCTGACCCTCCTCGGGCTCTCTCTTGCTCCTTTCTCCGCGGCAGACTCACTCGCCATCGAGCCTGACACCCCAATAGCATCGTTGAAGGCTGCAGCAAAGGAGGCCAACGGACGCGGCGCCCGAAATGAAGCCCTGAATTATTTCGATGCCATTATCTCCAGGGATCCCTCCGACTACCTCACCATCTTCCAGCGGGGCGCCATTCATCTGTCTCTGGGCCGTACGGCACAAGCCAGTGCGGACTTTGACAGCGTTTTGAAGTTAAAGCCTGGATTCGACGGCGCCTTGTTGCAAAGAGCGAAACTCCGAGCCAGAAACGCAGACTGGGCTGCGGCCAAACAAGATTACATCGCCCTGGGCGAGAAGGGGGCGGACGACCTGGCACAACTCGAGGAGGCAGAGGGAGCAGCTTATCTTGCCATCGAAGCAGAGAAGAATGGTGATCTGGAATCATGTATCAACCAGTCCGGACTTGCCATCATGACCGCTGGTGCAGCACTATCCCTGCGTCAACTTCGAGCCAGGTGTCGATTTGAACGCGGCGAGGTGCAGGAAGGCGTCAGCGATCTTCAACACGTCCTGTCCATCGCCCCGGGTTCCATCGAGCCTCATCTACAGATCTCAGCAATGCTGTTCTACAGTCTCGGCGACACTGAACGTGGTCTCAGCCAAATCAAAAAGTGCCTGCACTCTGACCCAGACTCAAAACCCTGCAAGAGACTTTTCCGCGAGGAGAAGGTCATCGCGAAACAGATGGATAAGCTTCAAGCTCTGATCAACAACAAACAGTACAACTCTGCGAGCAAACTTCTAGTCGGCCAAGGCACCGAAGACGAGCCGGGCCTGATGTCGGAGATCAAGGCCAATATTCTTGAACATCGCACTGATGGCACCATCCACGCCAAAGCCTCGTCTGACCTGTATTCAAGCTCCGTCGAGAAGACCTGCGAAGCGTATGTCTCCATGAAATCGATGGTGAAGGCACAAGCGTACTGCATAGAGGCGCTGGACCTGAACCCGACATCCCTCTACGGCCTCATCTACCAAGCACAAAAGCACATGGACAACGAGAGCTTCGAAGCGGCCATCACATCCCTCACCAACGCGCGCGACAACCACCCGGAATCACAGAACATGATCAACGAGAAGATCCAAGAGGCACAGATCGCGCTCAAGCGCTCCAAGACGAAGGACTACTACAAGATTCTCGGCGTGCCGCGGGATGCAGACGAGCGCACAATCCGCAAGGCCTACCGCACCGCCACGAAGATCTACCACCCGGACAAGGCCGCGGCGCGGGGGGAGCCCAAGGAGGAGGCGGAGAAGAAAATGGCTGCGATCAACGAGGCGTACGAGGTGCTTAATGACCCGGAATTGAAGGCCCGCTTTGATCGAGGCGATGATCCGAATGATCCAATGGCCAATCAGGGCGGCAGTCCGTTCCAGGGTAGTCCCTTCGGCGGCGGCGGCGGCCAGCAATTCTTCTTCCAGTCGGGCGGCCAGCAGTTCAAGTTCTCCGGTGGCGGCGGCAATCCGTTTGGTGGGTTCGCTGGGTTTGGTTGAGGCTGAGATGCGGCAGCTTTATATCTTTATCATTAACTATTATCACTTGTTCATCAGATCAGGCCTATGCACGCAGCTCGTCGACTCCCTAGGCCTTGTATGTCAGTGTAGCCACTGATCTCGACATGAACGACCTGACACGAGGAGCGTCAGACTCAAACTTTCCTCCCGCGTCAAAGCTGCTTACCTTACGGCTTTGTTCGTGAAGACGTCAGAGAGAGCCCTCAATGTGAAAATGGAGGATCCATCGTCGAGTTGGAATTGAGAGCTATGCACATCCACATAACAACCATCACAGCCCAGCATCTACATAGGCAGTGCAAACCCCAGGCCCCAGAGCCCTGCACCGGCCAGTCTCCCTCCCGCCGCCACGAGCCCCTCATTGGAGCCCTACCTGGGCCATATGCAACTTACGAGCCACCAAGATGGTCTATTCTAGCGATTAAGAGCCGATGACACTCAGGCATTGGAAACACCCAGCACGCCTCGAGCCAGAGGTCCCTCTCGCGTCTCGGTCGTGTCCGTAGGGGCTCCGGCCTCGCGGGACTGCAGTAGGATACAACGACCAAAGCCCACTTCCCCAGACGCACTGCACTTCATACTGTAGATACATGGATAGACAGACAGATAGATGGGCTTTCTACCCCTGCACTGTATTATTATAGAACATCATATCACACCATATCGTATCATAGAAGTGGATGCAAAAGGAGTCCCCTGGAGCCGCTTTTTCTCCTTCTCTCTCCTTTGCTTGAATAGAAAGCATTCCAGCGAGCAGAAATTTTCGAAATGCTAGTAGGATCTATCTATTCTTGCTCTTTGTCGAGGACCTGATTCTTGCTACGGAGTACTTCGTTTCACACTATGCGGAATACTGAGTACATGGGCGTTAGTGGGTGCGTAGGACGAGATGGATTAAAAATTCTTTGCTTTGAGTCTTGAAATCTTGATCATGGAATTGATCCGATTGAATGTCCACCCACCCACACAACACCGGTACTGATGTTACGATTTCATTACGTACTCGCTCTCCCGCCATCAAGCAAATCGGCCGAAGTCATGCCTTACATGCTCGTTATTTTCATAACTTTGGCTGACAGAAATGGGGAGTTCCAGCCGCATACCCCGGCATCTTCGTGTCAAGGATATCGATTCCACCATTCAGCTGGAAATATTATCATTCGATGGTGCTTCAGCAGCCAGCGTAGTCCTCCGGCCTTTGATCTTGCTTCTTCGATCCTCTAGGCAAATAACACAATCGCTAGCCTCATGCCTTTCGACTACCAATACGTGCCAGGCCAGCAGCGCAGGTATTGTTGAACCAACTCAAACCGAGATCATCCATCCAGAAGCTCTTGATTTGACCCTTGACGTTGGCATAAAAGCTCAATCTACTGAGTTGATAGAACTGGTAGTTGAAGCTGATGGGTCTCAGACGGCAATTATCAAAGTCAGGGCAAGGAGGGATGGTGAAGTGTTGAGTCACTACCACTTTCTCGGTTTGTGTAACATTATCCCACTGATAGCCTGTAGCAACAAAGTCACAGGTAGTGCCGGCGGATGTGGAATTGTTGTCACATCCAACCCAAGCTGAACGAGCATTGAACCAGTAGTTATTGTTGTAGTTGCGAGGGCCACAGCCAAAGGCACTTGGTTCAAGTAAACCAGCGTATGGCGTACCAGTATTATTGAACGTTGAAGATTGGACAAATTGGCCAAGTCGACTTCCTGAATGAGGTGGGAATGGATCTTTAGGTGGAGGAACAAAGGACCAACCAGCGCCCCAATAGAGGTGGTGATAAGGATTCCAGATTGGTGGGAAATCGGTAGTTGCATTGTCAAATGTAGAGAAAACAGGAAGATCCTCGAACTAGTGATTCCAGGTTAGCAGTGCAGTCATGCCTAGGGCTGGTCAATCTTACATCGATGGTGAAGGGCCCATACTCTCCGCATCCTGAAGTTGGGATAGGATAAACGGGGCCTGACGAGGTTGGCTCGATCTGGGGGGGAACAGATGGGGTCACTTTTGATCATATGTAAGCAACTGACAGGTGTGATGATATGGAGTATTACCAGTTGTATCCCAGTGTGTATAAGTTAACACTGTTTGGCCAGACCAGTTGTTACACCATGAAGCTAGCTGACCTCCAATGGTGGCATAGATCAGATAACAAGTCTGTCGCTTCTCCAAGCGTCCATCATCAGCGGCCTGAACGGGTGCTTCATAACCATTGGCAGGAACAGCTCCATAGTCGGCAACTGCAGGAGGCTGAGTGACTGATGGGGCGGGATAACCATTTGGAGAGACATATTCTGTGGTGACTTTGGTGACTGTGACGATGCTTGTAGTGTCAACTGGTTGCGATATGGATGTCTCGGAAGCTGACGGTGATAGTGTCGACCCGGGAATTGGATTAGTACCGATTGGATCAATCGTATTCCAGTCTTTAGTTGTGGAGTTCCAGCCGGCTGGAGGGCTGGTGAACGGGAAGTGGCTAGTTGTGGTGTTAAGTGGTGCGCCTTTCTCTTGAGTCGGGGGCGCAGGAACAGGCAAAACTGTAACGGTGGTGACTTCGGCAACGATTGATGCAGAAGGGGTAAAGCTCCAATCAGTAGTTGACTGGCCCTTGGACATGTAAAATACTGAACTACCACCGCCGCCGTTGGAGAGCTCTGTAGCCTCGTAACCAGAGACGTGAACAGAATGGGTGAAGACGGGGTTTTCGGTATTGACAGAATTGGAAACCGGGTTCAATAGGCTTGACTGTCGAATTTGAGCAGTATCAACCGATGCCATGGATGCCGCAACAGATGATGGATCTTGCTGAAGGATGGTGACGGTGCCAGGGGTTTCAGTGACGGTAATGGTGGTGGTAATGACCTCGGTGATGAGAACAGTCTGCACGATAGTAGCAGGAGTGCATGTTGAGCTATGGCAGAATAATCAGTGATCGATCAAATTAGGGGAGTGTCCACCTGCCTTGGGTTCTGTCTGAAACGCAAAAGACCAGCCTCACAAAGCCCAGAGACCACTCCCAGGAGGAGGGCCCCTTTGGTGAGTCTCATTGTGAGGAACTAATAGCCAGCAGGGCTGGAATGAGTGTAATGAGCGATAACGGAGCCGAGTGTGTGCTTGGGTGAGGCCAAGTCCAGCAAAGGAAGCGAATGGAGGTCTATCAAGCCGCAAGCGCGAGAGACACTGGCTTTCCACTGGCAGCGAATGGGATAGAGGGTTAAAGAGTGTGTATCAAAGGGAGGAAGGGATCGAAGGAGTGGGCGAGAGGAAAAAGCAGGGAATTTATCAAGGTTGAAGGAAGGAAATTCCAGTTCGAGTTATAGTAGTGAAGGTAATTTTGGGAGGTGGAGGTTGAGGTTGAGATTGAAGCTCAAGATGAAGATGAAGTGAAGACCAGCCAATAGGACCAGGCATGCGCCTTAAACATACCTTGGCTACATACTCTCCTGGTCAAAAGTGAAGGAACAGACCAAAGATGCAGGTGAAGGCGAAGGTGGACGCGTCTTTCTTCCTTCCCTCTTGCTCCCTGCTCGCCTCATATCACGCGTACCTGCCGGCTTAGGTACTTGCCTAAGGTGGTAGTCGCAGGCAGAATTCATGACCTACTGGCAGTGACAGGCACCTCGTCATCATCATGGTCGTCGTCCTCATCCTCATCCGACTCCGGGAACAACAACGCGAAGCGCGTGTATCGCCGTCCACGAGACCTCTTTCTTGCCGTGTTTGTCTTCAGGCTTCTCACATGATGTGATATTCCGAGCCAGCCTCGTTCTCACTCGCAGTACTCGCCCAGCTGCGACAAGCGGCCGCCTGGTAACATACCAACATGCCCAGCTACATTTGTGTCGGTCAGATTCATTCTCGTTGCCGTAACAACTAGTCCTTTCACTTGCTGATTGGTTTCATGACTCAACACTCCCAGTCGAAAGAGGTGGTTAACCGAGGCTGAAACAAATCTGTTCCGTAGAAGTGCTTGGTGGTATAACATGAGCAGTCTGTAACAGACCTCGTCCCCTAGAAGCCCATCGAACCCGGTACACAACCCACCTACCTTGCTGACCATCGCGTTCCAAATCTGCTGGAAGCTCAGTGCCGATGGTACTTATTCCGTCTGGGTGAGATGCAAACCGTCGTCTGTCAGGGTTCAGTTGGAATAACTAAGTGTTTCGTGTTCCCCGCGAGCGTCATCATCTCCTCAATAACCCTCCTCAAGTTTCAAATCGATCGGGTACCTACTGCTGCCTAGCTTGGTACCCGAGATTTGATCGCACAGTTGCCACCAGCCATTGAGGTCGTAGGGGAAAACCGTCCCCCATGGTCACCTTTGGCCAATCATAATCATCGTAAAATCTGGAAGTTGCATCCGTCAGCTCGCAATGACAAAAAAGCCCTGGATCAGGACGGAGCATGGATTAGCAGAATTAGGAGGGGAAATGAGACCCAACAGGCAAAAGAAGGCGAGTCACATAGCACAAGGCCTTTTTCCACCATCATGATACGGTGGTCCAAAGCTTTCATGTTTTGTTCTGGACCACCAGTAGCTAGCTCCCTGCCGTACTAACCTCACTCAGAGAAGGGGATTAGAAGAAGGGCATATCTTCCTTTGTTGTGAAATCCAGAACCATTGCATTTGGTAGACACGGCCCGAACCCTTGTAGCCTGGCATCCTCGTCCGTGATCGGAGGGATAAAAAGACAGAAGCAAGAACAGCAGACATTTGTGCAAATCAGATCTCGGGTGTGGATTTCGTCATGTAAGTCATCATTACGTAGTTGTCAAGCAAGATATACTGAGATTCCTTCGCTCAAACAGATCAGATCCAGGCTCTTTCTATGCCACGTTTCCAGAGATGCAAAATATCAAGCTCATCGAGAAGAGATGGGTGCGGCCACCAGAGATCGAAAAAGTCGTGTGCTGTCGGTTGTGGCTGATTTAATGATCCACGGAGCGAAGATATCCAGCGCTCAATCATTCATGCCCCAAAACTGGAAGAACAAAATCAAAAACGTGGGTGCTTGAAATGCAAGAAGCCCCACAAACCCAGCAATTATATCTCAAACGCGCGCTTGCATAAGTCAATAGAAGTCGTAGGGTAATAATCATCCAACGTCAAAGATGCCGACATGAACACATAACCGAAGGTAAAATCATGTTCGAAAAAGAGTCGTTATGGGTATCTCTGGGATGCTGGCCGTCGATGGTTCAAAGACCAGAAGAGTTGCGTGAAACAAGTATGCCTCCACATCTTCGTTATCGTCATCATTATAATTCATCGTCGATTAAAGTAATGGCAAAGACGAACAGTATCGTGTTCACAACACTCTCGACTTCAAGAAGAGATTGATTCATCGCCCGCCGTTCTCACCACTGGTGGCAACTGCTACCAGGGCTTCAAGTCGATTCATTTCACTGCCAGGTCCCCTACGATCATTGAAGGATGTCGTTCGGAGGTGACGGCTATCCTCGATGTATGGAGAAGGCGCAAGGCATACCTGTCAGGAGTCTTAGCCAAGTCTTTGAACCCGTGTTTTAGTCATGTGAGAACTTACATTCTGATGTCCCTCGGGAGCAAGTGCTCCCTGTTGAGGTTCCATGTACCCACTACTATGCATAATCATTGGATGCACTTCGACAGCCGTCATTCCTGGGGTGGGTACTCCATCACTGCTACTCGAATCTTCTGGAGAGGTTCGAGCAGCCTGAAGAGGTCCATTATACCACGCCTGCCTTTTATTCTGTTTAGCGGAGCCCGGAGTGTCCGGAATCTCTCGCACCATGCCTGGCTGCTGTTGGGAATGGTTTATGGATGACACAGGTGGTCTCATGTCCACATGTGGATGAACCTCTTGGTGTCGCATGCCAACATTCTGGATCTCGTTGATTGTCTGCTGGCCCCAGGTAGCTGTAACCTGACGTTTGTCGTTTGGGTCATCAAGCTCGGGATATTGGCTAGCGCGAGGACCTTCCCATGATAGATGACCGTGATGATGACGAGGGTCATGAGGAGGCGCAGAAGCATATAGCTGGGGATCTGTTGGTACAGAATCTAGTTGCATTGGGCTCGGCTGACGGCGGGGCGGCGTATAGGGGCGGTGTTGGACATGGTCAAAGCTTTCGATGCCGGGAAGTCGAGGTGCTTGCCCAGCGGCGGCGGTAGCATGTTGGGCATGAGCCGGCTGAGGCGCATCAGGCGTTTGGGAATATGTCAATCCACTTGTTGCGGGACGGCTATAATTGAAATTGGAGGCTGGAAATGTAGAGGCGTGCCATGTCCGCCTTCGCCAGTCCTCTCCTGGCGCGATGTGTTGTCCCGGAGGAATTGAGAAGGAAGTTGAAGTAGGGCTGGCAAAGGCGCCCGAGTTCGACGATGCGCCCGAGCTTGGTGGACCCATCTGGTTGACGTAAGTCATGGGGTAGCCAGGAGGATACTGGTTGTGCTGGTATGGGTTGGGTCCAGATGGTACACTGAGTCGCCGTGCTGGTGGTCTCGACCCTAGGAAACCACCCCCGCGAGAGGTTGTGGACACTGGGGAGCCCATCGAAGACAGGAAACCTGGACTACCGGGGGTTGTGGTGGAGAAATTAGCAGAAGTCGGTGTGCTCAATCCACTCCCTCCGTCGAATCCGCGATACTGAGCTGGAGGAGTATGTGGGGGATCAATCCCCAAATTAGGTCTGTTTGAAGAGTCGTTTGCCATAAGGAGAGGCGGGGGCCTACGTTTGGCTTCGGTAACAATACTGTAGTTCGAAGAGGTGGAGCCCACACTTGAGGCCGAGAGATTTCGACTATGGCCACGACTATAGCCTCCAGTGCTTCCAGCGGTGCCGGTGCGAGGACGGCCAGTAGGCGGGCGCACACGATCGGTGCGAATCTGGCGTTGGAATCGTGTGCCTGTCGCTGCAAGAGAATCCGTGGGAATCTCTTCGTTGACATGAACGGTCTGAGCATGTTGGCGTAGATTGTCCAGGCGTGAGAACCTGCGGTTACAATGACATTGGAAGGGCCGCTCACCCGTATGCTTTCTGATATGACGAGCTAGATGCTCACTCCTAGTAAAACTTAGGTTGCAGGGCGGATAACCGGTGCAGAAGAACCTTTGGCCCTTCTTCTTGCGAGAGGCAGAGTCTGCCTCACCTGGCTCGCCATCATTGTCGGAGCCATCCTGGTCGTCGTCATCGTCCATGTCCATGGATACGGACATTCGATCATCACTATTGCCCCTATCCATCGCATGTTCGTGATGTTGAACTGGGCCATCCTCATGTGGGCCTTGACTCGAAGGCTGGGATGATCTAAATTGAGAGTCGCCGAGACTGGACTGGATGCCATCGGTGATCATGGGAGGGAAAAGACTCGGCCTAGGAGTCGTGGGAGTGTCCAACTCTTCAGGTCGGTCCTTTGGCGGTAGAGTGTCGGTCAAAACGAGGCTGGATATGGCGGCCATGGCTGTTGAGGCTAGGGCTGCCTTGATGTGAATTGAAAAGAGCCGAGGGAATGCGGCCTTACGGCACAGGATTGACTCGCATCCGGAAACAGGGCGGAGGAAGTTTTGATTAGATTCGCCGTGAGATTATGTGAGTACTGAGGGAAAGCAGATTGCAAATGGTTGAGGAGTGGTGGGTTGGTGTTGGTGGATAGAAGTTAGAAGGACTCGAGCGTGGCGACGGACAGCGTCGGAGGGGCTGGAGTAACGGTGATAAGGCCAGGGATTTCGGACAAAGCGGGTCAGGAAGGCTGCCTCATACGTGGACAGGACATGGGATTGTTAGGAACCGAAGAGGCGTCTAACGAACCCGAGTGGTGGACGACCGCAGGGCAATAGGATAATCTGACAGATGGTTGCGATGATGTGGAGGAGGATAGACTCAAGGCTGCGACAGGAAGAGACACTTGTAGTATCGATGATGACGAGTAGTGGTGGTGGTTTGTGGCTGTCTGCCAGAAAGACTGTAACCGTGACGGCAGAGTAGTTGACTGGACTCGTGCTGATAGACTCGGGTGAAATGGAAGCGTTGGCGTAGGCGCTGCCAGTGGCGATGGGTACGAGGCAATCCCTGACAGTCGACAGATGTGGAGAACGGGAACGGCACCGATGGTAGACTGGCTTCGACTGGACTGGGCTGGGCTGAAAGGCAAGACTCGAGACTGGAGCGGTGTGGGAATAGAAAGGACGAACAGGTGGGCGTCAAGCGTCAAACGCTGGCAGAGGGGGGAAATGGTACCAGGTAGATGGAACAAGGAGATAGAAAGAGAGATGAATGGATGAAGCTGGACCGAGATGGAGAATAGAAGAGATGAATTGGTCAGAGATGTCGTGGGACGAGAGAGGATAGGATGGATGAACAGCACGCAGCACGAGGATGAGGTGCATGTGCAGCAAGAGAGCACTAACTAAGTAAGTATCGAGTTCCATCAAGATAGGCACAGGCACAGAACACCAGGGCACCGACATGGAAGGGGCTGATGAGGGGCATGGGTGATGCCGAGCCCCTCGTATGATGGGCAGAATAGGCGTGACGAGGGATGATAGGCCTTGACTCCTGCTTAACCACTGCTAGGCGCTGCTAGCCCCTCTGCCCTGGGGCAAATCCCAATGCCCTGTGCCCTGTGCCCTGTGCCCTGTGCCCTGTGCCCTGGTGTCCTGTGCCTTGTGGCCAGTGGCCACACAGACCTTTCCACCCAAGATGTGAGCATCGCAGCACCCAAATCGCGCCCAACCAAACCAGAAGCCGCCACACAACTTACTTGGTGATTAGTGCTCTATAAGTAGAGTCGATCGATGAAAGCCAGAATCATCAGTCGTTGCCGTCACTATCCACTCACCCAGCCATCAATTCTTTGGACTGCAAGGAGGGGCAAGTCGTCGTCTCCTCACAAGCCGGGATGGACTTCTTGGAATCGTTCCTGATGTGGTTGGGCCAGTGGTTTGCCTAGACGATTGATTGGCAGCGCTCGGGCTGTGGGCTGAGGCGTGATGGCCCTGGATGGACCTGTACGATTGAAAGTCATCCCCAGTCAAGACGAGGTGGTCAGCAAACGTGTCCAGCATGGCCAGAAAAAGGCGACAGAGCCGCCCAAAAGAACGACTCACGGCGCAAGAGGAAGCCTCCCCCTCTCCCTCGGCTTGGAGCTCAAACGGTTTGGTGGAGAGTGGAGGGGCCACTGTGCAGACACGACGCCTCAACGCCCGCAGGTCTGCAGTGTGCACAGTGCGCAACCCACTTCCCGAAGCCAGCCTTGATGCTACAGGCTGCAGGCTGCAGGAAGCCCGCAGTGACCGCAGTTGCATCTTGTTTGCTGGCCCGAGGGCTCTTTGCTAACGTTACCCCTGTGCCATCTCGCGGGTACTGCCAGTCACTGGCCATTCAAGGGGCTCCCAAGGCCGCCTCCCCCTCCCACCCCTCCATCTTTTAATTGTTGTTGCCCCTCGCCTCCCGCCTAAGGTTCACCCTCATCATTTGGTTGCCATTCCTGGTTCCTTATTCTCCAGGGAACCCGTCTCTTTACGCTTTTGACGTCCCATGATTGCAAACCGGACGACTCTAGTACCGCCAACAGATCCATTTTTAACCCACAGCATGAACTATCTATCTCGTTCAGCCCTCAACTCGCATCCCTCTGCCACTCGGCTTCCTTGATCATCCATCCTCCATCCCACTCCCACGCACAAGCACGCAACACACGAGGACACGTACATGAACATGTTTTCACGTCTCCAAACCCTGACCCATGCTAGCAGAGTACTCCAGACCCCGTACACGGCACACGGCACATGGATCCATCTTATCGACTCTCTGACTCACCTATCAAGGCGCCAGATTCCTTACGCATCGAGATACTCCGAACTCAGTACTCCATATTCCCTCTTTCCAGGCCTCCATTGACCAGAGATATCTATCTGACCAGACAACTGACTGGGCACGATCAGGGTCATGATCGCTGAGCCACCAATGTGCCCTGCGAGGTAAACGCTGGACTCTCAGGTACCCGTCAACTTGTGGAGAGATTTTAGGCTGACCCGCTCCCTCAACAGGCAAAGCCCGCATTGATTCTTTCCGCATGGATCCAGGCACCAGGTACTTCAGCCTTCAAGTTAGACTATTCTTGACATACCAATGACTGCTCGGCACAGCACTCGGTAGTCTAATCAACTAATGTACATGTCCCTGGGCAGACACCACGCCAATTCATATCAGATGACCTTCTGACAGGCTTGGGTGTGTAATGCAACCTTTCGTTCAACCACGGATTCCGCATTTTTTGACATCCATTCCACCGACAAAGATCTCCTGGTCGCCTCTTGTTCGCCCGCAAACACCTTTCGCCTGAGATCCTAGCCTTTGCATGTGCTTCGGATCCGTACGAAAAACGCACGTGTCGGACGTTGTACTCCGTACAGTTCGCAACCTTGCTTTTCTTTGCATCATGCATCGGCTTTTCATCTTCGCCACCACGTGCAGGCAGACACCTCTGCAAAGGACTGTTTGCAGAGTACGGACCACTTCGTATTCGGTAAGCCGAACTATAAAGTCGCTATTGAGCATCCATCGCTCTGAGCATCTTGTTCAACCTGTTTCGGAACCCGTCTGAGTTTTCCCACTGAACCCAATGACTAAGCATGTTATTTGCCATTTCCTCGTGGGCCATTCAACACTAGTTAATAGTAAATGATTGTAGATTAGATCAGAAGAGTCCTGGAGGTAAGAAATAAAACTTATCTCTATTATCCCTATGCAGATAAGGACTCGTAGCCAGTTTTACAGTCCAAGATATTATCTCTACTCCACAAAATTCCGATCATGGGTCGCCTAAGAAAATCAGGGCTCACAGCCTTGCGCCCCCGTCCCATCTCGGCCCGATGTTTTTCCAGCCGATCAAATATCTTTGGTAAATCTGTCACCTCCCATACAAGGCCACAAAACTACATCGATGTCAACCTTGTCGTAAAGCACAAATAGTCAGACTATGAAAGGAGGTGCAACAAGATTGCTCTTCGTGCAAATAAATCCTTAATAGATTCGAGCATGCTTGGGGGGATGGCAAGTCAGATTGAATTCATCAACAACGAATTGAGCTGTTTCGGTCAATCAGAAGTCGAGTCACTCAACCCAGAGACATAGGGGACTTGAAGCAACTAATATCCCCTTTACTCTTAAGGCCCTGGGCCTCCATCTGTATCCCTATACACAATGGCCAGCACAGGCGACAACACAGCAGCGACCTCATCCTACATCAACTTCGACCTCCTCACCTCACATGACTTCTCACCCTATACACACGCCAACAATCTCGTGTTAGCCAGCAACAACCCCTCCGACCCGAATATCGACCTAACAACGCCATTATCACGCGTCCTCTTCGACCTCCAGGAGATCGACTCGCATATCCACACGCTGACTTCGCGGTCCGCACTAGACATACTGACCTACACATCAACCCAAAATGAAGCAGCACAACGGATCCTGTCACGTGTAGACGACGAACGCGCCCGGCTCGTTACCAGCTACGAGCGGCTGGAGAAAGAAGTGCTGGACAGGCACCAGCGGGCCGTCGAGGCGAAGACGGCGGCCCAACGCAGCTGGGACGTCCTCCGGCTGGGTCGCGGCGTGCAGAGGATCCTGGGTCTCGCGCGCCAGCTGGAAGTCGTGCTCGCTGAGTCTGGCCTCGGTGGTGGAGCGAGGGTCGGCAAGGAAGACCACAACGCCCTGGTCCGCGCCAGCCTCCTTGTCCTCGCGTTCAGAGACGCCATGAGCGGCAAGGATGGCAGCGATCTCGGACGAGTCATGCTGGTCAAGACGTTGCGCGGACGGGTCTTTGAGGACGGCGAGGCTCGCATTCTCGACTACGCTAGGAGAGTGGTTCGGGAGTTCTCCATGAGCAGTCTCGCGTCTGCGCCATCGAACACCAGCGCGACTAGCGGCATGAGCGGCATAGGGAACACAGGCCCAACGTACCGCGAAGCGGAGGACAGTCGCGCACGCTTCACCAGCGCAGTACACATGCTATACTACCTCTCGCCTGCGCCACGCATCGACGGCGAGAAGATGGTGAATCGCGACTTCGAACCCGAGTATTTCCTGCGTGCGTTACAGGGCTACCTACAGAGTGCGATCACGTCGAGCTCCGCCTCGATAGGGCGGGCGCTGGGACAGCTACCAAATCTAGATCGGGCGTTGGTGGAGGCGAGCGCCAGATGTCAGAACATTGTGGCCCTGGAGGTCCTACTACGTGGGATTCATGCGCCTGACCACCCGCTGGTGAAACCTGCTAGGCGCGAGAGCGCTAAAGGGAAGGTTTCTGGTGGTGGTGGTGGTGATGATGATGATGATGGCAGCGACGACGATAATGACGGAGATGGTGCCGACGAGTCGAGTTCTTCCTCCTCCTCTGCTTCGCCGACATCGTCCTCATCGTCAGAGACACTCCTTTCAGTCCTGTTGAGCGCATTGGATACCGCCTCCCTGCCATCGTATTTCTGGCGCTCACTGGCATCGTCCCTCTCAAGCCGTGTCTCGGAGATATTGAACCGCGGAGGCGTCGCAGCCCGAACATTGCGCAGCCAGCGCGAGACCGTCCGAGCTGAGATACGAGAGTGTGTTCTGCGTGGCTCCAAGTTGCCGAGGAGTGTCGTCCTCGGAGATGCCAAGAAGGCTGAGGAGGAGGTCGTTGGGAACTGGGAGAGGGAGGCTGCGGTCATGGTCGGTAGTGTTGTTGGGCTGTTGCAGCGGTAATAGGGAGAAAATGGATGAGCAGCGATCGAACACAAGCATTTCTCTAGCAGAAATGAATGAAGGGTGGAAAATCATGGATCATCTCTTGCTCGATTGAGTGAAGATTAATTGTATACATAGGTAGATGGATGGAGCTATAGAACTCCCTTTTCTCCAGCCAGCCATGATGATGGATGAATCATGCCTCGAAATTCTAACGACCACGCTATGCAATTCCTTCCATTTAATTTTTTTAGTACACATAAACGTCCCCGTACAATACCAACCCAAAATCCCAATCGCAGGCGAAAGCCAGTTAGTGGAGGAATTCATCCAAACCACCCTTTCCCACCTCGTTCGGCTTTAGCCTTCGCAGCCATTTTGGCATCATCCTGCTGGATCCTCGCTATCGTCTGGTCGCGGTTATATTCCATCACCCGCTTCTCCTTGAAATACTTGATCTATAGAGCCCATGCACACTCAGTCAGTCACCAATCCCTGTGAGAACATAGAACAGAAGAGAAGAGAAGCGAAGCCAGGAGCCACGTGAAAGTATACTGACCCAACTCCTCGCGCAATCGCGCTCATAATCTACAACCTCCTTCGAGCACACCTTCCTGGCTTTTTCATCTTCCTTGATTGCATCCAGGATGTTGTTCTTGTCGAGGCACGCGAAGAAGATATCTCTGGACTCGTAGCAAACTTCTCGGGCACTACGGTCGGGCGCGATGAATCCGCCGTCTGTAGACTTCGGCCGCACGGGTTCCGGTTGTGAAGGTGTCGCTGATCCTCCGAGCCATGTAGGGAGCCAGCCCATGGTGGTGGGATTCGGGTATTCAGAGATCGTGGGAGATGGTGGGGAGAAGAAGGGAGATCTGGTTGAGTTCGGTGGATCTGAGACTGAGGCTTTCCTATGAGATACTCAATGTCTGTATGCTCAGGTTGCTCAAATAGATGAATGTCAAGCACAGATAGAGCTATGTTTCAAGTTACAACCTTTGCAATGGGATCGAAAGTTCCCCAAAATCATTGAGGCGGGAGGTCGGAATTGGAGAAACGGCGAGGAATTGCACGTGATTGTGTTGATCTCACTGGCAACTGGCAGGTCGAATGAAGTGGCATCTCCGTCACTCCAGGTTGCCATCATCTGTATTATTCTCTCCAAGGACCCCTTTTTCCTTGCTTTCCAGGAAAGCTTCCAGCACTCAAATGACGATGATAATACACAGCACTCAGATTTAACACGATCCTCCATCTCCACTCACAAACGGATGCCGCCCCGTCGGCGGAAACCACCTCGCGCAGGCGCCCTGACTGAACTCCCTCCTCTCAAAATCATCCGCTCCATCCTCCTCCTCCAACTCTTCTACTACGTCGCAGCCTTTGTCCTCATCCTGTTCACCACTCTTGTTCTCGGTCAGAGTTTCTCCTTGGCCTTGATTTTCGACTGGAACAGTGTGAGGGGCGACAACACAATCGGCTGGACCGTCGGATTCCTCTGGGTCATCGTTGGCTTTATAACGTATGTGTCCCCCTCGAGTCTTGGGATTGAATCCATCCCCTAGAGTATCTAACATCTCCCGGCCAGTGTCATTCCCATCCTTCTTCTCGTCGCCCGCTCAAAACTAGTCCCTGACTTCGCCCTGACCATCCATTTCATCCACCTAATCATTGTCTCTTTCTACACGAAATCCATCCCAACAAATCTCCTGTGGTGGGGGCTTGAGGCTGCAAGTGCCACTCTCATGGTCAGCCTGGGAGTCTGGGCTTGTAGATACCGGGAGCTGCAGCCCATATCCTTTGGTACTGTCCCTGGCAAGAAAACCGCTGCCAACGGTTCCGCCGATCGAAATGATCCCCATATACGCGGTGGACTGGGCGGTCGAAATATCGATGCTGGTCCAAGTTATGAAATGGTTAATGTGAATCGTGGGGATGAGAATGTCTGAATAAATCTAATATTTAATGAAACTTCGCCACCAACCTTCTACAGTCATATGGTCGAGGAATATCTGTCCACATGCTGGACTGTGATTGATCTGGATCGCAGAGTCCAAGCAGAAATAAGGAGAGCCGCCTAACCAGCACGAGCACAACCGCTCTCACGTTTACTCCTTCCACAGCTCGGACAACTTGACCATCCTACACCAATGTACCACGCTCCGCTCAACAGCCTCCCAACCGGATCTTGCAAGTGGACAGCACAACGCGACTGCTCAAGGAGATTGTGCTCCCCGTCAAATCCTGAAACCAGTCTCCATCTCTTCCCCCGGAATGGCTCATGGCCCAGGATTTTGACTTGTACATGCTTCGTAAACCGCCTTACCGATAATCTCGCAAACGGCTTCCCACGATGTATCGTGGCCATCTTCACAAAGAGGTTCGCCAGGAACCCTACAATGGAGGCGGTTTCCATGCATGATATATGCCTGAGCCAGCTCGTTCACGTGGAGTCTGCAATACCATGGGCCTTTGCCCATATGACCCACGGCATGCTTCACAGCAAAGGGTGTCAGTTTGGGAATCAGCATTGATAGTTGGCGATTATGTTGGCTGATGGCGTCGATCAACGGACAGATCACTGGCGCTCCCGCCACTGTCAACTCCTTCTTGCTAGGTGCGATGGCCAGGTCCACGGGCCGGTATGGTGCATCGTCCAGCATGGAAGCAATCTCCTCGCGTGTATCATCGTTTTGGATCTTGGTACCCTTGAACTCGCCGTTGGTGTCGTCATTCAGCACTGACGTACCAGAGATGTATTGAAGATGGTGCTCATGCTTTGTTTGGCCCACTCCACCATCGCTACGAGAATGGCTTCAATAGAAGGGAGGTGGTCAGCTGTCACACTGTGAAAAGAAGTCCCTAAATGATCATCATCTGAGAAGGATGAGCTCGATCTAATGGGCATACAAGTGGATCATAGCACGAGCAATCCCAACATTCCTTCCTACGAGGCTACAAGGCCGGCTAGATGCCTTGAAATGCCCATTTCTTGGGTAAAAGTCTCATTGGGAGCATAAGCCATGTACCGTCACCCATTGCCCATGTCTCGATAGATGGGTATCTCATCATGGCAGTCCGCCTGGTTCACTTTGTTTTGAGCAATAATTAAAAGTGATTTCAGGTCAATAGCCTCAATATTTATGTACCCGTATCGCCCTCTTACGCAATGCCCAAATATACTATGATGTATTATGGACGAGGTTGGAATAATACCATTCCCCCACACGTAAACTCAGTCAAGCGCCGTCATGCCAGCGGTTGCCATGCCCCGTTGTCCAGTGGCTTGCCGCGCCAAGCATACTTCCAAATCAGGGAAGGTAAACATTCCTTGCCTGCCTCGACCAATGACGACTTGAACCCAACCAACTACTCTCACCTACCCGTTATATGTTGTCGTAGGCAAAACTTGTTTCTGTCTAGCGAGGAAGAGGAATTACACCCCGTTCGCAATTCGTTCCTCTAACACCAGAGAAAGGTCTCTACAGAGAGTGGAACGCTCTGTACTCGCCCAGGATGGCGTCATATTTGTCCGACGATGAACTCCC
>Ga0105239_10000245_pt1 | contig 80835 bp, 68 predicted proteins | sample KBSC44metaG_FD_92761 | JGI IMG/M metagenome (GOLD analysis project Ga0105239, IMG submission 92761) | Corn rhizosphere microbial communities from Kellogg Biological Station, Michigan, USA - KBS C4-4 metaG | ecosystem: Host-associated > Plants > Roots > Rhizosphere > Soil | place: Michigan, USA...
AAGCCCTGAATCCAGAATCCAGAATCCATGCCCTTTGTCATTGCTCAGCCCACTTCCGGTCCCAACTATATCTACCCACCTATCTTTCGTTCCCTTTATTTTCTTTTCTATTGTCCACCCTAATAGTACTTGTCGAACATTTCTATCATCGACAAGTGCAATCCGTCGCAATCATGGCGTCATTTGCGGCAAAGCTTGTGGCGAAGAAGCTCTTCCAGGAGACTACTGCCAACAAGCAAGGCAAAGAGGTACGATTCTATTTTATGTCTGTTTATCCCGGGAACTTCGACTAACCAGCCTTGCAGGATCCTTATTTTGAGACTATCCCCGCAACACGATTGGGGGGCATGTATAAGAGCAGCAAGAAGAGGCGTAGAGCGCTTCCTCCAGGGCTGACTCCTGAGGAGGAAAAGATTCTCACCAAAGCAAAGAGACGAGCATATCGTGTCGACTTGTCCCTCGGCAGCTTCTTTGGAACAAGATTCGGGTGGGGCGCAGTCATTGGCCTGATTCCTGCGTAAGAAAGAAATCTACTTACCAATTATGGTGGTATGACACTAACTTTTGAACAGGATAGGTGACTTCCTCGATCTACTGCTTGCCTTCATGGTCTATCGCACCTGCACCTCTGTCAAGCCCGAGTTGTCCACTAGCGTCAAAATGAGGATGAAGTTCAACATGGCAATCGACTTTGCCATAGGCCTGGTCCCATTCGTTGGAGACATTGCTGATGCGGCGTACAAGTGCAACACCAAGAACGTCGTCCTTTTGGAGGAAGAACTGCGCGAACGTGGCAGAAAGCGCCTGAAGGGGACACCCCAAGCCAATGTTGCAGATCCAAGTCTTCCAGACGAGTTCGACTACCAAAATGAGGAACGCCTCGTCCAGCAAAATGGCCCGCCTCCAGGATACGCTTCGCGACACGAGTCTAGGAGATCGCGTCGTGACCGAGATCGCCGAGACGACAGGGATGATAGAGACTATGATGTCGAAGCTGCTGGTGCAGTCGCACCACCAAGGCCGGCGAGAACCCGCTGAGCGGCAACTCTCATCCTCTCTCATGTCAGGAGTATTGGGTCACAAATGGATTGCAGCATGCTGGCTTAGTTTGTACAAGACTAGGTAGACCAAATAAACTATTCCTACTAGCTCGTTCTTCCTGTGGACAATTCGTTTTCCTAGTGGGTTCAGTCATTCTCTGATTATTTTGCTGCTTATTCTAGAGGGTATGAAGAGTATTTGTTAAGTTTTGATGTCCTGCTTCATTCTCTCACAACCACCACAGAGCCTCGTGATATGCTGGGATTTTCTGTTGCCACTCCCGACGGGTTGAACACAAACTTGACAGAGGTCTAGGCCATGACGGACTTCAAGCTTGCCCGCCGTTCGCACCACATTTGCCATGATGCTAGGATATTTCAAGCCCTGTGTATTGATATAGTCTGTCAACAGAGTATCAATAGCGGTGCTTCGGAGGTTCGAAGGCGGTTGATTATTCAGTTCCGTAATAGTTCCAATTTCCATAAGGGGTTCTGGAAGGTTGGATGCATATATCTCAAGCTCAGACTTGAAAAGATCACGAAGCGGATAGTTGAAGTTGATGCCGAAAGGTGACAGGCCATCAGCAATGGTTGAGGGCACCGACCCACCTCTGCCCTTTGCAACATCTGCCAGGGCCAGTGCAGCGAGGCGACTATCTGAATGTCCCCAAACAATGCTCTCACAACCATGCGTCATTGCTATTGCCACGATCAAACGTCGGAGTAGGATAGATTGTAAGTCAGCACGCGTTGTGACTGAAGCAGCATTTGCCATGATGCGGTTGAAAAACTCGACTTCTGGTTCTTGGTCTTGACGTTCCAAGCCTAGATTCTTTAGGTCCTGTTCAAGAGCTCTATCAAGACTCAGCGAAGCAGATAATTCAAATTTGGGGAGGAATTTATGGCTTGAGAATTTAAAGGCCAATTGGTTGAGCTGCTCGTCAATAAACGCTGAGGCAGATTCATCCGGGAGCATAACATGAGCAATGACCAAGTCATACGCCGTCATATTTCTCTTTGCAATCTGTCGTTGCAACTGGGCGTCTAGAACCTGGAGCAGGACGAGGGAAGAGATCCCACCAGATAGCGGTAAGAGCAGGCGACATTTCTGATCCCCACCAAGAGTTCTAAATCGATAGGACTCCATGCGCTTCAGGACTTTGGAGTTGAGGTATCGACTGAAACACTCGGAGCACAACCGTCTATTTCTGATGTTGAAATCACCATCATGGTCACGACATTCAACACAGACGGCCTTCAAAATGGGGTCTGGCATCACAGTATGTTCTGCAGAGCCTTGTCTGGGTGCTGGAATATGTTTCAGGTACGGAATATCGATGTACCCAACTGCATAAAAGGCTGAAATGGGGTTATGGCGTGGATCAGACAATTGTACACGGACGGAAAGAATTTCTTCAACGGATTGGCGGGTCATGGGCGCCTCGCTTGGCGCTGCAGGGAAGACTCGAGCTGCGGCTTATGACTAAGTAATTAAGGTACGCTCCTTCCAGAGTAGAACTATGCCTATTTCTAGTAGATTCATCGATATAATTTTGTGACGTATCTGGTCCACTCACATAACCATATAGGGATTGAGTAAACAAACAATCTGAACTTCTTGATCAGCTGACTGTAATGATGGATGATCTTCCTTCGCATCGATCAGGTCTCTAAGTACGGAGTACCTATGAACTAGTACAAGCTTAAAGAACCTCCCTAAGTTTAAGTGACGTTACACTCGAAAGGTAGGCGTCAGATCAGCCACGTGCGGGAGGCACCCACGGAGGTCTCCAATGTCTCCAATGACGTACCGCCCCTCGGCCTCCCAAGCAAGTACGTGCAACAATGGCCTTGATCGAGGGCAGAGTTCCAGACCAGACGCCCTGGATGCTGGGTGGCCCGTTCAGATAAAGGAGTGAGATGCGACGGTCCGGAAGCCTAACCATCTCTCCTTCCAAACTGCTGGAAGTGGATTACATTTTCGACTTCATATCACCTCCACGAGCGTATCGCCTAATATTGCCCTCCAAGACTTATCTGTTCTTGCATAAGTTGTGAGGTTGCATCACTTATCGCACAGAATCTCACACGCTACATATTCACCTACCTTCTCGTGGGCGCAATGGCTACTGCTGTTCAAAGCCGATCGGGCGACGAGCCTCCATCAGGGCTTCAGGGAAAGGGTACAATCGCTGACCCTTATGATCGAGGCAATGCTCCAGGTATTGCTACATTCCCCCTTTCCCTCGCTCTATATTAGGCTGACCACAATTGCGAATAGAGAATGTCTCCAAGTCGGAAGAGCCACCAGCAGGAGTCCAAGGGAATGGAACAGTCAACGACCCCTATGACGGTGGTAATGCGCCAGGTAATTAACCTCGACTTTCATGACAGTTTCGGCTGAAGCTAATACCTGGGTGGGCAGAAAACACATCAGCGTCTATACCAAGTGTAAGCACATCATCCACTGAGGAACCGTCCTCCGCATCGAAGACCACTCCTGCAGATGGCGGAAAACAAAAAACAACTGAGGAACGCGGACGAGATGCGTTGAGAGCCCCTGCTAAGAATCGGATCGAGGAGCGCGACGTGAGTCCTGGCACTTTGCCGGATGGCACTCACGCACAAACAAGTGGCGAACGAGGGGAAAGCTACGAGCCTGGAAAATTGAATAAGTTGAAGAGCAAGTTGCCGTTTGGGAAGCGTTAGATGGCCCATGGACAGAGAAGCGCGGGGTTGAATACTTGTGCCTTGGGGCTAACGGTCTTTTGTCAATGGACAGAAATATACAACTGAAGCTGGGCTTGGAGGGGGGGCCAAACACTGATTGACTTTGTATCACATACATGGATGTACCCCACGGTCAGTCTCAAATATATACTTTGGTGCTTGCTGGAGGTTCCAAGAGTATGGTTATATATGTCCCACATGCCAGTGCTGTAAATTGCTATGTCATCCTATTTTGTGCAAGTGTTTATTGCCAACCTGGGTATTATTAGGTACATCTTTTCCCCTAATATCGATTGGACCTTTTCCCGACTCTTAAACGAACCTTTTCCAAATTGCAACAGCAATTTTGTGCCCCTCACCGGAGTCCGCTCCCACATGAGATCTCTAAGTAGTATCACGTCATTATTAATCAGTTCGCCTCAGAAGGCTGAATGATTATTCCTGTCAGAAAACATTGATTCGGTCCGACTGTAACTGCTGCGTTCGAGGAGTCATACGTGTACATAAAGGTCATCATAGATTCAGAGGGGTTTGTTTGCTTTTTCAGATCGGGTGCACCATCAAGGAAGTCACGCATGATCTCGACCTTTGTGTGAATTGCAGCAAAAATGTCCCAAAGCGACCTTTCCAAGATTGAGGCTGGCAACCTCTTCAACGTCAATGGTCTCGTGGCAGTGATCACTGGCGGTGGATCGGGTAAGTGCTCAAGTTTGTTTTCACTTGACTCACTGACAGACCTGGTCAACAATAGGACTCGGTAGAATGATGGCACGCGCTTTGGCGGTTAATGGAGCCTCCAAAGTGTTCATCATCGGCCGCCGTGAAGACTCTCTGAAGGAGACTGCTGCTTCAGTGCCTGGTAGTAACATCGTTCCTATCGTTGGCGATGTGACATCCAAAGAGTCCCTACAGAAGGCGGCGGCGGCTGTTTCAGCGCAAACAGATGCGATAGATGTCCTGGTGGCCAATTCTGGTATATCCGGCCCATCTGTTGCAACAGTCGATGCATATGAGCAACCTGTTCCGCTTGAACAACTGGTGAAAAACATGTGGGCTCCAGAACCAGAAGCAGTCACATCTACCTATGCTGTCAATATTACTGGCATCCACTTCACAGTTGCCGCTTTTCTCCCACTGTTGAATGAGGCCAACAAAAAGAGACCTGAGAAAGCAACTGTGGATAACTTCCGCCCACGGCCACAGATCATTACTACCGGTTCGATAGCAGGCTTCAATCGCAGACCGTTGGGTAACATGTCATATGGACCAAGCAAGGCAGGGGTTATTCATTTGACCAAGCAGCTGGCTACGACCCTCACGGCGTATGACATTAGGGCTAACGTGCTTGCGCCCGGACTGTACTTCTCTGAGATGACTCAGGGCATGTATGCGGCACAGGGGAAGACTGAGATCCACAACATCGAAGGAACATTCAAGAAAGACTTCATTCCTGCCACGCGTAGTGGTGATGAAGAAGACATGGCTGGTGTCATCCTGTGGCTGGCCTCACGAGCTGGAGCATACATCAATGGCTGTGTCGTGGTCACTGATGGAGGGAGACTTGGAGTTCTTCCCGCCTCTTACTAGAACATCTTCGAGGCTATTTTGGAAGGGATTACGGAGTACTGTCGAACCTCAACGTAGCTTAGAGATAGACCTTTCAGAAGGTTGAAATGAGACACGAACTAGAAGTTTGATGATGAACTGAATATAGTACCGAGTCATGTGAACGAGGAATTGCAAAAGCCCTGACTCCTAATCCTGGCCTTTAGCCTCTTACTGAGGAGGAGGAAGGAAGGACAAGAATCCCCCCTCCCCATAGCTTGCAGTGAGACTCGAGAGTGGCCTGACTCTAATAATGTCGCTCCGAGTAAGATTAGCATTCAGATGGTGGCACGGACTGAGCCTCATCGCCACAAATTGGCGAACGGCCTTTGAACAAATGCTGTGGTGATTTATCGAAGTGGCTGACTGCGAGTCGAGAAGCAGTGAAGCACCATCCGCTTGTGGACGGCAACAGTTTTGACCCCTGGCACATTCTTATGCAGGAACCGAATGACCGAATGGTGCCACCGACAGATGCCCACCGGGTGGGTGCCAGGCACCCTCCAGGCCAGGTCGCAATTGGTTGAACCCTGACGTTCGTTGGCTACAAAGTGCGTTGGCTTGTGCCCAGGCGGGTGCCAGGACTCCAGCTAAGGCGTTTAGTCCCCAGCGAAGTCGGCGGGACCCTGCGAGCAAGTCCCCGTTCAACAGATTTCTTCGATTTCTTAGGACAAGATACAATATTTTGTGGGATGCGCCGCGATTATCTTCGTCACCGATACCAGGTTGGGGTTTTTGCTAACACTTCTCCTATTCGTACCGAGCACGAAAAAGAAGATTGAATTCTTCCTTTTTGCTCTCTGTTTTCTGATAGCGGCAGGTGCATTCGCCACCGAGCATTCGTAGTTCGACTTTTGTTTGCTGGACTCCACATACTAGGTGTACTTAGTAGATCGCCGCTCCCTTGAGACATCCATCTTTTTTATCCTGGAACCACCCCCGCCTCACCGCCTTCCAGTGCTCTCACTCCATTATTGATAAGTTCACTGGATTCCTTTCTACCCTCCCACAAGTTCAAGGAACCACAAGTCCCAAGATCTCTTCTCTGCACACCCTCCGCAATCATGGCCACTCGACCCCAGAACATTGGCATCAAAGCCATTGAAATCTACTTCCCAAGCCAGGTATATATCCTCGATGCGCCTGGTCACGATCACCCATGGACTGACAGATGTCTAGTGTGTTGACCAAGCCGAACTCGAGAAATTCGATGGCGTGGCACAGGGGAAATACACAATCGGTCTGGGACAGACCCGAATGTCCTTCTGCGATGATCGAGAAGGTAAGTGCCGCCCATTTCTACCAGGTCCAGTGACATGTGGCTGATGGCATCTCCTTCGTCAGATATCTATTCGATCGCCCTCACAACCCTTACTAGTCTGATATCGAAATATTCGATTGACCTGAAGAAGATTGGACGACTGGAGGTTGGCACCGAGACCATGCTGGACAAGAGCAAGAGTGTTAAATCAGTTCTGATGCAACTCTTTGAGAAATCTGGCAACTTCAACGTCGAGGGCGTTGATGCTTACAATGCATGCTAGTGAGTATTGTGATGCACAAGTCGCACTTGACATGGATAGCATTCTAAAAGGCTTCTTAGTGGTGGCACCAACGCAGTGTTCAACTCCGTCAACTGGATCGAATCCTCAGCCTGGGACGGACGAGACGCAATCGTTGTGGCAGGTGACATCGCACTTTACAAGAAGGGTAATGCTCGCCCAACTGGTGGTGCCGGTTGCGTTGCAATGGTTATTGGACCTGATGCTCCAATTGTCTTCGATGCCGGGCTTCGAGGATCCTATATTACCCATGCGTACGACTTCTACAAGCCTGATCTCACCAGTGAATATCCCTATGTGGACGGACAATTCTCCTTAAGATGTTACACAGAGGCCGTCGATGCGTGTTACAAGGCATATAACTCCCGCGATCAAGCCCTGAAAGCACGAGCCAATGACGCTGCGACTAACGGTCACGCCAATGGAAATGGTGTCCATGAAGAGACAGAAAAGTCACCCATTGACAGATTTGACTATATGGCATTCCACGCACCCACCTGCAAATTAGTGTCCAAGTCATATGCTCGATTGCTGTACAACGACTTCTTGGCAGACCCGACTCATCCTCAGTTTAAGGAAGTTGCCCCTGAACTCCGCGATCTGGACTATCAGGCATCTCTGACGGACAAGACTGTGGAAAAGACCTTCATGGCCTTGACGAAGAAGCGTTTTGCCGAAAGGGTCCAGCCCGCCATCCAGGTGGCCACCATGTGTGGAAACATGTATTGCGGCAGCGTTTATGGCGGGCTGGTCGGTTTGATCAGCAATGTTGCCCCCAAACAAATTTATGGCAAGCGTTTGGGTGTTTTCAGCTACGGAAGTGGCCTGGCCAGCTCAATGTTCAGTTTGAAGGTGGTTGGTGACACTACTGAAATGGTTGAGAAGCTCAACTTGCAAGAAAGACTGGATGCTCGCCGAGTGGTTGCACCCGAGGTCTACGACCAGATGTGCTTACTTCGAGAGAAGGCGCATCTCAAGAAAGATTTCCAGCCAGCAGGTGATGTCGAGACTCTGGTCAGCGGTACCTACTATCTGACCAACGTCGATGACATGTACCGGAGGAAGTATGAGGTCAAAGCATGATTTTTGACCAAGTAAAGGTTACGGAGGGGTTGTATCATTCCTGCACCAGACGCTACGTTTCACATTCCAGGCGTTACTTATGATTGGTTTGCAGTGCTAATCCGGTCATGATAGAATTGATGGACAGTTGCATTTGCAGAGGGGATTCAAAGGATTGCTGCGCAAAGGCGGGGCAATACGGCGCCGCAGCAGAGTGTACATAGTTATAGAGAGCTCCTCACTGCTAGTAGGATGTAGTATGCTGGTGGTATCTTGATTAGTCTGCAGATGTGAGCAGTCTACACAAATCGAAAGCACCTCATTCGCCCAGAGTCGAAAGCAGTCTTCCGTATTCTGGAATCCATCCGTCGTCAGGAGCCAATGCATCGGGGCTTTCTCATCGCGAAGCTGTAACAACTTTGCAAGAATGAAGATCGATTGAGTTAGTCGAGGAGGTTATGACGATGTCAGATGCGCCTAATGCAACACTCGAAGCCGTCAGGCAGAGGTTGACCAGTAAGTGACCCGTTTCACAATGGAAAGCAGGAAGATGAAACATTGTTCCAAGAAGAAGACCATATCGGCCAGTAGGGCCAGGACGGCAGCACAAGTTACAACGCAGGGCAATGATCTGGGTCTGCAGAAGGGAAAAGTGCATGCAACCGAGGAGGTTGGGGAGGATAGTCGTGGTATAGTCGCGGGCGAAGCGTGGAAGTCTCGTGCCTTTGTACGTGTGTTGATAATGCATGATTTCTGCAGCTAAACCACGAAGCCATGACTCACGCGTGATCTCGCATCATGTTCGTGTTTCCCTCGTGCTTGGCTTTCTAGTTGGCGTCATGGCAGAGGGAGGCGTGCCCAAGAGAGAGAGCAGGGAGCCCGAGGCCCCCAAAGACTGAATTCTCCGGGCGGGACAGCCACGCGCAGCTAGAAAGAAGCCCCCACCTTGCTCATCTTTTCTTGGTGGGCAACGTTGAGAACACAGCCACTGTAGGCGGCAATCCAAACACCCAATCAGCCTCTGAAGAAGGTCGGTGCATTCAATGAAACAATCCCAAATTGGGCCGACCAGCTGCAGCCGCTACGGTGGAAAGAGCTGCTCATTGCTGATCTCTGCATCGCGCCTCACGCATCCAGTAGGGACGCGCCGCAGGGCTCCCGCCATCCTCTGCTGCCCTCTCCATTTGGCCTCCGCTCCTCCCAAAACAACCGCTACCGCCAGTTGAGGCTCAAATCTCGAAATAAGTCGAGCAAGCGCCGACACAGATTGCCTCGTGAGACGTGGTGAAATGATGCCTCAGAGTCGTAACACCTATTTTGGCCACTTTGCAAATTATCGAAGGTTTTGCAAAGGAATATTCCACACACCCTACCCAGAAATAGGTGCAACGTTTGTTTCCAGGTCCGCTGGCGCGCGTCTTGCCCATCAGCCTCAAGTCGACTGTGTACGCCGGACGCCGGACTGTTGTCGTCCGCTACGCGCGACGCTTCACGGTAAGGGAAACGCATCTCGGTCCTCGGTACCTCAGCTTCGGGATCTGGTCAGGCTCGTTTCCAACGTGTTTGTTTCCCAGCCCACCGACCGCATTGTATCTTGTCGTGTTGCTCCACGTTTCATATTCGATATGACCTGCATGATCCTGTTGGCTGGGCTCCATGCTGCCCACCAGTTCGGTCGCATATCATATCGCATTTATACCTGGTTCCCTCCTCCCCTCGACATCTCTCAGCCTTTCATTCTCTCCAGTTGCAAACATTGATAGTCTCTCTATAAACCATTGGCATTTCATCTTTCCTTTACTCTCTACTTTCCTTTGTTCTTAGACTTGGTTTTCCAGTCGAGAAGCTGGCCTTCTCGTTGACTGCAAACAGTTGCTGACATTGTACACCCAAAAGTCATTCCATGTGAGTCACGTTGGCCTCACTGCCTAGCTTATTTTGACCATGTGTGTGCAGAATGTCGTTGGCTCCGTACTATTATAGACCTTTGACCCCGCCAGAGAGTGGTGCTGTTGGTCGGCACACTCATACTCGGAATCTGTCTGCCTCCTCCTACTGCACTGTCGACACCTCGCCCGAGTCAGTAATTACCGCTAATTCAACTCCAAACCGATCTCCTGTTCTTCGGCAACATGGCCCGACGCTGCTCCCGAAGATCAGGACTCAGGAGTCGACCGCGGATCCTCGCCTTGCTCATCGTCCAGCAACTCACAAGCGGACCGCTTCCACAAACCAGATCAAATACAATCGACCTGCTATGTATCGCAGCGCCACCGAGCCTGTGGAATGCATTCCCTTGATCTCGCCCGTGTCGAACGCTCCTTACTCTCGCTCCAACTCTCTCATTCCCTCACCAACCTTTTCCAAGGCTCAGTTGCAGGTTCCAACGAAGAGCCATTCACGCTCGACTTCAGCCTCGAGCATTGATAGTAATGTCCTCAACCGCTTCGGTTACCCGACCTATCGACATATGCCGGTCTATGTCGCTCAACCCCAACAGACTCCATCACCTGATCTCTTTGCTACGACATACATGCCGTACCAGAACATGCCTATGCTCGACCCTCCGACCATCAACCTTGAGGGCACTTTCGATCTTCCCATCGACCTCGACTCAGTGTCTCGACCATCATCCATGAGCCCCCCACCCATGATTGCCCCTGTGTCAACGATCAGCATGCTCGGCTACTTGACACAGCCAACCCAACCAGTCAACTTGGTTCGACATCTGACTTTCCAGACTGGGCGCGGACTGACAAATCACTTTTGGTGGGATGTTCGCAACGTCCGCCCGTGGAAGACTTTCTCTCTAGCCACGATGTCAACCATCCCAGATCTTCTTACCCTGCTCAATTTCCAACACGACACCGCATGTCTTCCCCTCATTAACTCGAACACCTCCACTGTGACACCTAGTTCCGAGGCCGACCTTGCAAATTTGATCTCCAAGATCTATTTCCCCAAGATCAATGCTGCCACTGTGCTTTCACTTGGAAACAACGCCATCTCCTTGTATCCTGCACCAACACCCACCGGATCTGGAGTAAGCTCAAACGCTGCCAACATCCCGACGTTCCTAGCCAACTATCCCAGTGACAACGACCGGACGCTGTCAGGACTGCCTCGTGGCCGAGTCGTAGGCCTAGCCCGATCATTCGACCGCTGGAACACAGGCATGTACCGTGAAGGACCGGCCCGGAAAGTTGAATATCTGCGCACTCTTGCTCACTTGCAGAAATGCATGCGTGATCACAGCTGTCGTTATGGATTTATCATAACCGAAATCGAACTCGTCTGTGTCCGTGCTGGGTGTGACGACCGCGGCAACCCGTACTTCGGATATCTGGAGGTTGCCGAAGCCGTTGAAACCAAGACTTTCACTAGGAGAGACGAACTGGCCATGGGCCGAGTTGAAGGCGAAGTCAACATGACTGTGACACTGGCACTCTACTATCTTCTTATGCTGGCGAAGTCAACCCCTCTCCCAGGTCAACCCGCAAGTTTCATGGATGTAGGAGGAGCAGGTGCATTGTCGAGGTCCCGAGTTTGGGACGGTGCAAGCGGAACCGGCCTGAATCCCATCAACATCGATGATGATGGTGATGTGGAGGAGTTGGGAAAGGATGGAAAAGACAAGTGGATTCCAGAGCCGCAAATGGGTGAGAAGAGAGAGGCAAGAACCGTTCGAGGCTGGGTCTGGCCTAGTGACCCATGGCACAAGAGAGAAGGAGAGCGAGGGGAGAGAGGAAGTGGTGGACGAGGTGGAAGGAGATGATGACCTGACCTAGGTAATGTATTGTTCAACAATGAAGCACGAACAAGAAACGCATTATGAAGCTGGGATGGGGAATTGCATTTTGATATTGCATTTTGGTACGAGGGCATCCAGGTGATGTGCTCGTCAGCATTCAAAAGATAAGTGCAGATTTAGCGAATACTGCCAATCTAGTAATTAATAGGACCCACAGCTAAGGGAAATAAATGTTTTGAAAGTGTTCAATCAATCCTCGTAATCTCAACGCCGAACCCTAATTTTGCCCTGTGCAAGGAAGCGAAAAGTCAGCACTTCTGGCTCCAGAAGACGAAACGGTAGGGTGTAAAACAGAACACTGTAGGTTGCTTTCTCAGACTGTTGAGACTTGACATAGTTTTTATACTCAACGACGGAGGAGTTTGACAGCTCCATTTCCGCCTCGTCAGTTATCGTTTGAGCATATTGGTAAACATCATCGAGAGCTTGGTGAGTGGCCAGAGGATGGATGGGGGGATCCTGAGTAGACTTACCCTCGTCGATTGCCTATAAATGAGCATGGGCTACTCGTAAAAAGGACAGCGGGCGAAAAATGGGAGCAGCGAAGAGACGGATGGATATTCCTTTGTCGGCCATGCCAGTGGTATCTGGATACCTTAGGTAGCTTCAAGCTGGGAAGTTATTCGGAGGAATGGGCATTTTTTACCCAGAAATTAGTTCCCACGGTGAGAGACTTGGCATGAATATCTGGACACGTGACGAGTGAGAGTTCACTGCGACTCGTTCTTGAATCGCCGACTCTCCGGCTGCCTGAAAAGGGGCACAGAAATTCATCGCAGAGTGTCGTTTTAGGCAGTCGTCGCGGGATGATGGCATTGTGTCCACCCCGCCATACAACAGAACCAAATACGCTGTAACCTCTGCCCAACTTCGAGTTTGTGAAGCACTACCACCACCACTTCTCTAGTCTTTCCTTGGACACGCCAGGGTCTACGTCGCAAGCAATCTTCATATTCTCAAGCTACCGTTGCTTTTGCTCTTCAGTCGGTCACTATGGCAGGTAAGTTTGTGCGCCGGGAGTGGTTGCATCAAATTCCCCTCGATTCTGCAAATACCAGCTCGTGCAACGGCTAACAATTGATGTGTGCGGTTGCGCCACGGTAGACTTCCAGACAATTGCTCGTACGTTTGTTTCCCTAGCCATAGGCCTAAGCCACGGCTGCGCGCTCGAGCCCTGCGATCATATCTAACGTAGTTCAGAACAATTTGTTGATTTCTACTACAAGACCTTCGATGGCGACCGTACACAGCTCGCTGCCCTTTACGTATGTCCGCACACTGAACTTTCAAAGCCAGATTTTAGGCGACAGTGGACTTGAGCTGATCAAGTAATCAACAGAGAGACGGGTCCATGCTCACCTTTGAGAAAGAGCCATTCCAAGGCACAGGGAGCATCGTGGAGAAGTTGAGCGTGAGTGGCAATTAACACGACAAGCGAAATGGGTGAAAGGAGAAAGAGGATTAATCTAATGACTCGATGACAGAACTTGCCGTTCCAGAAAGTCCAGCACCGGGTTGATACGGTCGATTCTCAGCCGTCGAACGAGCAGGGAGCTATCTTGGTCCTAGTCACTGGTGCTTTAATGGTAGGTGAAGAGAGTGGCGATGCAATGGGTGGCGGTTCGACACACGCGCTGACTGAGGAATGAATACAAAATAGGTCGATGACCAGCCACAGCCAATGAGCTATGTCCAGACTTTCAACTTGGTGAATGCAGATGGCAACTACTACGTCCAGAACGACGTCTTCAGGCGTATGCGAATTCCGTACTTGACTCCAGGATCGAGAGCTAACTTTTGACAACAGTGGTGTATCCCGCTTCCGTTTGAGCTTGATGAAGCAACAATCATGTCGATAATCGGAAAGTTCAAGTTCCATTCCCCTAGCCTACTCTTCTCAGAGTGATAGCGCTACCAGTAGTGGTGTGGTGACTTGCATAGCAGAAAACGCTCGCGCTATTTTGATATTGGCTAAGAATCGGTGAAGCTACTTCCAAGATTAGAAAAGGCTCATCGGGAGAGACACGAAGAGAATTCTTGATGGATTAAGAAAGTCAATTCGCGAGAAGATCCCCTTATACACTTGTCCACTTTCCCCAGCCTGAGGTGACGAGACTCTGTGACAAGACTCTGCAATCTTCACACACGCAGAGTTCTTCTTAGTCTGAGATTTTTCCGTGCCTTCCTTCCCCCTAAACTTGATACTTGTCCAGCTTTTTTCTTTGGTACCTTCCGTGGTGAGAGCTTTGGGTTTCAGGCATTGCTTTACTTCCTTCTCCTCTACCCGTGATACGAACACTTAATTGCGGTCAGGAAGCAGTGTCATCTGCCAAGCTGACAATTTACGAAAGTTTTCCCACAGCGTGGATGGAACAATTGAACGAGTACAGAGTAAGTCCACCTCTGCATGCCCACCATGGCATACCATCATGTCGGCGAATTTCCACAGCTATCCGTAAATAGCTTCCCCAGGCTCCCTAGGGTCAAAATGGTCTGTGTCATTGGTACTGGACATGTGGGTGAGTCGACCAATGCCTACATATCGCCAATATGACTAGGAAAATGGTGTAACGAGTTTTGAGGAACGACGACATCCGCCGTCCTGGCCTGCAGGAATCCAAGCACCTTCTTCGTTGTTGTTGACTGCAACAAAGAGCGCGTTTATGCCTGGAATGCGGATTATCCTCCTATTTTCGAGCCAGGATTAGCAGAGCTCCTTGCCTCGGTGAAGCATAACGAGAACCATAGAATTCTTCGCCTGGAGACTGAGCCTCCAAATGATTATGTCAATCACGGCCTATGGAAATCTATTGACCTCGGAGAGAATGGTCGCCGTACGAGAGCTGGAACGACAGGAATCAAGAGACGTCCCAACTTGATTTTCTCGACCGATATCCAAAGTGCTGTCATGAGTGCTGAGATGATCATGATCGCTGTCAATACACCCGCCAAGGTACATCTTACTTTCTTTGGCTGCCTCAAAGAAACCCGACGATACTGACGAATGTGGCTCCTCCAGGAAGAGAAAGGACAGTGGAATCTCGATTTCTTTGATGCGGCAGTGAGGACTATCGGACATACGGCTACTTCTGACAAAATAGTTGTTTTAAAGAGTACCGTTCCTTGTGGTACACGAAAGAACACATTAAGTCTTGTCGGTATCTCCTCGGCTCTTCATATTAATGGTCCCTACTAATATCGATGGCTCGAGGAGTGCAAATATCCATGGGTCTCATTTGAGATACTTTCGAATCCAGAATTTCTAAGTCAAGGCAGGGCCATTGAAGATCTTATGAATCCGGCTAGAATCGTCGTTGGCTCAGATGCGGCAAATCGCTCTCTTGGCTGGCCTACATGCTACTGACAGGACTGTACTCATCTTGGGTGGCTCGAGATCGTCTCCTCGTCATGTCCACTTCTTCGGCGGAACTTGCAAAGATTGCAACCAACGCAATCATAGCACAGCGTATCAGCAGCGTGAATTCTCTCAGTGCAATTTGCGAAGATACTGGTGCGAATATTTCAGCCGTGACAAAGAGATGGGATAAAATTTCCACATGTCTCAGGGGTAAAAGAACTGTGTTTGATGCTTGCGGTGTTATGGACAAGGGTGAGCTGGCCAGACATGGAGTCGCTGTGCTCAAGGTTGGGGAATGATGGAATTTCTACACTGGGAAGGGTTGATTCCCTTCCAAAGACACGATGTGAAGGTTCAGCACGATGATTCCGACGTAGAGCCAGCATATGGACTCTACATAATATCTCGTGATTATCATTGTATGGAGGAGTCTTCCAAGGGCTCGCCTGAGTGCAATTTCGAGGATATTAGCTCAAGTACATACATTCTCTACTTCGAAAGTCTGTCTCGGAATGATATCAATAGTATACGCAAGTTGAACCTGGTTGGAGACCCGCCGATAGAATATAGAGCAAAGTTTGTAGTGAATCATAGGGAGTAGGTACAAGAGAAAAATGCATTGATAGCTAGCACTCGGTGCCAGTAGAAGAAACACGTGGTTCGGCAGGGGCTGTACCGGTATTGTCAGACTCTGTCTGAGCCGTGGATGTCCGGGGGTGTGACGCGTTTTCCTAGCCACCGTTAGTTAGGCTTCACTCTTAGTTACTTGACGGGTATCGGTATTGATGGTTTCAGCCGCTCCGACCACCTGTACTCCGTACACAGTACGGAGTAGTGGCCCAATAACACGGAGGACCAAGTACTAAACTCAGGTGCCTGCCCAAACCACCAATTCATTCCTCCGCCAAACTGTCATCGACGACAACTTTTAATTGAGCGACTTTCAAGCCCCTTTGTCCTGACTCTTGACACTCCAGTCGCCCTCCATTTAATTGCGCGACTATAACATCTCTTCCTGCCAGCATCTACTCTATTCCATCACGCCCTTTGCAAACTCCCAACCGCTCTTATTCAATCTCGAACGTCCGTCCCGCCTGAAACCTTCCGCTCGCCGAAACCACCTGTCCTAAGCAGAGGAACTCGTCACCAGACAACATAACACTCCCACAATGTCTATCGCAGATGAGTTCAGGCAGCGCAATTTCAGTAAGTGAATCCGCCCATTCGACTGCTGGAGAATAGTCGAATTAATGCATTCACAGGTATCTACGGTCAATGGTAAGCAGTACCACCTCTCTCGGATCCTACCCTTCTATCTCTCTCGTGTTCTGCATAGAAGTATTGTACGACACGCACTTGATGTGACTCGATATCCTTAAGCATGAGAGATCGCCCTTCACTATCAGTTTACTGTAGTTTCTTGAAGAGCTGACCCTCTCTACCAGGCTCGGAGTTCTCAGCATCATCCTGGGATTCGCTCTAGGCATTGCCAATCTGTTCCACGCCAGTCTACTCATCCTATTCAGCATCATTCTGCTGTAGGTCTTGGAAAACCGATGCAGTTGTTTCGCACACTGACCCTAAGTGCTAGTGTTTCTTCGTTTGTCCTTGTTTTCGTCGAGATACCACTACTTCTTCGAATCTGCCCGACTTCCTCCAAGTTTGACGCGTTCATCCGTCGCTTCACTACAAATTATATGAGAGCAGCAATATACGGCGCCCTCTCGGTGGTACAGTGGCTCAGCATAATCGTCGACCCAAGCAGCTTGATCGCTTCAGCTGTTGTCCTTTTAGCTGCAGGGGCATGTTATGCTCTCGCTGGGTTTAAACAACAAGACTTTGTGGGAAGCAAGACGCTTGGTGGGCAAGGCGTGGCGCAGATGATTGTCTGAGACAGCACCGTTGGACTCACTCATCTTGATGTATTTCTACCGCACAACCACGATATCCTTCAAAACACGCTGGACCACTATTCCTAGCGCAGGACTGGCGTCTAGCAAGAAAGGACATGGGCGCAGGGATTTGAAAAAGTATATTACGGCGTTCGAAGTTGAAGTTATGATCAGGCGCTGTGTTATGATGCTTCAATATGGAGTACATGGAGGGAGGAACAATCCATTAATATGGACTCCCGAGGGACGATTGAATTAGCATTGGATGCAAAATGGACCTACCGAGTCGGAGCTCCAAGGGTTGTGATGCGAGATGTTCTTATTCGGACTGATGCCGCACTGTCTGCACGTTCTAGAAAGGCTATGGGCCCTCCCAGCATTTTACTCGTGCACGACCAGCGTCAGGAATGCGCGCTTACTTGCTGCCAAACCAACGGCGATTACTTAGGTACTTAGGTACCACTAAAGATACCGTATTCAAATTGCCCAGATATTGCCTAGATTTTCTGTGATTGGCGAAAGCGAAATATCGGGTCAGCGAGCGGTGCTGGCTCCGTTTTGCGCAGGTTGCTGACATCGCTTCAGCATCCTGAGCTTAGAGGATGTGCAAGGGTTGTATTTTTGATTGCATCACTTTTGCCATCCACGCATGCACTCGTGTGTCGTATAGCAGGCTTACTACGTCGGTAGAATGTATAGAAATGGTAATGATCACATAGGCAGAGATGGCAGAGCGTTGACCACGGCTAAATACTACCTATGTACATACCGAGTGCGAGATACCTGTCTACTGGTCGGTACGGAGTACTTGAATAATACATCTTGTCCTGGCCTCCAATTGCTGCAACGGTAATCGCAATCCCGTATCCTAGTTAAATAGCTGCATGAGCCCTGCGCCGAAGCGGACTCGCGAGGTTGGGTTGGCCAGAGCCGACGTGCTGACTATTGAGCTTTCATCCAACACGGGCACCGGTCAGCACATTCAGGGTTCAAGCGTGCATCTGGAATCCTGTGCCCAGACCCAGTTCTGGCCACCAAATGGGCATTGGGGGGAGTGAGGTAATCTTTCCTAGAAGTTCTTGAAACTCTGGCGGCGGAATTGTCCCTGGGGGCACTTGGTCAGCCCTGAAACAATCATGTTCCAGCAGGAAAAGAGGTCAACTAACTGCTATAGGGCAGGGGCTCTACGAGAGCCAGGCCTAAGCCCTCGAGGAAGTTGACTGACTGGGGGACTGGCTCGGTGGTTTCAACTTTCAAGCTCTCTCCCAGGTGTCCCAAGACTCTCAGGACTGGGTAGGGATACTGGGTAACTGGGTAACTGTAGGAGGCTGAGTCGCCACACTTTGCGAAAGGACCAACCCGTTTTAGTTCATCTTCGCCATCGATGGGCCAACGATGGCGATGGCGCATGGGTGACCCATCCCTGATCAGAGTCTCCTCCTCGTACTCGTGGATTCGATCATCACAGCCTCCGAAGCCCTTCTAAGTTCCCAAGCCCCTAAGCCCCTTCGGCAGCCTAGTCTCCGCCGAACACGGGCTGCTATTTGCGGCTGAACGAAGACATTGCGCTCTGGGGGTCGAGCTAGTCTCTCCAGTGCCTTTCATACCTAATCGCCACATTGCCCATTGCCCACTCCTGGACTTCCTGGCAGAAACCTGAACCTGGGATCATCTCAATTAAGTTGTAGTCGGGGCCTGATTCTTCTCGTGTGACACACTACCTACAGGTACGTAAGTCAAGTCACGATTCGGTACTCTGTGCGACGACAGAAATTCAACAATTCAACAACATTCAATAATTCAATATCGCGAAACCTATGGATTGAGGCCACATCACTATACAAACAATGTCGCTAGACGGCTCTCCAGCATCGAATTATGGACAATAAAGAAACCCATGTCTTTCTCGACGTCCCGGTGACTGATGCAGAGCGGGCTCGCGCAAACCAACAACGCCAACGCCAACCTCCCCTTCCACCTCAGGATGGCCTTTCACGCTCCACCACCATCATCAATAATTCCAGCTCCAGGGTGCTGTCAGAACCACGACAGATAGAACCACAACCACCTCCGAATGGACAGTTGCCCTCACGATTCCCTTCCGTCCACGCTCAACCCGTGGCCAGACAACCGGGACCTCCCCCAGTCGTTTCGCAAAGAGTTCCCCATCACCAACAACAGTACGTGCCAATTTCCCCTATTCATGAGGAAGACGAAGAAAGCTCTCTTCACGATAGAGAATTGTCAACTCGCCAAACCAACGAAGATCAGGGCACTCTGCTACCATCAGCAGGACCCGTGCCACCGTTATGGACGCCACTCTGGTTAAAGAAGTGGTTCCTGGGCCTCTTTGCTTTCGTCTTTACCTTGTTTCTTCTTGGCATGGTCCTTCTTTGGTACTATGATAGGAAGAAAGATGGCTTCAAAGTCAAGGAAGGAACCAGCCACTATGCATGGGCATATGCTCCTACTGTCGTCGTGGTCTTGGTCCTGGCCACCTGGCGCTTGGTCGACCACAGTACCAAAATCAGCATGCCTTTCGATGCTCTCCAGGACGGTCCTGTCAAGGGCTCCCAAAGTCTGCTACTGGACTATACCTCGAAATTTCAACTGGTGTCTTTATTAGAAGCCATAAAAAACTCCCACCTCGCCGTCATTGCTTCCATTAGCGGTTTTGTCTTATTAAAAGTTATCACTGTCTTTTCCACCGGCCTCCTGGTCCTCCTCCCAACGGACGTAAAGCAAACCGATACATCCATTCAAGTGCGAGCTTTTAGCGCCAATTCGTTCGATCCAACCATCCCACTCAATACCTCCACTTTCTCCAGCATACCGGTATATACATATTACGGAAATGCGGTGCAAGGCATGCCGTTTGATAACGGTGTCACCTCCAGCCTGGCATACAGCATAATTACCGTCGAATCCGATTCACCGATCCCCGAAGATGCAACGATCGAAGGCGATGTTGCCGCTTTCGTACCACTTCTAACGTGCAAGAAATTGGATGTCACCGTGGACACCCCAACCACCGTGGACGACTCCAACGCAGCGGACGCTTTATCAACCTCGGCGGACATTTCTCTTACTATTAAAGCAGGCAATGTTTGTGGTGCCGCCTCGTCTGTTCAAGTTCCCGCCGATAATCCCTACACCGAGATCACCCCTGACCGTCAAGTGCTTGGTACTTTACAGCAGATTTTTTGTGGATCTTCCAACGGGACAAATGAGGATCCCGGGGGTCCAGCAGGAATTTTATTGACTGTGACAGATATTACATATCAGCAGACCCTTTTTGATAACGCAACTGAACTGGCAGGAGGCACTTTCACGATAGCATCGAACGTGTCAAGGACTCTCAACAAAATCACAAACGTATTTTGCAATGCTTCATACACGGTTACCCAAGTCAGGCTTACCAACAACACTCGTCTGACTGATAGCAGCCAGGCTGTCTCAATTCAGTCTGTCGAGAACGCGAAGAATACCACACTACCAAGGCTGTCCGATTGGAATGTCACCAATATTTATGCGCAATCGTCCATCTCTGCAGAGGCGTTGTTCGGAGATGTCATCAATGATGACTCTATCTCCGATTCCAGTGCAATGTTCTCGCTGATGGCGCTGACTCAAGGAACCGAGAACATTGATACGTTGCTAGATGCGGATAAATTGATGACTGCAGCTGTGCTGACATACAACGGCATTCTGTCCCAGTATGCTCATCAATTGTTGCGTGACTCAGACAGCAGCGAGCTGCAGGGTGGGACTGTAACGGTAAATCAACCCCGATTGAGGGTCAACGATGTGTCGGTTTGGACTATCGGTGCTGGTTGTGGAATTCTCGCTCTCCTGTCTATTGCCTTGATATTCATCGCACCCAGGGGCGTTGTACCCAGAGATCCAAGCTCGATAGCGACGGTAGCAATGCTACTATCGAGGAGTGTCGAGTTGAACAGGCTACTAAGAAGACAGCCCGTCCCGAGCCTACAGAATCAGAAGGCCGCTCTATCCGGGTATGAGTTTGGCACAGCAATTGCAACCTCAGATGCTGGCCGAATTAGTTATCGAATTGTCACCTCAGAAGGAGAACCCGATCCCCCCGTACAACCGACAACACGTCTGAAATGGTGGCTACCAGTGAGCGCCACAATCCCGTTCTTGGTGGTCACCGTCATCATCCCTCTTGTTCTCATCGCCGTTCTAGAAGTCCTCCAGCGAGATTCAGACAAAAATGACGGTTTATTCACCGTTGCAGATGACAAATGGACCGAGATCTACAGCCACTACATCCCCGGAGTTGTCATGTTGATTGTTGCAGCATTGATCAACATGCTTGACTTCAATATAGCGTTATTTGCGCCTTGGGTCAATCTCGCGAAAGGGAACGCCGTCAGCAGGAGGTCTATATTGAATCACCTTTTGGGCAGAACGCCGCCATTGGCGTTTATGCAAGCATTGAAAACACGAAACTTGAGCGCAATATTGAGTATTCTGGCTACAACAGCTGCGGCAATTCTGACTGTTGTTGCCTCTGGGCTGTATACGGTCGAACACTTCACTTCTGATGGCCCCGAAATTACTCTTCGTACAGATGATTCCTTCAGCCTGAGCTGGACGGATAGTTTCACATCTGATAAGGGAGCTGCTGCCATGCTCGATCTAGTGATGCACAACGGTCTGAAATATCCCCAGTTTACTTACGAGGGTTTAGCTTTCCCAAGCATTTCTCTGAACAATTCACAGGTGTCAACTGACTCCCAAGCTCGAGCAAGCGGATCTTACAGCCAGATATTGGACGCCTACAGGGGAAATCTAAGGTGCGAGGTTCTGAGCCCCGACGCATTCAACGTCACGACAGAGCAGGCCGGGTCAGAGTCTGCGTTCCCGAACGACATGGCATTTGTGACTGCGACAGCAGCACTCCCCGATTCTTGTCAACTTGGAGGCACTTCAGGAGAGGATTCAGTGGTGACTTACGAAAACAATTTTGTCCTCCTCCCAAATGGCGAGGCGACTTTCGCTGGAGCTCAACTCGATCTTCTGTTCGGCAACGGTTCAAGCCTGTATGGGAACTTTGGAGAAGACCGCGGTCAGTACATCGCAGACAATCCACCAGTGGGCTGTCCCAGTCTTGCTTTTACATTTGGTCAATTCAAATTGGACGATGACAATACGGACCAAGTCACGACCATGATCTGCTACCAAGAGGTCCAAACACTGAAAGCCAACGTCACCTTTAAATCGAATAGCACGAGAATCGACACGGAAAACCCACCAAAGATTCAAGACGGAACGGTGACTCTCCTTGAAAACCCCGATAGCAACAACAGTGTCAAATCATTCGATTTCAGGATCGAGAACAACCTGGCGCAGGAAATGACACTTTTCAATGGAGCCAACAGCACGGCGGCAGACGATCCTGACAGTATCGCCACCCTCGACATCTACTTCCAGGCTATCATCGATGGTCCGGACAAGACGGATCCGGCTTCACTAGTCGGCGTCGATAACCAAGACAAACTACAAGAAGTCATCAACAAATTCTACCAATTGTACATGGCGCAAGCCATCTCCGCCAATATGCGCCAACCAGCCGACGGCAGTACCACCACCACAAGAAGATCTCGCCTCGCCCGTCGTCAGGACTCTAACTCCCTTGCTACGGGCACCACCACCATCACACATCCCCGTCTCGTACAGCACAAGGAAAGCAAAATCCTGCTCCAAGTCCTCCTCGGCCTGATGACCGCCCTCGCGCCCGCAGCCTGGTCCACAACGAAATTCCGGCACGTCCTCCCCTGCAACCCAGCCTCTCTCGCGGGCACGATGGCGCTCCTCGCAGGCAGCGAGCTATGCTACGCCACCGACGAAGGGCTCTGCGAATGCTGCGGCAAATCGCGGCGCCGCAGCTTCGGCCTCGAAGGCGACCGGCTGACGCGCCCGGAAAGCATCCACGCCGGCCCAGAAGACAATCTCTCGAACTCGGATGACGATGACGAGTCCAACCGAACACAGCAGATCCCCGAGGGCGCCGAATGGATGCGTTCTGACCAGTTCAAGTCCCTATTCGGCGGCAAGCGCTACAGCATGGGCTGGTGGCGCGAGCGGCGTGGGCTGGGCAAGAGGCGTCGCTTCGGCGTCGACATCGGTGAGCGCGCTGATGGTGATGACGATCAAGACTGGGAGCTGGGCCATCGTCGGCCGCAGGGCGCGGGCTTCGAGAATTTCATGATGCGCAACGTCGGCGGTGGCGGCGGCGGCGGCCGTGGTGAGTACTCCAGCCTTGCACCTGATGGTGCTGCGAGTGCACATGGCAGGAGACCCAGTAGCGCTGGTGCATACAATAGGGATGCCGATGTTGGCTACGAACCACCCCGCCAGGTCGTCATTCCTGGCAGTGGAGGTCCACCAGGGAGAGCAGGCATGCCTGGGCCCGGCTCGGTCGGTCACAGGGGGAATTCCATCATGGGCGGTGAAGCATAAGCGTTACCAGCGCGAGAGAGAGAGAGGGAGCGAGGATTTCATGTCTTGTCATGATTTTGTGCATCCAGCATTATCTGACTCCAGCTACTTACCTTGCTATCGGATAAGGCTTCGAAGGGGACCTCGAGGCTTCTTCATGTATGTTATGTAGGAGGAGGACATCCTGGATCGTGGATCTTGGTCTTGGACATCATTCTGGCTTATACCACCTAGGGCACCTTTTACCTTTCGACCAAAATACCTCCCCGCGATTAGGGACTTTACATGACGGGTTTTATTTTTGGGAACGGATTTCAGCGATTGGAGTTAAATACTACAGGCATCAAATATAACCTTGTTTGTTTTTTCATACATATACCACCACCACCGCTACTTACTTTTATTTGCCTCTCGCTTTCATCGCTTTCCGATTTATTTTGCTTCCATTTTCTTGTTGTCTACCTTCTCATCGCTGTCATAAATACACAACGACGAATTGGGAGTGTGCCGTTTACTGCACTGAGTATTCGGTTAGATGCCCTTCTTGGAGTACCGGGTACACATGTATGGTTCAGTAGGTGGCCGCAAGCCGCATCACCAGATAATCCCCGCTGTTTATCCCTTCGTACTTCTTTCCAGTCTCCTCGTGCGTCCCCGGCAGGGCCTCGATCCATTTGTTGAAATTCGGGTTACAGAAGTACGCAATACTGTATCGAGCGGGGATGAGGGCTTCAAGGTCGTCGTCCTCGCCCTCGGGGGTGGGTTTCGGGGGCGGCTGGATGACGCGGTGGTTGGTGCTGCGGATCATGTCGTTGCTCCAGCGCGAGAGCAGGTCACCCGCGTTGACGACGATCGTGCCGGGGATGGGCGTGGCCCGCACCCAGGTGCCGCGCGGCGACTTGACTTCCAGGCCGCCGATGTCGTCCTGGAAGAGCAGCGTGATGCTCCCGTAGTCCGAGTGCTCGCCTGCGCGCACCTGGTTCGGGTTCTTCTTCCACACGCTCTTCTTTACAGGTGGGTAGTGCAGGAGCCGCAGCGTGTTGTCCCCGCCGTCGGTGAACGGGTCGAAGAAGTGCTCGTCCAGGCCCATGCCCAGGGCGATGGCGCGCATCACGCTCGTGTGCAGGTGCTGCAGCGTGATGAAGAATTGCTGCATGTCGCGCGTGAAGGTCTTGCCTTCGTCGTCGAGTTGGTCGGGCCACTGGTTCGGCATCCCTTCGACGCCCTCGCGTCCGATTTCCATGGACTCCTTCAGGTCCGGATTGCTTTCCCGGAGCTTCGCGATCTCGTCCGGGTCGTTGGACTGGGTGACCTTTTCGCGCCCCGAAGCCACATAGCCGCGGTTGGCGTCGGGCGTGGTCCAGCCCAGGGCATCCTTCTGGGACTGGGAGCGTTTGAAGAACAGCGCCGATTCGGAGAACGCGGTGGCTATCTCGTCGGTGGGGACGCCGTGGTTCTGGAGGTAGAGGAATCCTGACGTCTTGAAGGCCTGAGAGATTTGATTTGCTGTCTCCTGCTTGGCGGATGGTGAGCCGTGCAGGAATAGTCCGAAATCAATCAGAGGCATCACCAGGTCGTCTTGCTCGACGCCTTTCTGGACAGCCTCGCCAGCAGAACCCATTTTCGACAAGGCTGAAGCAGACCAGGCACAGGTGGCTTAAATTAGGATGAGTGGAGGCAGATGCTGAGTCGCGACAATGCGAAGGATCTTAATCCTACCCACCACCTGTATCCTAACGAACAAGGCCGGTCCCGTCACTTAGAATCCAGGCGGTAAATGGCCGAAGCAATTTCAATGAGGTGACGGATAACTAGCGTTGAGGAGACGCGAAGTGTCTTCCAAAAGAGAAAAGTTATACATAAGTATATGAATAGTTGTTTAGCGGTTTACTCGCTGCGCGCGTTCCAAGAAAGTCGTGTCAGAATATCAGGCGATCGCGAAGGAAGTGAAGGAAGTAGTCGGCGAGATGATAAGCTGATTGGTGATGATGGGCTGAAAGCAAGGGAAAGGCGGGGGCAAGGTTGATAAGAGGAGAAACGATATTGGTGGTCAAATGGTTGTGGGCGGAGGACGCCGTGGCTTGGAGGGTATCACCAAACCCTGTTCCGCTACAGCCAGTTTAGTATCTATATCCGCGAGGTAATTACGGTATCCCCAGGTTGTATACGGAGTATGTATCGTCTCTGACTAGGGATTCGGTACATTTGGCTTTATTGAGGAAATCTAGAGGAAGAACCATACAAGGAGCCTAACAAGACCACTGGGCACCTAACTTGTAAGCTGATCGAATCCTTCTTACGAGTATCGACTTAGTTGTTACTCACTCCGTCCATCCAGCCAGGCGACCTTTCTATTTTCTGAAGCGAAACCAAAATAAGTATCATCCCACCACCATGGCCACGCCTCCATCTTCTCACCCCGTGGTCGACATCCACACGCACATGTACCCGCCCAGCTACATCTCTCTCCTCTCCAAACGCACATCAGTACCGTACATACACCAACCGTCCGACCCCAAGGCGGACCCACGACTGATCATCCTCGACTCTGACGATGACCCATCCCGGCCCAAATCCTCGCGAGGCCGTCCGGTCGACAGCACGTACTCGTCGTTCGACAAGAAGCGGGACTTCATGAGACTGCACGGCATTGGCTGTAGCGTCATCTCACTGGCCAACCCATGGCTCGATTTCCTGGATCCGGAGTCGGCGCGCGCCACCGCCGTGGGCATCAACGACGACCTCGAGCGAGCCTGTGCTGAGAACAATGCCTCCCCTGAGCATGTTGGGCTCAAGCTGTACGCCTTTGGGAGCTTGCCACTCTCGGCCTCGGCGGAGGAGATCGTCTCGGAGATCCAGCGCCTGAAGACGCTACCACATCTGAAGGGAGTCATCATGGGCACGACGGGCCTGGGGAATGGGCTGGATGACCCAGCCCTCGACGCAATCTATTCCGCGCTCGCGATGACCAACACCATTGTGTTCCTCCACCCTCACTATGGCCTACCTGCTGAAGCCTTCGGCGGCCCATCCGTCATCGCCAGGTCAGGGCATGTCTTGCCACTTGCACTAGGCTTCCCGCTCGAGACCACGATCGCCATGTCGAGGATGTACCTGTCTGGCGTTTTCGACCGACACCCGAAACTCGAGTTCCTGCTCGCCCACTCCGGAGGCACCATACCGTTCCTCGCGGGTCGGATTGAATCGTGTGTCGCCCATGAGCGAGAGTTCATCGCGAATGGAGGCAAGACCCAGGGCCCACAGCGCTCGATCTGGGATGTCCTACAGACTAACATTTACCTCGACGCTGTAATCTACGGGCAGCCGGGTTTGAAGGCGGCTCTGGAAGCGGCTGGGAGTGTTGATCGTGTTATGTTTGGGACAGATCACCCATTCTTTCCACCTCTAGGGGATGAGGAGGGCGGGAAGTGGTTGAGTGTGGAGAGCAATAAAGCGGTTATTGGTTCTTCGTTTCCGCAGGATGAAGAAGCAAGAAAGAAAATCCTAGGTGGGAATGCAGTTCGAGTGCTTGGCTTGGACTTATAATATCTGTGGAGTGAGGTGGTCTATCTCATGTCCTGAGAGTGGCTTTGATCATCTCCCACACAGGTTGCATCCCATTGCTAAGATAACCCTATAGCACATAGATATGAATTCAAATGGTATTATGCATCCACCAAGATGATTATGCGAGCCTCTTGCTCGATAGAATGCCCCAACCCAAAGTTTCCCACAATTGTTCGATGAATGAATCTGCAGGTTCTTGCTGCCCGGTCTTCAAGCTTGCAGATTCTGCATTGTCATTGCCGTTGTGGCACTCTTCCATACGCCTCAACGCGTCATTGAAGGCTTCATCGTCACCTCCAAAAACCCCTCGAAGAAGCGTGTGTTGCAAACTTTGCCTCAGACCTTCGCGCAGACCTGCGCCTTTGAGTTGCGCCCAGTTTGAGGGTACAAATTGAATCAAAGAATCATCCTTCATGGTCTGAACATTTGAATACAGGAACGCAATAGCATGTTCTAGAATTTGTAGAAGCCATGGCCCCTCAAGTTTGGCAGCTACAATCGCATCCTTGCAGTTAAGGTGAGAGACATGAATTAACCCGTAGGGAGGACAGATTCCACCCAAGTCTCGAGACGGCATTTTGGGATCGGCAAAGACCAGAAGGGCGAGAATTGTCCCGACACGGTCAAGAAGTGAGCATATCAAGCCTTCTAGGACTTCACAATGTGACGGCTGAGCCACATCGAGGGTTGTGAACATGTTATCCAAGACTCGGACAAGAGATCTGCAGTGTCTGTGATAATTCGAATGGACATCCTTATCGATCGCTTCCATTGATTGACTCCGGGTGGTTATATTTCTGGGCTTCGCTTGTTTCTCCTGCCCAACTAATTCGTCGAATGATGATTGATGAAGCTGGTCAAGGAAAATCTGAAATGTTCGAACAATCTCTGTGACGCCCATGGACGACTGGCTCTGTTCCTTTCTATCAAAGATGGCTTGAACAGAGCGGATAAGGACAGGATATATTCGTGTAAAGACCACACATACTTGCTCCAGCATTGTGGCCTTGCTGGCTTCCATCGTATGGTTGGAATCGGACATCTCCTTTGATAGGTCTGCTATCGCACTTACTAGTCTTCGTATCGATGCCAACATTTTCGGGTGCTCGGTCTCTGCTGTTTGTAGTGCTGTGGCAAGAGAGAGAATACTTCGAAGCAGCGGACGACAACTTTGACGTTGGACCATAGTGTCGTTGACAGTGAGCTCTAGCTGTGGCTCACTAGCGTTGGAGATTTCGAGCTCAGGATTCAAGGCGTCACTAGCTTCAGACGTTGAATTCCCTTTCTTTCGTTTCGATTGTGCTGCATCCTGGCATTGTCCAGTGGTACTGAGCTTGCGTTTGTGTGGAGCCAACTGTCTGTGAACATCCGCATATTCCGTGTCATCGCCATGGTTAAGTCTGTCTTTTTTCAGGTCCATGATCTCGTTGAGAAGTCGACATCTTTCGGCATCTACACTCTCGAAGGCTTTCTTCTAGAAAACTTCAGGGTGGATGTTGTAACGAAGGGGCGACACATTTCCAGGAGACTTTGTGATGGCACTTTGAATCAGCAAGAGGTATTCTAGAGCAGTCAGTGATTGCAGAAGGCGCTGCGTGTCGGAGTCTTGCCTTCAATTGAAAATTGCACTGGCTTGGACCGATTGACGATCAAGGCAAGTGCCAGATGAGCGGCAGATGGTGTAACAGACATGCTATGCTGTATTCACATGGTCAAGTGGGAATGGGCGAACTTGGATACTTGGGTATTCAAATTTGGAAAGATACGAAGCCACAGGTCAGGAACCGCCAATATATATATGAAACAACTAGGAATCACGAAGAGAAGAACAGAAATTAACGCCACTAGCATTTGCACGCAAGGAAGGCGTGACCAAGAGGGGGTTACGAACGCGATTGCCTCAATTGAGGGCTTTGCTTCCTTACCAGGAAACTGGAGCTTAGGGGTCGTTAGCGGTGCAAAACTCCGTTTGAAGAACATCTTCCGAGTTTCAATACCATCCACATTCAAGAGAATAAAGATCCGAATGCTAAATCGCCTTTAACCGTCTATTCAACAAGTTACAATGTGATGAAGTTGACGTCCACTGAAGTGTCCGGAGTACGGAGTATGATAATTCCGTGACAGGGCCTCGAGTACCAATCGTCGTTGGAATCCGCCCTAATAATTATGCCAAGTAGTATTGCACTAGCGGGTTTATGACCCCCTCTACGATCAACGCCTCATGTTTGCTAGCACGCCGATGATGTTGCCTGTTGTACAATTTTTCTCTGACTCTTTTCCTGTCAGCAATTTCAGGCCGCCATAATGGCGCCGGCAAACGAGGTAGATATGTCTATTGACTACTATGAACTGTTGGGTATTCCGCCCACCGCGACCGAATCCGAGATTCGTCGTGCAGGCAGGAAAACCTCACTCCTCTACCACCCCGACAAGGTCAAGCCAACACCTGAGAATCTAGAAAAGTTTCACTTGTTGCAGACCGCCGTTAGCATTCTTACCGATCCCGCTGAGAAGACAAAGTATGACCAGACTCGTGAGGCCAAGCAGAGGAGACAAGCCGAGACTGCAGCACTTGAAAGTCGAAGGAGGAAAATGAAAGAAGATTTGGAGAAGAGGGAGGGCACTGTTGGCATGCCGCCATCCGTCAACGGTGCCAAGAGGACATGGACTGACAGAGAACTTGAGATTAAGAGGATTGCCGAGGAGAATAGGAAGAGACGAGAGGCGGTTGTGCAGCAAAAGGCTCAGGAAGCGCAGGCCAGAGCGCAGGCCGAAGAGAAGCCTTCCGATTCCATCGATCGGTCCGTCAAGGTTCGCTGGATCAAAGAGGGCGAGGGTCTGGATATTGACCGAGAAGCCCTGGAGGAGAACTTTCCCAGCGGCGATGTTGAGGATGTTCTCGTCCTGAAGGATAAGAAAAGACGCTTGGAAGGGAGGGACAAAAAGGTGCTTCTCGGTACCGCTGTCATTGTTTTTAGGTCGCTTGCGGTCGCGAAGAAGGCTCTAGCGCAAGGCCCATGGGAAGGAATTGAGTCGCTTGAGTGGGCTGCAGAGAAAGAGCATGACCCAATTTGAAACAAGTCCAACGATATGAGAGCTATCGTTCATATCTACTTCGTTTCCCGTCAACGCTTACTTCGCCACAGGATCCACAGACTATATCTCGACTACACCATGAGACCTTGGATGAGAGCTCAATTTTTTTTTTGTGCTCCGCAACCATACGAAAGGTCTACGGCACATTTCTGCAACCACTCAGGTACCAGCACCAAATGTGTGCAGTAAAGCAACGTAACAACCTGTGAGCTAGCTCGAGTTAAGCGCCCACAGCCGTGAGCTGTACAAAAGCACTAACTTGGGTAATTAACGCCATCTCCCCGCGGCTGATGGTGGGCCGGTAGGACTCTGCCACGATCGTCGAACTTAGCTAAGCCGACACTTTTCAAACTGCTGGGACCAGTGTGCGATCCGCGGAAGCATCAACAGTGAGCCTGACATCGCGAGCAATCCTTGTTGTATAAGGTTTCAAATCAAGCGATAACCTGCTCTTTATCACAGGTCCATCATCCTGGTCTCCAGCAGACCATCTGGTTTGTCTGTTTTACCCAAGCTTTGCATGAAATATACATAATATTATACACAAACTATTATTCCACCTCCTCATACTCCTCTTCTTCTTCTCGAGGCTTCGGTTTCGCCCTCTTCTCTTTCCTATGTAGACTCTGCTGGACACCATCTCTGAGCCACTTGGGCACGAAAGGTCGCAGCATCACTTGCTGTTGTTGTCCATCCTGCCCTTCAATTTCCCATTGCACTTTATATTCCTCATTTGGGTCGAAGTTCGTCCTATCCGCCGTCAGTTGGATATCTGTCATCATCTCTAGACGACACAACGCCAGGCCAATGTTCCCGATCCCCGATAGATATTTGCCACTGCTCCGAGCACGCCCACGCGCATTCTGTTTAGAGATGTTCGATTGCGACGGTGGAGAGGGCAGAGACTGGTCTGGACTGTAATCTGGTAGCATTTGGGATTCTGCAGGCTTGTTGCCTGCATTGTAAAGCTGAACAGGTAGAATCCTCTTTCTCACCACGCCGGTGTGATGTGTCCGTATGGTAAGTTCTTGCCCGAGGTAGCAGCCTTTGAAGAAATCAATTCCGCCAAAAAAGTCGATGTTGCTCTCCTGTGGGAGAGCACTTGATGTGATAATCTCCGATTGACCCTCTGCGAACCCGTTTGTCATCCGGTGCACTGTGTATTCATCTAGGGCGGCATGGGTGAACCCATTGTCTTGCAGGTGGGTCAGGAAGTCTGACTTGGATTTCGTCTGGTCCAGCCACCTTGTACCCATCCCAGGTCTAGGGTCTTTCCCTCCAGTGCGTCCCGCCTCATTCAATCGCCCATCTACTTCGAGATCGTCGACACATCCCGGCCATGCGAAGAAAACGCCCGTCTCGCCGAGGTCCACCTTCGTGAGCTGAAACTTTGACCGTAACTTGTGCTTGCGCAAATGTTTTAGGAGATCCCCTGCGCTTTCACTGTCCACCTCTAAAAACCACTCTTCATCATTTCCTTTCTGGCCTGGAGGATACACAAATACATCGTTCAAGATGCGTCCATGGGCGGAGAGGAAAGCGGTATAGATCGGTCTCGTGCTTCCAGTATCCAAGATTTTGGCGGGGATTATGTTATGAAGGAATAATGCGGCATCGGGCCCTGCGAGCCGAATAAGGGTACGATTTGTAAGTTGGAGGTATTTGGTCTGGTTCGAGAGTGGGATCTTGTGTCGGTGAGAGCTTGCGAACCCGCGGCTCTGGGTAGGGATGGCTCGTCGACCTGCTGTGCGACATTCAGCGTAGATGAATGAGCTATAATTACCGAATCTCGGCGCCGCAGGCATACCTAGATAGAGGAAGTGTTGAGAAGGTTGTGGTGGACAGTGCAGTTTGGATGCAATCCATGATGATTGAAAGTTCATTCTCCAACTCAGACCCATGGCTATTACTCCACGCTGAAGACGGAATATTGGTGCTGCCGCCTTAAGCATCCCCTCCCCCTCGCCGAGGGTTTCTAAAGCATTAGTCATCAGTCCCCTGAAAGTCTAGCCTCGCTGCCAGCGTGGACTGCATTCTTCATGTGTATAACAAGCATATACTGTGTGGAAGTTTGTAATTGTCAAATGGCATGCCATAATGTCGCGGCGTCTCCTTTTGACCATGGTGTATATGGCAACATTGCGCCGGTTGCGTTGCAAACCTCTGGCAAAGGAACTTTGAAGCCTGGTCGTCCGACATGCTCAGGACTTTCTATTTGAATGTGAAGTTTTACGGCCAGCCTAGGGCAAGGTTTCCTAATCATTAGAGCTGGTTGAAACTTTGAATTGTTTCCACTACTGAAAGAAGGCTTTTATGGAGCATGTAGAGTTTTCCCGGTCCCTGATAAATCCAATGGCGAATTGTAATTTGTTCCCGTTCTGGTCTCCATGAGGAGCTCCTCTTTGCTTCGTAGAAATCCACAAAGCGTAACTTGGAACTTGCCTCTGCGTGATGAAGGTTGAGAAATGACATTGAGTGGATTCCAAGCCGCATCCCGGGCCCTGCAGATTGCCATCGGCACGCTCCGTTTGAACCACACTGTTTTTCGCGCCATACAAAATGCCTGGTGATGCTCAATAGTGGATAGCACACGAGCCATGGATCAACCATTCCCGCATAAACACAATAGATTTTTTACCTAATAAATGTGCTGTCCACAATGTTAGGTTGTAGATGATTAAAGCTACAAAACCAAATCATTGTCATGGGCCCAACCTGAAAAACTCGTATTCGCTCTCATTCACAATCTCGACCTAGCACAAAGTATCATTATTACTGTATTACAATGCCGACTAACAAGTCTTTCATGTGCTTCAAAAATGGCTCCCCGAATACTCACTGGGTAGCAGCAGGGACAGTGAGTACCGGTGCAGCACATATAAGGGCCCTTCTATTGCCCAACTACTGACGATCCTGACAAGATTCCACACCCGCTATAGACTTGAATTTGTATCAAGATATTTGTGCAAAAAGTCTCATAGCGCTCTTTTGATAGCATCTTGAGTCCTTCGTGTGTCAAAGCGATATGGAAATACGTCCAGCAGGGCTACCTCGACCCACTGCGGTTGGGGACAAGCCGCAGCGACCCATCCTGCCTAGAATCACGACAAATTTTGAAGGTGCTTTAAAATTATTGGGCGATACTCCGGTGATACCGATCCAGAGACGAGCGAACCTAGGCCCTAGACGTTCGGTGCCGCACCCAGCAATGGTGGATGAGCACAGCAAGGATATTTTGAGGTTCCGTGGCATCATCGAGAGGCATCCGGATCTCTTTGAACCCTTTGTTGCAAGGTTCGACAACGAGCTTTGCAGAATTAGAGATACCGTGAGTTTCCTTCAAGGCGTCGGTTTCAAGACTGAGAACTGGGGACCAGAGCTGGTGGAAGAGCGTGAGTATATTATACAGCTCGTGAAGGAGATTGAATTTGCAATAGCTGGCTTCTTTGTGGATGCTGAGAGCTTTGTGGAGTCACGGGCTGTTTACTTATGAGAAGCAATATCAGAGTATTCATTTCCTCACAGAGAAAGTTCACACATCCCAAAAATGGTATGATTACAAATTATCATATATCCCCTCCTTCGAAAGCTCTCGGCGTCAGATCAACATTCACCACGACACCTGGTGAACATACTACTTTTTACAATATCAAAAATTACCAATGCCTCGCCTGCATTTGCGACATTTTCATTTACAATTGTCCTCAATGTGAGTACTGCCTCTAGAACAATATGACTTCTTTATCCCACTTTTCGGTAGCCATGATACTAACAAGAAATGGTTAAGAAAATCTTATACCACCCTGAACTCGAAATACCATGATTCATTGCCTTTATGATCCTGGATCAGTCACGAAATAAATTCCAGTCCGTCAGGGGGTTACACATGTTTCTACAACCTTCTGAATCTCTCGGCTGTTCAGATGAGGATGCCTTCAAAGCAATGCATTACTGTTAAATGACTAATGGAAGTTCATGACAGTGGGCGAGGTCCAGCCTTTTAGCTAATGTTCCAAGTCTTTCACGATGGGCTTTGTGCCGAATAAAGACACAAAGCTCGGAGTGAACAATGTGTCCATGGCGCGTGAGTTCTCAAAGGCTGAAGGTTGACGATAAATCTTTACGACGTGTATCTCATCGAGTCCTAGTCCATCACACCTTCTTCTGAGACCAAACATTCCTGGAGTCTGGGGGATGGTACAGAATCTCACCTCGATATCTTGAGATTCTGACTGCGCCAAAAGTTCGCGCCGAAAATACTCTAGGAAAGTTCTCAGACTATAATCATGTGTTACATCCAGCATTCTCGCTGGCGATGCCCTAGATGTGGAGAGAAAAGTGGCGAAGACACCGTCGAGTTGATAAATTGCGCTATGGGCCTACATGAGCCGACATGGGTCAACAGCACGGGCAGAACATCTCTAAGTGATTGCGAGCAATGCCTGGCCAATCCAGTCAATGCAGGGCCTCCCATTGTCATTGCAGATCATGAATCATGGCTTTCTGACCCCATGAACTACGAGCAACCTGCCTACGACTCGTCACCAGAGCCAACCTCTGCTGGGCCAGGGGTTGTTATATATGCCCCTTGGCACGGACTCGGTGATAGAGGAACTGTCGGGTCTGATAACGTTGCTGCATCGACTGCACATCAGTCGAAACCTGCGACGGTCGATGCTAGCACTCAGTGCGATATCTCTGTCGGTGAAGACGAGTCGGAGGTATCTACAGAACAAGAAGATCGAGTTCTCAGGAAGACCAAGCCAGAGGATACAAAAGGCTTCGATAGCACCGAGAACGATGCGCCACTACGAGTTTCCACCTTTCTTACCAACAAGGATGATGATTGTGCATCGTGATAGTTTGCTCCCACTGCCTAGGGCTCTCACAGCGGCACTCTCCCAGCCGTGAACCCGAGCGCAGGACACACTATGATATCACAATATAATAGACAGTCCTTTGTTTCATCAGTGCATCTCTTAAACGACTACATGAAAGAGCTCATCCTTATGAGTACTGGATCATGGGTATCTTCCAAAGTTCTGCGGCGGATTCACACCAAAACACAGGTAGTATCACCAAAGGCAAGGCAGTCTGCCTCCCCCTATATTGATGTCACTTATAGCGCTTACTTCGACAGCGAAATCTGCAGGGTCGTGCCCCAGTGACCTAGGTGATGTGCAACTTATATATCATATATCTCAACTTCTAGCGCGCATCATGGGATCAGATTCACCAACAAGGCTGTCACCTTTTGTGACTGCTTCGGGCCTGGTGAATACTGAAGCAGCTCTGGAAGCAGCTCTGAGCATTGACTGCCTGTACGGTATAGTGAGTGAATTTTAAGCATGCTGTCCTATATTAATGAGGAACCTCTTTCTCTGTGAAAGCGATTCAATCTTTCTCCCACCACAAAAGCGACTAGGACAATTGGATTCCGCTGCCTTTCGCACGAACCAAGTTCCATAACTTACTTGACAGTCCAACTTGCAATACATTTCCAGATAGACCAGATTGCCCAAGATGTTCATCCGAAACCGACAACCTGTGCTGTGCCAAAGCTGCGGTGTATGGATCAACACAAACCACGTCGTGGAACAAGCTTGTGAGCGCGCTCAAGGTCCGCACCTGCAATGCAATAGGTGCCTCAGTTACAATGGTCAAAACCGCGGTCCATCAAATTCTCGTCCCAATTTGCAACGCCCGCCTCCACAGTCTGGGAATAGGCCTTCGTTGCCAAGTCAGCCATCATCTGGCATGAACAATGCTGGCATCGCCCAATCTTCTAACATAGTCAACCGTGACGGACAGTTTGCTGCCTCATTGTTCCCCAGGAGAAGTTATTTTCCGCCACAGACTGCAAGAATGCCTACTTCACATGGCCAGAATCGAGCCGAAGCAGCTCCAGGACCCACAAACCTTCAGACCCAACGCCAGATCGGCACCGGTCATGATACAGCATCAAATCCCCCCCCTCGAATGGGTGCTCCTTCGCCAGTCGTTACTGGCGCATCCCCATTCGCTCCCGGGAGGTCGGCGTGTCATGCCGCCCCTCAACAAAATATGCAACGTCAAGCAAATATGGCAGCGTTACAGCAGGCAGGGAACCGTCAGATGAGGATAGGGTCCCCCTTAACCCTACCGCATCATGTTGATGAATTGAGTCAGCAAGACGAGCGAATCATGAGAATGGTCGCGGAGTTTGAATTGGACGCTGATCAATCGTGGGCCAGACTTGCAATCAACAACCAAGGCATGACGCAGCGTGCGCCTGAGACAATGGGCAACGCACAGAATGATCAGCTGTATGAATCTGACAACGAACAGGGACCAAACGCGCCAGAAAATGATGGCGGAGTCCAGGAGGGCTCTAAACGCAAGACACGTCGTGGAACACGTGCAGGGCGTCAAGTTCAAATTCGCAGGGAACGCGCATTGAGACAACTGGAGCGACATCAACAGCCACAACCACAATCTCAGCAGCAGCAAGAGCAACCACAACCAAAACCTCAACAGCAGCAACCGCAACTCCAACCTCAACCACAGCAACAACAGTGGCAGCCGCGACAGCGGCAACTACAACCTCAACCACAACCCAATCGGTTTCCGGCAGGGCGGCAACCACCCGCTGGACCCAGACAGCCTCCAGTTGGGCCTAGAAATCAGATGCAAGGTCCGCATCATCAGCACCCTAACGATCCTGGACGTGACCAAAGACGTTTTCGGCAAGGAGGGAATTGATTCGTGCAGACTCGAAATCTCCACCTTTCGGGCCTGCAAATTATTTCCCACACTACAGCTTAGTGTGCACCAGGAATAGCCCCATGAACCTCAGCATCAAGAGCGTAGAAAATCGGCCGAGACTGATTGTTGGGAGCTGCGCCGGCGTTGGAGACTTTGAGGTTGAGAGTGGGGCTGTCCTGTACAGGGCAACAGAAATAGACAGAATCTGGTTTCTAGTCCAGCGAGTGAGATGGAAGTGTACAGCGCAAAGTGTTTGCCGTATTACTGATTGTGGAACTTGGACATTGGTTGTTGTAAATTAGGTCCAAACGAAGGGAAGGCGATGGCTGGCCCAAAATAAAGTCCCGCAGGAAGGCCTTTCATGAGCACCTGATCTCGGCGCCCCAGTGCTCATCCATTTGCTGTTGAGAGCTCTTAGCTATTCGCCATTAGCTATAGTCAATCTTGGATTTTCCGTTTTGCCTTCTTTTTCCCTAGTTGCCGTATGTCCATGAGATGAACCACAGTTGATGATGAGTCATGTGCTTTTTAAGCGTTGGAGGTGCGCGCATATTTTGGACATGCAAAGTGAGTCAAAGAAATTGACATCGTGAGGAAAGGGGAAGCGTTGAAATTGAGCAGCCAGTCTCATTGCAGTCATAGCCACAATGTACAATGTGACATATCGTGAGACGGCTTTCCCTCTCAATAATTAGACAAGTGTAGTCAACAACAACTTTATCTTCGACCGCAACTTTTTAAAATTGTTAGTATATATCAAACGATCCGGGGAAAGCAAACATTCATCACCAGCAAAATTTGCAGCTATTCCCGATGAACTGCATAAATCTCCTTAGTATCTTCCTGCACAGTTCGCCATGTGCCACCAAAATATGGCCAGACATATCTGCGAGATATGCAAGGTGACGACTTGGTCAATGAAGACAGATGCACAGCATTGCCCATCCGCGCTTCAGAGTGGCAGTATCTGTTGGTACGTGGATGTCCGAGAGGATACTATTGAGGAACAAGCGTGCCCTTCTTGCCAGCGTGCCGCAGGAGCGCCGCCGACCCTCAACCCAAGAATTCCTCCGTGCGTACCAATGCAGAATTATGTAGATGCACGGGGTCGTCAAGAGTGCCCTCAAATGCGCTCTCCATTCCCAGCACGCACCACCACATTTGGAGGGATTCACGAACAGCCACATTATCGTTGTGGTAAGTACCAAGAAGGACGCGGGTGGAGCCCGTACCTTGCGGACCTTATGGAGCAAAACACCGAGCCAATGATCCCATTCCAACGATGCGGACATCAGTCCCAACAACATGCTAGAACACGAAATAAGTACCATTTTGAACAGGAATTACCGTATGGAAATATCTCAGACTTCAAGACAGAGACACCATATTCAGAGAAAAGAATTCGCCCCGGGCATCCTTCGGCGCCTGATCCCACCCGGGATCAAGCAGAGGCAAGGGCATACCTTGGGGAAGAGGCTGAGCTTCAGCGTGCTCTTGACCATTCATGGTACGAGCACCAACTTGAGGAAGTGAAGAGGACTAGTATAAACCAAGCAAGGAGGATCTCAGCACTAGAGGAGCAATTCGTTTGGAGCGACAGAAGAAATAATGTGATCGAGAGCAACGCTAGGCTGAATGGGAACAATCATTCTGCGGAAAAGGACACCTGGAATGCAGTGCAGAAAATGCCAAATTCACCCACCGTCTCCTATCCCGAACACCGTGGACTCTGCCCACCCAGTCAGAAATTGCATTTCATCAGCAACAGAACCGGGAGGAACAGGAAGGTTTGGGTCTGTGGAGTCAGGAAAGTGAACGGCAGATTATATGAGCATCGAAAGCGGCTCAATTCGTGGGAATACGAAGTATTCCATCGACCTTAATGACTTGGGCGTGTGAAGGACCACAATTTGGGTTGGTGGTTATTGACACTACTTAGGTAGGAGAGATAAGTCACATTTGCTTCTATCAGGATGAGATCAAAAGATCCTAGTTGTTTGCAGCTTGAATGTGGAAGATCTCTGGCTCAATGAAAAACATGTCACGAGTACTTTGGGGGAACCCGTAAACAATCAAGACAGGACTCCCTGGGCCAGGTTGAAATAGAGTCAAAGTGGCTGCAGTTAGGCTAGCCTAAAGAGGAAAGTAACAACACAGCGGCGTCATTCTCGCGTGCTAACGCGTTGGTGGCCCTCGTAGAACCTATCCAAGCTCGTAAGCTGCAGGTTCATCCTCAATTACATCCTCAACCCTCCAGTCAGTCACAATTGAAGTGTCAAGAATTCCTGTGGATTTCTTGTTGTTGCTCCTCAAGCTGATGTTCGATGTCACACTCCGCCTCAGTCCTACCCTCCTCGAATCATTCATTACCTAGAATCAACTCTCGACTCGAACCCTGTGCCCACCACCCTCTCGCCCGACCAGGGCTTCTCATACAGTTCAAACTCCCTTGAGTTTCCCGTATACAAATCGTGCTGAAAAGCCGCTTTTACCTGTCCTCCTCATCGCTTGAGCCTTATAACATGGTCTCACCTGAGCAACGAGGCTTGCGACGTCAAGGTATCTGCTGGATGCGTATCGGAACATAACCCTAAGACGTATATCGGTTTGAAGTATCGCGGTCAAGTTGTCAGGTTCTGACTAGCTATCTTACATGCCGCATCTCTACTATTGACTCTGTCAAGAATGATTTGTTGGAGTGAGCAAAGTTAAAGGAAACCCGACGTTCAGAGCTTCGACAGAAGCACCAAAAGACGGTTTTACCATGCGCCAGTTCTGATAAGGGCCCGCGAAGGGCCGCGCGTCGGTACTCCAATGCTGAACAGAATGCATGATCATTTATGAGATGTTTGGTTGATCAGAGCATGACCCAGCACAAGAGAGAGCGGAGCTAAATTCGCCAAGAGAGGGACTTGTGGCATGAGCCTAGATCGCAAGCACTCGTCCACAAACAAGAATATTGGAAGCCCTTTGTTTGAGCTGATGAGATCCACTGGCCGGAAATGAGTTTTATGCTGCTCAGAATAGCCAGGTCTCGGATGTGATTCCAAAACTTCGTAGCAACTGCTTTTCTCCTTGACGACTTGTCCAATCCGGCCGGCTCTCAATTCACATCCTCTTGAAGTGTATTCAACCCAGCTTGCTGCCTCTCCTCTCCACCTCTTGTCTGGAATCACACCTGAAATATGGCTGCTCAGTCACCAAACCTACATCAAAGCATCAAGCTACTCGATGTGCACTTCTTCAAGAGGGTCTCGATCAGCCGCGTTAGTCATCCACCTCATGTTTAGCGTGAGGGAATGGAGAGCGCCGACAAGTGTATCCTAGATCCCTGGATCCCTGGACACATGAAGAACCTCATTTCGATGAGAAGAGGGCGATTTTTTAAGATGTTGTTTGTGCGTCCTAGCCTGAAATATGGTGAATGCTCTTCGATTTTGCTTTTTGCATATTGGAGGGGAAACCAAAATCCTTGTCTCTGAGTTTACTGTATCACAAATGAGAGAGGCATAATTCCAGGGCTTGGGCAGTGAGTATGAGTTGAGAGTCTGGGTACTAATTTCTTTGAGAATAAGGTTGTGTCGACGACAAAGAATGGCTTGAGGATTGGGCAGCAACTTGAACCACAGGAAATAACTTTTCTGGACTGTGGAGAGTTGAATTCTTGATGACTCTTTCGTCTTTCAGACTGCCTTAAGTGATCTGCTATTCAAGTTGCATTGGTTGTCCAGACTTGTCCAGAGTACACCTGTTGGAACAGGTACAAAAGCCTAGTCTACTCAGGTACAACGACGATATGTCCTGTGAATCCCCAATTCTTCAAAAGCAGGAGTCTTTCTCATTGCTACAGATCGCAAGTCTGGAGAAGAACATGAGAATGGTACAATTGGATACAACACGACTGCTCAACGGGACCTTTCGCAAGAGAGGATCAAAGCTTCGGCTTGTCTGTTTTGAATTCGTGCCAATTGTTGAAGCCCTCTTGTTACGACCTAGGCATTGTGAATGTGACTTTGAGAATCTTGTCAATTGGTGGCTGGAATGGACTGAGTCGGACGAGAGTGTCGATGATGGCTTTTCGTTCACCTGAAGCAACGGACTTGTCGATGGGCTCCTGTTGAATCCTGAATCTGCGGGAGGCTTAGTGATGCAGCTGTACAAGCACTCTACAGCGTCGTCTCTAAACACTGTCCGGAATGCCGAAAGGCTTCCTGGACAGTGAACACTTTTTCCCATAAGTGCCCCGCTTCCCAATAAACTGTGAAATACTAATGATGATACTAGCGGTTTGCATTGGGTAGTTTGAATGTGGAGTCAGAAAGCGACCCAATTGTTCTGATATGGGGGTCACAAACGGACTTCACTTGGGTTCAGGAATGGCATGCATGTGGATCATATGTTCGACCATTAACTACCCACTGAGTGAATACTGATGAATATGGGCCTCCTAAGCCCTAGCTCCATCTTGTCTACCTAACAATAATGAGACCCTTTCTTGAACCCTCCTCTTCTCCCTCAACCCTGTCTAGATCGACTGTCTTGCTATTTAGCAGCCTTTCTCCATTGCAAACACCCCAGGATAAATACATCTACCCTCCCTTCCTGTCTCCTTACTATACTATTCTGAAGCACACCAATTCTATTAGCTCTCTTTCTTGACTTCTTTCATCACCAATCTTTCTTCAGTTCACTGAGCACTAATAGAAACAAGCACAATGCCGCAATCATTCTTTCTCATTGCCCAGCACAAGGGCACCATCATGAGGGACGAACTGACGTTAGAAGCTCAGGGAATACTCGACACAGTGAGGGCATTTGAGAGAGGGCCCTCACAGCAACCGTTTACAATCAAGAAGTATGTCGAGGGCAAAGGGCTGCTGAAAGTGAGCCTCTGGAACAGCAGCACAGCCACTAGCCGCCAGGGGGCGCTTACCTGTGAGGTGTGCTTCACCACGGTGGAAGTCGACCTTCACAATGAGAGTACAGATACCTTCAGAGGCAGACTACACCAACTCATCGACTCACCGTTCAGCGAGGTGGATTCGCAGCTCCTGGTCGATCAGCTCAACCTGATTCCTGACGAGGTCGTCCCTGAGGTCACTGAGTTGGCCTCCGAGATCTGCGAAACAGTTGTGGATACGATGACTGTCAAGGCAATCCCCTCGCAACGATAGTTACTCGACACTGGAGGGGGCCGCCTACAGCAACCAGCGACAAACTTGAACCCACCGCAAGCCTTTAGGATGGGCGACCCGCACGTACGCAATAGGGTGGACGATAAAAGTGTCCGCAACCCAGGGCATCCCGCTAGATAGGCAGCAATAACTCCGGCAGAAGCACCAAACTCACGACAATCAGAAAGAGCGCGGCGGACGACAAACTCGTAAAGACTACAAGCCAACCAAGACTCCACTAGACAGATCCAAGACTTTTCTCTTCGGACCACCAAAGAATGAGTTAAGTTCACGACAGTTCCACAGAGGCACCGAACCGCAAGAAGGAAAAGTAAGAAGGGCCAAAGAGAGGCTCTCGTACAAGTCAGAGGTTAGACCATCCCCATGGTCAACTGCGGCACAGCTCAGTGGAGGGCGGAAATCAATATAGTGGGCCGAAGTCATCTAGATCCACGAGCCTTGTTGTGGGTCTTTGGGCGCAGCCACCCAGGCGGGAGGGTCCGATGTCCGTGATCGACATCGAGATAAGTTCATTTGATCGGAGCCAAACACTAGATACGACAGTACAAGTACATTACATGCTACTAATAGTATTCTGTACTATACTGTTCAGTGTGGGCGGGATGTGTTAGTGACTTCGACACTACCCGTGTTACTAGCCATCTGAGATTTTTAGGGCCGTTTTTGAGAAAAGTTCCTCAGGTGGATAGACATACTTTGTTTTGCTCTGTACAGAATGCTAGCTACATGTAGTGGTGCTTCCGCTTGTCTTGCTGTTGCTGTAGGTGTAGGTAGGCATCCTCCCGAGTCCTAGCTTGAACGGGGACCTCTCCTCTCCGGCAGGAAAGATGGGTCAATGAAAATCTGAAAGAAGCTAGAAATGGGTATGCACTTCAACACAAACGCCCTCTTTTCCCTCGGCTCTCTTTCTGCTTCCTGCTGATGCACCTCCACAGGAGGAGAGTGCTACCTGGGAGAAAACAAGCCACGACGATCAAGTAGAAAGTGGAGGACCTTTTTGGGGGGGATGGTGGGGCGACAGTGTAGGCTCGCCGTCTCTTTGGTTCTGAAGCTGGAACAGCCTTCCACCTAAAGCTTGTAAAAAAAGGATTTCAAGCCGACGTTGCTTCCAAATCTTGCCCCGCTATCTCACCAAGGAAACTTCTGCACGAAGGAAATAAAACGCTGAGCCACAGTCTGCACTTGGATTAAAGGGGTTTTGCGCCAATCCATATCTCCTTTCTCCGCTGCAGCCGCCCTGTGTGCCAGTGGCCCACGTTCTACAGTCCAAAAACGAGGACATGCTGTTGCTTACTTTGATAAGCGTTTTTATCCACTGCCGGCACTAGAAGTCCATGGGCGAGCCAGGAAGGCGCGGATCCCTCTCTGCTCCTCTCGAACCACTCGTGTCACTCGTCACTCGCTGACATCCTCGGACAGAGCTTGGACTGATTGATGCGCCGCCTGAAATGAAGGTTGGAAGAGGCAGAACAAAGCCATCCGGAAGAAGTCGAATGTAAGGAGGATGAGTCTTGAGGCAATGCTGTGCCCTGCAATGAAAAAAGAGCATTAACAATGTGGGTAGTAATGGCACTCTTCCGAGCGCTGATTCCCCTGTATTTTGCAGATGTTGTCGCTGAGACTGAATATTCTAAACAACTTAGTCGTCGAGCTAGTCGTTCCTTATTGAGCTTTCTATGGGTGACTCACTGGTCGTTTGGACTCATGTCTTCTGGCAGTGCATGGTGCTCTGCAATTCGTTGTACGGACTAAACTGACAAAGTTTAGTTCTCAGTGGATATCTTCTCACTATCATGGAGGCGTGATGTTGATAGATGGGTAGAAATCCGCAATCTGGTAGGATTAAATGGGTCTTGTTCTAAGGGTAGCAGAGTTTCGTACATCGAGCCTGGGAAGCTGTCGTGAAGGGGCCCCATAGTACTGAAAGTGAAAATATTTCGGGAGGCCCTCAGTGACAGTGGGGTATCCATAGCTACAGCTGAAAGGAAGGATATGTCTGGAGGTCCTCAAGGAGCCAGCTACCAGCCTACAACATCCTGATCGCATAAAACGAGCAGTTCCCCCCTTTGAGAAAGCTACATTTTGAAACACCAGGACTTTTACAGAATACTTCACTCACCATAATCTTGACAACACTCACCAAGAGCTCTCCAACATCAGCAGTATCAGAACTCCTTCCTCAAGCCCGCCAGTCAAGGAAGTACAGCACGCGTACTCCTAATACTCACTCAAACACCGACTGTTTTTCTTACCAAATTATAGCCGACACCCAGCCCATCTCCAACATAGCAAAAATGACGGCCATCGTCGACAGAGGAATGGGGATGACGGCCGACAGACTAACAGTCAGCGAGTTGGGCATCAACAAGCGCCCATACCCAACAGGGCCCGTCGACACGACGCTGCCTGTGGCGAAGAAGTACAGGTGGAGGGGAGGGTGCGCGGGGAGTAAGAGGTCGAAGGTGTCGACGGGGACGAAGAAGGAGATTTGCGGAGACTACCTGGCCATTTTTGGCGAGGCGGTGCTCCTGGAGAAGGTCCGTGGTTCACAGGAGTGGACCATTGTGAAGGTGAGTTTTCTCCCACGAAGTTCCCTCCCCTTTGCTCGATCTAGTTCAAGTCATAGCTAACAGTGGGTCTTGCCACAACAGAAGGCGCCAGTAGAAGAGGCGGCGGCCGTGGTAGAGGGGGACGGCGAAGAGGAGGGTCCACAGAGTGGATCCGCATCATTCACTCACTGCCAAAAGGCAGAATCAGAGCCGGTGGAGGGAGTGCGTCGGTCGGGGCGCAAGAGAAAGAGGACGGAGAAAGCGTTGGAGCCAAAAGAGGATCAGCCGGTTCGTAAGAGGCGGTCATTTTAGAAATTGCCCTCTGCCAGCCCCAGGAGAGGTGCCTGTACCGTATGCTATGAATGCTGTCGTAGTAGATCATGGCATGGACTCACTGACAATTTCACGCCATTTCAATTCCTGTATCGCATGATGGAAACATAGTATTTGTGCGCAACTTTGGATGCCACGACTGCTCCCGTCCCTCGCCCTGATGCAAGTAGAAGTCATTCAAGTCAGTGTCCCCGACTCCCTAACTCCCAGCAATTTTGAAGAATCTCATCCTAATGGTCAAAAGAAGTGCAAAGATCCTCCCATCAAAAATGACCACGATGTGATGTATTCTCTTACCTAAACCCATCGGCTTCGATTCAGGACCGCCCACTCCTTGATTGTTGAGTGCAGCTCTTCTTGATTGTGCTATCCAGGTACGGAGGACAACGCGGGGGATGTCGAAATTGCCTTCCTACGTTTACCAATGTAGGCAGGGCTGGGCTCTTGGCGATCTTCCTGCACGCCAACGTGAAGTGGAGTAGATTGGTGCTGGAGAGTCGGGGTACTTGAATCATGGTCCGTCCAAGGCAGGGTTGTAGCCGACTCAGGTGTTTCTTTTTCGCGCAAAAGCACATAGTACAAAGCATGGATTCTGCACTGAAATTGTACTTAGGGCACGGCCTAGATAAGGCCCACAGTTGATAGATAGCACATCTCTACTGCAAGGGAGACAGATAGCTTGAAAATTTTATGTGAAGCTGTCACAGGTAGTAGAAAAAGAGGAAAGACGATAAATCCCCGCTCTCTGAACTGGATACTCAATAGAAATCAAGCGCGCAGGTCCGGTATGGGCTGGCTGGCTCGCTAGCATCTGCTTTTGTCATATACAGAGGAGGGAATTCGCTTCAGGATTGTACAATGGTGTATATAAACTGTGGCGAGTCTTCTAGCCGCCGATATTCATAACAAGGTCCGGGGGCCAGGGAGGCCTGGTCGGTCAACAAGTCCAGACACCCACCTCACCACTTCGTCGTCCCTCAACGAGATATCCGTCTCGGAGTCTGACTTTCTCCACGATGCTTGTCTTTGCACCAGCCATTCGGTCTTCGACAGAAGTGGCAACACCGGCACCACAATCCCAATGCTTACCATCCGTCTTGTCATACACCTTGACAACCTCTTCTCCAGAAGCACACACAATGTGACGCGTATCGAACATCATGGATGTGATTGGGTTATCATAGGCATATGCGTCGAAAATTGTACCGGTGCGAAGATCCCATATCTACATTGAGCAGATTCAATTAGTATACTCCATAGTATGTCTTGAATAACAAGCGTATAATGACCAGCAAGAGAAAGACTTACCCTCACACTGCGATCGGCACTACCCGTGACAAGGTGAGTATCGTCGAATTGGACGCATGTCACTGGACCCGTGTGTCCGACAAGACTTCTGTGTACTTGACCACTTCTTAAATCCCATAATCTGACCATTCCATCAGCCGTTCCACAAGCTAGGGCTGCGTCGAAAACCTGCAGGGCCCCAACGAAGTCGGCACCTGAATCAGCAGGTCGACCAGTGGGTCGCCATTGGGCTTCAACAGAGTTCATGGTAGAACTTGCTTGTGCGGCAGCCCAGAGAACATCTAGCGTTTGTACACAGCGGCCTTTGACAAGATCCCATTGACGAAGGGTTTTATCAGCCGAACCAGAGACCAGAGTATCGCCCCGCAAGTGTAGCGCAGTGACCTCGTCGACGTGGGCCTCGAGAGTGAAAAGCGGGCATTCACTCATGGCATCTGGTGGAGGAGGTGGTGGTGCATCCTCGCCTTCGTTACCAAAACCCAGGCCATCGTCTTCTTCATCGTCTGCTGCATCGTCGTCGCCATTAGAAATCTTGTGCTCGTAGGGCTCGTACTTTGCGCGACTCAAATCCCACAAGCGAATGGTAGCATCTAGACTGCCAGTTGCCACAATGTTGTCCTCTACTTGCAAACATCTGACCGAAGCGGTGTGGCCTTCTAGAAATCCCATACAACGGCCGAGATTTAGATCCCACACACGAACGGTATCATCCAGTGCAGCTGTGACCATTGTCCCAAAAGGCTGGTCAAAGTCCAGAGCGGTAATGGTGTCGTTGTGAGCAGGGAGGGTTTTGATATGTGAGCCAGGGTCGAGATGCTCATGTAGAACAGGCATGGACTTGCGTTTTGCAAATTTCGGGCGGCGTTTTGCTTTTGGCGAAGTTGATGACGGCAGCTTATCATAGATAGACTGTGACATGAAGGAAGCATCCATGGCTTCAGATTCAGGAGTGGCTACACGAGGGGGGTTGAGAGTACTCGTAGATTGATCTAGGGCACCCTGCTCCTCCAGCTCTTCCTGAATTTCATCGATCTTATTATCCAATTCTAACAGCTCGTGTTCAACTTCGGCTTCGTCGTTCTCAAGGGCAGCCAAGCGGTCCAAGACGATTTTTCTGACATTAAGTAGATTGGCGATTTTATTGTCAATATCACGAATTTCGGTGGAAGCCATATTTTTCCTGATAGCCATCATTTCCAATTTATGATTGACATTATTTCTTTTCTTCTTCAGGTTCTGAATGGTTGGGGGTCCATCCTCTTCGACATCACCAGCACTCAAAAGTCGGTGCTGTTTGGAGCTCCGCCGGCGGTGTCCTTTTCGATGCTCACTCTCACCTTCGGGAAGTGAGGCTTGGAAGCCTTGGAACAGAGAATAGGTGTTATCATCCTCGGGAATGTTGTACAATTGTTCGTCAGAGATAAAGGTCAGGGCGCGATGGGCAATCTCACTGGTTGAGAGTTTGGAGCGGACAAGCTCAGTAGGAGCTTGCTGGGAGAAGGAAAAGACGGCTCTTTGTATAGCAGGTCGTCGCATCTGCCTCTGGAGAGTGCCCATGGCAGAAGGGTAGGCTGGGGCGGCCGAATCGCCCATCAGGTGGGTAGCAGTTGCAGTTACCTTGCGGCCAAAGGCTTCAAGTTGACGTGTCTGCGAGAGGGTCAGCTTCAATTGATTTCATAGCAAGATACCTATGTAGGCATAGGGTATTAGTCACATCGAGAACTGCTCCAAGCACACTTTCGTCGCCATCGCCAGCGGCTGAGCGTGTTTGCGAGGCATTGCGACTATGGGATCGCGAGCCGGCCATGCAGGCGGGCTGAAGAGAGGTGTCGACACAAAACAAGCCAGGAGTCCAAGACAAGAAGGATTAGTTGGCTGCACAAGGACTGAGGTACTTGGGGTTGGTCTCGTGCCAGTGTCGAATGTTGGCATTGATTGCAGGTTCTGATGGTGTTGATTGTCTTTTCCTGGTTTGGCTGCTCCCGTAATTACAAGTTCGTACTGCCACTAGGATTATGTAGTCGTCGGGCTCGGAGCTTGTGCTGTTGCAGTCTGCATGCAAATGCGAGATCAGAAGTGTGGAGCGCCTAAGTAGGCGAGCCCGACTTGCTCGCAACTTCATCAGTGCCTGGCGGTATTACCTAAGCCCACGCCTAAGCCTCACTTGAACCTTGGGACCTCTGGAAGTGTCGTGGGCTCCGGGGTACCTATGTAGATGGGCAGTCCTAGGCTTCACATCAAACCTCCAGGCGTTGGACGCCAGCCAGGGAGGGGCAAGCCCGAGGCGCCACAGGCTTGAGAAGCCTCTGTCACCCCTGTCGACCCCGTGAAATAACAGGCGTGGGAGACTGTGACGTAAAGAGGGCTTCTGGTCCTTGGTGCACCCTCCTGCAGGCATCGATCCGATCTTCGGCCATTTCTCCAGCTCGACTCAGCTCACCCACCTCGGATAATTAAATAATATCATCGCAATAAATATGAAGGGAACCTGAAAACCCTCTGGCACTTCCGGTCATAATTTGCTGACATTCGGACAAATTCCTCCTGAACTTAGGATAAGACTGACTCATAAAGCAATATGGATTTCCTTTATTTTATTTGAAGTCCTCCAAGTAAACACTTACAGGCCACTGTCCCATTCAATCATCTGCCAAGCATCTACGAGTACTCCGGCAACCCCTCCATTCCTCCTTGAGCACCGTTGTGTGTCGATGCATATTTTCGAAATGGACACAGCAATAGATCTATCCGATGCTTCCAAAGCTTTGGATCTAGCAAATATTCGTTTTCAATTAATGTAAGCTACCCCTTGTTCAGTGACAATGAGAAATGTCCGTGAACTCAACTCACCACTCCGTAGTCGACTAGAAGACACCATTACTTTTCACCTCATTGAACGTGTTCAGTTTCCTCTAAATGCCACCATCTACGACGCAAAAGCTTTTCCCATTCCACAGACCAACCCTGCCTTGCCTGAGAATCTATCGCTAGCCGACTATCTGCTTGCCGAGACCGAACGGTTGCACTCTTTGGTTCGACGATATGATGCCCCTGACGAATATCCTTTTTTCCCACAGGTCTTGCTGCGACCGAGACTTCAGCCTATACAATATCCTAAAATACTCCACGATAATGATGTGAACGTGAATGCTATCATCAAGGAGAAATACATACAAGAAGTCCTGCCTGAGGCATGTCGCAAATTTGATCGAGCGGACCGTGGAGAGACTAAGGAGAATTATGGCAGCGCAGCCACCTGTGACGTGGCCTGTCTGCAGGCTCTGAGCCGGAGGATCCATTTTGGCAAATTTGTAGCTGAGAGCAAGTTCCAGACCGAGACCGAGCGCTTCATTAACCTCATCAAGGCGGAGGATCGTGCTGGAATCGATGCTGCAATCACCAATGCAAAGGTGGAGCTGCAGGTTCTTGAGCGACTGAGATTGAAGGCCAAGACTTATGGCAAAGATCCTTCGGCTCAAAACAACGGGACTGGTGGTGAGGAGAAGATCAATGTTGAAGCCGTGGTCAAAATGTATGCCCAGGTGGTGATACCTCTGACTAAAGTGGTTGAGGTTGAGTACCTCATGCAGAGATTGAAAGGTACTCAATGGGAATGATCAAGTTCATGCTTGAGGCTTGAGATATTCGGCCACATTCCCAACCGCTTCTTTGAATTTGTCATTGGAAATCAAGATGGCATGTCCTTGTGGTTTGATGCCCAGCTCATGAAATGCTCTCTTGGAGTCGGAATGACCATCATCCTGCTTGATGGAATAATCAAATCCGCCGGAACAAATGGCATATCTCTGCAGGACTTCATCCTCTGGGTGGAAGTACATGGTCTCAAAAGTACCGCCAGGGGCCTTGGTTTTCTTCTTAGGACGATCATCCTCGCCATCGAGTTTGGAAGGCACCTCTGTATAGGTTTTGGAAAGGATGAGGTAATGCGAAAAGTCATATGGCTCTTTATCCTGGATCGCCCACTGTATCTCTTCAATCAGCATGGTGTACATTGGAGGGACAACCTCCGAGGGAACATTAATAAGGCGCTCGGTCAGAATCAACCCAATGGGGGGTATCGTGGACTGGGACAGCAGTTGCACAAGGGGAGCCAACTGGGGTTTTGACAACGCTTTAGACTGGATGTACTGGATGATTTTGGCCACAAAAGGCTTGTCCTGATGCGAGTCAATCAGCAAAGTTGAGACCTACTAGGATAGATCGAATCTCTAGACCTACCTTGTGTTGCTGTAAATTCAAGACTGACAGAAAAGCATAGGCATCTGTCTCATTCCCATCCACCTTGACTGTTGACCCGAGGGTTGGCTGGGACAAGATCAAATCAGTCAAGGCCGAGAGCTCAAATAGCTGGGCATCTGTGTCGAACAATTGTTGTAAAAGCGTCTTGATTCCATGAAAATCTACTTCAGGCTGCGGATCGAACCATTCAAAGTCGACGTTGAGCACATCGAAGTCCTAAGCCAGGTCAGCAGAAGATAGTCTGAGTAACGGGGCAAGGGGACATAGAACATACCTCATCGTCGCTGCTGTCTTCGTCTGCTTTGCTTGGGGCAATCGTGTCACCGAGATCTTGCTTTCTCTTGCTTGCGGGCATTGTTGGATGGGCAAGATGTAATGAAACAAACAACACCGATTGATTCGGTTTCGATTCGGTTTGCTACGACTAATAGAGTAATGAGTTGCGACTGCACCGTTTCTGAAATTTCGCCGTCAGATATCTCCGGGTCTGTATTTTAAGGATCGTAGATTGTTTGTCCTCCTCTCACACCGAACTTTTTCTGTGTCTGCGTATTGATGGCAGGTGCGGGGGAAGAAATCTTGGATCCACTATTACTGGAATTCTTTTGCTGTGCGCCGTATTGGTGCCCCTCGCTCCTTCCCCGATCTGTTCCTGCGTCTGCCACTTTTTTTTATTTGGCTGCAGCGTGACTGTTACTTATATTTGCTCCTTTTGGGGAGACCGCTCCCTCCCAATTACCTCACAGTCTAGACTCAAGGCCGTTTGAGATCGTCAGCTATCAGTTATCATTATCAGAAGAATGGCTGTCAACGGAGAAGTCGAGGTCAACGGTGTTGCGGCCAACGCGCCTGCTGCCACATTCGACACAATCCTTGTGCTCGACTTTGGCTCTCAGTATTCTCACCTTATCACGCGACGACTGCGTGAACTCAATGTCTATTCCGAAATGCTACCATGCACTCAAAAGATAGCCGATTTACACTTCAAACCCAAGGGAATCATTCTCTCTGGTAGTCCCTACTCAGTTTACGACGATGGCGCACCACATGTCGACCCCACCGCCTTCGAGCTGGGAGTTCCCATTCTTGGGATATGTTACGGCCTGCAGGAAATGGCATGGCAGTTTGGCAAGGGCGTTTCAGCCGGTGACAAGAAAGAATACGGTCATGCTTACTTGAAGATTGAGAGACACCAGGGAAAAGAGGAGCATATTGATCGTCTTTTTGAGGGCATCGAAGATGACATTGAAGTCTGGATGAGTCATGGGGATAAATTGTCCAACCTACCTGACGGCTTCCGGCCCATTGCGAGCACTGCCAATGCCCCCTGGGCCGGTGTCGCCAGCATCACCAAGCCCTACTTCGGCCTTCAATTCCACCCTGAAGTCACTCATACCCCAAGAGGCACACAAGTCTTAGGCAACTTCGCTGTCAAAATCTGCAACGCCCGACAGGATTGGACTATGGAGAAATTCGTTGACCAGGAGATTGAACGCATCCGTGCGATCGTTGGGCCCAAGGGTCAGGTTATAGGCGCGGTTAGTGGCGGAGTTGATTCAACCGTTGCCGCAAAACTGATGCACGAGGCTATTGGAGACCGATTTCACGCTGTGCTTGTCGACAATGGAGTTCTTCGACTGGATGAAGCCACCACTGTGAGGAAGACTCTGACTGAGCATCTCGGCATCAACCTAACTGTCATTGATGCAACCGACCTCTTCCTCGGCAAACTCAAGGGTGTCTCAGATCCCGAGACCAAGCGCAAGATTATTGGAAACACCTTCATTGAGATCTTCCAAGACACGGCTAAGAAGATAGCCAAGGAAGCCGCCGACTCCCCACGAGCTGGAGACATCGAATTCTTGCTCCAGGGCACATTGTATCCCGATGTCATTGAAAGCATATCATTCAAAGGGCCCTCAGCCACCATCAAAACCCACCACAACGTTGGTGGACTACTCGAGGGTATGCACCTCAAGCTGATCGAACCACTGAGAGAGCTCTTCAAAGATGAAGTCCGAGCACTAGGTACCAACCTTGGTATTCCCGAAGAGCTGGTATGGAGACATCCATTCCCCGGCCCTGGTCTTGCTATTCGGATCATCGGCGAGGTCAACGAGGCACAACTTAAAATCGCTCGCCAAGCCGACAAGATCTTCATCGATGAGATTGTTTCCGCGGGCTTGTACCGAAAGATCTCACAGGCATTTGCCGCTGTCCTGCCTGAAAACGTGCGTGTCGTCGGTGTCATGGGAGACAAACGCGTGCATGCCCAGATGATCGTACTCCGCGCCGTTGAGACCACTGATTTCATGACGGCTGACTGGTTCCCTTTCGACGGTGAATTTCTGAAACGAGTCAGTAGGAGAATAGTCAATGAGGTCGATGGTGTCTGTCGCGTTGTCTATGATGTCACAAGCAAACCTCCGGGTACCATTGAGATGGAATAGATTAGAGCCCGTTTCTGAAAGTTCTTCTTGACCTCTGGAATAGGGCAATCGGTGGCCGAATGAATTTCCCTGGCTTTTACAATTTCCTTTCACTCTCCGGTGGATATTCTAGGCGTTTGGGACATAGAGTCTGGTGCAAGGAAGCCAAGCGCCATGGTTTTAGATGGATGTATTTGTGCTCGTTGAACTTATGAGACTGGTTGAATAATGGATTGGTTGCGCATTCCTCAGAGAAAACGAGGAGACTGGTGCCTATATATTTCTAGACTACGACGCTAGGGATCCCTAGAGATTTACGAAAGTCAGTCAGGACTGGGGTAGGCCAACAGGTATGTTTCCGAATACGAGAAGAAGAAACGAGATAAATGATCCCTTGCTTAGACCTTGATCCTGCCAAGGACGTATGTTTTCAACTTGTATACGCGGTTTCATTCCTAATCGGCTGCATGGCTGCTCTATGGGCCGCTACTCGCATTGATAATAGTCTACCTACCTCTGTAAGCGAGAATTACAGGGCAGCCAGCAAGTTGTACTCCATACGAAGTACACAAACCCATTTTTCTGCTTGATAATTCGGGCTCAGTGGAAAAATATTAATCCGGCCCGCTGATGTAATCAGCCCGGGCTTGAAATCAAGTCCTTTAGTTTGGTCCAAACTCAGAAAACTCTCTGAAGACTCCAAGGTTGAAAGAAAAACAGTTGCTGACGCAACGGGAATTCTATGATACCTATTTCAAAACAGGATTGACCTCAACGAACCGGGTAGCCCATGTCTTTAGTTACAACTCCCCTCAGTCCACGTTCGTCCTGAATCTTACGCTCGTTGACGACACCAGGCTCTCATCTTGCGTGCTTCTCGACGTGGCCCGTGCGCGAAGGTATCTAGCAAATCAGAGTGCTTGCCTTGTCCACACCAAATCATTTCTGCCCAAGCCCTTCAACATTTTAGAATCCTCGATCCCAGAATCATCAATATTATCCGCACATATTTAGGATTTATCAGCTATGTTCCAATCACAGGCAGCTTTTGAGTGTATCGTGACGAAGTATCCCTTGCTTCCTTGCCTGACATGATCTAGATTTCCACCTTTGCAGTGATCAAACGTTCGGCTTGTATGACTGTTTCTGGAATACCACGACCGCCACCTAGATTGTGCAATTCAGGTGGGTTAATGCTAACTAAACTGGGATTGGGAGAACCGAGGAATGCTATATCAGGTGTCCTCCCCCCCGAGGACTCCTTTGTCATCCCAAGCCTACAAATTCCTACCTGTTGATTATCTGGAAAGCAGTAGATTCGTCGAAGCCTGCGATTGTAACAATGGCACCACACGCTGAAGATCCTGTGCGGATAGGGTATCAGCCAGAGTCATGGGGTACCCTGAGTCAAAAAGATGTAGTTGGGAAGGCATCAGAACCAAGAACACTCAAGCCAACTGGCGAGAAGCTCTCAATCGCCGACTCCTACGTTCCAGGAAGGACACAAGTGGAGGCTCATGAAACATATGAGTTTGACTATCTCCGACCCCGGTTTCCCGACCTAAAGTGGGAGCCTCTGCGGGAAGTTGCGTATGAGGACAAGGGCCTGTTGGGAGATCCAAAATTCCGCAATTTGCTCGATACTGCAACGGATGTGGTTGACTATGTTCCTAAAATTGGGACTGAAATCTGTGGAGTCAATCTAAAGACCCTAACCGATGCACAAAAAAATGATCTCGCTAGATTGATTGCAACCCGTGGTGTGGTTTTCTTTCGCAATCAACACGATTTCGATGTCGACGCACAACGAGAACTCGGAAAATATTTCGGTACTTTACACAGGCATGCAACAACATCGGTGCCCCAAAAGGAAGGTCTCGAGGATGTACATGTCATCTACACCACAGATAAATCATTGGATCAGCGGGCTCTGTTCACTCCCACATTCTTGTGGCATTCGGATGTAAGTATGAGTTCCTGACACATAGTAGGCTGATGGCTGATCAACATAATCTGCTAGGTCACGTACGAGGTACAACCTCCTTCATATACGTCTCTAAAAGTCCTTACTGGCCCACCGCGAGGTGGTGGTGGCGATACGTTGTGGTGCTCTCAGTATGCACTTTATGACGTTTTGTCAGCTCCAATGCAGAAGTATCTGGAAAGCCTGACTGCCTTGCACTCAGCAGAAGAACAGGCAGAAGGATCCCGCGCGGCAGGTAGACCGGTACGAAGGGACCCTGTGATAACAGAGCATCCTTTGATTAGAGTAAACCCCGTCACTGGGTGGAAATCACTCTTCTTCAACCCCGGATTTGTGACCAAGATCGTGGGTGTACCTAAGGCTGAAAGCGATACGATCATTCGATATCTCAACGAACTCATCAGCACAACACAAGAAGCCCACGTGCGCTTCCAATGGGGAAAAGGCGACGTCGCGTTCTGGGACAACAGGTCAACCAATCATAGTGCCAGTTATGGATTTATGCCTCACAGACGACATGCTGTCCGAGTGGCGACGGTAGCCGAGAAGCCATACCTTGATCCAAATGGAATATCCCAAGAAGAGCAATTTAATGAGAAATGGGGTCTCCCAAAGGTCAATAAGGACGGCTCACGGCGATCCAATTACAATGATTGAATGTTTTAATGGTGTCTTGCGTTTTCTATCGCCTTGCGTTGGACCTAGCATTTGAAAATTTGGGAAGGTTATGATCTGAATTATCATGAGTGAACATGGCATTGCATAGGAGGATACCTAGGTATGATTTGGTAATGTTAACTTGGAATGGCGAAATTGTTGTTCGCCTTTTTTCGATTTTCCCATCTCCCCCACTTCCTGATTGATTTGTGATTTACGCGTTCGTGTTTAACTAGCTCACATTTCCACTCCATGTCACGTCGCCAACAACTAGACAACAACCCTGTCTAGAACATACGGGCTCGTTTCTAGACTTCGCTTCCTCTGACTTAATGGCACACTCATCTGTTCTAGATTATGCGCGATACCATGGCCTCGCAATAGAACATCGTTCTGTGGCCTTACTTCAAGAACTGTTGAGTACCTATCCTGAGCACTACAATGAGTCAACCCAGGATCCAGACCTGCCGCTTTATCCAGACCTCTCTGCGTCTAATCTTCCTCTTGAGGAGACGAAGCTACAAATCAGCCGCGCCGGAGGTGCATTCCTCGCTGAATGTGTCCGCCCACCCTCCTTTTCCATCCAATGGAACAAGTATCTCCCGAATCCGCATCGGAAGACGAAGCTAAAGCTTGAAGAACCACTCCTCGCGACGGACCATAACCAGGACGTGGCGGCATTCAAGCGCGATTTGAGGCGTGGATTAGATTAGGAGTCTGCTTTGTCCGAATATAAGCCTTGGGAGACCTCTTGCGCATCGAATTTCGATGCGGAGCGGGATAACATCGAGGCTGGAATGCCTCTTGAACCGATGTGGAAGGAGGTGGCCACGGAGAAGATTAATATAACCAAGGATGCATTGGCCAACTTGTCTCACGTATTGCGAGATGACCTGACACAAGAAGATGTGAGAAGTCTCTATGAGAGGGAACTGCCATCCGTCAAGGTATGAGCATCGCCAAATCATGGACTATGATTCTACAGGCAATTAACTGACTTTGTACATCGAAGAAACCCCACACGCAGCCACCAACACCATTACTGGTAGCAGAAGACCCCCGCATCTGTCTATTCGATCCATCACCAGCAGTGCTGGAGTCTGAGACGCATACAGAAATGAACAGCCTTGATGATCTGTTTGCATATGTGGAGGAGGGCCTACAATGCAATGGTAGCCCGTTGTCAGACCCTAGCAACGCAAGCCAACGGAGATCAGCTGAAAACCCGGGTGGGGTCCGTGCTACAAGCGAGGGAGATGTCGAAGGAGCCCCGAAATTAAGAAGCATCGACTCATCCGAGGCTGGTCTACCCCTATCTGATAACACGAGCCCAGTTGATGCCATCCCAGAGATTGGCCCCAAAGAGGACCCAACCGCACAAAGTGTCAATTTCTCCGATCAAGATCTCAACTCTGGTATCTATGGAGGAGATGGCTGCGAACTCGAGATGCTAGTTGCTACTATCGCTTCTGGGGATGGCGAAGGGGCCATGGGTCTACCTATTCCTTCAAACCTCGCCCTATTCGACCCCAAGCATGAAAATAGCCAAGTGACGGCGCCATTTAACAATCATGATAATAAGAGTTTTACTGTTTCGAACCTCTGGAATGTAATCGAGCGGTCCCCCGAAGACTCCGAGAAAACCTGCCTTCAGCAACGCCACACTTTGGATATTTCGTTCGAGAAATCAGAATATGAGCCTGGATTCAATGCCGAAGCTGACCTCTTCTCTGAGGAAATGGATCTGGACCTTATTGGCTTCGTTGATGAGGCGTTTCGGAACGCAGACGAGGTGTCTGGTATGGACAAGCTTCCGAGTTCCAGAGACTCTTTGACTCTCAAAGTGCCCGCACTTGCACTCTTTCAGTCCAAAAATCGAATTTGCTCCCAGCCGAAAGACGAGGTAATATCCAATACCTTAAAAAAACTTCGCTTGAATCCCGCATGGAGTATGGAAGGTCTAGAGGAAGAAAAGAAGATGAATTGGCTACCGTTCAAGCCTTCAAGGAAGATACATCTTGAGGAGACCATCAGTGATGGCAGTGAACGACTCTCAAACCTCATCAGTCCACCAAAAGATGTTTCTCAGAGTTCCCAACTGCTTTTCAAGGAGCCTGGTTTAAGAATATTGGACTCTAGTGAATGCGATGAAGCGGAGCTGGAGGAAAATGGAGATTTAGCCAAATTTATGTCACAGCAGATTTCACAGCAGGTTGCACTAAAGATTCCCCAAAAGCGACCTGCCATTGACCAGCTTCTGGCTGAATTGCCCAAGAAGAGATCGCTGAGGTGTACCAAAGGGGATACTTACACAACAGAAATTACCACTGGACATTCCAGAGGAGCTCTCGGCGGTGCTTTCTCTGCATCGAACGCTCTCGAAACTTTTCTCGATCTTCGAGGTACGAAATTCAAAAGAACCACACTCCCCCCTGGGCGACCTTCGGTGGACGAAATTGAAGGCGATCCGATTCTGACGCAAACGCAGGAGGATGTGGCTACCAAGGCCTCTCATAGCCAGCAGCAATATAGCGGCTCGCCTGGACATTCTGCATTCACGATACAGGTCCCATCTACACCGATGCAGACCAACGTATATAAACAACAAGATTTTAATGTGCCGGATCCACTCCCACTATCATGGAGAAGGTCCATCATGGTCGAGACATCTATGCTAAAAACGCATCGATCTTTGCTTGCGTCCTTGGAACAGCGAGGTGGCGACAAGTTAGACATAATCTATCGAGAAATGGACTTTGGTCCCAGACATTTGAGAACGAAGCTGGAACTACCTGATGTTATCCTGAACCCAGCATCTTGTCTTATATTCACGAACCTCCAGGCCATCAGTCAAAAGAGCTTACCTGGGCAGAAACCGACTTCCTCGGACAACAAAGTACGAAGGAAGGTGCAAGCGCTGGCACAAGAATATGATTTTGTGTTCATCGTGGCTACAATCCCAAGGATCTTAGGAGGCAATTTTCCTCAAAGTCACCTGGATGTTATGTCCACATTCACGGGATACTGCGCCAGCTTCAAGTGGACATCAGTGACGCCCACGTGGGTTGTTCCAGAGAAGCCTCCGCCCAACACAGAAGAGGAAATACATGCGTGGACATGGTCCCTCATCTCTCAACAAGCATTCCCGACAAGCAAGGAGCCAACCCTGATCGAACTGATACATGATGAAACGAGCTTGGAGCACTTCCTTCGTAAAGTTGGTATGAACCCAATGGCATCACAAGTCGTCCTGGGGATGTTACACAAAGACCCATGTGCGCATAATGACCCTGCTGATGAGTCCTGGGGCCTGAGCAGACTTGTCTGTATGTCTGCAGATGAGAGGGTAAGGAGGTTTGAGAAGTTTATAGGGAAAAGATCAGTGGAAAGGATGAATGCTGTGCTCGAGAGTGAATGGAATCAGGAGAAATGCCTAAAGAAGGGCCAACAGAGTAGAGTTTCAACGTCGGTGGTCTGATGGAGTTTACCCGAGGCTGAATGCTGCATTAAGCAGGATGCGAATATCAATGAAGCCCTGAACAAGAGTTTGTTCATTCGACGGCCAAGTGTTCATCCTCGATTGATCATCTCCACCTCTGTCCAGACCCGTCGACATGAGTGAGCGAACTTTCCTTCCGCCCAAATGATGGTTTGCAAACCTTCCACCAGATCCTCAAAACTATTGATACCATGCAGACTGCAATATTCTGCAACCCGATTGACGAACCAGTCTCGGTGAATTTCATCTTGAGTAGTCACCGCCCCGGTCATCAAAACCCAGCACAGTAATGCTGGGTCCCATATCCCTGGACCTCTAGATGCATCTAAGTCGGCCTCTAAGCTTGCCCTGAGAGATAGCGCAATTGTGGACGGAGATACACCGGAGAGTGTGATTGCCGGAGAAACGATATACAAAAACATTATCTTGCTCAAATAAACTGACCGCATCATATTCGCAGACTCTGGGGTGGCCGTTAAAGCTCGCTGCTTCCCCAGCAGATTGGAGGCCAGCGTGAGCCGAGAGGAAAGGAATTCTTGAAACCCTTCGTCATTGGCGCATCGCATTATGTCGTCGTCGTTCGGATGTCGGCGTGGATCTTCGACTTTGGAATGTAGTAGAAATCTCACGTCGTCGAATACTGAAGGCGGGATCTCGACCTGCTCATGTCTTCGGCTGGGGAGTACATTCCCGAAATCAGGATGCTCGTCCTGCTGGTCTGAAACGGATGGACTTTCTAGGGACGCTGGAGGGACAAGGCACCTAAGATGAGAGATTCCATAAGTTAGGTCTTACAACTAGTGGAGCACTTGATCGGTCTTACCAGTTCGAAAGCCGCAAAAGCATACAATATAGCTCTGGTTTCCTGGGCCCCTTCCTCAAATCCAACCCTCTCACTATTGCCGCAAGATGGACTTTCGCAGTTTCATTGTCAAGAGTCGGACACCGTACCTACCAGACGGGATGGGAATGATTAGGACCCCAGGTACCAGACCTTGACACGCGGAAACTCTGCTCAAATACGAGGAGGACTTACATCAATATACGCAAGCATACTGATGGTGCAGATCATCTGATCGGTCAAGCTAGTCGCAGTGGCCACCTGGGCTTGCAGTGCAGACATGGCTGCGCCGCGATAAGACCAAAACTCCTTTTCACAAGGCACCCCTTGTAAATGTCGGAATTGAACCAATGTGGTCATCAACATCAGAAAACAAGCCGAGTCGTCAAGCGCGATGGTCAGAAATTCTCGTTCATACCTGTTTATCGCGCCTTGGCTGTTGAGCTCGGTCATGTCTAGAGTGAGAGGAGCCAGCGAATTAGTAGACGACATCACCAAATCTGGGTCATACACCAGACCGAGCTGAAGAATTCCATGCATGAGGCGTCTGGGATACAACACGGGCGGATGACAGGGGAGGGGTACCTACAGTGTCCGAAAAGAGCATGAACCTCATTGTTTGCAGGAACAGGAAAGCGAACGAACGGATCCCGTTGGAAGGAGCTCACCAAATCCTGGACCGGCGGTCTTCGGAGTGACAGTATTGCTCTCGAATTCTCGTTTATCACAGCCAATGCAGCAGAACCGCCTCCAAGTGTTAACTCTAAAATGCCACTGGTTAGCTTCATCTAACCTTGTCCTACGCCAAGGGAGGTATTTGGGCTCAAAAAACTCTACTTGGAACAATGAACCTGAAATCCCGCGATTTCCCAGTCCTCTCCTTTCTCTCGATTCTGAACCGGCCGAGCTGGGTTCGTGGAGGCTTTGATGGTTGCGGGACGGCTTCTGACGACTGAGCCAAGAGATCCAATTGATTGAGCTGCTTCCGGCGGCGGAAGTCAATCATTAGGTGTTGCCTGATGGAGGCGTCGTCCGGTCGTGAGGTAGCTGACGGCGTATCTCGAGTCGGCGCATATGGAACAAAAAGCAGCTTCCGGCCTTCCGCTGTCACTTCTGATACCGAGACCTTTGGGCCCTGATAGTGTTTGAATTCTGGCGGTTGAGATGGTTCCATCTCGTCAGTGTCTTTCAATGGTATTCAAAGTTCTGGCAACTGTGGGGACGACCGTACACTGTCGTGTAAGTCGACTGCATGGGTGGGTGCCACACATTGGGACAGAAAACGACCGTGGACTTGAAAAGGGAATATTTATACGAATGCTGTTTCATGGACACGCCAGCGCGCAGAAGGCGCAAACGCTAATGGCCACCAACCATGATACGAAGATGAAATGAAATGGAATAATCATATAGGAGGCTTTTGGCCATCCCCGAGTCTCTAAATAGCAAGTCTTCCCATTCTGGATGGACTTCCCAGTCCGCTCTGACTAATCACGCATGACATCCCTGCAGAAGGCGTTGCGACCTACCACTACCGAGCCTATGACGTGCAGCCTTGGTGGGTGCCCGGTAGGTGGGCTGATAGGTGCTTGGGTCTCTTGAGGCTTACTCAAGCAAAGGACAAGCAATACTGGTGGCCGGGAGCTCTACATATCTTCTGAGTAGCAGATCGTGCTCCGTCTTCTGCCCGAAAAGTCGGACAGCCCACCATCCCCATCAGGGAAAAAGCTCACCAATCCCAGGTCTTCATTCTTAGCCCCCTTGCGAGGCTTCCCCCCTCTGCTCTATCCACTTCTTAATCGTGCCGTCTCGAACTTACAGAATACCTTTTGTCTATAATCTGTAAATGACTCCGAAGTTGAGTCACCCATGTCCGTATGAAAATGCATGGCTAGGCCCTGTCAAGTGGTTGACCCAACGCCAAGTGCTCCCGTTGCTGTCTCGACTGTCATTTCTTCTGACTTCATTTTCTCTCGTCTTATCAATCACACAACGACGACAATACTGTATGTTCGTTGTTCCATGATTTGAAACAATCCTGTTGTTTATTGGGGATGGCTTCTTACTCTTTGAATCTCCTCGCTCCCTTGATCATGTACGATAGCCCACGAAGCTTCGACTGGAATGGACCCATCGATTGTTCACCCACCAGCCCCGTAGGCCTTGCCATATCGCAACCTCTATTATTCCTATTTCCTCGAATTCCAACCATTAGTATCAGTACAATTTGGTAGGATGAGTACTGATAGCCGGATATGACGTAAAGCGAACTAGGCAAAGTCCTGCCTCGTGGACCTCAGGCTAGATCTTGGTATCGTTGTCAGTCAACCTCGGCCCAATGATCTGGCATGGCAATACAAGCTCGCCAAATCACGACGCCTTGGTGCTTCTCTGTTGAAATCACTTCAGAAATGCTGAGAAAGCGAGAGCTAAGGGCATGTGATATCTGTCGCAGTTGCAGAGTTTGATGCTACGTATCTCAAGAGATCGTTCGAGGTTTCACATGCCATGTGTACCCCTTCTTACCAGTCTTGGACTTGACAACCTTTCTCGAGGCATTGAGCAGCCCAAGTGGCATGACTACTTATAAGCCCGGTATTGTTCCAGGCGGTAATGATGGAAAACGTTTGCAACGGTTCGTAAACCCAGGTGGCATTTCATTTTCGTTGTTACTATGATGGCGATATTTCTAGGATTAAACGCCACTGATGATCAACATACCCCTGCAAGAGCGATTGTATTGACTATTCGTCGGCCTCGCCTCCGCTACGATTGGTGCTACCAACTATATTGGCATTTTGATTGTGCAGCTGAGAGCCCGTGATAAAGGTCGATTCACGACCTATTTGATCAACTCTTCTCGTGGTACCGGCGGCGCAGTTTGCGTCGCAATCTATGCTAGCCTCTTAGCGAATTGAGTGACCAACACGTGGGCTCGGGACTTCAGCAAGGCGGTGCTCGAGGCTAGTCTACCAGCTTCTTCGCCGACACAGTTTCTTACTGAGATGACACCAAAAGGTATCTTGACAATCCAATGCTTATTGTAAACCTAGCTGGGCTGCCGATCGGGGATATTGTGAATGTACCTGGCGATCCTCCAGCTATTCTCGAGGCAGGACTAGATGCCCAGGAAGGTGTGTACGTTAATGCTTTCACCCTGATATACTGAGTTACAGTGGCTTTGGGGGGTGTCGATCCATGGCATGATGTTTGGATATCAGCAGAACTAACAGTGATATTAGGGCTTGCAATCATTGGCGCGCTCTTTGTTGCAAACGTGGACGATAAACTGACGAAGTAAGCTTACCGCCCCTCACAAAGTGTTTAATTTGTGCTATCATACTGATTTGATTCCTTCCTTCAGACAAGTAAATATTCAACCTGATCGACCACATCTGATTGGCCATGGAAACGGCGAAGCTCTGGTTCTTCGTGAGAAGGAGCAGGAGTGGCGAATTCTTAGTGGTTATTATCCATGTGCTTGCCTATCAACCAAGAGAAAGCGGATGTCTAATGGGGCGTCCTGTAAATGGACATGGGGTAACTCGTGGTGGTTCGATCAAGCTGGCCGAGTTTGCCCTGCGTATCAAGGCGAGAAATGAGGCGATATCGAGGGCCCTCAATAGGGTGAACGACGCCAAGAAAAGGCAACTTCTCCTTCAAGATGCTGATTTAGGTGGGCGAGGCTGGACGCAATTGCTAAATCACCATTATTCATTATCTTAGTCCCTCTTCATCCTAAACCTCATCGCCACCATCGTTCTCCAAGGCTACCAGATCCACAAGCTCTTTGAGTTCGCCATGGCATACCCAAGCTGGGCGATCATGGGGTATGACATTTACCTCGTGTTCTATTATAATATCTTTAAGGAGGAGAAGAGAGCTCAGGTTGAGGCGCTGAGGATTCTGGCGCATGCTCCAGCGGGGCACGGGTTGCTCAAGGGATGAAATTCGGGATTCAGACTTGGGAGTGAGGATTCCCAAAATTTAGGTGGCGACTATTATGTATGTATGCTGAGTGGGTCGGCAGGGCGCTCTCGGGTGCGACACGACGTCAGGGGCACCAGCCTTGTTCTCTGATTCGCCTGGAAATTGCCGAATCGGGAAGTCGTTCATTGTAATGGCCCTGGTAGTATTTGAGATGAAAAGGCCGCGGAGGATCATAACCCCCAAAAAGGTGCATATCAAGAGGAGGACATAATGCTGGAGCAATCGAATATCTTACTAACAGTAGTATTTTTTGAGCTAGTGACCTGGCGTCCTGTGTCTGAGCCATCGTCATTTATCAGCAACTTGAATGCCACTACCTGTAGGTTGCCTTACGACTCGATAAGCTGGTTCTAATCTTCGTGGAACTAGCTGCACCCCTTCCATGGATGGTATACCACCGTTTCTATCCTTGACTTTCAGAGGAAAGGTGTAATCGGTCAAGCCTCAATCATCATATTTCCCGCAAGCAATGAGGGAAGGAAGAAGAGTGTGAGGGAAGGTGCTTTCCTGTCGATCCTTCACAAACTTCTCCTTGCCAGTCCCCCTGCCGTCAATTCCATATTCGGCACCAAAGTCGCCGACGAAATTATCGTACGTTGTCTCTGGTTTCATAGCACACAGACCGCACATGATTTCGAGGAATTGGTCCTTGAAGCCCAAACGAGGAAAGGCGCCTACGATCGCCTTGTATTCATCGACGGTGATCAAATCATTTGCGATGAAAGGACCTTGGAAGTCAGCTAGGATTCCCATACTCGATAGCATGACTTCTGCCTCCTTGTGCTGCGAAAATGAGGGTGTGGCGTGCAGTGCAATCGCGTCCCATGCAAGTTGAATACGGTGTTTGTCCCAATTGCCGGCGAGTTTGGTCTCCTTGAGATGTGTGCGTGCCATATTTGCGCTGTCAACTTCGAAACGCTTGTCCTTGGAGAGCAGTGACTTGTCAACTGCCCAGCCTAAGTCGTGCATGATCGTAGAGTAGACTATAAGCTCAGTATCCAGTGGCTCGCTTTGTTTCGGCAGCTTTTGAGAAATCAGGATGGCAAAATACGCACTGCGAATGCTGTGGTTGACCGTCGTAGGGCTGGTGATTCGCTTGCAATGCTCAAGGGCATCTCTGATCAACGGAGTAACGGGCAGGCTGAGAGTGCCCTCGAGGAGGGGAGGAAAAGGGCTATCTGATGACATGTTCGGGATGATTTGATGTAGCGAGGCTAGTATTGGTAGGTTCTTAACTCGAGACTTTTGGAATTCTAAGGCTTTCGAGGCGAACCTTCTTGGACTCGTACTTATAGACAGGGGACGAGGGTTTACTGCTCATAGGAGTGGGTTTGCGGTGAGCCTGGACTAGAAAATTACGCTACGCAAGGAATCAGGATTGAGGGGTGGATATGGTCAAATTTCTCAGCACGTGGTTCAAATTGTCATCGTTTGAGACTGGTATTTGGATTTCCGATGAATTGTCTTACTGAGTGGTCGAAAGTTGGACGCATGTAACCAATCACTAAGTTTCAAGTTCAAGGACTGGTGGATCTGAACCTCGTAAAAAACTACTCAGACATCCCTCAGCTGTTCGAAATACGGCGGAAAAATGATTAGTATGCTCGTAGATTGCCTTGTTTAGAAAGAGGAGAAAGAGTCTACCATCCAATATAGCAACTGGCTTTCCTACGGCGACGCTCGGTTAGGTTGAAACTTGGAAGATCTTCGTGATCCACGACCAGGCTTCTCTGCGAGCCCCCTCTGGATTTTACTTACCACTCGATATTTTGCCAACGGGGGACTGTCTGTGAGTAGACAGTATCCCAATATGGCTCAACTACCTCAATAGGAAATGAAATACGTTGATAAGCCAGGTTGTGGCCAGGGGTTTGGACAGGATTCGCCGTTCTGATGACAAGATTGCCTGTTAGTAACCGTTGCAGATTACAAAATGATGTACAGGTTGTGACTTGTTCTCCGACGTAGGCAGTAGAGCTATGACATAGAGCTTCTGGTGTGAGTGAAGATGGGCTATATAAGCTGGGCAACAGTCAGTCATTCTACAGGTTGAAATATAACAAATGTTTTCGGTCTTCGCTCAGTTCAGACTCTTTAAGGACCTAACATCCACTTGAACCCAAGCTACCTAGGAACTGGTGACTTCACATGGCGAAGGGTGTGACTGTGCAAGAACTGTTGGCACGAAATAGGTATGCTCCTTCACCATCTCGGCTCGAGTCTGTCTGATTCTGTGTAGGGCATATGCAGAAGGCCACAAACGAATTCCTACCTGGGAGGAATTGGGGGCAGCTGGAGCACCCGCACCACAGATATTGATAGGTCTGTTTGAGCAAAGGCAGATTTCGGTGTTTGATGTCTAACGAGGTAAACTTGCAGTAACCTGTGCCTATCCAAGGTGCATTCCAGAGCGCTTCTTCAAGCTCGAACTAGGAGGCAAGCTCGCCTCTTGCAGCCGAGAACGAATGATGAAATCCTAATCAACATTTCACAGATACCCTTGTTCTTCGGACTACTGGCGGAGAGGTCAAATCAGTCCTTCCGAACATTCTGGCCCTTGACCATCTTGTTGGGCTTACAGATATACTTGTAGTCAAACATACAGACTGTGGTGGGCTGCAAATTCGCGATGCCAATGTGAAGAAGCAATTGGTCAATTTGGCGCCTGCGTCAAGGGCTCAGATCGAGGCTATGAGCTTCGCAGAGATCACAGGGTCAGTGAGGCTTGAGCGTGTTCGGAAATTCATGTCACTCACAAGCATTTATTAGGACTCTCGAAGACAGTGCTGAAGACGAAGTGGCCTTTTTACGAAACTCAGACCTTTTGCGACCCGAGCTAAAGGATAGAATCTGTGGATATGTCTGGAACTTGGACACCGGAAGCATTAAAGCCACAGCAGCGGAAGATTAGGACTTTGTCTTCGTCCTATTGTGATATTCAGAATGGTGATTGTGATGTGTCTAGCTGGGTCATTTTACAGCCTTGATATGTCTGGATTAGGCAGTCACCAGCCTCGCTCTTTTGGTTCACATATATAGGATAGCCATCTATCTCCTCCATCCGCCGAGGAAGAACGTCAAGCAATTTACTGTATTCAACCGAAATTTGATATGATAAGATTGTGCATTACCGTGAGCCGTGTCCCAGAAGGTCACCTTGTGATGGATCGTTGGAAGAGCTCTGCCAGTGCTAATCATTGCTGATCGCTCCACGTGCCTCTTCATTAAATTGTTGCCCGTTTATGCCGGGGTAAGTTCTAGGCGAAGTTCAACTGCGGGCGGGGGCGTTTCGTTCGCGCTCTCCCCACATAGCTCTGAGTTGACGCTTTGCACCGATATCATTCCACGCTGAGCTGTCACGTCACTGGGCTTGTGAACATACTAGTTAGGATGGCCGTTAGTACGAGCACTCCGCTACTCCGTACATTCACTCGTACCTAGTCGAGTGACTTCTTCGATCATGGAGAAGTCTCCACTAGGTCCCATTCAAAGACAGCATCTTCGCGTTCCCGATCCTAGCCTCCAGCATACAAAGGCGCCCCATTTCCGGGTCTTTCTGTAAGTGCTTATCGTGGCAGGCGAGCCATGACTCAAACTGCAGCAAGGCTGACTACAAGTATTTCCGAGGCGGAGTGTTCCGAGACCCCTATTATATTTCTACTCCGGAGGAACTGTATCCCGCGACTAGAGGCTATGGACAGCGAACAGGCTAGCTATGTAGGAATCCCTGCCTCTGGCGTGTCGGAAAGTCTCAGAACGCTATTTCTTGGGCTCTTCACATCGGTCCGATCGTTGCCGACTTCTCTTATGGATTACTACTCTGTAGCGAACCCAACAGCAACCACATCAAGCCCACACGTGAACGTTAAAGGACCCCGCTCTTTCTCGCTTGTATAAATTCGTACTCAGTGGCAGTGATGGGGCTGGACTAGTCCATTAGTCACACAAGTTGGGCCTCAGAAATTCTCAGGCCACAGCCGTTGCTTTCTCTAGACTTTTGCTCAAAGGATGTGTATGTGGTAAAGCGAGCGAAACTACCGAACCAAGGCTCAACACACACAATTCCATCAAGTGAAAAAGTGTTCGGGTGATTCGGATTTTGATGCCCATGGTGCATTACGATGTTCATGAACCAGTCCGTACGGAGTGCATCTAGCTCCAAATTTGACAACATGAGTTTACGGAGGTGTCCAAGGCGGCATTAGTAAGTAGGGATTGGAATCTAACTATTGATGAGAGTACTCCGCACTCTGTACGGATAAAGTCAATCAATGGGAATGACGAGCCTGAAGCCCATAGTACCAGTCGTTTCTCATGCTCCACAAGCGCCCAGTTGGACGTAAAGGCCTGAGAGCTGACCAATTTTGACAATACATCCACATCTGTAGAAGTGTACATGCCCACCAGCTTTCTGGAGTGGCAAGTATGAAGTTAGGAGGTTGATTAACTCATAATCGAGATGTGGAATATGGTACTCAGATACCGAAGGCTGTGTCTTTGCCCCCTCCTTGATTCTTTCGTCAAGGCATAGGGCGTATTGATAGAGCGGGCCGCGGCACACAGGTTTTGAGATAGCTACTTAGTCCTGCTCCAATGCCGGATAGTCGATCGAGCTAATGCACGTCTGGAGTGGAAATTCGCAAGCTGAATCTTTTCGCGCACAGCTTTTGGCACCGGCTTTTAGCTACTTATGTTCATCGAAATTGTACTCCGTAGGTCTCCACGCAGTCGGTTCTAGAGTTTCACTCATAGCGTACAGTCCACTCTCGATCACGTCGAATGATCATTTGTTGGCTGTCTTGGCTGTCAGCACTCTGCTGGTCTTCTTGAGCTTTTCTTTTCCTCCCTTTACTCTTGTATATGCCACTATCGTCTTTGGCTGCGGTGGTTGGGAATTGGCTATTACCTTCAGCCTCCACAGAGTTGCCAATTTGCTTCCACCCTTGTGATTCCTTCTTTTGACGTGCGCCAATTGGTTCAAGGGCAATCTCCTGGCTCTGTTCGACGACTTTATCGTCTGTGCCCCTGTCCATTGGTCTTGAAAAGTAACTTTTCGTTGTGGTACCATGGCTATGGCTCGAAACCCCTGCCCGTGCAGAGGTATTGCCACGCTTGTAATAGCCTGAGCCCGAGACAGTATCGACACGCCCTTCCCAGGTGGTATATGTTGCGGCCATGAAGGGCCGTAGGCAGGGAATTGTCGCCCTGACAATGGCGCAAGTCAGTTCAACCTGGGCAACAATAACGGCATTCACAACTGTCAGAGTTGGATCTGTGGAATTGATCGTCGACAGAACATAATGCATTCGGACGGCTATTTGGGGAAGTAATCTGTGTGAACGGGCTACTATCAGCTGTAATCAATTCACTTATTGTAAAATCTTGACAATAACTTACAGTAGCCGGAAAGCGAAGCCTGATATGATGGTGACTTTCTTGTTCCCCATGAAGCTCTACGTCGCATATGATATATACCAAGGCACCGAATGTTATCAGCTCCGTGAAAATATCAAAGCAGTGACTGCTTTCCATCTTTCTCCTATCCCTGTACATTGATGTCCGATAAAAATCCAAGGTACACTGAGTTTACACTGAAGAGCGCTTGGTGTGTCTTTGCCATCAGTCGTGAGAGAAAGAGGATAGTTGAACACTTCGCGATCCATACAGTGATGATAAACAGCAAGTCGGAGGCGTAGTAAGCCTGATATATTAGTATCTCGTGATTGCGGACACACTGTGATTTGGCTTACTTTCTGAAGTGGGAGTAGGTTCTCAGATTTCACTTCTGAAAGAGTCTGGCCAATGCCCTTCTGAACTTCGTAAATGGCAATGCTGGATTGAATTGCATATATGAGCTGTTCATGTCAGCCCCTCCTTCAAATTCTTCCATAGACATGTGGAATTAAGTAGGCACGTACAAATGCTGCCGGTCGAAACATGTGTGGTGGGTCTTGACTAGCGGTTCAGAATGGAGTATCCCTGACTTACCTGACTTAAATTCCTGCGCCAGGAGGGAACGCTTAAGGAGATGAACAGGGGCCAGGGATCCGGCTCAGACTAGCACCTGCACCATTGTTCTCCGGGGATCTAATGAGGTCTTGAATCTACCCCCTGACTCGGCGGGCACAGTAGGCGTAGGACACGATTTATGGTCTTCGCACCGAGTGCGGAGCATGCTACAACTGTTGAAGGGATGGCAAGTACGGAGTATGAAGATTGAATACCTGTTCCGATGATTTCCGAAGTAATTCTTGCCTGTCCTTTTATTCCTTCACTCTTTCCTTCTGAAGCAGACTTCTGTACTTCGTTCTAGAACAATTCCCTTCAGTCACGCGAGACCTCGTGGACGAGTCTAGCGCGAATTTTCACGTATCCAGCCTTATCACAATGAATAGCAAAGAAGCGTCTCAGGTCGAGACCTACAACGGCGATGAACACCATTCCGATAGCAGGCGAAGCATGACGGGGACAAATGCTGATGAACATGACATGCAAAGACTGGGAAAGACACAACAACTTAATGTGAGTGGTTTGTACAGTTATTGAAGAAGCCTTCCTAATTCACGCAGCGGAACTTTAGGTTCATTTCTATCCTTGGCTTCTCGTGTACTGCGATGAGCACCTGGGAAATCACGCTTTCGTCAAGTGTATTTGGTCTGATTAATGGCGGGCTTCCTAGATTGGTTTGGGGTTATCTGGTCGTCTGGGCAGGATACTTCACCGTCTTCGCATCTGTATCTGAATTGGTGTCGATGTATGCCTCCTGAGATTTTCGCTGTCGAGGTTATCAGCAGACCACTGGTGAACATTCTTTGGCAGGACCCCTACAGCAGGTGGTCAATACCATTGGACTTCAGAACTCTCGCCAAAACGGTGCCAAAAGTTTCTCAGCTATATGGTTGGATGGATCAGTGCCCTTGGATGGCAAACCGGTTATGCCTCGATTACATTCATTGCGGGAACATTGATCCAGGGTCTCATCGTGCTCAACAACCCAAGCTACGTATTTGAACGGTGGCACGGTACGCTTCTTGTCGTAGCTATCACCGCGTTCTCGATCCTTTTCAATACATTCATCGCCAAGAGGCTCCCAATGGTCGAAGGATTGGTATTAATTATTCACATCGTGGGGTTTTTCGCAGTTTTGATCCCGTTGTGGGTTTTGGCACCAAGAAACTCTACAGAGATGGTTTTCAAGCAGTTCACCAATTTTGGTGGTTGGGGTTCAACCGCCCTGTCTGTGATGGTTGGCATGCTGACCACCGTATATGGAATGCTGGGTGCCGATTCCGCTGTCCATATGTGTGAGTGCCCCGTCCTCTCTGCAAGTACCAGGCACTGGACTGACAATACTTGCAGCTGAGGAAATTCGCGATGCAGGCATTGTTTTACCTCGAGCCACAATGTGGGCTTTGGCAATCAAGGGCGGGTTTGAATTCGTGATGATGATCACTTACTGCTTTACTCTGGGTGATCCTTTCGCAGACCTGGAATCTGCCACCCACTATCCTATGATTGAAGCGTTCTTCTCTGTAACAAGAAGTCTTGCAGGGACGAATGTCATGGTCGCCCTCATCATTGTCAATGTCACATCATCCTGTATCAGCACTCTAGCCACAGTCTCACGTCAAGCCTGGTCTTTTGCTCGAGATGGAGGGCTACCTTTCTCCGGCTTTATCGGCGAAGTGAAACCAGGCTGGAACATCCCGCTCAACACAGTGTGCCTCACATTTGTCTTCACTACACTGCTCTCTTTGATCAACATCGGCTCCACGGTCGCATTCAACGCTATCTGCTCCATGGCCACGAATGCCCTGCTTTCAACCTACATTATCTCGATCAGTTGTCTAGTGATACGTCGAATTCGCGGTCCCGCCCTTCCGCCACGTCGATGGTCCCTCGGTTCGATTGGGTTGCCAATCAACGTTGTCGCTGTCTTGTTCCTGACTTGGATCTGGGTATTCTGCTTCTTTCCACAAGCCACCCCGGTCGAGGCAAGCACAATGAATTGGAATGTTGTCATAAATGCCGGCATTATGATTTTCGCAGTTGTTTACTATATCTTTGTTGGAAAACATACCTATATTGCGCCAGTTTTACTGGTGAGGAGAGATGCATAAACTTTTTTGAATGCTGTCTGCCCTCACAGGCAGCCGAGAGTGTCAAGAGTGTACCAGACACGCTAGCTGGTGTTTTATCTACGATTCTGGTCGACATCCAGGACTATGCAGCTCAGACATCCAACGAAAGCATTGCATCTGCCCTCAATAATAGACTTAAATACCTAATACAAACAATTAACAGGTTGGAAGATACGTTTACTCGGAATGAAATTCTGCTAGCTATCAGTTATACTTTCTAATCGCGATGGCTTAAATCTCAGGGTGTCTGTCTTTGTGCTTCTAGCTCACACCTTTGATAGCTTGTACTTTTGATAATTTGTGAACAACAACATCAGCCCTCAACAATTTCACCATGGCAGCTGTACATTTGACAAGTTGACATAGCCTGCGACTGGATTTTTCTCGTTGATACGACCATGGAAGCGTGAGAATGGCGCAAGGTCTCACCACGGGCTTATTCTTTCGTTGCAACCACGAGCTGATTGGGGTACTCATCGAGTATTTCCTGCCACCAACCGATATTTTCCTGCTCCTCAACCGTCAATACCGACTTATCAGGTCTCACATACTCCGAAATCTCCATGCCAGCTCTGGCTGCAGTCTGTTCAAAGATCTCCTGCTTCAGTACGTAGGTGTCAAACTCAACCTTCGGCACAACGTCAAATTCCACATGCATCTTGACACCGTCTCCAGAAGGAAGCGGTGACACATTGCTCTCCCGCGCACCGTATTTTAGTGTCTTCATGGACTCTGGTTGGAATTTCTGCTGATTTTGAATGATTCCAAGGAAGACGGCCCCCGGTTTGAGGTATTTTGCAATATTTGACCAGAAGCCTTCCAGCTGAGATGCAGACTCGGCATAGTTGAGCAGCCACATGCCAATAACTAGGTCGAACGACGCGGGCTTTAGACCAAGGTGATCTAGAGACTGGGAACAGTCAGCCACGTGGAGTTGGAATTGATCGACATCATTAGTGGTGGCTTTGCAAACGTCGATCATCTCCTTCGAAATATCGACACCGACCAGCCCTGTTGCACCGAACTTGCGTGCCTCTCGGAGACCAATACCGGTTCCACAAGCTAGGTCAAGTACCTGAGCACCTTTCCAATCTCCCAGCCGCTGGAGATTCTTGTCGAGCAATGTCCAAAGGATGCGGACAGCTGGTGTCGCCCAGATGATGTCGTAGTCTCCTGCGACGTCGTCATACATCTGCTTCTCCATGTCTGTCGTGTTATAATACTTGATCTTCTCGAGGGGAAACTATGACGCAATGTCGGTTCAGAATCCACGGAGGCTATGAAATTGCTGACAAAATGAAAGTGTTATTCTAACTACAGAAATAATATAGACGCAAAAGTTACTCCGCATTGAAGCATGGATGATTAGTCCTTGTCAAAGGGCAAAATGAGCACCATTACCGGGCTATGACCCAGGTCGGTCTGAAGCATCAAATGTAGCACGAACCCTCGGTAACAGAACGCGACCAGAATGGGGGCCCACCGTTCATAGGTGTGCACCCTGCTATGGGTTGCGAAGGCTGCAGATGGATGTGACAATAAAGCAAAAACAAGCTATCGATGCATAGCCGATGTGTTAGTCTTTGCCCCTTCCTAGGCGGCGCAGCTGATAGCGTGCTTTCTCCTCCAAATGTGTCGATATCTTGTCGTTGGTTCGAGGCTAGTAATTTCATTTGAATTCTTCGTGCTTGTAGGAATACGGAACACCAAGTACATTCTCGCTCTAGACTCCCAGGGTGTCGAGCTGTGCGGGTACTGAAAGTGCTGGCCTAATTATGTCGCTAATACCATGCTGAAAATGCGGAGTAGAGGGAAACCAAGACTGGTGGAATAGCTAATAGCTATGAGGTACGATAGTACGGAGCAACACCAAGCAGTCAAGCCACTGCCTCGTACAATACAAGTGGGATCCCATCTGCATTTCGTAGATTCGCTGTCGATGTACACGAGTCATGATGATCCACGTCCCACTGCATGCTTTGCTGGCTAGTTAGCTCGACCTCGTGTTTAAGCGTCCTTGAATAGGCATGCAGGGTTCCCTTCCAGGCTTGGCTAGGCTTATCGGGCTTCCGTTCGGGGGAAGCCTTCCAGCGCCTAAGTAGACAATTGACACTAAGGGGCCCCTCCCAAACCTTATCAGCCTGCGGGTACACATGCGAAGTCTCTCGTCCGTGGTTGGGTTGCGCGGTAAATCTCGACATTGACCACTGTCTTATCCTCTGACGTCCGAAGCCCCAGATTACCGTTGACGATGCTGCTGGTGTCCTACCCAGTAAGCCAGCGATTGTTCCTCTACTATGCACAGAGCAAATGCGACATCTCAATATTTTTGGGGGCTAAAACAAGGCTGAGAACCCCTGAAAGTCGATAATTGCACATGCATTACCTAATCTCGACAACCTCTTGAAAAAAGACTCTTCCACACCATCTGGCACTTGGGCAGGCATTGACTAGAATTGTTATTCTCGTCACATTACCATACCATCATTGGTTCGGCCTCATATCCAAGTTTTCCTAAGAAATGCGAAAGACATACAGGTTCCTACAATTCGCCATAACTACACATTCCATCACTGAAAGCTCTGTCTACTTCTATGCTTGATCCTTTCCCCAAATATCCAATTATCGACGCCAACACGTGTCCACGCAAAATGTTATTCGTCAAAACTCAATGTTCTAGCAAAAACTGATTGATGTCGGCATATGTCTGCTTGTGGCCATACTCCATATTCAACCCATGTCCACCCCTTGGAACGACAACAGTCTTGAGAGGCTTAGCATCGGGAGCTAGCTGGTAAGAGTACTCAAGAAGACTAGAGACCTCTGGGTCACCCGTCTTATAGCAGTCGCCTCCGCAAAAAACGAGGTCTCGCTCGCCCGTTATGACAAGAAGCGGGCCAGTGAAATTATTTCTCGCTGGAAAGCCGACCTGGAGAATTTCTGCGGGAGATGTAGGACTGGTGTTGTTTACAGCCCAGAGTAGGCCTTCTGGATCGAATTCTCCCGGTGCGAGAAAAGCTGTCTGTATCCCCGAGGCGTGGTTCCATGCGATGTAGCCCGCAGCATAGTCATTTACGAACCTGGGGATTTGCGTGGTCGAGAGCCAGTTGGAGCCCAGCATAAAATAGTCAGCCCAGGTCCCATTTACGCTGAAGCCCGTAAGGACCGCGGCATCCGAAATGGTCGGATAGTCACGTATCAGACTCAAGGTCAACGCAGAGCCGATGGAGTGTCCGACATGATACACCTTCTCGAACTCGTGTGCTACACCCGGGAAGGTGCCATTGTGGATCAAGTCTGTGATGAATTTCAACGCCTCTTCCGAGAGTGGTGCTTGAACCTCGCGCAATGGATCAGGATGGTCGGACTCGCCGACACCAATGCGATCCCAAGTTAAAGTGCTGAACCCGTGATCGTCTACGGCGGCCTTAAGATAGGAATAGTTGAAATTGTTATATGGTAGATCCCAGTAGCTCGAAGTCAAGGTCAGATTGAGTCTCGAATAAATGTTGGATAATCATCTTACGTTCTGTCAAATCCACCTCCATGGGTGAGAATTTGGATGGCACTACCATGTCCGTGATCCGGCGCACAATAGGTTGTTCCGATATTGTAGATACCACTGACAGTGGTATGCTGTTATAAACATCAGCACATCGTAGTTTGAAGATTTGCGCTCGCATGTATACCCCGCCAAATACATCCTGGGCATATGTGTGTCCCTGTCTGTTGACATCAAGAACAAAGTTTATTACCTCCACATTGTTGGAAGGAGCATTGATGTTCCAGATACTGTTTTGAGCAGAGATTGTTACCGGTATGGTGAGGTTCTGGCAATGGCGAGCAAAGCCAAACTGAGCCGTCAAAGCCAGGGCGCACGCAATGCTGAAGCGAACCATATCTGGGATACTTAAACTAAATTTTTTCAAGCTACCCACGGCTGAAGTTGGCACGATCCGAAACTTTATATGTATTTCGAAGAACATGGGGGTCCCATATATGAGGGATCAGCATATTCATCATGCTGATAATCTGCCCTCATTTCCTCATCTACTGCTCCGTCATCATACGTCGAACGCCTGTTGATGGACCATCTAGGCGGACTAACTCCTGATGAAGCGTATTTAAGCAAAGGAAGGCTCCAATTTCTCTCTCTGAGACGGATTGGTGAAATCAATCATAGGCTCGGAGATTGTAACTCCGTCAGAAATCGTCAATAGCAGTGGGTTTTGGCAGAACTATCCATAATGAAGCTCTCCATTTCGAGCGATGAGGTGAGTGGGCGGAAAGAGGATGTAAGGAGGATTTAGCGAATAAGCCGAGTGCAATACGCAGGGGATGCGTATTCGGGTAGCAGTTCCGTGCTTGAGATTGAGACTCTCCTGTGCCTCTTTTAGAATCCGCGTAAGCATTTGGAAATAGGATGGCCTCAAAATCTCTAAATCTTTTGGTTTCCTCTGACCTTGGTCGGCAAATTGCAATTGTGGACCTTGACACAGGACGAGTAACGAATTATATCTTCTCAACGCCTGAATGCCACACGCCGATTTCTTATTCAATGACGAAGTTCTGATAGCTGATCAAAGAGTAGTGAAATGATCTGCGGCCAAGCCATATATCATCTATTTATGGTTAACTGCGAGGTTGCTAGCTAGTTAGCTTCTCATATTGTCACTCGTATCTCTCACAAGCAGTCAAAGCTGCCACCCCTGTTCTCATCGGGGCGTGCTGAGCGAGCTTTTCAATGAAATTCTCTTTTCCAGTCCCATTCCCGTCAATTCCATATGTCACTCCGAACAAGGACGCAACATTGTCCAAGGTTGTCTCAGGTTTATCTCGACACAATCCGCACATAGTCCGGATCAGTTCATCTTTGAAACCGAGTCGCGGGAATGCATCCACGATCTCCTTGAATTCCTCCGGCTTGATTAGGCCCTTGGGTGGAAGGTTTGGACCTAAGAAATCTGCAGAAATACCGAACTGGACCAGAATGACATCCGGTTCTTTGTGGTGCGCAATGGAAGGCGTGGTATGAAGCGCAATTGCATCCCAACTTAGTTGAGCGCGGTGATTGTCCCACGCAACGTGTGTATCAGAGAGGACAAACTCTCGCGCTAGATTTGCCGAGTCGACCTCGAAGCGTTTATCGGTGGATAAGAGTTCCTTGGTTGTTGCCCATCCCAGATCGTGCATCAGGCATGAATACACTACTAGTTCCATGTCCAAAGTTTTCCCGGAGATCATGGGAAGTCGGCGCGAGAGAAGCACTGCGAAACATGCTGATCGGAGGCAGTGATTGACTGCACTTGGGGTCATGTGCTTCCTACAATACTCTAGTGCCGATTGTAGCAAGGGCGTATTTTCGAAGCTGACGCCACTCCGAGGCATCGCCGGGAAAAAGGATTCACTTGGAGACATTTCTGAAGGTTCGGAAGATGGTAAGTCGTTGCGACTGGAAGAAAGATACTGAGATCAACTTGCTCTTATATATGGTGGCTGGACGACTGCCAACTGACAATTGTGCGACACTTGCGTTCGGATTCAAGATGTGGACAAACGATCTTTGCCAGTCTCGAGATGTAACGAGTTTCCGAAAGTAGCAATATATGGACGAATCGGATGCAAGCAGCACTGGAAATCCCCTTAAATCCCCATCATTGCTGGCGGCTTGGGTTTCCGATTCCTGCAAAGGTTGCTGGGGTGGAATCTCATGTCATGTATGGAGTACTAGAATATGATACCAGATCAGGCACAATTACCATTCTGGACAAGATTGCCCTAAGTAGTAGATCCTTGCCGACAGATCTCGTTGGCCAGTATTGACCACATCAGGAGGCCAGGAGGCAAGAGAATGATCTCATCCCGTCCCAGAGGATTTTTGATTAGATTGCTGACAGATGTGCTTATCTAACCTATGTGGCCTTGCTCGTGAAGGATGTGGAAGTCACTAAGATATCAATAATGGCCATAGTTAATTTCTTTGGATCTTCCTGCCGGGAGATGTGATGATTGGGCGATCACATGGAGTAAAGAAGAGATGAAGCTGGAGGCGTGGGTGGGAAGCCTTGTGGCAGCTTTGTGGTGCTAATTTAGGCCGTGTCCTAATTTAACGGACCTTAATTGACAAGGCTACGGATGACGTATTTGTGGGATTTGGCTGAAGTTGTGCTTGCTAGTCTCCCATCTTTCCACGTCCTTTACCATCTATCAGTCCATTCCCTTAATTCCTTCATCATTGGAGCTTTCCTACATCTCAAAACACCTCTATTTCATCCTCTCACTTTCCTTCATACTCTAGTCACCACAACTAGACAAACCCGCGCCTACCGCCTATCGCATACCTCGTCCCTCCGCTTCACCTGTCAGCCACCACTTCCACCGTGGCTCCCCTTGCTCCACGCGGCTTTTTTGGCCCTGGCATAACCAGAAGTATTAGCACAAACAGTCCTGGTAGCCGACCACGGAACACCTTCTCCTTAATTCGATACCTCTTCCCCAACACACACCGACGTGCCCGCGAACGGTTCCTTGGGTTCCGACACGAAACACTCCCTCGCTTGCGACACCGGGCGCAAGCCCGTATCTACCAAGCAATAGTAAAGCGGGAGCGTAAGAAACGCGAACGACGTGCCCAGGGAAGGGGCCTTCTACCTTTCGTCCAAAGGCGCAAGAGCCGCATCCTGCGCGTTCTGTATGGGAAAAACATAGACCAATATGCTGCTGGCGCATCTCAAAGGTCCTTTGCTAGAGGTTCGTACGCTGCTTCGACTGCAAGATATTCAACGACCCCGCCAGAGCAGATGACGAGTTATGGGTATGGCGGTGGTGGGGGAGGAGGAGGGCAAAGATTACCTGGGTCAAGGAGGGAGAAGGTTCGTGGATTTCTGCGCGCAGCCAATGAAGTTAGGCAGACATACCAGGCGCAACTCGAGCAGCGATTGCAAGCGAGCGAGACTGATGGATCAATGCCGGGGGATTTTCCCGATGTTGAAATCGTCAGGAGTGGAAGGGAAGAGATGATTCTGTTCCCTAGCTACGCCAGGCGTCATGTCAAGCAACAATCCGATCCAGAGGGATCTGACCGATATCAGCCGGGGACGCACGAGTCCATCGAAAATCCTCATTCTAGTGGTGACGCAGAATTCTGGAAAAGGGAGTGGGAAAAATATGAAGACGTCAATGCAATCGTCGATGTTGATGTCAGAGGTTGGGTCTATTCGCCACAGATGGGCCCCATGAACAGGAAGAATCGACTCCTGGTAGCTGTAGCAAGAAGGTTGAGTGGTGTCTATGATCCATCTCCCAGTCCTTATGAAAGTCGGTCGTCCAGTCAGGCACCTTCACATCGAGAACGCCTGGATGATGCCACCACCAGACATGAGGATGAAGTTGCTGCCCATGAAGCTGATAAGATTGCGCAGCATGGGGAAAGAGAAGCAGATGCTGCAGTCACAGGAAACTATAGCCAGATTCCTACGAGCAGATCTGCCAGTCGATCAGGCTCACCATCAAGGGCAAGGACATTCCAGAGCAATGAGAGCGAGGATGACGATCCGGGTCACAGGTCAATGGTTAAACGGAAATCTTGGAACGAGCCGGCAAACATGAGTAGAGATGAGTTGGTTACCGCCAACGAATTACTCATGTCAAGACTGAAGCCCTTCATGACCATGCCGATGGCTCTTACACCAATCACCGTCTTCTTCTTTAATAATCAGAAGTCTATATCAAAGACTGTCACAACCGATGAATCTGGTCATTTCAACCTTCGCGCTGCCCTTGACTTTGTTCCCACACAAGTCAGAGTATTGGCCTCGGAGAATCTGTCTGCCACCGAAGATGTCATCATCACAGAAGGCCGGGGAGTTAGCTTAATCAGTGATATTGATGACACCATCAAACATTCGGCCATTGCTAATGGCGCCCGAGAGATTTTCAAAAACACCTTTATCAGGGATTTGGGCGATCTGACAATTCAAGGAGTCAAGGAATGGTACACGAAAATGGCCAACTTGGGCGTGCAGATGCACTATGTGTCAAACTCACCATGGCAGTTATACCCGCTCCTTCGTAGCTACTTTACACTGGCAGGGCTTCCGCCAGGATCCTTCCACCTAAAACAGTATTCTGGAATGCTACAGGGGATATTCGAGCCAGCTGCGGAGCGAAAACGAGGCTCCCTCGATCGAATCATGAGGGATTTTCCGGAAAGGAAGTTTATCTTAGTGGGTGATAGTGGTGAAGCGGACCTAGAAGTCTACACTGATGTCGTGATTGATTATCCGGGACGAGTGCTCGGTGTTTTCATCAGGGATGTGACGACCCCGGTCAAGAAGGGATTTTTCGATCAAGCCGTTTCAAACCACCCCCGAGATTCATTGACCTCCACGAACGAAAGGCATCGATCGCCCCGTTCACCACAGCTACCAAGCTCGGACTCGCCGCAAGACAGGCCTTCCCTGCCTGCACGGCCAAAGTCCGATCCTGAATCCATGCCAAAAGCTGCAGAGCTTGAGAAGGACCTCATCGACTTCAGTCAAGATTTCGACGCGACGCCAGCATCACGGGGTAACGGCAAGCCATCGCACGTGGATGATCTTCGCCAACTGGGAATGAACGGGAAAGGTCCAGCTCCGAACAAACCCAACAAACCGTCGAGTCTGAGGAATTTCTCGTCAACAACATCGCTGTTGGCCACATCACCTACTAATCAT
>Ga0105239_10000246_pt1 | contig 80752 bp, 68 predicted proteins | sample KBSC44metaG_FD_92761 | JGI IMG/M metagenome (GOLD analysis project Ga0105239, IMG submission 92761) | Corn rhizosphere microbial communities from Kellogg Biological Station, Michigan, USA - KBS C4-4 metaG | ecosystem: Host-associated > Plants > Roots > Rhizosphere > Soil | place: Michigan, USA...
GAATTTGAGATCGAGTTTAATATGCTATCCAAGATTAATAAATATTCGATTGATTTTAGAATTGGTGATAATGGCGACGAGGTTTCCATAAAGGAAGGGACCCATGGGATCAACGAAACATTTCCGGTGTCAATAATTGATTTAAAATAGTATGAAGCTTCTTCTGACTTCCAGCGGCATTAGCAACAATAGCATTTACAATGCGCTGCTCGACCTTTTGGGTAAACCCATCGCCGAATGCAATGCGCTGTTCATTCCGACAGCGATCTATCCTTATCCTAATGGGGCTAATATGGCGTGGCAGGCCATCTGTGGAAAAACCAGATCTCGGTTCTGCCAGCTGGGTTGGAAATCTTTAGGTGTGCTGGAGCTCACTGCGCTTCCCACTATTAAAAGAGAAATTTGGGTCACGGACATCCAGGGCGCGGACGTGCTGCTGGTTTGGGGTGGTGATGTCTTGTATCTATCCTACTGGATGCAGCAGTCCGGACTGGCGGACTTATTGCCCTCACTATTACACAAGATGGTTTATGTGGGAGTGAGCGCCGGAAGCATGGCTGTTAGCGCCACCATCGGTGAGACTTATACGACATACCCGGGCGGAAGTATTAAAGCCCTAACATCGGAGAATATCGTATTCTCCACGCCTCAGGGAGAAATAAGCAAGTTCTTTTTTACGGCTCAGGGAGTGGGATTGATCGACTTTGCGTTGATCCCACATTTTGAGAATGAGAATTTTCCGGACACTTCCAGGGTTAACGCAGAAAAATGGGCGGCGAAGTTGCCGGTACCTGTGTACGCTATTGACGATCAAACTGCGATCAAAGTGGTCGACGGCACAGTTGAAGTCGTCTCCGAGGGCAACTGGAAACTGTTTACGCCCTGATGTAATGACCTCACTTTAGCCAACGTAGATATCTGAAAACGAAAGTGCTATGCAGCTTTAAAAAATGAATCCGGATGATGAATATTCCAGGAAGCGTTTTTCGTAAATTTGAGCAACAGCAGGAATAAAAAATGAATTCTTCGAAGGGTGATAACACGTTTTCCTGGCCCATGCTGCAATTCGATCAGTATAAAGACACTCTTGCGACGGTCCACATGTGGACGCAGATAGTAGGCAAGGTTCGATTGCGGCAAATGCCCTGGCTCAACCATTCCTGGCATGTAACCCTATATGTTACTCCTCGTGGTTTGACGACCGGCAGCATGCCTTATGAAGGCGGCATTTTCGAGATCATTATGGATTTTACCAGCCACGAGCTGATCGTGACAACCAATGCCGGCAGGCAACGGCGGATGGACCTGTTTCCGCGTTCGGTCGCCGATTTTTACGTGGCGCTATTCGACCTGCTGCGCGAAGTGGATGTCAACGTAAAGATCTATGGCACACCCAACGAGATCGCCGATGCGATTCCCTTCCGGGAGGACCTTGTACACCATAGCTACGATAAGCAGGCTATCGGCTCGCTCTTTCAGGCATTGTCCAGGATCGAAGTCGTTTTTGTCAGATTCAGAAGCCGTTTCAGGGGCAAGGTGAGCCCGGTTCATTTATTCTGGGGGGCATTCGACCTGGCCGTTACGCGGTTCTCCGGCAGGGAAGCCCCTAAGCATCCGGGCGGGATACCCAATATTCCGGACGACGTCATGCAGGAGGCCTACTCCCATGAAGTCAGCAGTTGCGGATTCTGGCCGGGCGCCGCCGACTTCCCAACACCCGTTTTCTATTCCTATTGCTATCCAACGCCACCGGATTTCGGCGATCAACCCGTCGAACCGGAGGGAGCCTACTACAGCCGGGAAAAAGGCGAATTCTTTCTTCCCTACGATGTCGTACAAGCGTCCTCGAATCCCGAATATACATTGATGCATTTCCTGACATCTACCTATCGCGCCGCCGCTGTTACAGGCCACTGGGACCAAAGCCTCGAATGCGATCTCAGGAAGTACAAGCAGCAGTTAACATGAACATAGGCCGACAATACTAAGCGAATGTACCTATCCGAATCCAAGTATGGGATAAACTAGCCCGGTATAGGTGGTCCCGTGAGCCCGGTTGGAGGATCAAAAAAGCGAAAGCCTCCGTGTTTGCGGAGGCTTTTTTAGCTTTAGACCATTGTCGGGAAGACAGGATTCGAACCTGCGACCCCTACGTCCCGAACGTAGTGCGCTACCGGGCTGCGCTACTTCCCGAGGCGTTTGACGGGCGCGTTGTCCGTCAAACGGGACGCAAAAATACGGTGCTTCGCGGACCCGGCAAAATCCATTATGGAGATTTCTGAATGGTTTGGAACGCTTTACCAAGATGGGCGGTGAGGTCGGAAGGGAGCATAGCCTCCTGAGAATGAACCTCGGCGGCGAGATCGCCGGCCAGGCCGTGGAGATAGACGCCGAGCAGCGCCGCTTCGCCCGGAGAATAGGCCTGGCCGAGCAGGGCGGTCAGGATGCCGGTCAGCACATCGCCGCTGCCGCCTTTAGCCATGCCGGGGTTACCGGTGGAATTGAAGTAGCTTTTGCCGCCGGGCATGGCGATATGGGTATAATGTCCCTTTAATACGATGATGACACCCAGTTTGCGGGCTTGTTCGCGGGCCTTGTCGAGGCGGGTATAGTCGTCCGAAGAAGGCCCGAAGAGTCGCTCGAACTCCTTGGGGTGGGGCGTCAGGATAGAGTAGGGGGGCAGCATCTCCAACCAGTCGGGGTGGCCGGCCAGGATATTCAGCGCATCGGCGTCGATCACCATTGGCTTGCGATAGCGCTGCAGCAGCTGGCGGAGGAAATCAACGGTTGGGGACTCCTTACCCAGCCCAGGGCCGACGCCGGCGACGGAATACTTGTCCAACTGATCGGGCACCGTCGTGTGGACGCATTCATCGGGATCCATTATAAGCATCGCCTCGGGCAGGGCCGTTTGCAGGATGTTGTAACCGCAGCGGGGAATATCGCAGGTCAGCAGGCCAGCCCCCGTTCGCAGACAGGCGTTGGCGGCGAGGACGGCGGCGCCCATCTTCCCATAACTGCCGGCCACCAGCAAGGCATGACCGAAATTGCCCTTATGCGCAAAGCTTTTGCGGGGCTTATAGATGGCGCCGATGATCGCGGGATCGAGCAGCTCCGCCTCGCCCTGCACCTGGCTCAGGTAGCCGGGATGAAGACCGATATCCAAAATATGGACCTCACCCACCCAGGCCTCGTTCTCCGGTAGGAGGAAGGCCGGCTTATAGACCTGGAAGCTCAGGGTATGGGTCGCGCGGACTGCCGTGTTGCCCTTCGAGCTTTTGCTGACGAAGAGGCCACTGGGAATGTCGATGGATAGGATCTCGTTGCCGGAAGTATTCAGATGGTCGACCAGCTGAGCGGTCACCCCTTCCAGCTTCCGGTTGAGGCCGGAGCCCAGCAAGGCATCGATGAGGATATCGCCGGGGGGAATGGGATGGAAATGTTCGGGGCCCTGGACGAATCGTACTTCGACGGGCGTGGGGTGCAACCGGGCGAGGTTGGCCTGGAAGTCCTCCGTTCCGATGCTGCCGAATTCGAGGATATGCACCGTGACGGGACAATCCAGCGCCGAGAGCATCCGGGCGAGGGCGAGGCCATCACCGCCATTGTTGCCCTTCCCGCAGTAGATCGAAAAGCTGCGGTCGAGGTAACCGCCTCTTTCCAGCCAGGACAGGCAGCTTGCCGCGGCGCGCTCCATCAGATCGATGGAGGCGATGGGTTCCTGCTCCATGGTATACCGGTCCCAGGCGCGGATCTGTTCGGCTGAAAGGATTTCCATGCGGAAATTTAGGCATTTTTCTTCACCGGCCGGTGGTGATGCACAACGCGCGTGGTCTTTTTAGCGGCTACCCGCGTGCGGGTATGGTGGACCGTCGCGGGGCGGGGAACAACGACCGGGGCGGGCGTTGGCTCGCCGACGGTTGCGCCGCCGGTGCTGTCGGCAGGATCGTTCTCACCCTCATCGAAGCGTTCATTCCCCTGACGATAGTCTCCGAAAAGATCGCAGAGCCGCTTGGCGGAGTAGACGTTCCTATAGTCATTGTTGCTGAGGGCGATGATCGTCGCGTCCTCGTCCATCATCCGGACGAAAACGGTGCGGTTGCCATGCCACCAGCCATTGTGATAGATCAGCTTCTTGCCATTGGGGATGAACAGCATGCGCCAGCCAAGACCGTAGTTATGCTGGCCGGGTTTCTCGAAACTGTAGCCGGCATACGCGCTGTCCAGCACACCCTTCGAGAACAGCTGGCCGGAGCGAAGGGCCTGGTCCCATTTATACATATCCCGCACGGTGCTATAGACATTCTTGTCGCCATAGACCTGGTCGAGGAACTGCATCGGGAAGGGGCGGCCGGTCTGATAATACGAGATCATGCTTTTGCCGGAATCCGAATCCGTCCAGACATAAGTGTCCCGCATGCCGAGCGGCTGGAAGAAGGTGCGTCCCAGGTAATCCGGATAGGGGAGTCCCGAAACCTTCTCGATAACGAGGGCCAGCAAGGCGTAGTTGGTATTGGAATATTCGAAGTGACGGTTGGAAACCCCGCTATAGATCGTGCGATCATTGGGATGATCGATGATGTACTGCAGCACGTCGGGATTGTGGAGGAATTTGTGGTGGTCCATCCCCGGCTTGTCCATATAATGTACATAGTTATGCAGGCCGCTGCGGTGGTTGAGCAGGGTCTCGATGGTCACGGCGGGATAGGGGAAGCCGGGGAGATATTTGGAAAGAGGATCGTGGATATCCAGCTTGCCATCCTGCCAGAGCTTGAGAATGCTCATCGCGGTAAAGGTCTTGGAGATGGAGGCGAGATGAAAGGCGGTATGCTCGGTAATGGAGTCCTGGCGGTGACGCGGGTCGCGGAAGCCCTTGTACTTTTCGAAGAGAACGACGCCGTTCTTGGCGACGAGGATGCTTCCGTTGAACCGGCCGGCGAGCATCGGATCGAAGAAATGAGCGGTCATATTGGTATACCGCTCCGTTTCGGGACCTGTCAGCGCGGGGGTGGTGGCGGGCGCGGGCGCCATGGTATCCGTCTTTATGATGTTCTTTGCTGTCTGGGCCTGACCACAGGATACGATCACCAAGGTTACGGACAACGCTAAATAACCAATACCTTTCACATTCATCATCTCTGCTAGATTGTCTTGAATTTTTGAATTGAAAAACCGCAAATTTAAATCATCCGGTGTTAACTTGCAGCTCCATTTCGCAAGTAACGCAAAAAGACAGGCAAAATTATGGCCGAGAAAAAAACTACAAGCTATCCCAAAGAAAAGATTAACATTCTCTTCTTAGAAAACATCAGCGACGCCGCCGTCAAGCACTTCAAAGAGTCCGGTTATGCGTCTGTCAAGAAACTGACCGGGGCCTTGCCCGAGGATCAGCTTGTCGAGGCGGTGAAGGACGTTCACTTGCTGGGCATCCGCAGCAAAACGCAGATCACCCCCAAGGTGCTGGCTGCCGCAAAAAAATTGCAGGCAATCGGCTGTTTCTGCATAGGAGTCAATCAAGTAGACCTAAAATCCGCCAAGAATAATGGGGTGGTGGTCTTCAATGCCCCCTATTCCAATACCCGGTCGGTCGCCGAGCTGGTGATCGGGCTGGCGATCATGCTGATCCGCCGCATTCCGGACAAAAGCAAGGCCGCCCATGACGGCGTTTGGCTGAAAGAGGCGAAGGGAAGCTATGAACTCCGCGGTAAAACATTGGGGATCATAGGGTATGGCAATATCGGCGCCCAGGTCAGCGTGCTGGCCGAGGCCCTGGGGATGAAGGTGATCTTCTATGACACGGTGACCAAGCTGCCGCTGGGGAACGCGGTAGCCAAAAAAACCCTGAAGGAAGTGGTGAGCCAGGCCGATATCATCACCTTGCACGTGCCGGAGACTGCCCAGACGAAGAACCTCATGAATAAAACGGTGATCAAGCAGATCAAGAAAGGAGCCATCCTTTTGAATTATGCCCGGGGTGAAGTGGTCGATCTCGAGGCGCTGGCCGCCGCGCTGAAAGAGGGGCAACTGTCCGGTGCGGCGATCGATGTGTATCCCTGGGAACCGGAGAAGAATGGGGATAAGTTTACCACCCCGTTGCAAGGACTGCCCAATGTGATCCTGACCCCGCATATCGGCGGGTCGACGGAGGAGGCACAGGAGAATATCGGCGAGGACGTCAGCAACAAGCTGTTCCAATACCTTGAGACGGGCATGACGATCGGCAGCCATACCGTTCCACCGCTGAGCCTGCCGCTCCAGGAAGGAACGCATCGCATCCTGCATATCCATAAGAATGTGCCGGGGGTATTGTCGGAGATCAACAGCACCCTGTCCAGCCATAACATCAACATCCTTGCTCAGTATCTCAAGACCAATGACGAGATCGGCTATGTGGTGCTGGATATCGACAAGCGACTCTCCAACCAGGCCCTGCAGCTGCTAAAGGATGTCAAGAATACGATCAAAACAAGGTTACTCTATTAGGTTATGCCTTCCCTTTTTCTCACCGCGGCCTGGAAGAAGCTTCTCCTGGCGAACTATCCTGTCGAGCCCGCTGTGCTGCGCCCGCTTGTCCCGGCGGGAACGGAACTGGATGCCTGGGAAGGAACGACCTACGTCAGCCTGGTGGGGTTCCAGTTCCGGGATGTGCGCGTGAGGGGGTTGAGTATCCCTTTTCACCGGCATTTTCCCGAGGTCAACCTGCGGTTTTACGTGCGATATAAAGAGGAGGATAAATGGAAACGGGGAGTGGTCTTTGTCCGGGAGATCGTCCCATTGCACGCCGTGACCTTTGTCGCCAACAACCTTTTCCGCGAACGCTATATCACCCTGCCGATGCGCTATCATGCGCACTCCTCCAATGAGGCGGGCCTTGAAGTCAGCTATTCCTGGAAGTACCGCGGCCGCTGGAATCAATTGTCGGCAAAGGCGGCGGTTTCAGCTCGACCACTGCCCGAAGGCGGAGCGGAGGAATTCATTACTGAGCATTTTTGGGGTTATGCCGGCCAGGATGGCCGGTCCACAGGCGAATACCAGGTGGCGCATCCCCGCTGGGACATTTACAACGTTCAGCAATATGCGGTCGATTGCGATTTTGGCGGTTTGTACGGACCGGTCTTCGCCGAACTACGCCAGCGGGCGCCGCAGTCCGTTTTTCTTGCGGAAGGATCTCCGGTAGAGGTATACAGCAAAAAAATCATTTAAGCCGGGGCCGGTTAGCCTTCTCCATTTCGCGAAGCGCCTGCTTTGCGCGGCTGCGAAAGGCCGGGGTCGAATGCTCCCATTGTTCTTTGAAAAAAAGGCCGATCAGCTTCGCGAACCGCTTTTTGTCCGCGCCGATAAAGGCCACGATCCGGTCGGTTTGTTTTTTGCTGTGTTCTTGTTTTAAGGACTCGAGTATGTCCATCATTGCCTAAATTTAGGGCATAATTCCCTTCGTATGACCTACAGACCCAACCATACCCGATATGATTCCATGGAGTACCGGCGTTGCGGCCGCAGCGGTCTTTTGCTGCCGGCGGTATCGCTCGGGCTCTGGCATAATTTCGGACATGTGGATGTCCTCGAGAACTGCCGCAAGATACTTTACCTGGCCTTCGATTCGGGCATCACACATTTCGATCTTGCGAACAATTACGGCCCGCCTCCGGGCTCCGCAGAGGAGAATTTTGGCCGCATCCTGCGGCAGGATTTCCATGGGTACCGCGACCAGATGATCATCTCTTCGAAAGCAGGTTATTATATGTGGCCGGGCCCCTATGGCGAGTGGGGCTCGCGGAAATATCTTATCTCCAGCCTCGACCAGAGTCTGCAACGGATGGGACTCGATTACGTGGACATCTTCTATCATCACCGGCCCGATCCAAACACGCCGCTGGAAGAAACGATGATGGCGCTGGATCATATCGTCCGCCAGGGGAAAGCGCTTTACGCCGGCATCTCCAACTATGGGGCCGAGGACGCGGCAAAAGCCATCGCTATCTTAAAGCAGCTGGGTACGCCCTGTCTGATCCATCAACCTAAGTACTCGATGTTCGAGCGCTGGGTGGAGGACGGATTGCTGGATGTGCTGGAAAAGGAAGGTGTGGGTTGTATCCCGTTCTCGCCGTTTGCCCAGGGCCTTTTGACCGACAAATACCTGAAGGGCATCCCCGAGGATTCGCGGGCGCATAAACCGACGGGATTTTTGAAAGAGTCGGAGGTGACGCCTGAAAAGATCGACAAGGTCCGTCGACTGAACGATATCGCGATCCGCAGGGATCAGACGCTGGCACAGATGGCGCTGGCCTGGATCCTCAAGGACAAACGGATCACTTCGGTGCTGATCGGGGTCAGCCGGCCCGAACAGGTCACGGATTCGTTGCAGTGCTTCCGGAACACCTGGTTCTCGGAGGACGAACTAAAGGAGATTGAGAGTATCCTCGGGGCAGCCTAAGGGTTTTCTGGATTTTGGACGGAATATTCCCGCTCCGGGAAAAGCAGGCGGTTTTAAAGATGTGTAAGTAGTTGTTTTACAGCGAAATAGAAATTGGCACTCGGATTGGCCTCTATATACCATAATTCGTTGCTCATGAAACACATTACCCTTTACCTCATCGCTCTGCTTTTCTCCGCAGCAGCCTTTGCCGACCCGGGACCTGCTCCGGTTCCCGCCGCCACCAAGGCCAGTTCCAATAAGGCCGTTCTGAATGCCGGTTCCGTTCGCTTCCAGTTCAACGCCCTTGCTACCGACCAGGACTCCGCACTCGTTATTTTTGACCGTTTTGATCACACGGGCGCCGGTGTTGTTTACCAGATGTTTGCCGCCGACAGCACAAACGGTATCTCCATCGAGAACGTTCCCGCCGGTAAGTACTATGTTACCGTTCAGTTCCGCGGCGTGCATCGCGACCGGATGGAAATGCTGGTTACGGTAAAAGCCCAAAAGAACGGGAAGGTCCATATCAAGCTGGATGACGCCGAAGTTTTTTCGAAGGACAACGTCAAGATCCCCGTTTATAATCCTTCTTTCTCCGACCTGGCCATCCTGAAGTCCTCCAAGTAGTCGTTCCCCGATCCGATCCTCTATCCATTCTTCTCCTTTCTGACTTTTCGTCCACTATCCCTCCTTTCTTCCTTTCGATCCTTTATCCCCAGGCTTTCAGCGCCAGGATATATAATATCCCAAAGAGTACCAGACATAGTTTAAGATAATCCGCAGGCTTCAAGGTCCAGGCCAGCAGGATGCTGTACAACAAGAACAGGATGACATACCCGAGTCCCGCAAAGGCCAGCGCATCGACGAGCCTGATGGGATGCGGCGTAAGCCATCCCAGCACTATTATTTCCGGTAACAGCAGCACGAAACAGAATAGGGCATACTGGGCTCCCCGGCGGAACCTTTTCACCGGCAGCGACCGGTAGCCCAACAAGCGGGTGGTCTCCAGCTTCCGGCAGCGATGGAACAGGATGCCATGGCCAAACAACGCGAGACTAAACGCCAGGAAGGGCATGCGGAGATCGTAGTCATCGGCGGTCTGCAGCCGGAGGAGAAGATATAACAGCGCACAACTAAATACTTTTACTGCTGCCGTGACGCCCTTATTCTCCGCCAGGAGAAAGGCCAGCAGGATCGATCCATAGGTGACTCGGGGGCGCCACCCGGATTTGCGGGTCTTTGCTACATCCAGGCCAGCGTATTTCAGCCGCCGGCGCATTTCCAACGCTATTGCTGCGACCAACAGGGTCACAAATCCCAACACTTCAATGGCTTTTTCGGCCGTATGGCGGGCTACTGCCACGGCGCTGATGATGGCGGCATAGCCGATCACCGGCCCTAACAGGGCCGCGCTCGATCTTACGCAGTGCGCGATCGTCCGGTGGGGTGGCAGGGCGTTCGCCTTGTATAGGAACCGCGCGTCGGGGTTACCGAGGGTCTGGTGGATAAACCGGCGGACCCTGAGTCCATAGAGGCCCCAGGCGAGGACAACGAGACCCATAAAGGCGGGCGTTTCGAGGATGCCGCGGATCAGGGCATAATGGAAATAGAGCTGGGTGGAGGGTTGCACGACCCCAAAAAAGACCAGGAAGACGAAAAGAAAGAAACCCACCTGCTCCCGGTAAAAGGCCCTTACCATTATCTTATTCCAGACACGATCCATACTTCTCATGAAATCAATTGAATAGATCGATTGGTTAAAATTAAACTTTGGGTATCCGGGAGCACGTCGGCTGGGAGTGGCTGGTGGCTACTGAGAAGAAAACCGGCGCCGTATTTGTCGCGATATTCTCTGATCAGCGCCAGGAGTCCGGCGAGCCCGGATTCATCGAGGGTGATCAGAGGTTCGTCCAGCAGGATCCATACGGGCCGGCCGAGGAAGGCGAGGAGCAGGGCGAGTTTCTTGGTCATTCCGCTGGACCAGCCCGCCAGCCGGGTGTCGATCCACGCACCGATCTGCAACCGTTGGAGCAGGTAGGTGATCTGGCCTGCTTCGGTGTGCAGGATGCCGCTGTAGAAATTGATCACTTCCTGGCCGGTGAGGAATCCGGGGTAGAGGGGTTCGGCATCGGCCCAACCGATGAGGCGGCGGTAGGCCACGGGTTCGCGGCGTTGGCTGCGGCCATTGATGACCGTATCGCCCAGGAAAGGTTCGATGCCGGCGACAAGCCGGATCAGCGTCGTCTTACCGGTTCCGTTCGCGCCTTGCAGCCAGTAGATGCCAGTGGCGAGGATGAGATCATCGATGTCGAGGATCGGCGCCGAATGGTTGTAGGATTTGCGGACCTGGCGGAATTCAAGCATGGGAGGTATGTCGGCGGAAAACGGGTTTTGTTACGCGCTTTTTTGTTACATTCCGGATATGAACCGGATTCTTGCTCTTCTGCCGATCTTGCTTGCAATGGCCACGGCCGCGACGGGGCAACCCCGAAAAGTAGAGCGCGATAGCACGATGCTGACGAAGCCCGGGCGGAACAGCACGATCGCGATCATGAAGAAAGTGGCCGACTGGCAGCTGAACCATTGGCAGAAGGAGGGGATGCGCTGGCCGGCCTATGACTGGGTCAACGCGGCGGGCTATACCGGCATCTCTGCACTGGCCAGGATCACCGGCGACTCTGTCTATTACCGTGCGCTGTACGCCATTGGCGCCGGGTTGGAATGGAATACCGGTCCCCATCGAACGATGGCCGATGATTACTGTATCGGTCAACTATACTGCGAATTATATGCACGCTACCGGGACCCGCGGATACTGGCGCATTTCCGGGCGCAGGCGGATACCATCTGTTCGCTGCCGCACACCGGGTCCCTCGAGTGGACGAACGATATCTATCTGCGGGAATGGGCGTGGTGCGATGCGCTGTTCATGGGACCGCCGGGGCTGGCCGGGCTGGCCACGGTGACGGGTGACCGCAAATATCTTGAGACGGCGGTGCGGTTGTGGTGGAAGACGGCTGACTTCCTGTACGATCCCGCGGATAGCCTGTTCTTCCGGGATAGCCGATTCTTTGACAAAAGGGAGAATAATGGCCGGAGAGTGTTCTGGTCTCGTGGTAACGGCTGGGTTCTTGCCGGCCTTGTCCGGCTGTTGGCCAACCTGCCGGAGGAGCTTGCCGACCGTGAGAAGCTGATCGGACTTTACCGGCAAATGGCGGCCCGGCTCGCCGGCTTGCAGCAGGCCGACGGCGGCTGGCGGACCGCGTTGCTGGATCCGGGGCGTTATCCGAATAAAGAGACCAGCGGTACTGCCTTTTATTGCTATGCGCTGGCCTGGGGTGTGCACCATGGGATCCTTGACCGGAAGCGTTACGGGCCGGTGGTTTGGAGGGCCTGGGCGGCGTTGGTGGGGGCGGTACAAGCGGATGGGCGGTTGGGATATGTCCAGCAGATCGGGGATCAGCCAGGCGCTGCAGATGCGAATAGCACGGAGGCTTATGGGGTTGGCGGGTTTTTGCTGGCGGGTTCGGAAGTTCTGGAGCTCGAACGGCGCTAGTTATTTTTGTCATATAATTAACATTATGTTAAATAGATATCTTCAGAACATATCGCAAAGATAATGAGGACGCCTGCTATAAATGGGACCTCACGGGGTGATGCAACATTCCGACGGCGCTGCTGTCCTTTAAAAAACCAAAGCTATGCTTCGCTCCTACTTCCACGTCGCCTGGCGCCATCTTTCCGGCAACAATCACTATACCCTTATCAACATCGCGGGTCTCGCCATAGGCATGGCTACGGCTCTCCTCCTCGGCCTGTGGATCAACGACGAAGCCACCTTCGACCACTTTACCCCCGATCATGACCGCGTGGCCGAGATCTTGCTGCTACAACGCATCTCCAGCTCTGTCATGGGCCACCACGCCACACCCGAACATCCCGAAACCTATATCGGTACCACCGTCGCCCCAGTCTCTGGCAACGTCCTCGGGCACGGTTTTGAGAACATCTTCGAAAAAACCGCCCTCGTCACCTGGAACCTCGACCATCTCATCGGCGCCGGCGAAAAAAAGTTGACCCGCAAAGCCTGCTATGCTCAGTCCACACTACCTGAGATCTTTGGCTTCCGGATGATCGCCGGGACCACCGCGTCCTTAAAGGACCCCAACACCCTCCTGCTCTCCGCCACTACGGCCAAAGCCCTTTTTGGCGCAGCAGACCCTATCGGTAGAACAGTCCGGGTCGATATCAGCGAAGACCTCCGAGTCGGCGGCGTCTACGAGGATCTTCCCAATAACACCAGTTTCTTCGGAACGGATTTCATTCTTCCCTGGATGAACAAAGGCATAGCTTGGCTCAACACGGACAACGTCTGGAAGAACCACAGTTGTCGGCTCTTCGCCCTCCTTACCCCTCATACAACGTATGCCCGGGCGACCGAACGCATCAAAAATCTCCCGACCCCAAATATCAATGACTGGCACGAAGAGCTGCTCGCCTATCCCAACGACCGGCTCCACCTTCATGATCCCAATGAAGATTATAACGGTACGTATGCCGTCAACCACATCAAAGATCTCTGGCTCTTTGGCATCATCGGCGGCTTCGTCTTATTGCTCGCCTGTATCAATTTTATGAACCTCTCCACCGCGCGCAGCGAACGACGCGCCAAAGAAGTAGGCATCCGGAAGACCATCGGCTCGCTCCGCAGCCAGCTGATCATGCAATTCCTCAGCGAGTCTATGCTTACCGCACTCCTGGCCTTTGTCCTTGCCACCCTTCTCACGTGGCTCGTACTGCCCGGGTTTAACCAGCTCTCGGCAAAGGACATTCACTTCCCCTGGACCAACGTCGCCTTCTGGGTCGCCGCATTATTTTTCACCTTTTTTACCGGCTTACTGGCAGGAAGTTATCCCGCCTTCTATCTTTCCGCCTTTAACCCGGTCCGGCAGTTCACCCGCCGCACGGGACTGTTCCGCAAAGTCCTCGTCGTCACCCAGTTCACCGTTTCACTCTCACTCATTATAGCGACCATTGTCATCTTCCGTCAGATCGGGTTTACAAAAGACCGGCCGGCGGGTTATAACCGGGAAGGTCTTCTGACGGTCAACATCAATACTGATACGCTCCGCAACCATGCCGAAGCCGTTAAAAACGATCTCCTCCACTCCGGGCTGGTCAGCAATGTCACTCGTTCCTCCTGGAGTCTGGAGGGCTTCTGGTCGAACAGCTATCTCACCTGGAGTGGCATGCCGCTTGAAAGACAAGGCACTGTCTATCGCAATACCAAGGTGTCCACGGAGTTCGGTGCCACCGTCGGTTGGACCATCCTGCAAGGCCGCGATTTCTCCCGCGACTTCGCCACCGACAGCAGCGGCATGATCATCAACGAGGCGGCGCTAAAAGCTGCCGGTTTTAAAAACCCCATCGGACAAGTGGTCGAATTCCGCAATAAGACCTACCACATCATCGGCATCGCCTCCAACATGCTCACCAACTCCCCCTTTGACAATATCGAACCCGCCGTATTTTACCAACAAGATCCCGACCTCTCCGTCATCACCATCCGCATCAAACCCGGAACTGCGATGCACAGCGCGCTCGCCGCCATCCAGACCATCTTCAGACGCTACAACCCCGAAAGCCCCTTTCTCTATAGTTATAACGATGATACATATGCGAGAAAGTTCGCCGCCGAGACCCGGCAGGGGAACATCGCCATTGCCCTTACAGTCCTTGCGCTTTTTATCTCCTGTCTCGGGCTATTCAGCCTTGCCTCTTTCGTGGCGGAGCAGCGTGCAAAAGAGATCGGCATCCGCAAGGTCCTCGGGGCCGGTGTGATCAACCTCTGGGCACTGTTGTCAAAAGACTTTCTGCTGCTCGTCATGCTCTCCATGACCATCGCCATGCCCCTCATGGCACTGCTCATGAAGAAATGGTTGGAGAATTATCCCTATCGTACGCCCCTCTCCTGGTGGATCTTCGTCTCCGCCGGAGCCGGCATCCTCCTGATCACTCTGGCGACCGTCAGTTTCCAATCCCTCAAGGCCGCGCTGATAAACCCCGTCCGCAGCCTCCGTACCGAATGATTTTGAATTTGGATTTGTAAGATTGACCCGCGTTCATGTTCGGACTGTATCAAAAGCACCTCGAACAAGAAATCACTTCATATAATGAGGCTATGTATAAGAAGGCTGAACCCAAAAAAGGGAAAGGAAGTGGTTATTCGCTATTTTGTTAACTTTCCCGATTCCCAAGTAAAAATCTTCTCAATTTTGGCACTCTGAAAAGACCCCATAACTTTATGTGCGGTAGACAGATTTTCTGACAATGTAATATGTTTGTATACCGCAATTTTTAACCAATCAAATGATGCAAGTATGAAAAAAGCCCTTTTATTGCCGACGATCCTGTTCATAGGCCTGGCGGCCTTTAGCCAGGAAGCGGAGAAACGCGCCAGCCCGCATGACACCCTCAAGGCCAGCGACCTCTCTGTCACTTACGGCCGTCCCTATAAGAAGGGCCGGGAGATATTTGGAAAGCTGGAACCCTACGGTAAGGTTTACCGTTGCGGTGCCGACGAAGCTACACAGATCACTTTTAGCAAAGATATTACCTTCGGCGGTAAGCCTGTTAAGGCCGGTACTTATACCCTTTTTGTCATTCCTGAGGAAAAGCAATGGACTATTATTCTCAACTCGAAGCTGGGACAATGGGGCGCTTACGACTATGATAAGAATAAGGACAAGGACGTACTGCAAACAGTAGTGCCCGTGAAGATGTTATCCGCTCCCGTAGAGCAGCTGACGATTGCACGACCGGCAGCCGGTCTTTCCATCACCTGGGACAAGACGCAGGTGACGATCCCCATAAAGAGCTAAGGCAAGAGCCCGGCCCAAGGCCGGGCTTTTTTTATGTAGTTAAGGAAGAGGTAAGAACGGATAAATTCATTCGAACATCTCCAGCAAAGCCTCCAACTGGCTGATCCTCTCCTCTGTGAGCTCCGTTTTCAACGTGATTGCCGTCACTCCCGGGCATCGCATCGCCCCAAAAATGACCCAGGCATCCCGATACCTGATCCAGGCCCGTTGGGTGGTACGGATCCCCTCCCGGGTCACCAGCGTCAATTTCTCCATCTCCGTATTTTTCGTCTTCATTATTTTGGCATAGACGGAATTGAGTTTCGCATCCGCGGCTTCCCATTCCTGTTCTGTCCGGGGACGGAAGGCGCACTTATCCGCGGCAACGATGTCTTGTTTAAATCCTTCTTCCAGCGACTCGCCTTCCCCGGTTACTTCAGCCGCACGGGCCGTTCCCGACATGTCCACTTCCGACATCGTTCTCGCATCAAAAAAAACGGAGGCAGCGTTGCGTAAGGATGCATAAGCTACCCTATCCTTTTCCGGCCAACCGTTGATCACCGAATCGACAGTCGTCTTTCTTCCTATAGCTTCGAGCTCCGCATGAACCCCTTCACAGAATCCCGTCATATAACCGCTGGTGATGTCATCACACAGATCGAACACCCCACTCTCTTCGCCCGATTTTAATTTCTTCAGGTGTTCGACCCGCCCCTCTATTTCAGCGTCAGCGAACCCTACATTGGCACAGGCCAGCCGGATGCTGAGATCCCAATCCCGTCGTACCCCAAAGCCATTGGCGTAAAGCATCATTAAAATGGAGGCGCCGCCAAATGGATCGCTTTCCCCTTTATTCAACGCCATTTCACAAAAGGCCAGATAGCGTGCTTCAACATAGTCGACAGGAACTCCGATGCCATAGTAGAATTTATAAGAGCCTTGCTCCTTTAATTTCTCTTTCATAGAGTTAGAAGTATCGATCGTGGCGGGGAGGTCGATCTTGGGAAAATCGGTCAGCCTCACTTTCTCGCAGCCCTGGGAATAAACATGCAATGCCCCTAGCAGGGCTGTCGCGGTAAAAAATGCGCAAAGTAGCCGGGGATAGAGTTGCCGGTGGAAATGAGCGCAAAAAGGACGGCAGAGAAGATGAGGCCGCCCACCGTTTGAAATAGGTTGATTGTAATGGTTCTTATCATTGATCAGGGTTTCGATAAGGATAAATATACAACACGTCCGCCTAAGGCACAAACCGCTTGTTGTAGATGCGGATCGCCCGGTCGAAATGGAGGCTCGACTGCTCTCCTGACACGAACGCTGCTATCACGGCGCCAACGGCAATTCCGCCAAACGTGTATCGCGCACCCGAATTACCCTGGCCCCTTTCCGCAGCGGCGGCGATACCCGACCCGAGCATCACACCGAGCCAGACGATAAGGCCGGTCCTGCCATTGCGGTATTTTTGCAGCTCGTCCGCCGGTTCGGCATAGCGTTGCAGCCGGGCGACGATCTCGCTGTGGCCGATCACCTCTCCATTAGCGGTATAGATGAGTTGAGGATATTTGATGCCCTGGACAAGCGTCTTGCGGATCGAGCTGTCGCGGCTGATATCGGATTGCGGGGTGTCCTGGGAATGAGCGCAAGAGGTGGTCACCAATAAAAAGATAAGGGGATAAAGGTGTTGTTTCATATTCCCAAAGATGGCGAATAGCGGCAGGCCACGGGGTTGCGCGATCGTTAACGGATGGTTGCGCAACCGTTAATGCCATACCGATCGACCGGGCTTCCATTGCTATTTTGCCGTGCCGTCGAGGTCCGGGCGGGGCTTGCCCTGGTGGCAGGTTTCGCAGGTGACCGCCTGACCGGGATCCCCCAACCCCGGCCGGCGGACCTGGAAATACCTGGCGTTGAGCTTCAGCGTCATGCGCATCATCCCCCGCGCGATCTGCTTCTCGGGCTTTGCATCGCTCACATAATCCAGCTTGTGCGAGCCCTTTTGTTCGGCATGACAAAATCCACAGTTTACGCCAAGACCGTCTTCAAACTCGTCGATCATGATATGTTGCAGTGTTTTTGAGCTGACGTCCTTTGGCAGGACCTTTAAATTGACAAACTCCCTGTGTGTTCCGGCGGAAGTCGCCGTGACCGAAGCGATGGTAACGGCTACCGCCAGACCGGTGATAATGGCCGCCTTTTTGTTGATGACGATGACTGTTCTTTTAAGGATAAACATGCGTAACTATTTTGCGATGACGTCGAGCGTTACCTCCAGTTCGTTGGAGATGGTGCTGAATCCGCCGATGTCGAAATCCTTTCTGTTGATCGTAAAGGTTCCCACGAACCGGTAGCCGCCGGCGTTCTCCGCCGCGGTAAAAGGAAAGGAGACCTCCTTTGTATGATCTTTTATCGTGAGTTGACCAGTGAAGAGATACGAACCTTTTTTGTGTGGACTGATCCGGGTGGACACGAGGCGGATGCGTGGATAGCGCTGGACGTTGAAGTACGACTCGCCCCGCAGATGATCGTCGCGCATCCCATTCTCGGTGTTGATCGTGCCTGCCTCGACCGTGACGTCGAAGACCGCGTCTTCCATGTGCGCCGGATCGAAGCGGACCTGGCCCGCGAGGCCGCCGAGCGAGCCCGTCACGTTGAACCCGAGGTTCTTTATTTTGAATTGAACGGTGGAACCCGCGGCCTCGGGTTGGAACTGTCCCGAACTGCCGGATCCCGGCGGTTGTGTCTGGGCCACTCCCTGCCGCGCGATAAAGATGCTTAAAATAAGGATCATCCATCTCCTCATGGCGCAACGATTAACGGGGTGTCGGTGATCGCCAGGGTGCTGGCATGTTCCTGATAATGCACGCTGGTGAGGCCAAGGAGAGTGCGGAGCTTTTCGGCAGGGACCTTCATGGGGCCGGGTGCGGCTGCGGTGCCGGGCTGTGGCTGGGGGAAGGCCGTGGAGGTGGCGGTGTGGAAGGTGATATTGCCTTCCGTTTTCAGCATGGTCTGATGGATATGCCCGTTGAGGACGGATACCGAGCCAAACCGCCGGAGCAGGGAAAGGGCCTGTTCGCTGTCGCGGGTCCCCCACCCCCATTGCGGGTAAACGGCCCAAAGCGGAATATGGGCGAAGACGACGACGGGGGTGCTGTCGGTGACGGCTTTGAGGTCATCTGACAACCATGCCAGTTGGTCGGCGCCCAGCGAGCCGAGGCCACCCTCGGAGGTGTCGGTCACGTTGTTGAGACCGACGAAGTGCACACCTCCTTTGTCAAAGCTATACCAGCCCTGGCCTTTCGTCCCTTTTCCATAGCGCTCCAAAAACGATTTTCCGCCATCGTTGAGCACATCGTGCTCGCCGGGTACATAAAAGATCTTTTCGGTCTTTACGCTTTTGAGGGACTGGTCGAGGGTGTCGAACTCTTCCTTCTGGGCAAGGTGGGAAAGATCGCCGGTGTGGAGGACAAAGGAGGGAGCGTTGGACATCGCGTTGACCTTATCGATCGCCGCCTGGAGGGTACCCACGACATCGGGGTTCGCGGGTTTGTTGAAACCGATGTGGCTGTCGCTGATCTGCACAAAGCTGAAATCCGCTTTGGGCAGGGAGATGCCCGGCTTGAGACGGCCGGTATCCTTATCGAGCAGCTGGCTCATCCCAAAGGATTTGAGCGAGCCGCCGGTCATCATCCAGAGAACGCCTGTGCCGGCCCAGGCCATACATTTGATAAATCCGGCTCTGTCGATACCGTCCTCGCTTTCGAGCGCGCTGAGAAGACTTTCGTGTTTTGCTTTCTTCATAATGCTGAATTAAGGAGCAAAACAACGGGATCCCTCTGCGCGCCCGAAATCTTTTACATGAGGCAGGCCGTATTCTTGATCAAACAGGAGATCAGGCGACCTTCTTGGGATCAGGCAACCTTCTTGTTCAGGTAAGCACGCGGAACCGCCGGGACGACGATGGCCGGCTTCTTATCGAGCAGCTGGCTGACGGCCTGGATCCAGTAGATGAAGGAAACAAACCAGGTCAGCACCAGCGAATAAGCGGCGAAGAGATGATCGGCTACATACAATTTGGTAGCGAAGAAGCAAAGCAGGAAGATGACAGGAAGGGTCAGGAATGCAACGAACGTTTTCATTTTTGTGATTTTGCGGTGTTAGAATAGAAAGATTTGTGCGTGGCTTACGCTTTTGCCTTGATCAGCCGGTTGGTGTAAGAGATAGCGTTGATCCAGAAAACGAGGGTGGTAAGCGAAGTGAGGATCAGCGAATAGGCGAGGACCAAATTGCCTTGCTCATAAAGGGCGGCGCTGAGGATGTAAGCAAAAACGATAGCAACGAGAACGACGAGGTGAAGAAGCGTTTTCATACTGGGTACGTGTTTGAGTTAAAGACTATGTTTAGTTAAGAAATCCGCTGTTGTAGGCAGATCATAGTCAATTGGAGGGGGATTCCAGTAGGATGATTGAAGCGAAGCAAGTGAACGATTAGAAGAAGAAAAAAGGGAGGTGTTTCGCGGGAGATTGGGTACGATGCAGGCTTATCAGGGGAGATTGGACGTGCGTAGCTTGATGATGTAAATGTAGTGCGCGTTTTTGAGCCTTGCAAGCATTTTTTGATAATTTTCGCATCGCCTAAGAGTATCTTTCCCGGTCAATTTCAATAAGAAGCTGATTCTGCGTATATTGCTATATGTCTTCACCTGCCAAGAATTTTGCCACCTGGGGTCTCCTCTTTATCGCGGGCTTTGTCTTTCTCAGCGTCGGGGTGCTGGCCTTTATCAACCCGATGAGCAGCTATGTCAAGCTGACCAAATTCGCGGGTATCGGTCTGCTGGTGAACGGCGGCTTGCTGCTGGCGACGATCATCATCCGGCCGATGCGGCCGAGGGAACGTAACTGGCTGCAGGCGGAGAGTATCCTTCATTTGTTCTTTGGTATCCTCTTCCTGTTGAATCCCCTGTTGGCCTTCATCGCCCTACCCTATTTCATGGGCAGCTGGCTGTTCTCCGTCGGGTTGTTAAAGATGCTGGCGGCGTTTTTTCTCCGGAAGCGGCTGGGCCGATGGGGATTTATCGTCTTTGTGGGTTTTGTCTTCTTTGTATTCGGGGCCCTGTTGCTTTTCAGCCCCTTTGCCCGCGCGACGAGCATTACCCTGATCATTGGTTGCTTTGGGATCGTCATGGGCTCCTTATATATGATCGATTCGTTCCGGTACCGGAAATTGGAAGATACCTTGGACATGATGTTGTAACTTTGCGCGCATGAAACACCTGCTTCTTTGTCTAACCGTCCTTGTTGCCACCAGTATCCTTCATGCCCAGGACACGATAAAGCCGCACCCGGCGAAACCGGCGGCGATAAAGGAAGATTCCACCAAGCCAACGACCCGCCGGAAGAGCGAGGTTTACCGGGAGGCGTTCAAGCATGTCCGCCGCAAATTCGACTCCACGCTGTTTACGAGCCGGGAGGTCCCCACTAACAGCGATTTTGCGGAAGACCTGGAACGGGTCTATCAAATATTGAACCATATCCCCATCGTGACGGAGTCTTTCAGCCACCTCCCTGTGATAGACAGCGAGCTGGACGAAGAAGATTCGGCCCTCGATATCATCAAGGAGCGGATGTCGCAGAACGAGCGAACGCTGAATGTCCGCAACCTGCAGATGTACAATACCCTGCTGGATGCGCTGGACCGGAACGTCAAGGGCTATACGCATACCCTCAATCGCTATGACGATGCGCTGGACACGATCCGCAAGGAGATCACCGATCTCCGAAAGGACACCCTTATCCTGCATGTCTTCCGGGACTCTTCCCTGAAGGACACTTTCCAGCTGCAACTGCAACAACTGAAGGCCAAGTGGCGGCAGGTTGACAGCCTGGTAGCCCTCAATGGCAATTATGTCAATTCGCTGAAATCCGAGGCCCTGGCGCATACGATCACCATCTCAGATCTTATCTACCGGGTGGACCAGGCGCTCAAGGCGGTGGGCACACGGGCCTTTGGCAAGGAGCGGAGGTATATCTGGGAACCCCGGTCACCCAATGCCAGCCAATTTTCCAGGAACAACTTTCAGAGATCGGTGGAAAGCGAGCGGCAACTGGCCCGCTTCTATTTTGCCAATAACCGCACCAACCGACTGTGGCTGCTGGTCACGGGGCTTCTCTTTTTTTACTGGATCTGGTTCAATTTCCGGACGTTGAAACGGATGAAGAAGCTGGAAGCGATCGAAGGATACCATTTTTCTTTCGTGAACCCCTACCCTGTCGCGGCCACTTTTGTCTTTGTCCTCAGCCTTGCGCCGCTGTTCGATCTGCATGCGCCGGCGATCTATATCGAGTCGATCGAATTCCTGCTGATGATCGTGCTCAGCTTTATCCTGAAGAAGCACCTATCGCGTTTTCTATTCATCGGCTGGTGTATTTTCCTTGTCCTTTTCCTGTTGCTGCCCATCATCCGTATCCTGGGTCTGCCCTTTGCCGTACAGCGCTGGGCCGAGTTGATCCTCGATCTGACCGCGGTGGTCTTCGCCTCTTTCTACCTCTTTGGAAAGCACCGGATGGGCGGACAGCTAAAATTCGTGTACGCGGCAGCGGGACTTTACCTGCTGCTGAACACACTCGCCGTCGTCTGCAATCTTTTCGGGCGGGTGACGCTTTCGCAGATCTTCGGGGCTACGGCCGTTTATTCCTTTGCACAGACCATCTCGCTTGCCGTATTTGTCAAACTGGTGGTAGAGACTTTTCTTTTGCAGATCGTCGCCAGCAGGGTCCGTAAGGGCTATCCCGAGAATTTTGACTTTGCGACAGTGTCAAAAGCCATCTATAGGTTTGTGTTCCTGCTGGCCATTTTTCTCTGGCTCGTCGTTTTCAGCACCAACCTGAACCTGTTCGACGCCATCAACGACTGGCTGACGGACTTTTTCGGCTCGTCGCGGGAAGTCGGCAGCTTCAGCTTTACGCTGGGTGGTATCCTTCTTTTCCTGGGCATCATCTGGCTGGCGAATTTCCTGCAGCGGTTCATCGCTTACTTTTTTGGCGATACGGGAGATGACGCGGCCATGGATGACCGTGGGCAGCGTTCGCGGCTGCTGATCACCCGGCTGGTTTTGCTGATCGGGGGTTTCCTGCTGGCCGTTGCGGCCTCGGGCCTTTCGGTGGACCGGATCACGGTGATCCTTGGCGCCCTCGGTGTCGGCGTCGGCCTGGGTCTGCAGAACATCGTCAACAACTTCGTGTCGGGGATCATCCTGATCTTCGACCGGCCGGTCCGGATCGGGGATACAGTCGAACTGGGCGACAAACGGGGCCGGGTCAAGGAGATTGGGATCCGCAGCAGCACATTGTTGACCGAAGACGGGGCGGAGGTGATCATCCCCAACGGTGACGTGCTTTCCAGCCGGATCGTCAACTGGACGCTCAGCAATAATCATGTCCGGGTGGCCCTCACTTTTACCATCGACAAGTCGGTTCAATCGAACCTGGATCCCAAAGCGATGGCAGAGGTGGTGAAAAAGAACTCCAATGTGCTGGACCGGAGGGACCCGGAGGTGATGATCACTACCACCGGGCCAAAAACGCTGGAAGTGAGAGTGTATTTCTGGGTCAAGGATATCGTCAGGACCCCATATACCACCGGCGAGGTCCGGACCAGTCTCTACCATTATTTTGATGAGAAGGGCATTATCGTTAATTAAGGGCCGTTCAGGGGATATAGACCCAGGCCTTGTCGATGCACTGGGCATCGTTGCCGTAGCCGCCGGCCAGCAGGATGCCTCCTTTCGGGAGCGAAGTTGCCGTGGTGAAATAGCAGGGCTGATCGAGGGCGGCCACGACCGAGAAACGTCCATCGTGCCATCGTTCGATGTGCTGGTTACCGCCGGCGACCAGGATATCCCCATTGGCCATCGTGATCAGGGACTTGCCCAGCTTGAACCGTTCGAAGTTCAGGTCCGGGCCTTTGGAGAAGGTGTTGGTCTTTGGATCGAAGATCTCTGTGCTGTTATACTTTCCTTTCCAATCCCGGTTATCGCTGCCACCGATAAGGATGGCCCTGCCGTCGGGTAAGATGGCGGCCGCCGTCTTGTATCTTACGATCGTCATATCGCCGACCCGGGTAAACCGGTTGGTGGCGGGGTCATAGGTCATGGCCTGCGTCGTGAGTTGCCGGTCCCGGACCCCACCGGCGATAAGGATGCGGCCATCGGGCAGGGGGACGACCGTACCGCTGCAATCGCCGGGGGCCGGCGCGCCTTTCTCGAACCGGCGGGTGGCGGGGTTGTAGAGCTCGACTGCCGTGCGGGGATCACCGGTGCCGCCAAGGATGAGGACCTTCCCGTTGCGCAGCAGGACGGCCTGGTGACCTTCACGCCCGGCGTTCATATCGGGCAGGCGGGTCCATTGACCGGTGGCGACGTCATAGAGTTCGGCGCTGGCGAGGTGGGGCCGGTCGTTGTTACCCCCGGTGATGAGCACTTCCTTGCCGCCTTGCAGTAATGTCGCGGTCTGACCGCACCTTGCGACGTGGAGGCTGCCGGACCAGGTAAAATGATAGGTCGACGGGTCAAATATCTCGGTGGTTGCACTGTACAGCTGGCTGTGAGTATCGGGACCTTTTTTGAAGCCGCCGGTGATGAGTACTTTGCCGTTGGGCAATAGGGTGGCGCTGTGGGCGGCGCGTTTTTCATGCAGGGGCATGATGGAGAGGAGCCCCCTTTTGTTGGGCGCCGGGGCCGTGGCGCCCACCAGCAGCAGCAAGGCGAGGATGCTTTTCATGTCTTATTTTTTATACAAGGTAGGGACCTGCCGGGCCCGGGAACAAATAAAGTAGATAAGCTCCGCCGATAATCGATAAAAAGCAAAAGCCCGGCTCCATCTATCAGACAGGCCGGGCTTTTTTTTATTCTTTTGATCTTAGTGTTCTTTGTCGACGTTGTTGAACTTGTTGGTATAGAGGTCTTCCTTATCCTTGACCTTCTTTTCCTGGTAGATATTGATCAGCAGGTCGTAGGCATCCTTCAGCGCGGTCTTCTCCTCCATCTTCAGTTTTCCTTTGGCGCCCAGGTCTTTGTCCACCATTTCGAAGTAAGGGATCGCCTCGTCGAATTTCTTTCCGGCGGCGATCCTCATGTCGGCGCGTTTCTTGATGTCCTCGGGCGCCTTGCCGGGGATCTTCTTCACGTCGTTCTGCATATCGACGGCGGAATTGTAATAGATCTGCCCAAGAACGAGGGCGGCCTGCGGATAGTCGGGCTGGATCTCGAGACATTTCTTCAGCATCTCCTGCGCCTTGGCGATCAGTTGATCGTAGTTGGCGGGGCGGTGGCCGGAAGATGTGTCGTTGGCGAATTGATACAGCTCGAGACCAAAGTTGAAGAAGAACAGGTGGTTCTTCGGGAATTTGGCGACGACGCGGTCATATTCGGCCCAGAGGGAATCCTTGTTGCCTTTTTCGCGGACGATGTCCAGCTTGGTGCTGGGCCAGAAAAGATCGTCGGGGTATTGAGCCTCGGCCAGGTCCAGGAATTTCCGGGTATTGGCGTCGTCCTTCTTGGTATTGTAGTAGTCCACCAGCCATTTGTAGATGTCGATCATGTTGGTACCGTTGATCGAGGCGATCTTTGCCTCGGCGAGGCGGCTGTAGTAGACGGCGGCAGAGTCCTTCTTATTGGCCTTTTCCGCGGAGATGCCGGCATACAGCGTGGACGTGGTATCGATGGGGAGCTTGGTCCAGCCTTTGGCGGTCATGTAGGTGGAGGCAGCGATGGCGCCCCGGAAATTGTTGAGGGCGTCGTCGTATTTACCGGTGTTGTAGTCGTTGGCGCCTACCTGGAAATACCCCTGGTAGATCTCATTGATGGGCTTGTAGCCATCCATTTGGAGGAGGAGCAGCTTCTTATCCTTCTCGTCGAGATCGACATATTTCTGCAGGGCGGCGAACGCCTGGTCGCGGGCATCCGGGTATTGGGCGCGCAGTTGGTCGTTGGCGGCAATGGCGTTGTATACCTTTAGCTTGGTATACCAGGCTTCGGCGATCTTCTGGTTCTTTTCGACGGCGAGGGCCCCATCGATCTGTGTTTTGGCGTCGGCGACTTTGCCGGCCTTCAGCGCGTCCTTTGCTTTGTCGACACTTTGTGCGAACAGGCCCATACCAACCATGGCAAGGAATCCAGTCAGGAAGAGTCTTCTCATTTTTTTAAATGTTTATTTAATTGTTCTAGTGTGCTATTCTGCGGGTTCGGTTGGCTCATCTCCGGGGGCGATTGGTTCCTCACCGGGGGCGATCGGCTCTTCGGCGCGGGTCTGGCTGTTGTCTTCGCGGGCCTGGCTGTTGTCTTCGGACACGCCATTGGTCTCTTCCTCCAGCTTATCCAGTTTGGTGATGGCGGCGATCTCGTCGCTTTCGTCCAATCGGATCAGCTTTACGCCCTGGGTAGCCCGGCCTTGTTCGCTGATGCCGGCAACGGACATGCGGATGGTGACGCCGCTCTTATTGGTGATCATAAGGTCTTCCGCCTCGGTGACATCGAGAATGCCCACTAATTTACCGGTTTTCTCGGTAACGCTGATGGTTTTTACCCCTTTGCCGCCGCGGTTGGTGATCCGGTATTCGTCGATCGCGGTACGTTTCCCGTACCCTTTCTCGCTGACCACCAATACGGTCCGGGTCTTATCTTCTCTCCCGACACAGATCATGCCAATAACTTCATCGTTCGCATCGTCCACTTCGATCCCTGCCACGCCGATGGCGCCGCGGCCTGTCGGGCGGACCTTTTCCTCTTCGAACCGGATGGCGCGGCCGCTTTTGATGGCCATGAGGATCTCACAGTTGCCGTCGGTCAGGCGGGCTTCGAGGAGGTTATCGCCTTCCATGATCGTGATGGCGTTGACGCCGGTCTGCCGGGGACGGCTAAACTCTTCCACCGAGGTCTTTTTGATGACGCCCTGCTTGGTACAAAGGACGATATGATGGCTATTGACAAAGGCTTCGTCCTTCAGGTCCTTTACATCCACGATGGCGCGGACCTTGTCGTCGGGCGGGATCTGGATGAGGTTCTGGATGGCCCGGCCTTTGCTGCTCTTGTCGCCTTCGGGGATCTCGTAGACGTTGAGCCAGTAACAGCGGCCTTTCTCGGTAAAGAAAAGCATGGTATGGTGGGTGGAGGCCACGAAGAGATGTTCGATATAGTCCTCTTCGCGGGTACGCCCCCCGATGGCGCCGCGGCCGCCGCGCCGCTGCTGGCGGTATTCGGTGGCGGAGGTGCGCTTGATATAACCCAGGTGGGAGATGGTGATGACGACATCCTCTTCGCGGATGAGGTCTTTGATGCTGACCTCGTTATCGAGATAGGTGATCTCGGTCTTGCGGGCGTCGCCGAATTTTTCCTTTACTTCGAGAAGTTCCTTCCGGATCACTTCGAAGCGCTTTCCTTCATCGGCAAGCAGTTCCTGGAGGTAGGCGATAAGCTTCATAAGTTCATCGTATTCGGCGCGGATCTTTTCGCGTTCCATGCCGGTGAGGCGCTGGAGACGCAGCTCGAGGATGGCCTTTGCCTGGAACTCATCGAGGCCCCAGCCCGCGTTGATGAGCGCGTCCTTGGCCGCTTCCGGGGTGCGGGAGGAACGGATCAGGGAGATCACCTCATCGAGGTGGTCCAGCGCGATCAGGTAGCCCTGGAGGATATGCGCCTTCTTCTGGGCTTCCCTGAGCTCGAACTTTGTCCGGCGGGTGACGACATCCATCCGGAACTCGACGAATTCGGAGATCATATCCCGGATGTTGAGGGTCCTGGGCCGGCCCTTGACCAGGGCTACGTTGTTGATGCCGTAGGAGGTCTGCAGCTCGCTGTGCTTATAAAGCTGGTTGACGACGATATTGGCTATCGCGTCGCGTTTGAGGTCGATGACGATACGCGTACCCTCGCGCTTATTGGATTCATTATTGATATGCGCGATGCCTTCGATGATCTTTTCGTTGACGAGCTGACCGATGCGGTCGCAAAGCGCGTCGCGGTTGACCTGGTAGGGGACTTCGGTCACGATGATCTGCTCCCGGCCGCTGGGCTTGGTGTCGATCTGGATCTTGCCCCGGAGCACTACACGGCCCCGGCCGAAATGCATGGCGGCTTTGACGCCTTCCATCCCGTAGATGATTCCGCCGGTGGGGAAATCGGGAGCCTTGATGTGGTGCATCAGCTCTTCGATGGTGATGTCGCGCTTGTCGATATAGGCGAGACAGCCGTCGATCACCTCGGAGAGGTTGTGCGGCATCATGTTGGTGGCCATCCCGACGGCGATGCCGCTGGAGCCGTTCATCAGCAACTGGGGAATGCGGGTCGGCAGGACGGTGGGTTCCTGCAACGAGTCGTCGAAGTTCAGCTGGAAGTCCACCGTTTCTTTTTCGATGTCCTCCAGCATATATTCCGCCTGGCGGTGAAGTCTTGCTTCGATATACCGCATGGCCGCCGGACCGTCGCCGTCTTGGTTACCGAAGTTCCCCTGCCCGTCGACGAGCAGGTAGCGCATGCTCCATTCCTGGGCCATGCGGACCATGGCGTCGAAGATGGAGGCGTCGCCGTGGGGGTGATATTTCCCCATCACTTCCCCGACGATACGGGCGGCTTTCTTATGAGGTTTGTTGCTGTTGTTGCCCAGTTCGTTCATTCCGTAGAGGATACGCCGATGGACGGGCTTCAGGCCATCCCGGACATCGGGAAGGGCGCGGCCCACGATGACCGACATCGAGTAATCGATGTAGGCCGTTTTCATTTGCTCTTCGATATTTACAGGGACAATTCGGTTATTATCCTGGGTCTCAAGCGGAGTGCTGTTATCTTCCATATTCAAAATTACTCCCCGCTTCCGCGGGAATGTTCAATGTTGCTCCCCGCGATCGCGGGGGATGGCAAATTTACCTCATTTGGCCCTGAAAACCCGGCCCGATGGGCCTTTTTTTTGACTCGGCGTCCCTACTTTTTTCCACGTTTGTGGACATTTTAACACTCTTCGGCACCGGCCCGACGGCCCGGTATGTCGCCTACTCCAAATACGCCCCTTTGATCTCCTCGCCACCGACCTCGACATAGATGTGCTCCTGCAGGGTCGTGGACAGGGAAAGCCCCTTGTAATCGGGCTGTACGGGGAAGGCCTTATGGCTTCGTTCGACGAGGACGAGGGACTCGATCTTCCGGGGGTGGAACTCGAGAAAAGGCTTCATCGCGTAGAGGAGGGTCTTGCCGCTCATAGCCACATCGTCGATGATGATGATCACCTGGTCGTCGAAAGGCAGGGCTTCGCTGAGCGTGACGGGGCCGGGCCGCTTCTTGTCGAGGCTGATCTCAATGAGACGGGTCTTCAGCCGGTCGCCGGCGATGTCCTGCAGGTGGCGCTGGATATTACGGGCGATGACGCTGCCATTCTCTTTGATCCCTGCAAGGATGAGCTGTTGCTCATCGGCGTTGTTCTCGAGGATCTCGTAGGCCATGCGCCGCAACTTCTTCCCGGCCACGGGTTGCGTGAGGATGTAATTTTTCATTCCAACGGCAAATTAAGCCAAATTTTTTCGCCGTCGGACCAATTTCCCAATTTCGGTCCTCCGGCTCAAAGTCTTATGATGGGCCTTCGGCCGATGAACCTGTGGTTCATCTTGACAAATCACTTATCTTAGTCCCGCATTAAATTTCACCTATGGTCCTTTTCCAGCAGATAGCGTTCATCGTGGCCCTGGTTGTCACCATCGGCTTGTTTGTGAAAAAGATCCGGCGCATCCGCCGGAACATCCTTTTGGGGAAGGACGAATCATTTGCGGACAGCCCGGGCCTTCGCTGGAAGAATGTGCTGCTGCTGGCCTTTGGCCAGAAGAAGATGTTCCGGAACCCACTGGTGGCGGTACTGCACCTGTTCGTTTATGTGGGGTTCGTGATCATCAATATCGAGGTGCTGGAGATCGCGCTGGACGGGCTGCTGGGGACGCACCGGGTCTTTTCCGGATTTGGCGGTGCGCTTTATTCCGCGCTGATCGACGGTTTCGAGGTCCTTGCCGTTGCCGTGTTCCTTTCCTGTTTTATCTTCCTATGCCGCCGGAACATCATCAAGCTTCGCCGGTTCATCAGCCGTGACCTCGACGGCTGGCCGCGCAGCGATGCCAACTATATCCTGCTGACGGAGATCGTGCTGATGACGCTCTTCCTGACGATGAACGCCGCCGATACCCTCCTGCAGGCCCGGGGCTATGGCCATTACGGCACGCACCTGACGGGAGATTTCGCCTTTTCGCAATGGCTGCACCCGCTTTTGAACGGCCTCAGCAGCAGCGCCCTGGTAGCCGTCGAGCGGGTTTGCTGGTGGCTGCATATTCTCGGCATCCTGGCCTTCCTCAACTATCTGCCCTATTCGAAGCATCTGCACATTCTATTAGCCTTTCCGAATGCGTATTATGCGAGGCTGGAGCCGGAGGGAAAGTTGCGCAATATGCCGGTTATTCAACAGGAGGTTTTGTACGCGATGCAGCCGGAGACTGCCCCCGCAGCCAATGATGCGGCGCCTTCGGCGCCGAAGTTTGGGGCAAAAGACGTCTTCGACCTTTCCTGGCGCAACCTGCTGGACGCCTATTCCTGTACGGAATGCGGACGCTGCACCGCCGCCTGCCCCGCCAATCTCACGGGCAAGGTCCTGTCGCCACGAAAGATCATGATGAGCACGCGTGACCGGCTGGAAGAGGTGGGGAGGAATATCGACGCCAACGGGAGCTTCGCCGACGACGGCAAGAACCTCCTCAGCTATATCACCGTGGAAGAGCTCCGGGCCTGCACGACCTGCAACGCCTGTGTCATGGAATGCCCGGTAAGCATTAGTCCGCTGGAGATCATCGTCGAAATGCGCCGGGCCCTCATCATGGAGGACAGCAACGCGCCGCAGGAATGGAATGCACTGTTCGGCAATATCGAGAATAATTTCGCGCCCTGGAAATTCAGCCCCGATGAGCGGGACCGGTGGACGGAGGGTTAAGTCCCCGCGCGCCGCAGAGGTCTGCGCATAGGGTTACTGTTTTTTGGCCAGTACGGTAAGGTTTACCGTGCAGTTGTTGGAGAGGGTGCTTCCCCCGCCCACCTCAAAGTCTCTACGATTGATCGTAAAGCTGCCCTTGAAGATATAGTCCTCGCCCGTGGAGGTGGCGATAAAAGGAAAAGAGATGTCCTTTGTTTTATCCTTGATCGTGAGCTTTCCGTTGAACGTATAATGCCCGTTGTCTCCCGTGATGGAGTTCGAGACGATTTTTATCCGCGGGTATTTCTCCACGTCGAAATAAGATTCCTTCTTCAGGTGGCCATCCCGCATGCTGTTATCGGTGTTGACCGAGGCGGCGTCGATGCTGACGTCAAAGAACGACTTGCCGTTGTCTGTCGGGTCGAAGCTGATCTTGCCATCGAGCCCCGTGAAGGAGCCCCTTGTATTGACCCCGAAATTCTTTATCACAAATTCAATGGTCGTTCCCTGGTCGGTGGGCTTATAATCCTGCGCGAAAAGGAGGGTCGAAACGGATAGACAACACAGGGCCACGATGATGTGCTTCATGCCTGGACGCGCTTTTGTAGTTTTTTTACATCCAGGAAACATATCTCCTGGCGATTGTAGGAGAGGATCCCTTCGGTCTCCAGCTCATTGATCATCGTCGTTACCGTCTGGCGGCTGCTGCCGATAAGGCTGGCGATATCCTCGTGGGTCAGATAGTTCGGAATGCAGAAGCCTTCGGCGGTGTTCTCGCCGAGGTTTTGCTCCACGAGCTGCCAGAGGAAGTGGATGAGGCGGGTCTTTACGTCCTTGTTGAGGAGGCTGACCAGCCGGTTCTCGATATTGCGCAACTTGGCGCCGACCTGCTTGCTGTATTTGAGAGCCAGGTCAGGGCGGTTCTTGAGCAGGCGTTCGAAATCGTCGATCGTAAAGGCGCAGATGCTGACATCATTCTTATAGGCCTGCGCGAACTCCCCGTGGAGGTTCTTGCGTTCGAGGCCGAACTGGCCGAACAGCTCGCCTTTCTGGATTATCTCCTTTACCTTCTCGTTGCCATCATCGTCGATGTAGCCGATCTTGATGGTGCCTTCCTTTACGAAATAGACCTTGTTGTGATTGTAGGCTTCAAAATAGATGTATTCCCCTTTCGGTACCTCGATAACGGAATGCTCGACCTTCAGTTCCTTGTATTCGTCGTCTGACAGCTGGCACCACAGGTCATAATTGCGGATGTAGAACTGGGTTTCATCCCCGGCCATAACAAATTATAATTTAGCGGTTAAAGTTACCATTAATACGATAGATTTACGGAAAAATAATCGGTATGCAGGTACCCACGATGGCGGAATACATGGCGAAGGGAGAAAGTCCCGATATCCTGTTCTGGGTCGGCTGTTCGGGAAGCTATGATCAGCGGGCGCAGAAGATCACGAGAGCCTTCGCCACGATCCTGACGAAGGTAGGCGTGTCCTTCGCCATTCTTGGGAAGGAGGAGTTGTGTACCGGAGACCCGGCCCGCAGAGCGGGGAATGAGTTCCTCTTCCAGATGATGGCCTACCAGAATATCCAGGTGCTGAACAATTATGGCGTGAAAAAGATCGTCGCCACCTGTCCCCACTGTTTTAACATTCTTAGCAACGAATATCCCGAACTGGGCGGCCGCTATGAGGTCATCCATCATACCGTATTCCTGCAGCAGCTGATCGACGAAGGGAAGATCCGGCTGAAGGAAGGAGCTCCGTATAAAGGGAAACGCATCACTTTCCATGACAGTTGCTATCTCGGCCGCGCCAATGATATTTATGAGGCGCCGCGGAAGGTGCTGGAGGCATTGGAAGCCGAGCTGGTGGAAATGAAGCGCTGCCGCAGCAAGGGGCTTTGCTGTGGCGCCGGCGGAGCCCAGATGTTCAAGGAAGAGGAAAAAGGGCAGACCCGGGTGAACTTCGAGCGCAGCGGCGAGGCGCTGGGAACGGGCGCGGGAGTGGTTGCGGTGGCCTGTCCTTTCTGCAATACGATGCTCACCGATGGCGTCAAACACGCGGAAAAGGATGAGGCGGTGAAGGTGATGGATGTGGCGGAGCTGGTTGCCGCATCGATGGAATAGCGTAATTTTGCTGACAGGCTGATAGCCCGTCAACAAAATTATGAACGCACATCATTCCGAATTGATACCCGCGGATTTCGCAGCGGAGTCCCGGGTCTGGATATATCAGAGCCCACGCCTGTTCCTTCTCTCCGAGGCGCTGGAAATAGAAAAAATGCTCGCAGCCTTTGCCGCCGGCTGGAAATCCCATGGCACCCCCGTAAAGGGCTACGCCAATCTTTTCTATGGTCAATTCATCATTTTGATGGCCGACGAGTCGGCTACCGGCGTCAGCGGATGCAGTACGGACGGCAGCGTGCGGCTGATCAAGGAGATCGAGCAGCGTTTTGGCGTGCCGATGTTCGACCGGCTGATGCTGGCCTTCCAGCCGAAGGAGAAAGTGGAGATGGTCCCCCTTTCGCAACTGCCTTATGCACTGGAGAGCGGGCTGATCACCCCGGAGACCCCTTATTTCAACAATACGGTACAGACTAAAGCGGAATTGGAGTCGAAATGGCTTATTCCGTTGAAGGATAGCTGGTTGGCTGGGCGGTATCTACAGCCGGCCAGGACCGGGAATTGAAAAATTATTTTACCGGACGGCGTCGACCCCTTACATTTGCTGCCCGCTCGCGGAAGTAGCTCAGTTGGTAGAGCGACAGCTTCCCAAGCTGTAGGTCGCGGGTTCGAACCTCGTCTTCCGCTCATTGAAAGGTCTCGCTTTGCGAGACCTTTTTTTATCCGGAACCGAACGCCAGGTGTATCACTTCCGCACAGCCGTTGATTCCAAAGACATTGACCGACAAACGATTGCATGCTGGCACGATGCTGGCAGCGGAACAGTGGCCACTTTTCCCTAAATTTCGTCTATGTTCCGCAGTTACCTCACCATCGCCCTCCGCCAGCTGAAGAAGCAAAAGCTTTATGCCATTGTGAAGATCGGCGGCTTCGCCCTGGGCATCGCCGTCTGTCTGCTGATCGGGCTGTACGTCCGCTACGAGACCAGCTATGATCGCCAGTTTCCCGACAGCCTTTATCGCATCGTCGCCCAATATGACGCCGACGGCAAGGTCGGCAAGGGCACCAATTCGCCCGGACCGATGGCGGCCGCCATAAAAAGCGATTTCCCCGAAGTCAGACAGGCGGGCCGATGGCTGGCCAACCCCTTATTCGAAGGGGCCGGAAGCAACGAGTTCCGTCCCGCGGGTGTGACGGAGAACACCTATGAAAAGGGGTTCGCCTATGCAGACCCCGAAACCCTGGAGATGCTGCAGCTGCCGATGGTATATGGCAGCCGGGCCGCAGCGCTCGCCCAGCCGCAAACGATCCTGATCTCCAAGCGCAAGGCCGACCAATATTTCCCGGGGATCAACCCGATCGGGAAGGTCGTGTACCTGAATAACCGGATGCAAACCCCTTACCGGATCAGCGGGGTGATGGCCGATCTCCCGGCCAATTCGCACCTGCGGAAGATGGACTTTATCCTCAGCCTGACGGGCCATGAGCTTTGGAACGGAGAGCGGGGCGACTGGACCGCGTTCAATTATACCGAATATGTGCAGCTCCGCCCGGACGTGGATCCGGTGGCATTTGGCAGGAAGCTGACCGCCGGGTTGCTGGAACGGTATTTCATCCCGGTGGCGGTCAAGGGCGGACAGCCGGAAGCGGATGTCCGAAAGGATGCGGCCCATTTTCGGCTGACGCTGCAGCCGGTCCGGGATATACACCTGCACTCTTTTGACATCGACGACGGGCTTTCGAATGGGGATATCCGCTTTGTGTGGTTGTTCGGCGCGGTGGCGGCCTTTATCCTGGCGATCGCCTGCATCAATTTTATCAATCTGTCGACTGCCCGGTCGGCCAACCGCGCCAAGGAGGTAGGTTTGCGAAAGGTCGCTGGATCGCCGCGCAGCGGGCTGGTGGGGCAGTTCCTTATAGAGTCCATTGTCTTCAGTGGATTGTCCTTTGTTTTGGGTTTGTTCCTGGCGCAGGTGCTGCTACCCTATTTCAACGGGGTGGCGGATCGCGGGCTTTCCATCCCCTGGGGTGCCTGGTGGCTGGCGCCGGTACTGGTATTGGCCGCGGTGGTGATCGGCGTATTGGCAGGTATTTACCCCGCTTTTTATCTCTCGGCCTTCCGGCCGGTGCAGGTCCTCAAAGGATCGGTCAGCCAGGGCAGCAGACATTCGCTGCTGCGAAACACGCTGGTGGTGTTCCAATTTGCCGCCTCCGTCGTGCTGATCATCGGCACGATCGTGATCTACCGGCAGATGCACTATATCCTCAACCGCGACGCGGGCTTCGACAAGCAGCAACTGCTGATGATCGAAGGCGCCAATTCGCTGCCGGAAGCCCAGGTTAGGGCCTTTAAGACCGAGCTATCGAAACTCGCGGCGGTGAAAAGCGTTACGATCAGCGATTACCTGCCGGTGGAGGGCACCAAGCGAAATGGACAATCCTTCTATAACGAGGTCCATACCCCTTCCGAGCCCGCCCTGGAGGCGCAGGTGTTCCATGTCGATGAGGATTATATCCCGACGCTGGGCATCAGGCTGGCTGCCGGGCGCAACTTCTCCAGGACAATGCCTACGGACCACAGCGCCGTGCTCATCAACGAAACGATGGCCAGGCGGCTGCATCTCAGCGACCCGGTAGGGCGCCGGATCGCGCAATATACCGGCGACATGTACACGGTGATCGGCGTGGTCCGGGACTTCAACTACAACTCGATGCGGTCGGATATCGGCCCGCTCGTGATCCGGCTGGACTACAGCCCTTCCATCGTTTCGGCGAGGATCGACGGGGCACGGGCGGCGGAGACGCTGAAAGCCGTCACCGGCCTATGGCGAAGCTTTTCCCCCGGACAGCCGATCCGGTATACCTTCCTGGACGAGCAATTTGCGGCCATGTATGCCGATGTGCTTCGGATGGGCCGGCTTTTCACGGGATTTGCGGCGCTGGCGGTCGTGATCGCCTGTCTCGGGTTGTTCGGTCTGTCGGCGTTTATGGCCGAGCAGCGCAGCAAGGAGATCGGCATCCGGAAGGTGCTGGGAGCGACGGTAACCGGTATCACGGCGTTGCTCTCGTATGATTTTGTGAAGCTGGTGGTTTTGGCCATTGTCATTGCCGTTCCCGTGGGTTGGTGGGCGATGGACCGGTGGTTGCGGGACTTTGCTTACCAGACAGCGCTCGACTGGTGGATCTTTGTGTCGGCGGCGGTGTTTGCCATCGGCTTGGCCTTGTGCACCGTGAGCGTGCAGTCGATCAAGGCGGCGCGGGCTAATCCCGCGAAGACGTTGAAGAGTGAATAGTATATCGATCAACGTGAGTGAAGGCTAACCTATAACGAATTGACAGTCAATTATTGTCCGCTCATCAGACAAGTTTTTTTCAATAAAAGCGGGCTATGAAATGCCCGCTTTTATTATTAGTTTTAGCCATTCCAATTATCAAACCCAAACCTCTTTTATGAACGTTTTCGATCGCTTCTCCAATGGCTGGAATATCGCCAGCAACAGCTGGGCCGTCCTCAAGGAAAACCGTAAGCTGATCCTCTTCCCCATCCTCTCGGGTCTGTCGATGCTGCTGGTGATCCTGTCCTTTGTATTGTTCGCCCTGGCATCCGTAGGCTGGGACTTTGGCGCCTTCAACGATATCAAGGAACAAGGCACGGTCGTCCACTACCTTTTCGTTTTCGGCTATTATCTCATCAACTATTTCATCATCGTCTTTTTCAATACTGCGTTGATCCACTGCACACACCTTTATTTCCATGGCGAGAAGCCGACCATCCGGCAGGGTTTGCAATTTGCCGCGAGCCGGATCGGAGTGCTGCTCAGCTGGGCGGCTTTTGCCGCGACGGTGGGCACCGCGCTGCGCCTCCTGCAGGACAACCTGGGGTCGATCGGTAAGTTCATCACCGGGTTGATTGGCATCGTGTGGAGCATCGCGACCTTTTTTGTCGTACCGGTGATCGCTTATGAGAACCTGGGACCCATCGCGGCCTTCAAACGTTCAGCCGAGCTGATGCGGCAGAAATGGGGCGAAAGGCTCGGAGCCGGTTTCAGCTTCTTCCTGATCCAATTCCTGGGCTTTATCGCGCTGGCGTTGGTGGGGATGTTGCTGGGATATATCATTCACCCGGTAGTGGGGCTCGCTGTCTTCGTGCTGGGTGTTTTCGCCCTGCTGACGCTGGTCAGCGCCGTACGGACCATTTTTATCAGCGCGGTCTATCATAACCTGAACGGCGACCCGGTGAAGCATTTCAACCAGGAGTTTGCCGATAATCTGTTTGTACAGAAGTAACCTTCTCAATAAAAGAGAGCCGCCGGACATTATCGAAAAATGGGCCGCCTACTTTACCTGTAGGCGGCCCATTTTTATGCCCTCTGCCAACTTGTCATTGCAAAAAGGTTTATCCGTATCTTTGCCGTCTAAATCACGAAAGAGAAATGCTTGAATCGTTGGGTAGCAAGGTTCATGACGAGGCACGGCAGGGGGAGGCCTATCAACCCCAGGGCGCAGGCCGCAAGGAATTCCGGAAGAAGTTCTATATAGAGAGCTATGGCTGTCAGATGAATTTTTCGGACAGCGAGATCGTGGCGTCGATCCTGAACGACAATGGGTTTGGCGCCACGGGCAATTATGCCGAAGCCGACCTGGTGCTGTTGAATACCTGTTCGATCCGCGAAAAGGCGGAGCAGACGGTGCGCAACCGGCTCCACTTGTTCCGGCAGGTGAAGGAAAGCCGTCCGGGGATGCTGATCGGGGTGCTGGGTTGTATGGCCGAGCGGCTGAAAAGCAAGTTCCTGGAGGAAGAGAGGCTGGTCGACATGGTAGTGGGGCCGGATGCCTACCGGACCTTGCCGCTGCTGATCGAGGAAGCGGAGGGTGGGCAGAGATCCGTCAACGTCCTGCTGAGCCGCGACGAGACCTATGCGGACATATCGCCCGTACGGCTGGACAGCAACGGGGTGACGGCCTTTGTCAGTATTATGCGCGGCTGTAATAATATGTGCGCTTTCTGCGTGGTGCCCTTTACCCGGGGCCGCGAACGGAGCCGGGATGCGGACTCCATCGTCCGGGAGTGCACGGACCTTTTCCATAACGGCTTCCGGGAAGTGACCCTGCTGGGCCAGAATGTGGACAGCTATTACTGGATGGATGAGGCCACAGACCAGACCGTTACCTTTGCCCTTCTGCTCGAGAAGGTAGCGCTGATCGATCCGATGCTGCGGGTGAGGTTTTCGACGTCGCATCCCAAAGACATCACCGACGAAGTGCTGGAAACAATGGCGCGGTATGAGAATATCTGCCGGTACATTCATTTGCCCGTGCAAAGCGGCAGCACCCGCATCCTGCAGCTGATGAACCGTACCTATACCCGGGAATGGTACCAGGCGAAGGTGGACCGTATCCTGTCCATTCTGCCCGGGTGCGGGTTGAGCACGGACTTGATCACGGGATTCTGCACCGAGACCGAAGAAGACCACCAGGACACCCTGAGCCTGATGGAATATGCCCGTTACGATATGAGCTATATGTTCTTTTACAGCGAACGGCCAGGTACCCTGGCTGCCCGTCGATATGCCGACGATGTGCCGGAAGACGTGAAGAAGCGGCGGCTGGATGAGGTTGTGCGATTGCAAAACCGGCTTTCGTTGGAGAAGAACAAGGAGGATGTGGGTAAAACGTTCACCGTGCTGATCGAAGGGGACTCGAAGAAGAGCGCCGCCGACTGGCGGGGCCGCAACAGCCAGAACAAGGTGGTGGTGTTCCCTAAGGAAGGACTGGCGGGCGCTAATGTCCCTGGGAAGGGCGACTATGTTCGGGTAATTATTGAAGATTGTACCGGGGCGACGCTGATCGGCCGGGTTGTAGAATAAAAGAATATGGAAATTCAATCAATAAAGAACCGGTTTGGCATTATCGGCAATTCGCCGGGACTTAATTTCGCCCTGCAGGTAGCCGTGCAGGTAGCGGCCACGGATCTTACCGTGCTTATCGCCGGTGAGAGTGGAGTTGGGAAGGAGGCGTTCTCAATGATTATCCATGCATTATCTGCCCGAAAACATAATCCCTTCATTGCCGTCAACTGCGGGGCCATTCCCGAGGGGACGATCGATTCCGAGCTGTTTGGTCATGAGAAGGGTTCCTTCACAGGCGCAGTGGATTCGCGGAAGGGATATTTCGAAACGGTGAACGGCGGGACGATCTTCCTCGATGAGATCGGAGAGATGCCGCTGGGGACCCAGGCCCGGCTGTTGCGGGTGCTGGAGGCGGGGGAATTCATCCGCGTGGGTTCGTCGAAGGTGCAAAAGACCGACGTGCGGGTGATCGCGGCGACCAACAAGGATCTGCTGGAGCTAACGGAGAAGAACAAGTTCCGGGAGGACCTTTATTACCGGCTGAGCACCGTCCCCATCCGGGTGCCCTCGCTGCGGGACCGGACGGAGGATATTCCGCTGCTATTCCGTAAGTTCGCCGTGGACTTTGCCGAGCGGTACAAGACGGCGCCGGTACAGCTTGACGAGGACGCGAAAAATCTGTTAATTAACTACTTCTGGCCGGGGAATGTGCGGGAATTGAAAAATATTGCAGAGCAGGTTTCCGTTCTTTCGGAGGACAAGCATATCACGGCGACGTCTTTGCGGCGGTTCATCCCGGAAACGGGGTCGCGGCTGCCGATGGTGATGCCCACCAATGGCGTGAGTGCGGGTAACGGGACGCCGGAGTTTGCCAACGAACGGGAAATCCTGTACAAGCTGTTCTTCGACATGAAAAAGGATGTGACGGAACTGAAGAAGATGTTCCTGGAGGTCGTGCAGAACCCGTCGATGGTGTCGCAGCAGCATGCCGCCTTTGTGAACGAGCTGAAGGAACTGAAGCCGGCGGACGCGATATACCAGCCCCCGGCTATCGCGACGGCACAGCCGGTTGTGCTGCATAACAGTGTCAATGGACATGACGATATCCACCATCATGAGGAAGTGGAGGAGTCGCTGAACATCATGGACAAGGAAAAGGAGCTGATCGTAAAGGCGCTGAAGAAGCACAAGGGCAAGCGCAAGGATGCCGCCTCGGACCTGGGCATCAGTGAGCGGACCTTGTATCGTAAATTAAAGGAATACGACATTAATGAATAAAATTTTGGGAATTGCCGTCATCGCGGGTCTGTGCATCGGGCTGTTTTCCTGTAAGATCTATTCTTTCAAGGATGTATCGATCCCGGCCGAGGTGAAGAGCATTCATATCTCCTACCTCGAGAACCGGGCCCCGCTGGTGAATCCGCAACTGGCGCCACAGTTGAACGATGCTTTACGGCAGAAGATCAACAACCAGGCGTCGCGGTTGTCGCAGATACAGACCTCGGACGCCGACTATGAGGTCAACGGCTGGGTGTCGGGCTACAGCTATTCCACTTCGGGGGTGTCCAATCAGCAGGCTGCTTCCACCCGGTTGACGGTGACGGTGCATATCATCTTCAAGAACCACCTCGATCCGACAGGGAAGAAGGTGGCGCCGGCGGACTTCGAAGCGGACGTGACGCGAAGCTTCGACTTTTCCGCGCAGACAACGATCACGGAGGCGGAGCCGCAGCTGATGCCGACGATAATCAGCAATCTGACCGACGAAATATTTAACAAGCTTTTCTCCAACTGGTAAAATGCAGCAACCCATGCAGCCGATCCTCCAGCATCTGTTCCAGGTCTCGTCCCTGGATGAACTTTCCCGTCAGCGGCTTGAATCTTTTGTAGAGGAATATCCTTCTTTCGGGATGGGGCATTACCTGCTGTCGCGTAAGCTGAGGGCAGAGGGTTCCGATCAATTCGCGGCGGAGACGCAAAAGACCGGTCTTTATTTTACGAATCCGTTCTGGCTTCAATGGCAGCTGGATCATGTGGCGCCCGCCCGGGAGTCCTTTGTTGCGCCGGCTTTTGTCGCGCCGGAACCGGTTACGGCTCCGCTTATAGAGGAGTCCTTTACGGCTTCGCCGGCGGCCTCTTTTGAGGCTCCTCCTTTGGAGGAACCTGTCCTGGCGGCGCATCCGGAAGAACCTGTCCTGGCGGCAAACCCGGAGGAACCTGTCCTGGCGGCGAATGTGGTAACGGTAGCGGAGGAAAGCGTTGAGCTGCCCGAGGGGGACGATCTGGCCGAGGCGCTGACCAGCATCCGGCCGGCGGAAGCAGCTTCAGCGGAGCCTTCGGCCGCCGACGAACTGCTGCGCAGGATCGAAGAAGCGAAGGGATTGCGGGGCACGTTGCAGAAGATCAATAATGATTTTGAAGTGGAGACCGGGTTGGCGGGCGAAACAGCGAATGTTGAGGAGCCTGCGGTAGTGCATGAGGAGCCCATACACGATGAGGAGGCGCCTTTTGTGCTGGATGAGGCCGCACAAGTGGCGCCGGTGGTGGATTCCGAACCGATCCATGATGAAGAGACACCGTTTGTGCTGGATGAGCCGGATGCGGTTGTTGAAGTGGCGGTAGCCGCCGAACCGGTCGCAGCTGCAGAGCCGGTTGCCGAACCGGTCGCCGAACCTCAGCCGGTGGGGGCGCCGCCCACCCCTACCCTCCAGCCCGTGGACAGCGGCCTGGTCTTCGAGCCCTACCATACGATCGATTATTTCGCGTCGCAAGGCATCAAGCTTTCGCTGGATGACAACCCCAAGGATAAGCTGGGCAAACAGCTGAAGAGCTTTACAGAGTGGTTGAAGGGGATGCGCCGGCTGCCGCAGAAAGACCGGGAGGTGATCCCCGACCGGGTAGCGGAAGAGGCGGTGCAGAATATTGCGGCGCATTCCATCCAGAGCAAGGACATTGTGACCGAGACGATGGCGGAGGTGCTGGCCATGCAGGGCATGCGCGAGCGCGCGAGGGGGGTCTATGAGAAATTAAGTTTGCTCAATCCCGAGAAAAGGGCTTATTTTGCAGCCAAAATCGAACAATTAAATATTCCTTGATATGATCTTCTTTGTGATCCTGATCGTTCTTGCCTGTGTGATTCTCGGATTGATCATCCTCGTGCAGAACCCCAAGGGGGGCGGATTGGCAGGAACTGTGGGCGGCTTCAGCAACCAACTGATGGGTGTCAAGCAAACGACCGACGTGCTGGAAAAAGGCACCTGGGCGCTTGCCATCGTCGTTGCCCTGCTCTGTCTTTTCTCCGCGATCTTTGTTCCGAAGGCTTCGGGCAGCAACCGCGCCATCCCCGAGAAGGTGAATGCACCCGCCAACCCCACCAAGTAGGCAATAAAAAATTTATTATCAGCGGCCATCCAATGCTTTAGAGGATGGCCGCTTTTTTTATATATTAGCAGCCAATCGATATACCTATGAAGAGATTCATTTTTGGCTTTATGCTTCTCGTGCTGGTCGCGGGCGTTTTTATTTTGTTCCGGCTTTTCGGTCCGGCAACGGCTTTCGACAGCGATAGCTATTCCCTGTATATCCGCACCGGGGCCACCTATGAGCAGGTGTTCGACACGCTGAAAGCGGAACAGGTCCTGCGAAGCCCGGCCTTTTTCAATTTTGTGGCGGGCAGGATGGACTATCCGAAGAACGTCCGCGCGGGGAAATATGAGATCAAAAAAGGCATGAGCCTGACCAGTATCCTGCGGATGTTGCATAACGGCCGGCAGGCGCCAGTAAAGATCGTGATCACCAAGTTCCGGACCCTCGAGGGATTGGCCGGGGCGATGGGCAAGAAGCTGGAAGCCGACTCCGCCGTCCTCTGGGACTATCTTCACAACAATGATTCGCTGCGCGGTTTTGGCGTCGACAGCAACACCGTTATGGCGATCGTAGTCCCCAATACGTATACCTATTTCTGGAACACGCCGCCTTCGGCCGTGTTCAAAAAGATGTATGCCGCTTATAAGGCGTGGTGGACGCCCGAACGGGTTCAGGCGGCGAAGGAAAGGAACCTGACGCCTATAGGGGCGACGATCCTCGCCTCCATTGTAGAGGAAGAGACGAATATGCAGGCCGACAAGGGCAAGATCGCAAGCGTGTACCTGAACAGGCTCGCCAAAAGAATGCGCCTTGGCGCCGATCCTACCCTCAAATTCGCGGCGCGGGATTTCGAGGCCCGGCACATCTATTACAAGAACGAAGAGATCGAGTCGCCATACAACACGTACCGGCATGAAGGACTTCCGCCGGGTCCGATCTGTACGCCTTCGGAGGCTACACTCGACGCCGTGGTCCATTCGCCGGCCACCGACTATCTCTTTTTTGCGGCGAGAAGCGATTTCTCGGGGTACTCGAACTTTTCCGTCACCTTCCAGCAACACCAGGCCAACGCGAACGCCTACCGGTCCGAGCTGCGCAAGCAGGAGGCGATCAGGGACAGCATCAAGAAGAAATAATCTGTGCGGGAAATGATCAAACTCGAACGAAAGATCTATAACAGCGCCGCGTTCCGCTTTCTTGAAGCCCGGAGCAAGAAGATCATTCTGCCCGGGTTCCGGGGCAAGCCGCTGTTCGATGTGGTGGAGTTCTTCTTCAGCCAGATCAAGAAGGTGGGATTGAATGACCGGGCCCGGTCCATCGCTTTCAGTTTCCTGACCGCCATTCCGGCCGCGACGATCTTTATCTGTACGGTCATCCCCTATTTGCCGGTCTCGCAAAAGCTGGAGCGGCAGCTGTTGTTGCTGACACAAGACATCACCCCGAATCAAAATACCTTTCAGCTGGTGAGCCAGTTCCTGAAGGATTTTCTCGAAAAGCCGCGGGCAGGCCTGCTCTCGGTCGGCTTTGTACTGGCCCTTTTCTATTCCTCAAACGCTATGATGGGGATCATGCGATCCTTCAACCGGTCCCTTTTTCAAAATACGGCACGGCGCAACGCGCTGCAAACGCGGTGGATGGCCCTCAAGCTCACCTCGTTGGTGCTGTTCATCCTCATCGGGAGCGTGATCATCCTGGTGACGCAGGCCGATTTGTTGCGAAGCCTGCTGCGGGCCCTGCATGTGCGGAACAACAACCACAGTCTCCGCTGGCTGTTCCGGACCATCCGGTGGATCGTGATCCTTCCGCTGTTCTATATGACCATCGCCTGCATCTACAAGTACGGCCCCGCAGTGCGCAAGCGCTGGTCCCTCTGGTCGCCCGGAACGCTGCTGGCCACCTTCCTGACCATCCTGACGACGATGGGTTTCTCTTACTGGGTCAACCGTTTCGGCACCTATAATAAGGTCTATGGGTCCATCGGTACCGTCATGATCCTCATGCTGTTGGTGTATTTTAATTCCCTGGTGCTGCTGATCGGGTTCGAGCTTAATGTGAGCATTCACTATGTAAAGGAGCCTGCCGAGAAAAAGGACCCTGCCGGGAAAAAGGACTAACTTTATATTCACAAAAACCAGGATTATGAAGAAGCTATCATTCATGGGCTTTTTCCTGCCCGCACTGGCCCTCTTCTCCTTTTTCCCGCATCGGCTCACGCCCGCCACCCGACCCGTTGATGACGCCCTGCCGATCGGCGCGCCGATGCCGAAGGCGGCGGTGGTGCTCAAGGATGTCTCGGGCAAGAATATCAGCCTTGCGGAAGCAAAGCGGGAGAACGGTCTGCTGGTGATGTTCAGCTGCAATACCTGTCCTTATGTGATCCGTAACCAGGGCCGTACGAAAGAGATCTGCGGCTACGCGGCCAACCGGAAGATCGGGGTTATCCTCCTGAATGCGAATGAGGGTGACCGTAATGGCGGCAATTCCTTTGAAGAGATGCAGGCCTATGCCAAAGACCAGGGGTACAGCTGGTATTATGCGCTGGATGGGAAGAGCGTACTGGCCGATGCGTTTGGCGCCAGCCGGACGCCGGAATGCTATCTTTTCGACAAGAAGGGGGTATTGGTGTATCACGGGGCCATCGACGACTCGCCCGGGGACGCCGAGCAGGTAAAACGGCATCATTTGCAAGCCGCCATCGACGAGATGGTGGCGGGCAAGGAGGTGACGGTGAAGGAGACGCGGTCGGTGGGATGTTCCATCAACCGGGGGATTTAGTCAAGCATCTTTTTTATCTCGGGCTCCACCTGGACGTCGGTGAGCTGCCGGTCGAAGAACCGGCGGTAGCGGGTCTTGTTGTTGATAAAGAGCGAGCAGGGAATGCCGCCGGTCCATCCTGGGTCTACCTTCGGGCAGAAGTAATCGGCATCGGTCTCGTTGAGCCAGACGATGCGTGCTTTATAGGAATGGGATTCGACGAAGGTAGCGATGCGTTGGGGAAAATAGTTGGGGAGGTCGAGGCTGACGAGGACGAGCTCGACATGCCGGTCCTTGTAGCGGTCTACGGTGGATTGAAAATACGGGATCTCTTTATTGCAGGGGGCGCAGAAGGTTGCCCAGAAGTTGATGATCAGGGGATGGTCGCTGGTGGCGATGTACTGTTCCAGATCGGTGATCTTCATTTTTTGGACCGTCTGAGCCTGGGCGGCCGCGGCGGCAAACAAAACAAGCGACAAGACCAGGGTGCGCATAATTTTTAATTTACATTATCGGGGGGATCCGTCAACTGTCCTCTACTCCACTCTTTCAGCAGTTGGCTACGGCGGGCAGGGTCAAGGCCGGGTCGGTCGTAGTCACCGGCCGCCTGTTTCTGCCGATAGGCTTCATACAAGGTAACGGCGCAGGCCACCGAGATGTTCAGCGACCGGATGATGCCCACCTGCGGAATGATAAAATTACCATCGGCCAGGGCCCGGATCTCTTCGCTAACGCCCGAGTGCTCGTTTCCGAAGATGAGCGCAACCCGTTTGGTCAGATCCATCTCGTAGAGCGAAACAGCATCGCTGCTGAGATGGGTGGCGAAGATGCGGTCTGCGCGTTTGCGGACCCACGCCAGGCATTCCTCTGCATTATCATATTGATGGATCGTCAGCCAGGAAGCGGCGCTGCTGCTGCTCTTGGCGCCCCATTTCTTATGCCGGGGGATACGCGTATTCAGCACCACGATATCCTGGACGCCGACCGCATCGCAGGTGCGCATCACGGCGGAGATATTGTGCGGGTCGAATACGTTCTCGAGCACGATGATGAGGCTGCCTTGTCTTTTGCCGAGTACATCAGTGATCCTTTGCTCTCGTTCCGGGGTCATAATCAATAGTATATGCGAAGTATCCGTGTTTGGCGGATCGCGTAAAGTTAGGCCAAAGGCTTGTATGAGCAACTGAATTATGTAATTTTGCCCCAAAGATATCGCCCCATGCCCTATTCGTTAAATAACCCGCGGACCGTTGAACTCGAAGATGTGGACGTGCTGACCAGCGTCGAGGATCCGTATAGCCTGATCGTTTGGAACGACGAGGTCAATACGTTCGAGTGGGTGATCGAGACGCTGATCGAGGTTTGCGGACATTCGCAGGAGCAGGCCGAGCAATGTGCGATGATCATTCATACCAAGGGAAAATATGCGGTGAAGCGGGGATCGTATGAGGAGCTGAAGCCGCAATGCGATGCCATTACCGACCGGGGGATCGGCGCAACCATCGAGATCCTCTCCGGGACCTAGTAACTACGCCAAGCTGCCGGTCGCAAGAATCAATGTCGCTTTTCATTCTCAATAACGAGCTTTTATTTCCTCCCGTTCATCTGTCCGGGCCGGACGGCCTTTTAGCCATTGGGGGCGATCTTTCGCCTGAGCGGCTGCTGCTGGCCTACCGGCACGGCATCTTTCCCTGGTACGAAGGGCAGCACATCCTCTGGTGGTGTCCCGATCCCCGTTTCGTGCTGTTTCCCGAGGAGTTGCGGGAAAGCAAGACCATGAAGCAGCTGCACAAACGCGACGTCTTCGACTTCCGTGTCGATACCGCTTTCCGTGAAGTGATCACCAACTGCAAGACCATCGCACGCCAGGGGCAGGAAAGCACCTGGATCACCGACGAGGTGCGGGATGCCTATACGCGGATGCACGGGCTGGGCTATGCGCATAGTGCCGAGGCCTGGCAGGATGGCGAATTGGTGGGTGGACTCTATGGCCTCCGCATGGGGAAGGTGTTCTTTGGCGAAAGCATGTTTAGCAAGGTCAGCAATGCTAGCAAGTACGCCTTTATCCGGTATGTCCAACGGCTACAGGGCGAGGGAGTCCGGCTGATCGATTGCCAGGTCTATACGAACCACCTCGAAAGCCTGGGCGCCAGGATGATCGCGAGGGAAGATTTTAGTTCCCTGCTTGACGAGCTCATCCCCTGAGCGTTACCTGTCAAAAATTTTACACTTGCACTATTGTATTTATAAAATAAAACCAATATACTTGTCGGTAAGTGTAAAGTCTTAGTATCCAATATTCATTTTTTGATTCAATAACCCATAAAAACCAATGACCATGAAAAAGATCCTACTTGCAGGATTCGCGCTCTTCTGTCTCTCCACCATTTCCAACGCACAATCTTTCAAACCCTTCCGGGTAGACGTAATGACCGGCTGGGCCATCCCTCAGGGTCCCGGGGCCAAGGGCGGGGTAGCCTTCTCGCTCGAGCCGCGGTATTCCATCATCGACAAGATCTCCGTCGGTCTCCGGATGGAGGCCGCGATCACGGCACGGGGCTGGGTTGCGGGCGACGGCTCTTCGGCGAGCGCCGATGTGGCGGCGAGCGGTTCGTACCTGGCTACGGGCGACTATTATTACAGCAACCGGTTCTTCCGCGCATTCAGCGGTGTGGGTACCGGTATCTATAGTCTTGCCAGCGCTTCGGTCTCCGCAGGTTCGCAGAACGGCAGCGTGTCGCTCGGCGGCTCTACGAAGTTCGGCGGGATGATCCGTTCGGGTTTTGAACTGAGCCATTTCCGTTTTGCCTTCGAGTACAATCTCGTCGGCAAGAGCACGCAGACCGTAACTGACGGCAACGGCAATACGCTGGGAACGGCAACGGCCAAGAACAGCTATTGCGCGATCAAGATCGGCTTCTTCCTCGGAGGGGGCAGACAGGCAAAGACCGTTAGCGGGAAATTCTAAGATAACGAATACATAGCGGAAGGACCTGCCTCAGGGCAGGTCTTTTCTTTTTACGGGCCATCGCTCGGCATGCGCATAGATGAGACCGCGCATATAATCATTCTCGGGATAGCGGGTGAGATAGGACTTGATGTCGGCTGCGTCGTAGATCGCCGCGTCGGCGGGCAGATAGCCCATTCCATAAAGGCGGCCCTGTTCGATGAGGATGCAGCTTTTCTCTTCGGCATGGCGGCCGCGATCCACCAGGGTGAAGCTGGGCAGGCTCTTGATCAACGCACCGATGGCCTCTTCCACGCGCCGGTTGTAGCTCTCGGGGGATTCGTTCCCTTCGCAGGCGCCCTTGCAATAACCTTCGTGCAGACCTTCGCAAGGCTGCTCCCCTTTCTGGATAAAACAAAGACGGGGACAGAGATCGAATTCGCGGATGAGCTTGCGCAGGAGGTTCTGGCCTTCGAGCAGCAGCGAGAACGTGTAGACCGGCTGCAATTGTTTCTTTCTTTTTTCCAGGATCAACCGCGAATAGCCGTTGCGATCTTCATAAGTGTAGAGGCCAAAGGAGGGTTCGAAGCGTTTCAGGCTTCGGTTGTAGACGGGCCAGAGCCTTTTGATCTCGACGCACTCGAGGAGGAAGGCCATCAGTTCGGTACCGGTGGGCTCGTGGGAGATGGAATAGATGTTCCGGAGGAACTCCTGTTTTTGCCGGCCGGTCTTGTTGTTGGAGAAATGGCTGCTGACGCGTTGGCGGATGTTATTGGCCTTGCCGACGTAGATGACCTTTCCTTTCTGGTCGTGGAAGTAATAGACGCCTGGGGTCTGTGGCAGGCGATCGAGCTGTTCTGCCGGTAGGTTGATGGGGAGATATTGTTCCTTGTTGCGGCCTTTGAGCATGGTCCGGATGACCTCCAGGCCGCCGGCCTGCAGGATCTTCTCGAAAAGCAGCACGGTGGCGTTGGCGTCACCGCCGGCGCGGTGCCGGTTGGGAATGGAGATGCCGAGATGCTGGCAGATGTTGCCGAGGCTGTAGCTGGGCGCCCCGGGGAACACTTTGCGGCTGAGGCGTACCGTACAAAGCTTGCGGCTGTCGAGGTGGAAGCCGCATTCCTTGAGCTGGCTGTGCAGAAACGAATAGTCGAAATTGACGTTATGCGCGACGAAGACGGAGTCTTTGAGCCATTCGTGGATGGTGGGGGCTATTTCTTCAAAGCCGGGCGCATCGGCCACCATTTCGTCGTTGATGCCCGTGAGAGCCTGGACATAACGGGGGATGGATATCCCAGGCCGGACGAGGGTCTCATAGCGCTTCAACTCCCGGTTTCCATCATGCAACACAATAGCAACTTCCGTTATGCCGTTATTAGCCGCATAACCGCCGGTAGTTTCTATATCGACTATGGCATACATTCTATCTACCCCAAGGACCCTATTCCCGGGTCTGCAAAGGTAAAAAGAAGTTTCCTTGTTCCGTACCCTTTGTATCACCCTATCCACGGTCGCGGGGGTCGCTCCCTTGGCGAACCGATTGTTTAACCTAAATCCAATTCTGTATGGAACAAATGGACACGATCCGGGCCAAAGAAAGCACCGCAAATGAAAGTACCGTCATGGTCTTCATTACTGCGTTCCTTTATTTTGCCGCCATTCTATCGTTTGCGTACCTGTTTACGATGTCCTAGGCAAGCTCATTTTTTTTATCACAAATCATTCAGGGACAGGTTGTTAGCTGCATGCGGGAACGTCGGAAAAAGAATTTCAGGTTGTCGGAAAATATAGTATTTTTGTAATGACTGCTTGGACCTTTAAGGCAATCTCTCACGCCAACTTCATCTGAGAAACCATCCCGATCAATTTCCGATCCCCTGTGAAACCGTTTATTTTAATCATTTGGTTTCACCCTAAAAAATTTCTTTTATGAAAAAGGTCTTCTCATCTATTCATCTCGGAGAAACAGCGAAAACTTTCCTCCTGGCCGTTGGTTTTATCGGCCTGGTGATGTTCCTGTCTTACCTGTATTGGTTTGCATAGGTCTATTGTAATCTAAGATTGCGCTGCCTGGCAGACTTTTCTGAGGGGCAGCTTTCAAAATATTCCAAAGCAATTCCCCGGTTCCCGGGGAATTTTTTTTGCCTCATCCCGTCCGGGCGGCGGATTTTTTTTATTGATTCGTACATTTGCGATCCATGGAATTGAGCAAGAACTACATACCGGCAGCAACAGAGGAAAAATGGAGCGATATCTGGCTTCGGAAGCATTATTTCAGCAGTACCCCCGACGGGCGGCCTGCGTATAGTGTCGTTATCCCACCCCCCAATGTCACGGGGGTGCTTCATATGGGGCATACCCTGAACGAGACCGTGCAGGATATCCTGGTGCGTTATCACCGGATGAGCGGCTATAATGCCTGCTGGGTGCCGGGTAGCGACCATGCCTCCATCGCGACGGAGGCAAAGGTGGTCGGCATGTTAAAGGAACGGGGGATCGACAAGAACCAGCTCTCCCGCCCCGAGTTCATGAAATATGCCTATGAGTGGAAGGACAAATACGGCGGGATCATCTATGAACAGATACGCCGGCTCGGCTGCAGCGTGGACTGGGACCGGGTGTCGTTCACCATGGACAAGGACTATTATGATTCCGTCATCCGGGTGTTTGTGGACCTGTATCAGAAGGGGCTGATCTACCGGGGAGCCCGGATGATCAACTGGGACCCGCAGGCGAAAACGGCATTGAGTGACGAAGAAGTGGAGTACAAGGATGAGCAGGGGCGGCTTTATTATGTGAATTATTCACTGGTGGATCATAATGGGCGGTCGCTTGGCCGGAGCATCACGATCGCGACACAACGTCCCGAGACCATCATGGGCGATACGGCGATCTGCGTCAACCCCGCCGACGAGCGGTATGCGGACCTGCGGGGCGCCTTTGCCATCGTTCCGCTGGTGAACCGGCGGGTACCGGTCATCTTCGACGAATATGTCGATCCGGCCTTTGGTACGGGTGCGTTGAAGGTCACGCCGGCACATGATATCAATGACTATAACCTGGGGCTGAAGCATGGGCTGCCCATCGTCGATACCTTGAATGAGGATGGGACGCTGAGTGCGGCCGCCGGGGTTTTTGTGGGCATGGAGCGGTTTGCCGCCCGTAGGGCGGTCATTGCCCAGCTTCATGCCGAAGGGCTGATCGTGAAGGAAGAGACCCATATGACCAGGCTAGGGTATTCCCAGCGGACCAATGCGGTCGTCGAGCCGCGGATCTCCACGCAGTGGTTCGTCCGGATGAAAGAGCTGGCCGAACCTGCGTTAAAGGCGGTGACCGAAGGGTATATCCGCATCCATCCCGGGGACAAGTTCATGGCGACCTACAAATACTGGCTGGAGAACGTCAAGGACTGGTGTATCTCGAGGCAGCTGTGGTGGGGTCAGCAGATACCGGCCTGGTATGCGCCGGACGGGACGTTCCAGGTGGCGGGTTCCCGCGAGGAGGCCTACGCGCTGTTCCAGGCCGACGGAAAGCCGGCTTTTTCGGCCGCGGGTGTGGCTGCGTTTGCAGCCAGCGATCTGCGGCAGGATGACGACGTACTGGATACCTGGTTCTCTTCCTGGCTTTGGCCGATCGAGGTCTTCAAGGGGGTTACCAATCCGGGCAACCCGGAGATCCGCTACTACTACCCTACTTCCGTGCTGGTGACAGGGCAGGATATTATCTTCTTCTGGGTCGCACGGATGATCATGGCGGGGCTGTACTATTTCCCCGAAAGCCTGCCGATGCAACAGCGCATCCCCTTCCGGGACGTATATTTCACCGGGATGGTCCGGGATAACCTGGGGCGGAAGATGAGCAAGAGCCTTGGGAATTCGCCCGACCTGCTGATGTTGATCGATAAGTATGGCGCCGACGCCGTCCGGTTTGGGATCATGATCGCTTCGCCGGCGGGGAATGACCTGCTGTTTGACGAGGCGGCCCTGGAACAGGGACGGAACTTTAATAACAAGCTGTGGAATGCGCTGAAGCTGGTAAAGGGTTGGGAGGGGCGGTTGGATGCTGCGGAGAAACCCGGTTCGAACTTCGCGGTCGAATGGTTTGCCAACCGGCTGTCAGAAGCGCGTGAGACCATCGATCAGGCGTTCAGGGAATTCCGGTTGAGCGAGGCGCTGAAAACGCTGTATTCGCTGATCTGGGACGATTTCTGCAGCTGGTACCTGGAGTGGGTCAAGCCCGGTTTTGAACAGCCGATGGAGGAGTCGGTGTACCATCATACCGTCCGGTTCTTTGAGCAGCTGATGCAATTGCTGCATCCTTATATGCCGTTCATTACGGAAGAAATTTATCATCTGTTGGCGCCCCGTGCGGAAGGCGATGATCTCTGTGTGCGGCAGTTCGGCGCCGTTGCGGCCGCGGACGCCCGGGTGCTGGCAGAGGGTGCGTTGCTGAAGGAGGCGATCACGGCGCTGCGGGATGCGCGGAACAAGGCGCAAATCAAGCCAAAGGAATCCGTAAAGCTGCATATCCATTCGGAATCTTCCGAGGCCGTTTTCCGTTCGCTCTCCCCTATCCTTTCGCGGCAGGTGAATGCGGAAAGCATCGATTTTACCCGCGAGGCCGTCGCCGGTTCGCTGACCGTGGTTTCCGGAAAAGATAAGTATTATATCGTCACCGCCCAGCCGCTGGCTAGCGGCAACCAGAAAGAGGAGCAGCTGAAAGAGCTGAACTACCTGAAAGGCTTCCTGGCTTCGGTCAACAAGAAGCTGGAGAACGAGCGGTTCGTGCAGAATGCGAAGCCCGAGGTCGTCGACCTGGAGCGGAGGAAGAAGGAAGATGCGGAGATCAAGATCAAGGCGCTCGAAGAGAGTTTAGGGTCCTGAATTTGGAAATGCCAAAAACTGCAGGTATTTTGGTAAACGAATCGTCCAACCTCAGACTATGCAAAAGCTCTTTAAAGGCCTTTTCCTTGCCGGCATCATCCTGCCGATCTTCTTCTTTTCCAGTGCGCCCTTTAGCGGATGCCAAAGACCACCGATACGGTGACGGTCTACAAGCATGACACAATTCCGGTGGTCGATACGGTCTACGATATCGCCAGCGGGTTAGTAGGTTATTATAATTTCAACGGCGGCAGTCTGCACGACAGCAGCGGCTACAAGAATGATATCGTTTTCAGCATTGCAACGCCAACCGCAGACCGCTTCGGCAATGCGGGCAATGCCTATTTATTCGACGGATCCACCAGCTATATGAAGGTGCATAATAGCGCCAGCCTTAATCCTGATAATATAACCCTTTATGCAATTGTCAAGATCAACGGGTTTTATGCGGGCAAATGCAGCGGCAACCAGATCTTTTGCAAGGGATCTTCTGATGATATGAATGGATTGTATTTCCTGCGTTTCTCCGACAGCACGAATGGTTGTACCCTTAATCCGCCGCATCCGGAGTCGGAAGTCGCCTACGGCACCTACGGCGATAATATTCCCTCCGAGACGACCTTATCCGTCGGCAACAACTCCAGCGCGGTGCAAACGGGCATCTGGTATAAGTTTGCCTATACCTATGATGGGTTGACAGCGAAGTTCTATGTCAACGGCATTTTGAAGGGTTCCGTGACGAAGGGCGTCGCCTTCACCGACAATTCCAATGATATTTTTATCGGCAGGGACGAGAGCGTCCTGTACCCATACTGGTTCAATGGCGTCATCGATGAGATCAGGATCTACAACAGGGCCTTGACGCAACCCGCCATTACACAGCTGGTCGCCGAAAATAAGTGATCGGCCCCGGGAGCGGGCTCAGTCGACCGGTCTCACCGCATGGCCGCTATACCCCTGTGACAGCAAATTGAGCGGCAGGATCAGCTCCCACTGGTTGGGACCCCGGCCCTCGAAGTCGGGGTCGACAAGCCGGCTGTAGCGGATACCAAAGCTGACAGCCAGCTGATTCCACCACTTCGTATCGAAATACACCTCGGAGCCGAACGAGCGGAAATTCGCATTGTAGACACGGCCATTGGTATAGAAATCCATGGCATGGGTATAATCATAATACAGATTGGCCCGCACCCGCAGGAAATAGACGATGTCCCCGAATCCCCAGTCGGGGTAGAACAGCGGCAGCTGGTAGTTGCCGGAAACCCGCCAAAGGCGGTAGAAATTCTCGGCTGAATATCCCCGTGAAAAAGGAAAGCCGTTGGAGAACCGGGCATTGCCCAAAGTATCGCGTTGCTGGAAGGCGGCGGCGAGCAGCAGGCTATGCGTATAGGCCACGCCGGGAAGGTAGAGGAAGCCGGAGGCCAGGAACTGGTGGGCGGTGAAGGGCGTGACAGCGCTGCTGTAACTCAGGTTGAGGACCTGGGCAAAGCGGGGAGCGATCTGCATCTGGGCCTGCTGGGACTGGTGGACGAAGCTGATATAGGGGTCGATGTAGGCGAACCCGCGGCTGTTGAAGGAATCCTTGTATAGACCGGTGAACGTTCGCTGGTTGTAGACGATGCCGGAACCGAACTGGAGACTCGTGAAGTGGCGGCCGCGGGTCCAGCTGAGGGGGATACTGAAGCCGGCGTGGGTCTCGCTTTCGTTCCAATACACTTTCTGCCCGCGGTAGAGGGCGTTGCGGTCGAAGGTGTAGTTCCATCCTCCGGTGACGAAAGGATACCACCCGCCATAGGTGGCTTCGACACCTGCCTGTTTGTATTGCTCGTTGCGATTATAGAGCCCATAGAGCTGGGTTTCGAATGTATTCAGGATATTGTCGCTGACCAGGGACAGCTGGTAGTCGGGATCGTTGATATAGGGGCGCCAGCTGTGGAAGTTGATCAGGTGGGAAGCGAGGGGATATTTTGTCGCCGGGTATTGGGCCGGGGCGATGAGGTCCAAAAGCCGGGAGGGTCCTTTTTCCAGCGAGTCGATCCGCTGTACGGGCAGGCTGTGGACCCACTCCGTAGCGGGGATGGGTTCGAAGCGGAGGCTGGCGGCAGTTGTGGTGTCGAGCCAGTAGCCGGCCGCCGTGAAAGTGTTCCAGGCCACACGGCCGCCGGGGCCCAATTGAAATTCGTATTGACCGGTGCGGGTGTCGCCGTGTGGAAGGCGAACCTGGAAGAGCTGATCGTGGGCCAGTCCATAGATACGGTCCCGGCCGTCGCGGGCGGCGCTGAACCAGATCGTGTCGCCGCTGACGGCGGGAAAGCCGATCACCTGGTAGCTGAACGGCAGCAGGAGGCGCGTTTTGCCGGCGGCGCCCGTGTCCACGAGCGCGAGCGACATCTCGCCCTTGCGGTTGCGCACGGCCGTTACGATACCGCCCATTGCGGGGTCGAATTTGGGATAGGTGTAGAAGAGCCCGTCGGGATTCGGCAGCTGGCGGAGATCCGCTCCGCTGCTGTCCAGCAGGTGGAGGCGGCAGGCCCCGTCGGCGGCTTCTTCGACGGCTACGATGGTGCTGCCGTCGGCGGAGATATCGGGCGCAAAGAGGCGGGTCCGGGTGGTGAGGCGGCGATCGGCACCGGTGGCGGTATTCAGGAGGTGGAGAACACCATAGTCCCGCCAGCCCCAGCGGGGGTCGGTCTCATAGGCGGAATAGACGATACGGCCGTTGCGCAGGGAGAAACAGCCGTCCAGCGAGACGGCACGGTTGATCAGCCGGGTCTCCGCTCCGGTATTCCAATCGCGGATATAGAAGGCCGGAATGCGTTTATAGCTGCTGCGGGCATAGACCAGGCGGCCGGCGCCGAGGAACTGGGGGTATTCTTCGTGAGCGACGAAATGTTTATGGGCACGGGCAAAGGAGTCGGCCGCCGGGATTTCGCCGGCCGGCGACGGGTTTTCGGCGCCGCGCCGGAGCCCGGGCCGGAGCGGGCCGCTGAAATAGTCGAGAGCCTCTTTCTTAAACTGTGGAAAGGGTATGGCGGCATAGCGTTTGATGGCCCCCTGAAGAGGATAGAAGAGCCCGTGAAAGGCGGCGGCGTCATGGCCCACCTTTCGCCAGAAATCGTCGCCATAGCGCTCCCGGCCATAGGCGATCAGCATATAGCCCAGCGGATAGTGATCGGGGACATAGTCGCGTAAGGAGCCGTTGCGCAACTTCATCCAGGAATAGGTTTTGTTGCCGGCCCAGAGGGAGCGATAGCTGTCGAAGAACCAGGGCAGCCGGCCGCGGCCCTGGTCGCTGACGAGGGTTTCCTGGTAGACGGCGTCGCCCTCCCAGAACCAGTTGGGCACGGCTAGGCTGTTGGCGAAGGCCTGGCCGCCTTCGCCGAAGAGATAATAAAAAGCGCCGGAGAGGCCGACGCGAAAGTTATTGTACTGCTGGACGTGGCGGTATTCGTGGATGGCCAGCATGGCCGGCCAGGGCAGGCTGCCGAGGTCGAAGCTGTTCTGTTCGGGGGTGAGCTGGAATTCGCTGCGGAAGGGGGCCAGGCCGACGTAACCGTTGGCGATAGTCGTCTGGTTCTGCAGGACGATGTCGATCTTCCGCTGGCGGGGCCCGATGGTGGGACGGGTGGTCCGGGCCAGGCGGTGGACGATGGCGGCCACATACTGCGCCTGGGAGTCGAGCCCCGTGGGGAAAATGATCCGCGCCGTGTCGGTGTTCAACTGTCGCCATTTGAGCGAAGGGGGATTCCCGCCGAAGACCTGGGCAGAGAGGCTTGTCGAGAGCAGGACGGCGGCCAGGAGGAGGTGCAGGCGGCGAAAGCGCATTTATTGGTTCACTTTTTGATTTTCAAGTGGCTCAAATTAAGGTATTTTCGCATCATTCTATGAAGCTCAACCTTCGACAGTCTTTGTTGTCCGGCGATTATGATGCCCTGCCGGCGGCTATTGCCGGGTTCATCCTCATCCAGATGCTTTGCGCCTTTGGCGGCATCGGCATCTCACCGGACTCGGTGGTGTATATCAGCACGGCGCAAAACATCCATGACCATGGAACGATCAACGATTTTTCCAACATGCCGGTGATGGATTTCCCCGCCTTCTACCCTGGCTTCCTCAGCGGCTTCCTCTTTCTTACGGGCAGCAAGGTGCTAAGTTTTGGTCCTGTCCTGGACGGGCTGCTATTTGCGACGCTGATCGGGTTTTGCGGGTATATCATGAACCGCTTCACCCGGGTCACGCGCACTTATAAGGCCCTGCTACTCGTTTTTATCGTCCTCAGCCCCTGCCTGCTGGAGGTGTATTCGATGATCTGGTCCGAGACGTTGTTCCTGCTGCTGTCGATCGTCTTTATCATAACGGCTCACGGTTACTTCCAAACGCATTCCCTGCGATGGCTCGCCGGAATGGCGCTGGTGGCGGGGTTCGCCTGTGTTACGCGCTATGCGGGCGTCAGCCTGGTGGCGCTGGGCGGGCTGTTGCTGCTTTGCGACGGGCGACTGCGCTGGAGTCCGCGGAAGTTCGGCCATTGGGGGCTTTATGCCGGGCTGGCGGTGCTCCCGCTGGCGCTGAACCTGCTCCGCAACTGGCAGCTGACGCAGACCCTCACCGGCTACCGGGAGCCTGGGCAGACGCCCTTTACCTCCAACCTGCATATGTTCGGCAGCGTTCTTTGCGACTGGCTGCCCTTTTTCAACGAGCGATATGGCGCGGCGACTTTTGTCGCCGTGGTGTTTATCCTTGGGATTACGGGGAGATTTGTCTACCGGTTGGTTCGGCGGACGGATATTTTTTCCTATAGTAACCTCGCATTGAGCTATTTTGTCGTCTACGGGGGATTTATCCTGTTCACCGCAACGGTGTCCCGGTTCCAGCCGCTGGACAGCCGGCTTTTATCCCCGCTCTTTATTCCCTGGCTTTGGGGGAGCAGTAGCTGGATCCCGCCGGCATTGCAGCGCTGTCCGCGGCCGTGGAAGACGGCCGCCGTCGTTGGGAGCCTTGCCGCCGCGGCCTGTTTTATCTACGGGGAGATCCATGAGTTCCGGGAGAACTGGGAGGGTATCCATTATGCGGGCATCCCGGGATATACTGAGACGAGTTGGAAGCAGTCGGAGACGATGGCCTTTGTCCGGTCGCACAAGGACTCGCTGGAGAAGGCCGGGCCCATCTATTCCGACGCGTTCGAAGGCATGTGGTTCCTGGCCGATGTCCATTCCGAGCTGATCCCGCATAAGGACAATCCCGAGGATATCCGGTATATGATGAAGCAGGATCATTTCACGATCGTCTGGTTTGACGACGCGGTGAACTTCGACCTGATCGACGTGGATTTTATACGGACGAAGAAAGAGCTGGTGAACGAGCTGCATTTCAAGGACGGGGCGATCTATTTCTTCAGAGGGCCGTCAGCGCCCAATTGACCGGCAACCGATGCCGGAGATTAGTTGTTTTATCCTATTTTTAAGCGATGTTTTTGTTTTTAATGGCGTTGGCGATAGCGCCGGGTATTGCGGTCAGCCTGTTCATCTATTCCCTGAAACGGTATGGCAAGGGGTCGATGCGTTACCTCGTGACGGCTTTTATCCTCGGCATGGCTGCCACCCTGCCGGCGCTGCTGATCCAGCTGCGGGCGGAGGACGTGCGGACGGAACCCTGGCGGCATTCCATCGCCTCCTATATCTGGTATGCTTTCGCGGTCGTCGCCTTGAGCGAGGAGGGCAGCAAGTTCCTCGTCCTGCGGTTCTACGCCTATCCCAAGCGGGTCTTCCGCGAGCCATTTGACGGGGTCGTCTATGGGGTAATGATCGGGATGGGCTTTGCCACGGTGGAGAATATCGAATATGTGCATAAGTTCGGGCTCGAGACGGGCGTCTCGCGCTTCTTCCTTGCCATTCCCGCGCATGCGGCCTTTGCCGTGCTGATGGGCTACCCCGTCGGCCGGGCGAAGTTCAGCCGGGGCTGGCGGGTCGGGCTGCTGTTGTGGGGGCTTTTCGTCGCGGTTCTGTTCCATGGCAGCTTCGATTTCTTTCTTTTCGTCCAGCAAAACCGGGAGATCACGCGTTATCTTTCCAATGGAATGCTTTCCTTTGGGTCGTTTGCGACGTTCTATATTGCCGTACGGCTCGCCATGCGGGCGCTGCGGATACATCAACAAAATCAATCTGAACAGGATGGATGAATCTTTATCGATACGACCCGGAGATCTTGACGACATCAACACGATCGGTTTCCTCGCGCAGCAGATCTGGCCGGAGACCTATGGGGATGTGCACTCCGAGGGGCAGACGCAGTATATGCTGAACCTTTTCTACAGCCCCGCCGCTTTGCGGCGGCAGATGCTGGACGACAAGCACCAGTTCCTCATCGTCGAAGAGGGCGAGGAACCCATTGGCTTTGCCGCCTGGAGCGGGACGGAGGAACCGGGGGTCTTCAAGCTGCACAAGCTGTATGTCCTGCCCGGCCACCAGGGAAAGGGGCTGGGCCGGGGGATGCTGCAATACATCTACGAGGTCATCCGGCCCCAGGGGGCAAGGACACTAAGGCTGAATGTCAACCGGTGGAACAAGGCGCGGCAGTTCTACGAGCGGATGGGCTTTGCCGTCATCAGGGAGGAGGATGTGCCGGTCGGCCGGGGCTATTTCATGCAGGATTATGTGATGGAGGCGGCGGTGCCGGTTTAACCGGCGGTCGGGATCGGCCCCTCGCTGACCGGCTGCCCCATCGCCGCCAGCTTCATCTTCTGAGCCGTTTCGTGGCCGAGATATCTTTCGATACGGCCCTCCACCAGGTAGATCAGTGGAGTAAGGATCAGCGCCATGCCGGCCTTATAAAAATAGTTCATCATCCCGATCGCCAGGATCTGCTGCCACGTGAAGATCTGGCTGAAGGCGATGAACAGCACGATATAGCTGTCTACCAATTGCGACACGAGGGTCGAACCGGTGGCGCGGAGCCAAAGGTGCTTGTGCCCGGTGCGCTTTTTTATCTGGTGGAAGACGGTGACATCCACGACCTGGCTTACCAGGAAGGCTACGAGACTACCCACGATGATCAGGTTACTCTGGCCGAAAATGGCGTTGTACGCATCCTGCAGGTTGGGTACTCCCTGTCGCTGGCTGCTTTGAAGCCAGACGTCGGCAGGCGGGATACGGATGGTCAGAAAATACATCAGAAAGGCATAGGAGATCAGGATAATGGCCGTCCACGAGATCCGCCGTACGGCCTTTGGGCCGTAGTATTCGTTGACGATATCGGTCATAATGAATTCCAGCGGCCATAACAATACGCCGCAGGTGAGCGTAAAAGCAAGCCCGCTCTGGCCGAAGAGGGTGAAATTGGCCGGTTTTATACCAAGAAGCTTCTCCAGGGAGAACAATTTGGTTCCGATGGCTTCGGCGATCAGCGCGTTACAACAGAAGAACGCGGTGAAGCCAAGGAAGAGTTTTGTCGGCCGGTCTTTTAATATAGAATGGATCATCTGAGGTTGCGATTAATGATGAGGATGGTCAGTTGCAGGGCGAAGAACACAAAGTTAACGGCCATCAGCCAGACGGGAATACCGGTCTTGCGCAGGCGGCGCAGGAGGAACATCAGCAGCAAGATGAAGTTGATGAAGATGTTCACGGAGATGGCCACGATCCAGCCAAGGACGACGATATCCGAGGTGAGGGCATTGTCCGGCAACTGCGGCATCCACTGAGAAAAGGACACCAGGAGAAAACAAAGATTGCAGATGAAGGCAACCCTGGAAAGAAAACGTAGCACTCCCATATTTAGCCAAAAATCAGGTTTACGGGGCAAAATACCATTATTTGGCTTTATTTTGCTCGAATAATTTAAGAGTATGAACTCACCGGTGTTGAAGAAAATGCTTCCTCACGGGATCGCGGTCGCCGTATTTTTGATCGTTGCGGTGGTTTACTGCCGTCCGGCGCTGGAAGGGAAGGTGGTCTTTCAGTCGGATATGGTGCAGTGGAAGCAGATGGCGCAGCAGTCGATGGAGTTCAAGGAGAAGCACGGGCATTATCCTTTGTGGACTGAAAGCGCCTTTGGGGGAATGCCCGCCTATACGATCGCGATGGACGGGAGATCGGCGGTGAGTATCAACTATTTCGGCAGTATCCTGACCCTGGGTCTCCCCCAGCCGGTCAACTTCTTCTTTCTTGCCTGTGTCTGCTTTTATATCCTCTGTGTCGTGATGCGGATCAGGCCGTGGGTAGGAACCATAGCCGCGCTTGCCTATGCCTACAGCACCTATGATCCCGTGATCATTGTCACCGGTCACGTCACAAAGATGTGGGCGATCGGCTATGCGCCGGGCGTGATCGCCGGTCTGCTGCTGCTTTTCCGGCGGCAGTATCTGGCGGGCGCGGCCCTGATGGCCCTGTTCTTCTCCCTGCAGCTGGGCTCCAATCACCTGCAGATCGTGTATTATACCGTGCTGGCGATGGGCCTGCTAACCCTATTCTATGCCGTGAGCGCTATCCGTGAGGGGAAGGGGAAAGAACTGCTTCCGGCCCTTGGTCTGGCAGTGGTTGCGGGGGTGATCGGGTTTGGAACCAGTACGCTGGGAACCCTTCCCGTGGAGGAATATTCGAAAGAAACAATGCGGGGCGGACGAACCGAGCTGACCAGCGGCACCAGCAAGCTGGAGGGCCACAACGGGCTGAGCAAGGAATATGCCTTCCAGTGGAGCTACGGCATCGGTGAGACCCTGACCCTTGCCGCGGCCGATATCTATGGCGGTGGCGCTTCGGGTAAGCCAGTCGGGGACGATTCGAAGTTTGCCGATCAGCTGGCCCAGGAGTTCTCCATCCCCCAGGAGCAGGGGGTTCAATATGCCAATGGATCGGCCTATTGGGGCGGCCAGCCGTTTACTCAGGGGCCGGTTTATGCAGGCGCCGTGATCTGCTTTTTGTTTTTCTTTGGGTTGGTGTACGTCAAGGGATGGCCGAAGTGGTGGCTGCTGAGTGTCGCCGTGCTCGGGATCGTGCTGGCCTGGGGCAAGAACTTCGCGGCATTCAACTATTTCCTTTTCGACCATTTTCCCTACTATAACAAGTTCCGGGCCCCGGCTACGGCGCTGGTGATGCCGCAGCTGGCGATGCCGTTGCTGGCGGCGCTCGGGCTCAACGCGCTGCTGGCGTCCGGCGAATCCCGCGAGGCGCTCTGGAAGAAGTGGAAGGTTTCGGCCATCGCAACGGGCGCCTTGCTGCTGGTGCTGGCCGGCGTTTATTTCTCGGCGGACTACAAGGGCGCCGGGGACACCGAGCACCGGGAGCGTTTCGTGCAGATGAAGATGCAACAGCTGTCCCAGGGCAGGCAGGCAGGGGCCGACGTTCAGCAACAGGCGGCGGCGACGGGCAACGCCCTGATGAAAGCCTTGCAGGCGGACCGGAAGACGGTCTACGGCGGCGAGTTGTTACGATCGACGGTGCTGATCGCGGTTGCGGCCGTGCTGCTCGGACTGTTCATCCGCGGTACCCTCAAGCCGTGGATGCTGGTGGCGGGGCTTGGCGTGCTGAGCACCTATGACCTCGTGGCCGTCGGCAACCGTTATCTCAGTGCCGCGAACTATCAGGACGAGGCCGACCTCGAAGCGGACCTAAGCCCCATTCCGGCCGATGAGCAGATCCGGAAGGACCCGGATCAAAACTTCCGGGTCTTCGATCAGTCAGGGGGCAATCCTTTCGAGGACGCCCGTGCCTCCAACTTCCACAATTCGCTGGGCGGATATTCTCCGGCAAAGCTGGGACTGTACCAGGACCTGATCGAGAACCAGCTGATGAAGGGCAACCGGCAGGTGTACAATATGCTGAACACAAGGTATTTCATCACCCGCGACCCGCGCACGGGGCAGCCGGCGGCGGAACGGAATGCCGATGCCTTTGGCCCCTGCTGGCTGGTGAAGGCCATCCACTATGTAAAAGACGGGAATGAGGAGATGAAGGCGCTGGATAGCATCAATGTCCGGGATACGGCGATCATCCAGCAGCGTTTCGCGGCAATGGTGAAGACTCCGCCGGATGCCGACAGCAGTGCACTGATCCGGCTGGAGAAGAACGAGAACGATGTGCTGACCTATAAATTCAGTTCCCGGACCGGTCAATTCGCCGTCTTTAGCGAGATCTATTATGATAAGGGTTGGACTGCATTTATCGACGGCAAGAAGGCCGATTACGGCCGGGTGGACTACCTGCTGCGCGGGATGCCGGTACCGGCCGGCGAGCATACGATCGAGTTCCGGTTCGAGCCGCGGAGCTATGCCCGGGGGGAGACGATCTCGGTGTGGTCCAGCCTCGTTGTTTATCTTTTGTTGATCGCCGCGGCGGCGGGCCTGTGGAAGCAGGCTGCGCCGGCGTTAAAAAAAGCACGGGTTGCCACCGCATGAAGCCATTAAGTCTTGTGATCATTACCTATAACCGGCCCGGGGACGCGCTGGAGCTCGCCCGGAATATTGCCGGGCTGGAAGAGCTGGACCGGTGGGTGGAGGAGGTGATCTTTGTGAACAATCGGAGCACTGTTTCGTACCAGGCATTGGAAGAATTTGTTGCCGCACATCGTGAAGTGCCGTTCCGGTATTCCGTAGCTCCGGAGAACCTGGGGGTGTCGAGAGGACGTAACTATGCGATCGGGTTGAGCCGGGCGCCCTATCTTGTTTTTTTGGATGATGATGCGTTGTTCCGCGATGCGGATGCGTTGCGGTGGATCGTGCCGGCTTTTGAAAGCGAGGATGCCGGCCTTCCCGTCGGCATCCTCGCTTTCAAGATATACTATCACTCTACCGGCGAGATGCAGGTCAATGCGTTTCCACACAAGCGGTTTGCCGAGCGGCGGGACTGGCCGCATTTCGATACGGCCTATTTTTCCGGGGCGGCGCATGCGATCCGGCGGACGGTGTTCGAGCGGGTGGGTCTGTACCCCGAGAACTTCTTTTACGGCATGGAGGAGTACGATCTCAGTTACCGCGCGTTGGATGCGGGATTCTCGATCCGCTATGATGACCGGGTGGCGATCCTGCATAAGGAGTCGCCGGCGGGGCGGCTTACGAAACCGGAGAAGCTGCGGGGCATGTGGGTGAACAAGAGCAAGGTGGCCTGGAAGTACCTGCCGGTGCGATACTTTTTGTCAACCGCCTTTCTTTGGAGTCTGGAGTACCTGAAGAAGAGCGGCTGGCATTTTGGAGGCTTTTTCAACGGTTGGGGGGAGGTGTTACGGATACCGGGGGCAGAACGGCGGCGGCCGGTGGGGGCGGCAGCGCGGGAATATTTGCGGAGAGTAAAAGCGAGATTAAGCTATTAGCATAAAAACGGCCCCTACAAAGTAGGGGCCGTTTTAGTTATTTGACCGGTTACCGGCGGGGGTTGATTTACCATTTGTCTACATCTTCGGCGGTAGGAGCCGGAGAGGAGTGAGAGGAGTTGGGACGAACGTCGTCTTCGACGCTGTCTTCGACATTCGACTCCTGGTAGTTGCTTTCGGTGTTATAGTTGCTTTCGCTGTTATAGTTTCCTTCGCCGTTCTGTTGTTCGTCGTGGTTGTAGGCGTCGAAGTCGAAATCCGGCATCAGATCGGTCTTGACGTAGTCGATCGCTTCCGTCAGCGCCTTCAGGAACTTGTTGAAGTCTTCCTTATAGAGGAAAATCTTGTGCCTGTCGTAGCCATCCTCGTTGAATTTCTTCCGGCTTTCGGTGATCGTCAGATAGTAGTCGTTACTACGGGTTGCCCTCACATCGAAGAAATACGTCCTGCGTTTGCCAGCACGAATCCTTTTGCTGTAGACGCTTTCCATTCGTTTGTCGTTGTTTTCGTACGCCACAATAATTTTGTTTTAATTTCTAATTAAGCATCACAAATATAGGATTGTTTTCGAATTAGCAAAATTTGGCTAAAGAATAATAGCACCTAATTACGACGGCCGCCAGGGCTGCATTTCGAGGGTTTGCCTTGATCTGTATCAATATCGTACATTAGGGTGCGCTAAGAGGAGGCAGGGGCGTTCTCTGCCTGCTGCTGCTCATACAGGTAGGTGTAATAGCCGTTGAGGGCAACCAGCTGTTGATGGGTGCCGGTCTCTACGATCCGGCCATCTTCCAGCACGACGATGCGGTCGAAGTCAAAGAGGGAAAAGATGCGGTGAGTGATGATAATGGCCGTTTTTTGCTTAAGATATTGGTATAAATTACCAAGTATTTCCTTTTCAGTCTTAGCATCGACAGCCGACAGGCAGTCGTCGAAAACGATGATCTCCGGATCTTTTATAAGGCCCCGGGCAATGGAGATGCGTTGTTTCTGACCGCCGCTGAGGGTGACGCCGCGTTCGCCGATCATCGTCTTGTAGCCGTCGGCGAAGCCGTCTATCTCCTTGTCTACGCTGGCGTAACGCGCGGCGGTCCGGACCTTTTCCTCGTCGCCTTTATCGAGCCCGAACTGGATATTGCCGGTGACGGTGTCACTGAAGAGGAAGACGTCCTGGGGGACGTAGCTGACCTGGCGGCGAAGGTCCTGCAGGTCCAGCTGGCGGATATCCGTGCCGTCGATGAGGATGCGGCCCTTGCCGGGGTCGTACATGCGAAGAAGGAGCTGGGCGATCGTCGTTTTACCGCTGCCTGTCCGGCCAATAATGACCACCTTTTCCCCTTTTTTGATCTCGAGATTAAAATCGGTGAGTGCATGGATACCCGTATTGGGATAGGTAAAATCCACCCCCTGAAAGGTGATATTTCCTTGTAGGGGCATGGTGATGGCGCCAGGGGTGGTGCGGATGGCGGGGACGGTATCGAGGAATTCGTTGAGGCGTTTTTGGGAGGCCGATGCCCGTTGGACCATGCTGGCGACCCAGCCGATGGCGCTGACAGGGAAGGTGAGCATGGTAATATAGATGACGAATTCGGTGATGGTGCCGATGTCGGTGTTATGCTGGCCGTGGATGACATAGAGGCCGCCCATCATGATGGCCAGGAGGGTGCTCAGGCCGATCATCAGGCCCATGGCGGGGAAGTAGATGGCTTCCACTTTGGCCAGGTTGACGGCGTTCTTGCGATATTCTTCGCTGTTGTGGTTGAAGAAGCGGAGCATCGCTTTTTCCTGGACGAAGGATTTGATGACGCGGATGCCGCTATAGGATTCCTGGGCGTTGGTAGTGAGGTTGCTGAGGAGGGCCTGGATGTGCTCGCTTTTCTTGTGGATGATGGTGTTGACCATGTAGATGGTGATAGCCAGGATCGGCAGAGGGGTGAGGACGTATAGGCTGAGGAGGGCGTCCTTGCGGAGCATGAAAAAGAGGCTGAAGCCGATCGTCACAAGCAGGTTGGCGAGGTACATAATGGCCGGACCCGTGAACATGCGGACGCGGCTGACGTCTTCCGCCATGCGGCTCATGAGATCGCCGGTGGAGTGGGTCTTGTAGAAGTTCACGTCGAGCTGCTGGTAGTGCTCGTAGATCTCGTTCTTCTGGTCAAATTCGATATGGCGGCTCATGACGATGATGGTCTGGCGCATCAGGAACAGGAATCCGCCGCTGATGAGGGCGAGGACCAGCAGGGTGATGCCGCAGAGGACGACCTTTCCGCCGAAGGAGGCGTGGCGGGCGTCCATTGTTCGGATGAATTTCCTTACCAGGATGTCATAGTTGGCGGTGTCGCGGGCGGCGCGTATCCCTTGCACCTGCCGGCTGCTATCTCCTTTCAGTTCACTTTCGACGGAGTTGACGACATAGCCCGTCACCTGCGGCGTCAGAATGCGGAAATAGTTCGACAGGATGATAAAAACGAGTCCCAGCAGAAAGCGCCAGCGATATTTCCAGAAGTATTTGTTTACAGCCTTTAGATGCTTCAAGCCCAAAATTTGGGTACGAATTTACGAAATATGTGGGAGATGGACTTACCGCTCCCCTACCCTGGCAGGCCGTTTAAAAATATTTGGCCGGTAGCGTGGAGAGCCTAATTTTGCGCCCGGAGAGATGGCAGAGCGGTCGATTGCGGCGGTCTTGAAAACCGTTGAGGGTAACACCTCCGGGGGTTCGAATCCCTCTCTCTCCGCAAAAATATTTAGCAAAGGCGAAAGGCCCGTAAATACTGAGTTTGCGGGCTTTTTTAATTCTGCAAATCGTAGCAAAAAGGTCAAAAAAGGATACTTGCAGTGAGTGATTCGGTGAGTGCTAAAAATGAGCAAAAAATCACTCACTAGAATCTCAAATCCGATTGCACATCACGCTAGTCATCTTGGTAATGATATTCTCAATCAGAAAAGGACGATATGAATGCAAGTTTGCATATACAAAAAATAACTGACGCTAAGCGAATTTCGATCGCTCAATCAGGCTTTTTGTTTTTAATTTTGGTCTCGGTAAGCGTTCGAGATATACCTCTTGCAGTTTTTGATTCAACACCTCCCGCTCCATGAGTTCGGTGTGTATAAAGAGAGGCGCCTACTTAAGTAGCTTTTTCTCAAGCTTTTTTATTGACTTATTAATGCTTCCTCTTCCTTGACCTTTGTACCTTGCCAGCATATTGACCAGAAAATCTAAGTCTTCCCTTCCTCCTATCTTTGCAAGGGTTTCAGCAGCATGCAACGGATAGTAATCAAATATTTTTACTAGGTAACTCCTCGCTTCCTCTGTATCGAGATATTGTCCGAGCGCATACACCAGCATTTCTTTCTCCTTTCCCAGAGAAATCGACTCAAATTTGGCCCTTAACCACTGTGCAATATTAAGTACTTTTGCACTTGCAATTGTATTTCCAATCGCCCATTTCAAATAGAAAGAACTGTTCGGGTCATCAAAAAGCTTCGTCAGCACACTACCATCAAACGGCTTGTCCGCCAATATCAATGCTCTTACCAATCTCTCCTGGCTTCCAACCGAATTGTCAATTTTCGGGATCCATGCCAGGAGGAAATTAATCTGTTCACCTGTCAGCCGTTTCTTAAGGTTCATGATATCGCTTAGTGTTTCAACTTCGGGATAACCCTTCGAACGCCACTCAGTTAGACCCTCTTTTTCTATGGCTATAATTTGTGATAATCTTTTTTCAGTCTGGGCCTTCCTTTCCTCGATTTTTTTTGCTCGATCTAAATCACCCTGCTGCTCATTTGAATAGTCTTCAGTCTTCATAATTATTTAGCATTTGGAAACAAATATTTCAAGATAATTCTCCCGGCATCTACCTGCTCTCTCAACTGAGGTGTAATTTTCGTCGCATTGGCACCACCCCGCAAATACAAATTAAAATTGAGCCCGTTTGCCTCGGCGTGCGCTAGATAATCTCTAATCTGACTCGAATAGTGCAATTTATCAACGAGTTTTATCTCGCCAATCGTCGTTTTGGTTAAAACATCGGGCACCCGAAATTTTACTTTTCCTGAAGCTGATGGTATCCGTGTTGTGTTTTGGGTTATATTAGCCAGATTTGCGCCTTCTTTTGCCACGTCCGCAGTTTCCTTGCCGGCAAATACCTTTAGAATAGGCACAATTGTCTTATTGAAAACGTTCGTAGTCATAGCCAAACCATCAGATGCGGTTACCATCGCTGGAGTTGCGTTGGGGAAACCCGGTCCACCAGTTCCTGGTAAAGGAAGCGAACCAGCTTGACCGACCGAAGTCGCATACGGATTAACGTCCGATTGAACATTAAAAATGGTTTGCGCAGGGTTTGTCGGCCAGGTGTTCAACGAGAAGCTGTTGAGCTGTCCGTTCTCTGTACTACCCGCACTAACAAGACCATCATACAAAAAGTCTCTCACGCGATCCCAGTCCTGATGCAAGTGCATACTAGCACGCTGCCAGGTAAAACTAAAGCCGTCGCAACAAGGGTTGCTCGAATCGCCATTGGCGTCGTTAAATCTAATAGGACTGTTATTCATTGCGGAATATGGAGATACACTTTCATAACTTATATCTGTCTTAGAGTCTACCTGCCACCATCTTCCCAGTTGTGGATCCAACTCTCGCAGCGGAGTCTCATACATCTCCAGACCACTGCCATCTGTAAACTCTTTGTTCTGCAACTCCGAGCCCTTGTTGTAGCGATATTTATTCTCAGCGTAATTGCCCTTGAGTGCCTTGTCGCTGATCCCTGCCATAGTGAGTCCGAATGGGTAGTAGTGATTTTCCTCCAACATCGGTCCAGTATAGTGGCTTATGCTTAAATTATCAAAAAACACGTCCCAATTTTCGGTCTCGTTGCTGACCCAAATATACAAATATCCGCTGTGATTTAGCCTCATAGCCTGTACCAAAGGACTGAGGACATCAGCTGAACCCACCTGCTGCGCACCGCTTTGATTCCCGACATAATTGAACTGATTGTCCAGCAGCATCCAGTTGAGGTAGGCCTTGGGCTTTCCCGTCACGTTGGGGTCGTTATTTGGCATAAAATTATTCAGTGCAGCGTAGACCGGACTACCGGAGGTATTATTTAAGTCAGCCATGGCGCCATGACCTCCCCCGGCAACTGACAGCAGCCCTTGCGCCAGGGAGGTCATCACGTCCTGAACGGAGGAATGATTTGGTCCTGGCGAAGAATTTGACCGGTAGAAAGACTTGACGCCAAAGGCGATCGAATCTCCGGTCATAACCTTTAGCAGGATGGCTGGGCCCATTTTGTGACTTCCAACACTGCCACTAACCCTGGCAACCGAATCATTGGGCGTCGGTGGGCCATCATCCGGGAATCCACCGGGAACGGATGCTGTAGGGTAGCTGGTGGAATCGATATTGTAAAAAAGCGCCATTTCTTTTGCCCGATAAGCAGACTCCATGGTGGCCATGTATTGGGCGGTGTCCTTCTGTTGGGTCAGCACCACCCTCGTATTACCCAAATGATCCTTTTCAAAGAAGTCATATTCCCAGCCATATCCGGAAGCGCCAGCGGTATAATTATGCAAAGCCCACCTTGCCCGGCCTTCCTCGTGTCCAATAAACTGGAGGCTGTCGTTTTGATATTGGATACCGCCAATATAGGTTGCGAACGTAGTTTTGGCGGGGTTAACGGTATTGTCTACTGTCGTCTTCTTTAGCTTCCTGCCGGAAGCATCGTAGGTGAAGCTGATCGTTCCTTTGCCGTTGATCGTGATCTGCTCTGGCAGGTCCAGGTAGTTGTAGACGATTCCAGTGATACTCTTGTTTTGATCGGTTTGGAGGTTGCCAATTGCATCGTAGGTATAATCAGTGGCTCCCTTGGTACCTTCATTGTAATGGAAGTCACCCAATTTCGAGTTCGGATCATTGGCAGCATCGGTCACCCCAGCCAACTTATTACTGTTGGTCTGATATGTATAGGTTAGGTTATCGATTGGGTCTACAGGCTTACCGATCCGGAAGCCTTTCTGTTCCATTTGCATGATATTGCCATTGGCGTCATACTGAGGAATGCTCACGCTATAATCCATCGCCAATGCGGAATTGGACGGGTCGGATTTACCCCAGCCTCCGGCAAATTGCTGGTTAAAGTCAGCTCCGGTTAGCCGGTTTACATTGTCATAGGTAAAGTCATACTGGCGGAAGACCCCATCACCCGCACTCTTCCATATCCAGCCGGAAATATTCCCATTATATTGCAGGTTCTTAAAACCGATCCCTGTTGGCCCTACCTGGTTCTTGTCATAGCCCAGCTGCATGCCAAAATAGTGTAAGGGATTAGCGCTGGTGCTGGTTATATAATCCTGATTGATAGAACTTAGCCAGCCCCGGATGTTATAATTGTAATTTAGATTATCGAGACTAGTGCTTAACCCTTTCGAGGTCAGCTGACCTAACTCGTTATATTGCTGGCTGCTGATCAGTTGGTCGGTAGGTGCCCCGTCGATGTTCTTCCAGATATGCAACGGACGGAAACCGGCATCATAGTCCATTTTAGTCAGGACCGTATGGTATTGATTGCCTGAACCAGCTTTATAATGCGTGAGAAGGACGCGAAGCGGCTTGCCGCTAAAATCATATTGGCTGGTCAGGGTGTCCACGCCGCCGGTATAATTCATTGACCGGCTCTGGATCAGCCTTTCCCTATCATCGTAAAAATTGACCGTATATAGTGGACGGTTTTCGGCAAGCACGAGGTGCATAGTGCCAGTGGCCTGCCCTCGAACCAGTGGAGTCGCTAGGATGGGCACTGCATATGCCGGAGATGCATTATAACCTGTGATAAAATAGTTGGAGCTCCCTGTCTTATCGGTTGCCAGCGATATACCAAGCCCCGAACCCGTAGCGGACACCCAGTCATAGTTGTCATAGTAGTTGATGATCAGCGGCTGAACTGTCGCGCCGGTTGGAACCGGATTAAGCGACACCGGCAACGCCCCCAAGGGATAGCCGCTGGTGACTAACCCTCGCGGCACGATCGTCGCAGAAAAAGGTGCGTCGTCCGATGTGGAGAATCCGTCCTGCATTTCGATGAGATCAGTAGCTACGGTATCCCCCTGCTGGTTTGGAGAAGAAAGGTAAAGGACCGCGGCCACCAGGGGAGAGATCGTCCCCGTCGTCGACAACGAAGTGATCGTCTGCTGCAGGTCGCTGCGATTAGCCACATAGTTCATTTGTCCCACCAGCACGGTACGGTTCAGTTCGTCATATTGTGTATTTATCCATATGTTCTGGGACCGCTGGTTGGCGTCCTGGCTAAATACTTGGCGGTCTCTTACATCGTAGACCGTCCAGTCTTCACCCTTGCCGGGGATCTTTTTCACCACCATCCGGTTGCGGGCATCATATTCATAACGGAAACACAGCTCGGAAGCCACCTGGTCGCCTCCGGATGCGCCAAAGGTCCATCCATTAACGGCCAGCCATTGTACTCCTTTCGGTGGAACCACAAATCGCAGGTTGCCGAGGTCATCATAGACATAATAGGTACAAAGCCAGCCGCTGTGACCGCCTGCCGGGATATCCCAGGACTGGGCTTTGTTAAGTACAACATGGCCCTCTTTATCCTTATACTCGACTACCTGGTGCCCCTGCTCGTCCGTGGTTACCGTTTTGTAAAGTTCGCCTTCCGCGTAAGTACCGGCGTCTACCGGAACGCTGCCGGAAGAAAACCCGATGTTCCATATTTGAACGCTGTCGTCCAGTGTATTGCCAAGATGACCGGTGCCAACTCCCCTATCAGCTCCTACCCAATTGGCGCCAGGACTATATGTTGCGAGTGTGCGGTTCAATAGAGAGGGCTCGAAGGCCGTCTGTCCATAAAAGTATTTCTCTCCCGGATATTGGCTATTGTTGAACGCATTTTGCTCGGCAAGCGCATAAGGCTTGTATAGACCATCGCTCGCGGCAGACACATATGGCAAATAGTGATTCGCCTCCCGGCCAAAGCCATCATATTCCTGGATGGCTACCAGATCATAGCCCTGTGGACTCTGCTTCTTCGACACTGTCTGAACCGGCCGGCCAAGACCGTCGAAATAGGTCGTCGCCTGCTGCACGTCAAACGGGTCAGCCAGTCCATCGGCACTAGTCTTGTCTGCAATTCCGGGCCTGCTGATTGTCCGGGTCTTGATATAGTTGAGGTCCTGATCCACCGTCCCAATGAGCACACCGGCCGGTGCAGTATACAGTTGGGTCGCACCGGAATTGACCACGACACGGTAATAGATCGAAGAAGTAAGGGTACCTGGAGTCAGGCTAAGGCCGGTTACATCCGGCGAAAAATAGCTCCAGCTTATGCCATCGCTGGAATACTGCCAATGATAGATAAATCCGCCCATCCCGCTTTGGGCTGGCGTGCAAGTAAAAGTGCCTGGACTGGCCCCTGTTGCAATTGTAATATTTGCCGGTGTTATCACTCCGGGGATCGGTGCCGGACCGACGTTCACGATCGCGGTTGGGGAAGTAATATTCGCCCCGTTGCTGCTGATTACCACATAAAAACGTGTCGTTGCTATCAATGCTCCTGGCGTATACGAGGAATTTGTCGCCCCAGTGACAGGTTGAAAGCCTCCGCTGGCATCAGAATACCATTGATACGTGTAAGTTCCATTCCCTCCGCTGACTCCCGATACGCTGATTGTCGCAGGTGTAGCATTGTAGTCGATCGTCTGGGTGGGCGGACTGATCGTCCCGACAACCAGCTGAGGATATACATTTACGGTTGCCTGGCCGGAGGTCACATAAACACCATTGCTGCCTGTGACAACGTAGAAGTGAGCAATAGCCGTCAGCGGTCCAGAAGAATAGCTGCTCCCGTTGGCGCCACTCACGGGCTGAAAACTTCCAGAGGCGTCTGAATACCATTGGTAGCTATAGTAGCCGTCTCCACCCGAAGTGCCAGATAGACTAAGAACAGCACTGGCCTGGTAGTTGACCCATTGGGTTGAAGGTGTAAGGGTGCCGGATATCAGCTGAGGAAGTACGTTTACCGGCACGGCCGCGGTGTAGGCAATTGCACCATTGCTGTTCACCATTGCCCGGAACCAGGACGTGGAAGTCAGCTGGACCGGCGAATAGGTTGTGCCACTGCCCACGTCCGAATGACTCGCGAATCCAGCATCCGGTGAATTCTGCCAGGTAATAATATAAGAACCATTGCCTCCGGTAGTACCGGATAGGGAAAGGCTGTCTGGAGTTGTATTGTAGTTAATCGTCTGGCTACCCGGAGAAATGCTACCTGGGATGACCTGGGGATAGACATTTACTACCGCGGTGTTCCAAGTATAATAGCCTTCAGAACTGCAGCTCGTAAATCGTTTGAAGAAAGTTGTGGTCGTTAAGGCGGGCGGCTGGTAGTTCTGGCCCGTCGCTCCGGAAATCGGATTAAAAAGATTATTGTCAGTCGACGACGCCCACTGATAGGAATAGGCCCCCCCACAATTCCCATTCGTAGCTACCGATGCATTTATCTGATCGGGACTAGAGTCATAGTTGATGTATTGGGACGAATTGCTGATAGTGCCTGGGTCCATAGGAGGTGGACTGGTGATCGTCACTGTCTTGGTTGCAACCGGCGATCCGTTACTGTAGGCCGTGATCACCGCACTGGTACAGCTGAGCGCATTGAAGTAGATCACAGCATAGCCGGATGTCGACGACTGCACGGTCCCGCAGCTTACTCCCCAGCTAGTGATGTTGCAGGAACTGGGCTGGCTGATGGTAAAGGTTTCCGTTGCCCCCGGCTGTACACTGGCCGCCCCGCCAATACTGCAGATAGAGCATGGACGATCGTTCCCGGCATATGCTGTCCCGAAAAAGATCAATAAACCGGCTAACAGGGATAAGAATTTCTTCATTATTGTCCTTTGTAGTGGTAGTCGATGGTTTTGATGATATTTCCGTCTTGGTCTTTCACCGTCTGAAGGCGGCTGAGGGCGTCATATTGGAAGTAGGTGATCCTGTTGTTGATATCACACTGATTGGTCATCCCAATCAGCGGAGCAAAACAGGATGTAGTCATGGTAGCATTCGCCGGATATAGCCGAAGCTCGTCGATACTGCCGGTCCCGTTGATTGTAATGCTGGACTGACCTGTGATCTTGTGTTCGTAATAGGTCCAGTTGGCGCCGTTGATAGACACAGTCTTTCCTTTCAAGGGATACCCGGATACCGTCCCTGCAATGAAATAAGGAGTGGTACTACTTTTGGACCAATAAGATACCACATAGGTCGTGGAAGGCAATAAGCCGCCGCGACTGATATCACTCGACAAGCTATAGGAGCAGGTGCCGGTAACACCGTCCGACGTATTGCGACTAGGGAAATTGAAGTTCCATCCCCCGGAACCGTCTGCCTCAAAGGAGGTGTAGGAGATATCAGCAGTAGTAGCATTCGTTGCCTCGGCTACCGGATAAAATCCGTTGTAATCCCATATATAGGAATGTGGCATATCGTTGACCTTATTCTGCTGGAGAAGATTTCCCCTGGAGTCGTAACTGCCAAAAGCAAGTCGGGGTTCGAAACTGGGATTCATCGTAGCTCCCGCAGATGTAATGCTTACCGGCGCGTAAGATGATAGGGGTTGACTGATATCGAGCCGGAATACCGAATCCAACAGAGGTCGGTCAGACTTATACGACAGATACGTGCCCGATATTGTCCGAAGGGATGACCCGTCTGGATTGCTCCGTTGCACAAAGATTTCGATGCGCGGAGTGATCATGTGCCGTTGCTGTAGGTCGGCGATTCCCTGTGCGTGAACAGCAGACGGGCTTATGCCCACCGAGTAGTCAAAAGGGTAGGAAATATGGGTTGTAGTCACCTCCCCTTTACTGTTGGTGACGGTTGTAGACGTAGGCAAAAGGTTATTGGGAGCATCAGCATATGTGTACGTTTCAGTTGTTGTAGTGCTCACTCCGTTGTCTCCGATGAGAGTTTCAGTTTTTGTCGCGGGCAGCATATAACCCTCCGTGTAGCCATATGGGGCTATCGCATATATTTCCTGAGCAGGGTATAGCGTGCCGGCATCTCCATTAGCAATTTGATATACTGTATCTGTAATAGTCGGAATGGCCTCTCGGTCATATCTAGCGGTCATCCCGATCACTGTATCTACATAGACCGGAGGATAGTAAGTATGGGTTTCATATCGAATAGGCATAAATCCATCTGCCGAAGACTTATAATCCACTTGCTGGAGCAGCAGCCCTCGTTGCCAATCTCTATCATCAGCCGGCACATATGGATAAGGATTTGCGGGGCCATGCGTTCCACTTCCATAAATATTAACACTCGCTACAACCGTTTGTTCTGACGGAAAGGTCGTTGGCGGATAGGCGATCAGACCATAGGAGTCAGGAAAATTCTTTGCATTGGAATAAAAATACTCGGACATCCCGGCAGAGGTGTGTGCACTAGCATCTACTTTGGTGACAGTCACACGGGAATAACCGACATTACTGCCCTGGGTCGTACTTAGAGGAACATTTGACTCGCCATTGAGCACCACATACCCATAGGTCCCGATACGTACGTTTACCTTACTATAAATATAATTTGGCGCCCACACTATATTGCCAGACGAAAGTGGGCTACCCTGAAGCTTGTAGCTGTAGTCACTCTCGACAGTCTTATTCGTCACAGGGTCATAATCGACTGTCGACCTTATGCGTAACCCTCCGATGCTTCTTGAAATATCGACAGAGTCCGTGTGGATGAGCACATTGCTCCAGGACGACAATGTGCAATTTGGATTAGCTCCATATTGGTTCAGGTAATTGCTACTGCCTATATACACTGGAATAGGGGTAAACAACATCTTGTAATTGCCGTCATTGAAGAAATGAGCAAGAACATACTGAACCGTTTGGTTGGTTTGGTTGATTGTAGTTTGGGTCAATTGGTCGTCCACGATGTCCCGCATGGAGAGGATCAGTTGATTGTCGGAAGTATAAATATCAAACTTCATGACGATCTGAGGAGATTGGTACAGCATTCCAGCAATTGTTATCGTCGGCGTCGCCCCGGAACCCGTATGTACCGTGAACGGCTTGTACTTGCAATCCCGCCCTGCAATCACTGTGTCGACATAGCCCAGGGTGCCATAATCTAAAAAGTTGATGGGCATTGAGACGTTTTGAGGTGTCAATTGGGGAGGAAGGACACTTCGCCCAACGTATGCATCATGCAACTCATAGTTGAACTGTGTATATCCACCGGTAGGCCAGGTTATTTTAGAAAGGGAATATGCCTGACAATAATCGAGATTGGGTTCTTTGTTTGTTAATTGGTAATTCCCAAGATTACTAGGGTCTGAGCCGATAATCTGATAGTCAAGAATATGCGCCATATCGTCAGGGCCTCCATTCCAGTATCCCCAATAGTCTCTTGCTCTTGAAAATCTCGAAGGCGTAGACCCGGATGAATTATAATCAAATCTGTATTTCTTCCCAAAAGCCACGCCGGTACCATCCTTTTCATCAACACTTGACAGCATCAATCGGTGAGTAGAGGTCATAGAAACTCCCGCGGTGTACGAATTGTAATTGTTATCGTCGGTTCCCGCCGGCTGACCAGTTTCATTGTAGTGGAGCTCATAACGCTTGATTGCGAATCCGTTTTGATCGAGTAGTCTAACTTCGTCGAGTACCGAGTCGCCTACGAGGTCTAAACGGGGGGAATTAACCATAAATTTTAGAGATCCGTTAGAAAAGAGTATCTGTGATAGTCGTTTATTCCGATTTTGATTTTTTGTTATATTAATAACAAGGCTTGGCCAGGAAGGATCTACGCTGCTTTCATTCATATTAACAAAACGCTGCTCCGAACTGGACATGTCGTAGTATAGCTGGTAGTCCGTATAGACGAACCGAATGGTATCGCCGCTGGGGGAGTACATCCGGGTCAAGTACCAGGCAGTGATACTGGCCTGGGGATTACCTTGCTGATTGACGTCCGGCTCGTTCCCATTTCCGGCAAAGGATATGGTCCTGTTGGTTTCGTAGTCTCTGAATTCGTACACAATCCCTTCTTCATCAGTTATTCTAAATTGAAGGGGCGCTCCCAATCCAATAAAGGGTGGGTCCATAATATAATCATTGCCCTGGTAGGCTTGGATTTTTAAGTTTTGATGGGGAGAAACCGGTATGACGCCGCTCTTGCCAATAAAAAATTTGCCGGATTTCCCATTAAAATTGAAGTAAAATACATCCGGCTGCGTGTCTATTTGTCCAAGCAAAGCCTTTTTTATATCTGCTCGCGACGGCGCATTGTCGGTCAGGGTAAAGAAACTGTTGATGCTATTTTCGTCTGCCTGTCCATATACCGTTCGGGTAATCGAGCCTCCTGCATTTAATGACCACCCAAGCCCCACCCATGAAGCCATTTCCGCCAGTTTGAAGCCGCCAGCGTGGTAAGCCAGAGAAATCGGCAACTTAAGCGCCCCCTCATGTATCTCGTAAATCGGTATATCTACCTGGGTGCTTCCCGTATAAAGCCCGACAGGTGTATTACCGTATTGTCCCAGCGACGAAGCCGTCGGTGAAGGCAGAACGATCCGCTTCAGATCAGTTGATGGGTCAGATTGGCTGTGACCCGAAATAGACCCAAACAGACATATAATGACAATAGAAATTCTACTCGTCCAATTGTGCTTACTCTTCATCGATGAATATTGTGTAAGTGCTAAAAATTATATGCAACTCTATATAACAGCGGCTGCGTTTTCGGCACCTGCTGGTAGCTCAGAAAATCCCAAAGCAGCTGCAGCTTAGTCTGTTTGAAAAACCTTCCCTTCATTGAAATCTGCTTACTAACCCCGATCAACCCACTCCTTGTCCACCGCTCGATCGCCCGCAAGTCCTGAAACGAAGAGAATGGCGTCGTATAGTTATATTCAAATCCCCCTGTCGCCGACCAGGTCTTCTTCAGCTTGATCTCCAGAAAAGAGCGCCACCCCACCCCCTGGCTCGACAAGGCAATGTGCTGAAAGCCGTTGCCCCATCCTACCTTGTAGCTCGCGCCGACACCGATGACATTGGAATGCCCTAACCGGTAACCGAGCGAGAGGCCGAAGTCCGTCACCGTCGGGAAATAATAACTATTATGGGTCGTCTGGAAGTTGAAACCGTATTCAAGCCGTCGCCAGAAGGTCTTCGTCCGCTGGTCATTGGGCTTGAAGTTCGGCATGTCCATATCGCCGCCGCCGGCGCCGAGCGACTGGAGCTTGCTCTTATAGCCATCGAGCTGCGACTCGGCGGACTGAAGATTCGATTGCAGGGTCGACGCGCCCGCTGCTCCGCCGGCCGAGACCTGGCCCTGGATCTGCTGAGCCACCTGGTCCCTCGTCTGGAGACCGGACAACGCAAGGGTAGACCCATAGCCGCCGGGAATTTGGAAAAGACCGGCCAGCATCGAATTCTGCTTCATGAAAGTTTGGAAGGCCGGCAGCCGGTTGAGCAGGCCAAGGGTGCGCCGGGTAAGCCGGTCGGGGTTGTTCCACATCTCTTTGTACTCCCGCAACTGTTGAGAGTAATAGTACACCTGCTGATTCATCCCGGCCAGCGGTTTGGCGAGGACGTTCTGCAGGTTTGCATGCTGAGCGACATACTGGCTGATCTGCAGCTTCCGCCGTTGGATGAAATTCCTGACCTGGTCGACGTCCATCATCTTAGCCTGCAGAGCCTGAAGCTGGGCATTCGCCGCAGACAGCCGGGTCAGCTGCTGGGTGGATGGAAGGCCACTGGAGCCACTCAAGAATTGTGGGTTCTGATGAAGGAAGGCCACCGACCCCTGTAGCGAATCGAGATAGGGTGGATAGGCGCCACTGAAAGCGGGACTCTTCACACCCGAGTCCGACCGCATCTGTTGTGCCAGCGCGGCATAGCGGGCGGCGCTGCCCGAAAAGAGGGATTGGGCGGCAACTGGATCAACGGCGGCCATCGTTTTCTGTAAGCGGGCCTCCTGCCTGGCCATGGCCCGAAGCATCTTGTCCGTCCGCTTCGTCAGTTGTTGGTCGAGGCTGGAGCTTCGTGACTGAATCTTCCCCAGCAATCGCGAAGGAAAGCTCAGGTCCTTGCCCGTTACCGAATCCACCGATTGGGCAATGGCGCCTTTAAGCGTGAGACAAAGCAGCAGCAGCAGCAACCAGTTCTTGGTCATACCTTAAGGATTAATGTTGTTTGTCTTTTTGACCGATCAGTGTTTTGAGAGTATCGATCTCTTTTTGCTGCACCTTCAGCGCATGCTGTTGCATCTCCAACTTGTTCTGTTGTGCTTCTAGTTTCTTATTCTGTTCGATGAGGTACAGCGTCAGTTCTTCCACCTTCTTAAGCAGCGCCGCTTCGTGTTCACACACGTCGACACCGTCGGCCTTCACCTCCTCTTCGGAAGCGATTCCCGGAAGATGCTGATGTTCGCGGATATATCGCTCCAGTTCAGGCAGGCCGGGAAGATGGAAGTCGTTCCGGAACACATAGTCCGGCCAGGACGCAATGGGCATCACCTTCACCTTGGTAAACACGGCTGTGCCATTAACAGCCAACTTAAAGCCATGGGGATTGTTTGTACCGATGGCGACATTGTCGACGCTATCGTAGACTGTCGTTCCGTTGACCTTCCAGTTACCACCACCCGCGCCTGACGTGGAAGATGGGCCAGTCGCAATTATTCGGATGCCACAGATGTCTGCGACATCAGTGGTCGTGAGCGTGTTTACGAATACTCGTATCATACCATTGGCATCGGGGGCAATGTTGGTGAACACTGCTCCGCCAGCGGTGTTGTTGTGGCTGTTGTTGGCGATGGGAGCCGCAGCAGACAGGCCTGAAACGGTATAGGTCGTTGGATTCGAATTGCTGCTCGTCGTACTACTGCCCGTCATTTGAAGGGTGTATAGACTGTCGGTACGTAATCCACTGATAAGCAACTGAGGCGAGGATGCGTTATAAACAGACACCGATCCTCCATATTGATACCAGTGGTCCAGCATCACCGCGGCGGGAAAGAACGTTCCGCCGGAAGCGCCGTAGCCGTCGGCGGCGGAGACATCACTGGGATGCCAGTTGGCAGGTGCAATAGAGCTGATCGAAATGCCCGATACCGGATCAACCCCACCGCGTATCGCCACAGAAGGATCGCCAGATACATTGATCCAGCCTGAAACCAAGTTTGCACCGAGTGAGAAATTAAAGCTGACCGTCGTCTGAGCAGAGGCGCAAGCAACAATGGTTGTCAGGACGAGGAACCAGAATGTTCTTTTCATTTTATTGTTTTTGGAATGGCATGGCTATGCCAAGCCGGCTAAAGCCGGTAGTTCATAAAGACCACGGGTCACCGCAATGGATCAATTGGCTGAGGCGGGCATCCCGGCATTAAGAAATGAAATCAGAAATAGATTGATAATTTACCGATGAAGGGTAGTATAAGGCCATGGATAGGCGCGGGAGCAAATCATAAGCATTTTGGTTTAGGTGATCGAAATCAGTTAAGACGGGTAGGATTATAACCGGAACACGTATATGTTGGGCTGCTAAGTAAAAGAAAAACTATCATATGCGGAGATGAACGATTTCCAATATTTTATCAGCCTAATTGAAAACACCTATCGAGATGGAACGTCCGACGCGTGCAAAATCAGTGATAGATGTAACAATTTTCGCAATTAGCGTGAAGAATTCGCCGAAAACCGTGTAACGGGGTGAATAGATTTGATAATTCCATCGAACCGTTAAATTTTAAAATGTAGAAGTTAAGATTTAGACCTTCTAACAATCTCTCTGAAACCAATTTTGTATCTTTATTGCCGAATTTGTGCAGTCGAATCAGATGGTGAGTGATTCAGTGAGTGATTTTTTGGGGGCTTATAACGAATTGATTTTAAGATATGTTTCGGCGTGGGTAGGGAACCTCTCTCTCCGCAAACAGTACTTTTTGTTTCAAAACCCGCTCATAAGCAGCGGGTTTAAACTATTATCGTTCAGTAGTTATTGGGTTCGAATCCCCAGGCTTAATGGTCGCAATCCGTTCATCGTCCATCTTAGGGGAAGCTTACAGTTTAATTCTTCGCCGTCAAAAGTTTCTTGCTAATGTGGTCTTCAAAATCCTTGAGGAAAGCTTTATTGTTACGACAGGATTCAAATAACGATTCCAAATGTGAAGTTTTGAAAAAACCGGAAGTGATTATTCGCGCGAGTGTTGGGTTGGCTTCAACCCA
>Ga0105239_10000247_pt1 | contig 80752 bp, 84 predicted proteins | sample KBSC44metaG_FD_92761 | JGI IMG/M metagenome (GOLD analysis project Ga0105239, IMG submission 92761) | Corn rhizosphere microbial communities from Kellogg Biological Station, Michigan, USA - KBS C4-4 metaG | ecosystem: Host-associated > Plants > Roots > Rhizosphere > Soil | place: Michigan, USA...
ATGAAGTTCAAAGCCCCTCTCAAATCACCGGACATCGTCCCTGCGTTGAAAGTACCATTTGTGACTAAGTTCGTATCCCCAGCAACGTTGATTGTAATTGGTGCAGCGCTTAGAGATGACATGTTGAGAGCGCTCATTGTCACTGAAAAATAAAGCAAATCGCGGACGTATTTTTTGGACATCAAAGACAACCTCTGCTTAGCAAGAATTTTTTCATCCTACATTAAATTTGAATTTATTTGTGTATAATTTAAATCATTTTTTGGTAGTGATAAGCAAGTAAGGCTGACAAGCTGTTCACTGTGGCGTTTGCCATAGAGAACACTGTCCCCAATTAGCCTTGCATGTTTACCACTACCGGAAATTTTAGACTTAATCGACTATAATTCGTGTTCGAAGAAATAATTCTTCTTCCGAATCAACAATATGATCGGCAATGCTTTCGTAGAGAGCTTTGCGAGACTCATACATCTCTTCGAATGATTCTTCAGGACGGCTGGGATCTAAAAACGCAGGAAGCTTTCCGGATATACTGCGGTCGGCTTGAAAATGTGAATTTCGGCTAGCTTTACGACCGCAGTATAAAAGCCTCGCTTTGATAACGGCTTTGGGAACGCGCAGATAAAAAATCTTGCCGAGTTTTTTTAAGATGGCGACATTTTCTGGAGCTAAAACAGAGCCACCGCCGGTGGCGATGACGCAGTTTTGGAAATCAACTAGCGCTGCAATCACCGCTTTTTCGGTCTCACGAAAAGCCTCGATGGTGTGACGTTGGCAGTTCTTAAAAACAAGGTCGTCGGTATCAATAAAATGCCGACCGGTTTTTTCGGCAATTTTCTTCCCTAGGGTGGTTTTGCCGCACGACTTGTAGCCGCACAGAATGATGTTACTCAATGTTTGCCCCTAGTTTTTTGAGCTGGTCAAAAAAACCCGGAAAGCTTTTGGCGATCATCTGTGTTCCCGTGACTACAGTCTCCCCTTTTGCACCAAGACCTGCAACCGTGAGCGACATTGCCATCCGATGATCGGCATAACTCTCCGTTGCAGCCCCATGAAGCTCCGACTGCTCCACAATGAGGCCATCCTCCGTCTCGACAATTTTTGCTCCCATTTTTTTGAGCTCGGAGACAATCGATTTAATTCTGTCGCATTCTTTTAAACGGCTAATCGCGCCGCCGGTAATTTCGGTTTTGCCTTCAGCAAAACACCCAATCACGGTTAGCAGCGTGATCGCATCGATAAAGCGGCCAATGTCAATTTTCTGCCCTTTTAATTGGGACCCTGAAAGAACAGTCAGTTGATCTCCCTCTATTTGAATTTTTGCTCCCATTTCTTGCAATAGCCCGATAAGCTCTTTGTCTCCTTGCGCATCGGAGAAATCAACACCCTCAATAGTGAGTTCTGAATTCGTGATCAGTGCCGCTGCAATCGGATAGGCAGCAGAGCTCCAGTCTCCCGGCACTCTGTAATCAAAACCATTACACTTTGCGCCGCCATCTAGAACATACCTTTCGTAGTTGTCATTTTCATACGGGATGGCTAGGCGATCGAGCCAGTTTAGCGTCATAGCCACAAACGGTTTTTCACCGGGATTTTTCACAAAAAGTTCAGTTTTGCAATCACCAAACGCCGATGCAATCAAAAGTCCCGAGACTGGCTGAGAATCTTCTCCATCGATGAGAGCAGTCCCTCCTTTGAGAGGCCCTCTGATAATAATCGGAGCATGGCCATTTCCCTGCGCTGAAACAGCAAAAGCACCGAGCTGTGAGAGCCCATCTAACAGCGGTTTCACCGGCCGCCTGGTGCGAATCGAATCATCTCCCGTAATGACTGTATAATGAGATGTTAGAGCACTCACTGCGCCGATTAAACGGAGAACAAGACCGGAATTTCCCGCATCGATGACATCATGGGCGGACGAGAGATTACCTTCGATTTCGATGATTTCGTCCATGACTTTGATTGTCGCTCCCATGAGGCAGCAAGCGCGGATCATCGCATCAGTGTCAGGAGAATGGAGATAGTTGTGGATCGTAGAGCGGCCCTTGGCAAGAGACGCAAAAATCAAAGCCCGCATCGTTTGCGACTTCGAAGGAGGAATCCGATGAACTCCTCGGAGCTTTGAAGCGTGGATACGGGCTTGAGACATTAGACCTCTTTCGAAACTTAGGTTCTGTCGATTTTTCGGTTCTTTTGAGCCGATTTTCAACTTTTTTTACAGGGGTCATATACGAGAGCTGATATGACCCATGTAAAAAAAGTTGAAAATCGGCTCAAAAGAACCGAAAAATCGACGAACCCTAAATTTCGAAAGAGGTCTATTACTGTTGCGGGTTATTGATATCGAGAAGCTCCATCTCAAAAATCAGTGTGGTGCAAGGACCGATCTCATTTCCAAAACCGGCTTCGCCGTAGGCTAAATAGTGAGGCACAACGATCTGCCATTTATCGCCAACTTGCATGTGCTGGAGAGCTTCCGACCAGCCCGGGATCACACGGTTGACGGGAAAGACTTGAGGCTTACCGCGCTCGTAGCTGCTGTCAAAAATCGCGCCATTGATAAAGCTTCCGCGGTAATGGACGGAAACGATATCGACCGGAGTCGGTTTTTCGCCGACTCCGCTTTGGAGAACTTTGTATTGGAGGCCGCTTTTTAGAACTTTGACGCCTTCTTTTTTCTTATTCTCTTCTAAGAACGCTTCCCCTTCTGTCTTATTTTGTTCAGACACTTTCGCCAAATATTGCCTTTGCTGCTGTTCGATTTGTTGACGCAGCGCCTGCATGATCGATTGAATCTCTTCTGAGCTTAGGCGCGGGGTCGTTTCGCGGATTCCATCGTCAAAACCATCTTTGAGAAGCCCTGAGTCCATATCGCTGAATTGACGCTTCAAATTACGCCCTGTCTCAAGACCAATACAGTAACTCACTTTTTCACGAGTCGATTTCATAAAAAATCTCCTATTTTTGAACATATATAACACCATTCAAGCTGATAATCAAGAATTCTGATATAATTTGGCCTATGAAGATGAAAATTCAAGAAAAAACTTCTCTTTTGGCAGCCCTGCAAGAACTGTCTCCAGAAAGCTCAAAAAATACGTTGAAATCATGGATCGAACAAGGCCGTGTTTCGATCAATGATACCCGCGTCTCTTCAACCCGCCAAGAACTCCTTCCCGGCCAAGAACTCAAAGTCGGCCCTAAAGCCGCTTATACAGAACACGGCATCAAAATTCTCTACGAAGATGAACATCTTGTGGTCATCGACAAACCCGACAAACTCCTGACAGTCGCAAACGCCGCAGAAAATGAAAAGACCGTCCATGCCATCTTAAAAAGAAGGCTCCGACGCATGGTCTATCCTGTGCATCGCCTCGACCGAGACACCTCTGGCGTCATGCTTTTTGCTTATACTTCTGTGGCGCGCGATGTCTTAAAGGAGCAGTTTGCCAACCACTCGATTGACCGTATTTACATGGCTATTGTTGAAGGAACACCTCCTGCAAAGGGAACGTGGAAAAGCACTCTTGTCGAAGACGATTTTTTCTTTGTAAAAAGCATCGAATCCCCAGTGAAATACCAAAGCGCTTTCCGAGCGAAAGAGGCTGCACGGCATCGGCAAAGGAGGGCCTTCATCGAACAAAAGCTCCAGAGCGAAGCAACAGGAAAGCTGGCCATTACTCACTATGAAGTCGTCAAACAACGGAAACAGACAGCCCTGATGAAATTCACCCTAGAAACAGGACGTAAGAACCAGATCCGCGTCCATACTTCGGAAGCAGGCTTTCCAATCTTGGGCGATACCAAATACGGCGCAAGCGCCAACCGGCGTAGACTCTGCCTGCATGCCCATATCTTAGGCTTTCATCATCCGTTTCGGAATAAGAAGATGAAGTTCGTCTCCCCCCTTCCTGAATATTTCTCAAGTATCTAATAATCAAATGTTTAAAATTTTATACCCTCTTTGATTTTAAACCATTGTATGTTACAATGCTTCTATGCCATTGCAAATTAACACCTCTCAAATAACAGAAGCCTGTTCATTCGCCTTTAATTTTACTCAATCGCTTCTTTATGGCAAAAGTGGAACCTATAAGATTGGAACCATTTCAGTGGAATTTAAAAAACGTGGTCCCATTATAAATGGTGTTAACAAGACATTAAAAAACACGCTACTGCTCATCCTACAAATCGCAACGTTACATTTTTGCTATACCTTTGTCCATGAAATGGGACATGCAATCGCAACTAAAATACTCACAGGCAAACCGTCTTCTGTGATCATTACCCATTCTTCAATATCCGGACACCGAGGGGCGAAAGGTTGTAGCGACAGAGATAAAAAGATTATCCTGGCTGCAGGACCTCTGGCTGGCGCTCTTTTTGTGTGCACCCAAATCTTTCTAACAGTGACGCTTTTTTCGTCTTTCCCCCTCAGTGTAAGGGTCCTATTTTTTGGTGCGAACCTTCTAAACGATTATTGGTACCTGATTATTTGGGGATTAAGTAAAGGTAATGGAGATTGGGGAAAGCTCCGGCAAAAAGGCTTAGAAAGCTTTTTCCTAGCAGCCTCTGCCATGACCGTTCTTTATACCTTATGCCTTTATTCAGCATTCAAGAAATAGAAGCTGCCCTACATCGCGTTTTCCAGGAGTGATTTCAAAGGCTGGATATAGAGCAAGTAGATCACAGCTCCGATCGCTGCGCCCAGCAGCGGCCCAAACACCGGAATCCATGAATACCTCCAATCCGCCGACCCTTTTCCTTTAACAGGGAGAAGGGCATACATGATCCGCGGGCCTAAATCCCGTGCTGGATTGATCGCATAGCCGGTCGGTCCGCCTAGAGAGAGGCCGATAGCAAAGATCAAGATCCCGACGGCATAAGGACCCATCGCATTGTTCATCCCATTATGCATGTCAAAAATTCCTAGAACGCCTAAAAGCAGCACCATCGTGCCGATCATTTCACAGACGAAATTCCACTGGTAGCTGCGGATCGCAGGCTGCGTACAAAAACTCATGAGCTTCATTTGAGGGTCGGGAGTTTTTTGCCAGTGAGGATAATACGACAGCCAAACAAGGGCTTGTCCGATAAAGGCTCCGATAAATTGCCCTGTCAAATAGAGCGGAACGAGTGACCATGCCGTTTTATTGGCAATACAGAATCCCAGTGTCACTGCCGGATTAAAATGGCCACCACTGGCCCATCCTGTGATATAGACTGCCATGGCAACGGCAAATCCCCAGCCTGCGCTGATCACAATCCAACCGCTGCTGTGACCTTTGGTTTTACCGAGCAACACGTTGGCAACAACCCCATTGCCCAGTAAAACTAAAATCATTGTCCCAATTAACTCTCCCCAAAAAATACTCATCCTGCTTTCTCCTACTTGAAAATTAAACTATAAAGCTTCACTTTAAAAAAATGAAGTATGTCTTAGCGCTCGACCAAGGAACCACAAGTTCCAGGGCTGTTTTAATTTCCCACGAAGGAAATATTCACTGGGCCGCACAAAAGGAATTTACGCAACTCTTCCCCTCTCCGGGCTGGGTGGAACACGATCCGCAAGAACTCTGGTCATCGCAAGCCTCCTGCATCAGCGAAGTGATGGCCAAAGGACAAATCAGCCCCGACCAAATCGCCGCCATTGGCATCACCAATCAACGCGAGACAACCGTTGTATGGGATCGGAAGAGCGGCAAACCAGTAGCGAATGCTATCGTTTGGCAAGACCGCAGGACAACAGAAATCTGCCAAGAATTAAAAGGGAAGGGACTTGAATCACTTTTCCGACAAAAAACAGGGCTGCTACTAGATCCGTATTTTTCCGGGACAAAACTGTTTTGGATCTTGAAAAGTATTCCAGGCGCTTTAGAACGGGCTAAAAAAGGAGAGCTCGCCTTTGGAACCGTCGACAGCTGGCTGCTATGGAAACTGACCGGCGGCGCCTGCCATATGACCGATGTCTCGAATGCCTCCCGCACACTTCTTTTCAATATCCACACACTCAAATGGGACGAAGACCTTTTAAAAATCCTGAGCATCCCCAAAGAGATCTTGCCGGAAGTGAGAAGCTCGAGTGAAATCTATGGAAAGACCAATACTCCCCTGCTCGCAGGATCCATTCCGATCAGCGGCATTGCCGGCGACCAGCAAGCGGCTTTAATTGGACAAGCCTGTTTTTCCAAAGGAATGGTCAAAACCACCTACGGCACAGGCTGTTTTTTACTCATGAATACGGGCACGCAGCCGGTTGCCTCCAAAAACAACCTTCTTACGACCATCGCTTATCAAATCAAAGACGAAATCGTCTATGCTCTTGAAGGGAGCGTCTTTATCGGCGGCGCCGTCGTTCAGTGGATCCGCGATAATTTAGGACTGATCAAAAAATCGGCCGATATTGAAAAGCTGGCGGCTTCGGTTCCTGATAGCGGAGGTGTCTTTTTTGTTCCTGCTTTCACAGGACTCGGCGCGCCCTATTGGGACCCTTATGCCCGAGGAGTTCTTGTCGGATTGACACGAGGATCGACCGCTGCGCATATTGCAAGGAGTGCTTTGGACAGCATCGCTTTTCAAGTTAGGGATGTTTTAAAGGCGATGCAGGCTGATGCAGGGATGCCAATCGCAGAGATCCGTGTCGACGGCGGTGCGGTGGAAAACAACCTTCTAATGCAATTTCAAGCCGATCTCATGGGAGCACCTGTGATCCGGCCCAAAGTCACCGAATTAACAGCGCTGGGCGCTGCTTTTTTAGCCGGCATCGCTATCGGTTTCTGGAAAAACAAAGAAGAGGCAGCGGCCTCTTGGCAAAAAGACAAAACCTTTACTCCCACCATGCCAGCCGAAAAAGTCCAAATTCTTTGCCGCAAATGGGAAAAAGCGATCGACTGCGCACAAAGCTGGGAGCAGTCATGAATCTATCCGCAAAGTCTAAAAAATTGGATTTTGTAGGATTTTTTGTTAGATTTTGCAGCCGCTTTGCAGGACATACTTGAACAAGTAGGCCAAAAAGCGGCTACAAAATATGACAAAAAAGGCAAAAAGCCAACTTTTAGACTTTGCGGATAGGTTCATGAATCGAAATCGGATGATCCAAGAACTCGAAAGAGAGCGGTGGGATATCGTGATTGTCGGAGGCGGCGCGACCGGACTGGGGACAGCCGTCGATGCCGCTTCTCGCGGCTATAAAACTCTTCTTTTGGAGCAAAGCGATTTTGCCAAGGGAACCTCAAGCCGCAGCACAAAGCTGATCCACGGTGGATTAAGATACCTCCAGCAAGGCAACATTAGTTTAGTGACTGAAGCCCTGCGAGAACGGGGTCTTTTATGCGATAATGCCCCTCACCTCGTCCATCACCTCCCCTTTTTAGTTCCACTCTACCACTGGTGGGAAGGGCCATTTTATGGCATTGGTCTGAAAGTCTACGATCTTTTAGCCGGAAAGCTCGGATTAGAATCGTCGCGTCATCTGACCCGTAAACAAACCTTGCAGGCCATTCCGACCATCGAAAGAAAAGGACTCCGTGGCGGAGTCCTTTATTATGACGGACAATTCGACGACTCTAGGCTTGCAATTACGCTAGCTCAAACCGCAGCCGATCAAGGAGCAACACTTGTCAATTACATGCATGTCTCTTCCCTCTTAAAGACCGATCAGCGGATCGACGGCGTTCGCGCTAAAGACCTTGAGACCGACAAACACTACAACCTCAAAGCCAAAGTCGTCATCAATGCCACGGGAATCTTTTCCGACAATCTGCGGAGAGCTGACGACAAAAAAGCTAAGATCCTAATGGAGCCCAGCCAAGGGATCCATCTGGTTTTGCCTGCCTCTTTTCTTCCCAGCCATACCGCCATTTTAGTCCCTCACACCGATGATCAGAGGGTGATTTTCTTGGTCCCCTGGCATGGAAAAGTCCTCGTTGGAACAACTGATATCTTAGTCGATAAAGCCTCTTTAGAGCCTAAACCACTTAAAGAAGAGATCACCTTTTTACTCAAACACGCCGCCCGCTATCTCCACAAAGCTCCGACAAAAAATGACATCTTAAGCATCTATGCCGGACAGCGGCCTCTAATTAAAGCCTCAGGCAAATCAGCATCAGAAATCTCCCGGGATCATGTGATTACCGTCTCTAAATCGGGACTGGTGACCATTGCCGGGGGCAAATGGACAACGTTTCGCAAAATGGCCCAAGATGTCGTCAACAAAGCCATTTCCGTCGCAGAGCTACCTTATCGCGGCTGCATCACCGCCGATCTTCGTCTGCACGGGTATGAAAAAGCAGCGGACCGGTCCAAACACTGGAGCCTCTATGGCACAGATGCAAAAGCGATCAAAGCGCTGATCCGCAAAAATCACAAGCTAGGCCAATGCATTACGCCAGGTACAGCAGGCCTTCCCTACACTTTTGCTGAAGTCGTTTGGGCCGCACGGCATGAAATGGCACGCACCGTTGAAGATATCCTCGCTAGACGCACCCGCATTCTATTTTTAGATGCAAGGGCAGCTATTGAAGCAGCGCCGCTCGTGGCGCGGTTGCTTGCTCAAGAGCTCAAAAAATCACAAGCCTGGCAAGCCAAACAAATCAGAGAGTTTACACGTGTCGCAAAAAACTACCTCCCATAACTTGGAAATATACCTCATTCGTCATGGAGCAACCGAGTGGTCGGAAAATGGCCGTCACACTGGCATAACCGATTTATCTTTAACCCAGCTTGGCCAGAAACAGGCCGAGCAATTAAAGCAGCGGCTGTCGAAGGAAAAGTTCAGCAAAGTGTTTTCGAGCCCTTTAAAAAGAGCTTTAGAAACCTGCAAACTCTGCGGATACGATCCCATCATCAATCCCGACCTTAAAGAATGGAATTATGGCCAGTATGAAGGGTTGACAACTCAGCAGATCTGCGAAAAAAATCCTGGCTGGAATCTCTTTGAAAAAGGAGCTCCCGGCGGGGAATCGCCAGAGCAGGTCACTTGGCGCGCTCACCATTTTTTGCATCAAGTCCATTCATTGGAAGGGAAAATCGCCCTTTTCTCGCACGCCCATTTTCTAAGAATTTTTGCAACCATGTGGCTGGGGCAGGCTCCTGCTTTCGGAAATGAACTTCTCTTATCCCCTGCCTCGATTTCTATTTTAGGCACAGAACGTAATGACCGTGTCATCATCTGCTGGAATGATATTAGTCATTTGGATATAAGTTAATAACATGTCGACCGCATGGATATTTTTATTATTGGCAGGATTTTTTGAAATCTGCTTTACCATTGCCCTTAAATACAGCCAAGGATTTAGCAAGCTCATTCCGAGCATCATCACCGTTATTTTCATTGTGATGAGCTTCTTTTCTGTTTCGCAGGCGATGAAAACCATCCCCATAGGAACGGCATATGCCGTCTGGGCCGGGATCGGCGCTGCCGGAACCGTCGTGACAGGAATTATTTTCTTCGGAGACTCTCACCATATTGTCCGTCTCCTTTCGATCATGCTCATCATCATCGGAATTATCGGACTTAAATTGGTGCACGTCGACTGATGGGTTGGGTTTTTTTTCTCCTAGCCCTACGATCGTATACACTCGCCTGGCAGCCAAAAAAATCAACCCTTCTCCGTCTCATTGATGTGACTTTAGGAACTCTCTCTCTAGCGCTTTTTCTGCTCCTCCCCAAAGAATTCCACTGGCTGATGTTTCTAACAGCTGCAGCCGTGATCGGCTTTTTTATCTATCGGCGCTTTTCCAAATCCCTTCCTTTCAAGTTCTCATTACAGCGGCTGATCGGCTGGAGCTGCTTTTATCTCGTTGGGACCCTGACAGCGATTTCTTGCCTATTTTTTCGTTTAACTTCAGACCAAAGAGTGGGAAAAATCGTCATGACCGGCAATACCAAATCGGAGTGGGTTGCCTGGAAAAATCCCCACTCTGACCCAGAAGGCGCCTGGCTTGACAGCTACGAGGTGATTATCGAAGATCCCAATGGAAAAGAAGTCTCCCGCCAATATCTCTATGGTGATCTTGTAGGGCTGCGTGCAGAAGTGGTGACCATCCACTGGCCCTTCCATCTTCTCGGATTTTCAAATCTCTGCCATTTAGAAGCTCTCCATAACGGCTACAGCACCTCCAACAGGCATAATCTCTTTCCACACCTAGCGTCCGCGCTCCCTTTTTCGTTTCCACTCTTGCAAAAGTTTTGGGCCAAACTCTATCACCGCCAGTGGAAAATCCCCGGCGTCAAAAGCGCTACGCTAGAATCGACCTATCTGCCTTTAATCACAGCCGAACTCCAACCCAATCAAGGTTCTTATTGGCTAATCGTGGGAGACTCCGGACTTTCCAGCATCGTCGCTGAGGAATAAGAGTCATCTTTTTGACAACTTTTTCATCAATCCATCATTTTCTTTGAGGCATTCTCGGAGTGCTTTCTTGTGTAAATTTCTTGATTGCATAGATTTATCAAATGCTTGGCCTTTGCCAAGAGAGATGAGCCGCCTAATTTTTGCAAATCTTTTACTCATAGCATGTTATGGTGTGTCTGCTGCACGTAATTTTCTGAAACCTGCGGATAAATAGCAAGAATAGAAAGTAACGGCGGATACTCTAACACAGCTCTCTTGTACTAGATCATTGACAAATTAGGGCAAAACCTGTTTTTAAGGGAAAAGAGCCCAGAAAAAAATTCGAAACATGCTAGCATAGACCCCCCATGGCTAAAAAATACGACGAAAGTACAGTCCTTTCCTTAGATGCCCTGGCCCATATCCGGCTCCGTCCGGGCATGTATATTGGCCGTTTGGGCGATGGATCGCATGCCGATGATGGGATTTACATCATGCTCAAAGAAGTGATCGATAACGCCGTCGATGAATTCATCATGCACCATGGAAATAAGATCGAGATCACGCTCGATGATAAGACTGTCTCTGTCAGAGACTGGGGCCGAGGCATACCGCTTGGCAAAGTCATCGAATGCGTCAGCCAGATCAATACCGGCGCTAAATATAATGACGATGTTTTCCAATTTTCCGTCGGGTTAAACGGCGTCGGAACCAAAGCCGTCAATGCCCTTTCTTCCCATTTTATTGTTCGCAGTATGCGAGACGGAGAATTTGTCGAAGCCCGTTTTGTCAAGGGCGTCCTCAAAGACAAGAAAAAAGGAAAGACCAAGGAGCCCGACGGCACGTACATCGAGTTTACTCCCGACCCTGAGATTTTCAAAAAATTCGCATTTAGAAAAGAGTTTATCAACAAACGGCTCTGGCATTATGCCTACCTCAATACCGGCCTGACGTTGCTATTCAATGGTGAAACAATCTTCTCCGAGCACGGCCTCCTTGATTTGCTCAACTCTGAAGTCAAAGAAGACAGGCTCTATGAACCACTCCATTGGAAAGGTAAAAACGTCGAATTTGCCTTCTTGCATACCTCCAGTTACGGCGAGACTTATTTTTCTTTCGTCAATGGACAGTATACGCAAGACGGCGGAACACATCTTTCTGCCTTCCGCGAAGGGATTCTAAAAGGTGTCAACGACTACGCCAAAAAGAACTTCCAAGGTGTCGACGTCCGAGAAGGCATCGTCGGAACTATCCTCATCAAAGTCAAAGATCCCGTCTTTGAGTCGCAAACCAAGAACAAGCTCTCCAATAGCGATATCCGCGGTCCGATCGTCCAAGAAGTCAAAGATGCCGTCCAAGACCTGCTCTACAAATACCCCGAAACCGGCAAAAAAATCATCGAGCGCATCCTCTTCAATGAAAAACTGAGAAAAGAACTCGCAGCTGTCAAAAAAGAGGCCAAAGAAAAACAGAAAAAAATCTCCTTCAAGATCCCCAAGCTGCGCGATTCGAAATACCATTACGGCGACGGCTCTAAAGAAGGCGAAGAGTCGATGATCTTTCTCACTGAGGGAGAGTCTGCCTCAGCCTCCATCGTTATGACACGTGATCCGCTCACCCAAGCCGTCTTTTCCCTCCGAGGAAAACCGCTCAATGTCCATGGCATGAAGCTCGACCAGCTGTATAAAAACGAAGAAATGTTCAATCTGATGTCAGCGCTCAACATCGAAGACGACATCGCCAATCTCCGCTATAATAAAGTGATTCTCGCAACCGATGCCGATGTCGACGGCATGCATATCCGCAATCTTTTAATCACCTTCTTCCTGACCTACTTCGAAGGACTTGTTTCAAGCGGCCATCTCTTTATCCTCCAAACGCCCCTCTTCAAAGTCCGGAATAAAGAAAAAACGATCTATTGCTATTCGATCGAAGAAAAAGACGAGGCGGCAAAAGAGCTCAAGAAAGGGTTGGAGATTACCCGCTTTAAAGGACTCGGAGAGATTTCTCCGGATGAGTTCCAACAATTCATCGCAAAAGATATCCGTTTAGTCCCCATCGCCATTAGCAACCTCTCCGATATCAAGCCGACCCTCGAATTCTATATGGGGAAAAATACTCCTGAGCGAAAAACATTTATCATGCAAAACCTGGTAAACGAAAATGGATGATCTCAAACACCAGATGAAGGACCACTTCATCCAATACGCTTCTTACGTCATTTTAGATCGCGCCATCCCCAACGTTATCGATGGTCTTAAACCCGTCCAAAGGCGCATTTTAGAAACCCTCTGGAGACTGAGTGACGAAAAACTCCATAAAGTCGCCAACGTCGTCGGCCAAACGATGCAGCTCCATCCCCACGGCGATGCTCCCATTTATGAAGCCCTCGTGAACCTCGCCAACAAAGGCTTTACACTCGATCGTCAAGGAAATTTTGGCAACATCTTCACCGGCGACCCATCCGCTGCTGCCCGCTACATTGAAACACGCCTTTCTCCCTTGGCTCGAGAAACGCTTTTCAATCCCGACATCACTGATAAAATCCTCTCCTATGACAGCCGGAATTTAGAACCCGTTACCCTCCCGGCTAAAATCCCGCTCCTCCTCATGCAGGGTGCTGATGGAATTGCCGTCGGAATGTCGACCCATATCCTGCCGCACAATTTCACAGAACTTCTCGAAGCTGAAATCGCCTATCTCGAAGATAAAGATTTTAGAATTTATCCCGACTTTCCCACCGGCGGGATCATGGACAGAAGCCAATATGATAAAGGACGAGGAAAAATCAAACTCAGAGCTAAAATCGACGTCAAAGATGACAAAACGCTTGTCATCCGCGATATTTGCTATGGCACCACCACAGAGAGTCTCATCCGCTCCATTGAAGAAGCGGCAAAAAAAGGGAAGATCAAAATCGACTCGATCAACGACTATACCTCAAGGCAGGTCGAGATCGAGATCAAACTCCCCCGCGGGCAATATGCCGAAGAGATCCTCGATGCCCTCTATGGATTTACCGAATGCGAAGTAACACTCAATTCCCAAATCATTGTCATCAAAGACGGCCAGCCTTGGGAGACCGATGTCCACGAGATCTTAAAATTCAACGCCGATAAACTCGTCGAGTTCCTCAAGCGAGAACTCCAAATCGAAAGAGACCGGCTCCTCGAAAAGATCTTCTATAAAACCCTAGAAAGGCTCTTCATCGAGAACCGCATCTACAAAAAAATCGAAACCGTCAAAACCCTAGAAGGAATCCATCAAGCCCTTGAAACGTCCTTCAAAGCCTTCCTAAAAGAGCTCCTCCGAGAGCCCAAACATGAAGACCGTGAAAAACTGCTCCAAATCCCCATCCGCCGCATTTCTCAGTTCGATATTGATAAGAATAAGGAAGAGATCACCCTCCTCGAAGAACACTTACGTGAAGTCGAAAAAAACCTCAAAAACGTCAAAAAATTTACCATCGATTATCTAAAAAAACTCATCGATAAATTCGGCAAAGAATACCCTCGCAAAACCCGTGTTAAAGCGATCGAAGAGATCGATAAACGCGCCATCGAGACAAAGAAAGTCAAAGTCGGCTACGATCCCAAAACAGGCTTCTTCGGAACCAAAGTCTCCGGACCCATCAAACTCTCCTGCACCAACTTCGATAAAATCGTCGTTTTCTATAAAAACGGCACTTATCAAGTTGTTAATATCCCTGAGAAACAATACGCCGAAAATGCCGCTTGGATCGGCGTTGCCGATAAAAAGACCGTGATGAATGTCATCTATAAAAACAAAGAGACAGGCCAGCCTTGGGCAAAACGGTTTATCGTCGAGCAGTTCATCTTAGAAAAATCGTACCATTACGTCGATGATCTCAATGAACTCCTGTATATCTCCGACGATCCTAAATCGGTGTTAGAAATTCACTTAGCCCCCCTGGACAACAGGGACAACAAGGCCAACCAGAAACTGAAAAAAATCGTCTATCCAATGAAAGATGTGCTTGTCAAAGGCGCTCAGGCCCGCGGCATCCGCATCGCCACCCAGAAAGTCAAAAAAGTCGAAGAATCCGATCAACTCTTGCTGGTTTAATTCGACAACAGTCTCTTATATTTAGGCGCAGGCAAAATCTAAAGAAAATTCAGGAAATATCTGTTTGATCATGCTGATAATTTTTAATGTTGGGTTGCATTTTCTGGTTTCTAAACGTTGGTAGCTGTATATCGTTTCAAAACCCATTTTTTTGGCAACCTGCTCTTGTGTTAATCCATGCTTGATGCGGTGATATCTTACTAAAAATGAAAACGCCACTGATGGGTCTAGAGGAAGCTCAATGACATTCTTAGATTTTCGTATAGAATCGTCAGGAAGGTCAGCTAAATCGTTAGAAGACTCAGGCTCTTGAATATATAGGTTCAACGCCTCTTGCATATTTACATAAAGCTCTTTCTTTGAATCCGCTTGCGTAACACAGCCTTCTAACTCTATACATCGTGCGGAATATCCATCTTTTTCTTTTCTAATTTTGAAATGGTATTTCATTGGTTTCCTACTTTGTCACGTTTTTTAAAAGCTTTCTTAAGGCGTGTTCCGTTCCACTTTTAAGCTCTTTATGGTTCGGGATAATTGCTGTGGGGCACCCAGCTTTCTTCATTTTTATGTGGCTCCCCTTACCGCCTGGAACGACCTCATATCCTTCTCTCTGAAACAGTTTGCACATATCTTTTCCGCTTAATGGCACTAAATCTCCGATCTTCAGATGTTCCATCATCTTACCAAATATAGTTGGTAAAGTCAATAGGTGTATCTAAGGCTCTTCAATAAACTCCTGTATATCTCCGACGATCATAAGGCGACGTTAGAAATTCACTTAGCCCTCCTGGACAACAAGGCCAACCAGAAACTGAAAAAAATCGTCTATCCCATGAAAGATGTGCTTGTCAAAGGCGCTCAGGCTCGCGGCATCCGCATCGCCACCCAGAAAGTCAAAAAAGTCGAAGAATCCGATCAACTCTTGCTGGTTTAGGAGAACTTCTATAGCCTCTCGGCCATGATTTCACCAAAGTCGATATTTGTCCAAATCGACCACTTTCCTGAGGCTCGCAAACCCGCCTATAAAAAAATCATCTAGAACTGTATTCCTGTATTTCTGTATACTCTGGAAAAAAGGAGTAAAAGATGACTCATCGAATTTCTAAGTTAACAATTGATCTTCCTGCCTCCCAACATAAGCGCATTAAAATGGCTGCTTCAATGATGGGGGTCACAATAAAAAACCTTTTGTTAATGAGTTTTGAAATTTTCATGCATCGCAAACTCAATAAAGTTACTGAGAAAGCCTTAAAACTTGCCGAGCAAAAAAAGGGGCTAAAAAAATTCAATACCCTTGATGAACTATTCGAAGATCTTGGTATCTAGTGCTCATCCCGCTCAGGACGAATCAATTTAAATGAGATGTGAAACTTGCAGAAAAACGACGCAAAGACATGTCAAAACTCAAGCTTATCATGACAAAACTCGTCAATGAAGAATCGCTTGATCCCAAACACAGAAATCACAAATTAACAGGCAATTACAAAAACAATTGGGAATGTCATATTGAACCTGATTGGCTTCTGATTTACCGACTAACTGCCGCAGAAGTGATTTTTGAACGGACAGGATCTCATTCAGACCTATTCAGTAAATAGCAAAGCCGCTGAGAATCTTTTTTAAATCGCCAACCAGAAAGTCAAAAAAGTCGAAGAGTCCGATCAACTGTTGCTAGTTTAAGGAATTTTCTGTAGACTCCCCTGCATGATTACCTATGATGATTTCACTAAAGTCGATATCCGCGCAGGAACCATAGTTCAGATTGACCATTTTCCTGAGGCCCGCAAACCTGCCTATAAACTTGTCATTGATTTTGGCCCTGAAATAGGCCTGAAAAAGTCATCTGCTCAGATCACCGAACATTACCCAGATAAAGATAGCTTGCTTGGGAAACAAGTGATTGCCGTTGTGAATTTCCCTCCCAAACAAATCGGACCCTTCGTTTCAGAAGTCCTGACTCTTGGGCTTCCGGATCCAAACGGAAAAGTCATCTTGGTCAACCCAGGCATGCCTGTCCCTAATGGCGCTAGACTTTTTTGATCAAACCCCTCAAGGAAAACGGTTGAAAAATGATGATGGGCTTAAGTACCGTTTACAACGCTGTAAACGCCAAGATCAATCGTGGCACTGAAATTATGTTCGAGTTTAATCCTGTGATTCTTCTTTATCTGGATATATCACCAATGGTACAGTCATACCATTAAGTAAACGCTCATACTTGATTATGGGATTTCCATAGAAAAAGATGCAGTGTTTGGTTCCCCATCCATCGAGCCTTGTAAGGATGTTGTTATATTCAAGAGTAATTTGGACAAGCGGGCTCATAGGAATGGTCGCAGGGATCACCCGAATCTTGTTATGGCTAAATCCTAACCATCCACGAGTCGTTGAAGTAGGTGAAAAGTTTGGCAGTGAGGAAATCCACTCTGGAAACTCCTCAATCTGGTTGTTGTTTATAGCAAAGTCGTATAATTTGGTTAGTTGACTCAATGTCGTTGGAATTGTCCGAATTTGATTGTTGCCTAAATCAAGAGATCCCAACTTGGTTAATCTTCCTAAGGAATCTGGGATTGCATTAATCTGGTTATTCCTTAAGTCTAACTTTAATAAATTTGTAAGGTTGCCTAATGAATCAGGAATCTTCTGAATGCAGTTGAAACTGAGGTCAAGAAACCTCAAATTTTTCAAGTTTCCTATCCACTCGGGAATGAATGAGATTTCACCATTCATCAATTTAAGAGACTGCAAATTAGAAAATTTCGAAAGCTGGCGTGGAATTGCTTTTATACCACGCTCAGAAAGTTCAATCTCTGTAACCCATTCAATAGCCGGGCGATTGCTTGGATCATCAAAGAACATCTTGATCTTGTTGAGGTTATATAATCGAGGAAACTGTGCAGGATGTGTTTGTGCTAAAAAGTCGTAAATCTTTAGAAGGGCATCGTCTTCCCAGGCCGAGACTTTGGCAAGGTCAGTGAGGGGGACAGGATATGCCTCTTTCAAAGCCTTGAACATCCTTGTAACATTGGCTTGTAAAAAGCTTTCGGGAGTTACTCCCTCTGGCTTGTCCTTTAATACAGCATTTTCAATCTCTTTTATCTTTTGAGCAGCTGAGCTCGTCTCTTTGATAAACCATGTGACACTTTCCCACTCCCGGAGAGAAGGGGCAGGTTGATCTGGTTGTCCGATAATTTCGTATCTTTTTGCAAGAGCCGTAATGCTCAGGTCCATAAGGGATGCTACGGGTGGGACGGGGTGTAGGACCGGGGTGGGCTTTTTCCAAAAAGATGTAATTCCTGAAATTACAGTCATTATAATGCCCGACATAAAAAAATCCTTTTTTATTAATTTATAATATTAATTATACATTAATTTTGTTTTATAGTAAATATTTTATATTATAATAATATACGCGATTTCATATAAAGAACTTGTGAAAGCTATTGATTATGGAAAATCAAGAAATACCATTAACTATCAGAGCTTCAATCAGTTAACTATTAACAATGACTTGACTTATTGATTTGCAATAAGTTAACTCTCTTCGCCCTTATACTGCGCTCGCCTTTTTTAGATCATATTGACGAAGTTGTAGATGCTGAGGATGCTGCGATCAGGCACGGTGATGGGATTGCCTCCGAGTTTGATGAGATAGTGTTCTTTCCCTAATCCATCGGGGATTTCAGCGATCCTATTGTATTCAAGATTAATATGGGCATGTGGTCTGTTGGGAATAGTCGCAGGAATCTCCCGAATTTTGTTATGGCTAAGTTCAAGCCTTGCAGAATCCGTTGAAGTGGATGAAAACCTTGGCAGTGAGGAAATCCACGCTGGAAACTCCTCAATCTGGTTGTTGTTTAGAGCTAAGACTCTTAAGTTAGTCAGTTTACTCAACGTCGTTGGAATCGCCCGAATTTGATTAAAGCATAAGCGCAAGACCTCTAATTGTGTTAAGTTTCCTAAACAATCTGGAATTACCTCAATCTGGTTATTCCTTAAGTCTAATTGTTCTAAATTTGTAAGGTTGCCTAACGAATCAGGAATCTTCTGAATGCGGTTGCCAACGAGGTCAAGAGCCCCTAATTTTTTCAAGTTTCCTATCCACTCCGGAATGAATGGGATTTCACCATTCGTCAATTTAAGTTCACGTAGGTTAGAAAATTTTAAAAGTTGGGGTGGAATCGCTTTTATACCTTTTTTATCAATATAAATGCATTTAACGCTTTGGATGGCAGGAAGGTTTTTTGGATCATCAAGGAACTTCTTGATCTCGCTGACGCTATTTAATCGAGGAAACTGTGCAGGATCTTTTTCTACTAAATGGCCATAAATCTTTTCAAGAGCGTCATCTTCCCAGGCAGAGATTTGGGCGAGGTCAGTGAGGGGGATAGGATACACCTCTTTCAAAGCCTTGAACATCGTTGTAACATTCGCTTGTAAAAAGCTTTCGGGAGTTACTCCCTCTGGCTTGGCCTGTAAAATACCACTCTCAATCTCTTTTATCTTTTGAGCAACAGAGCTCGTCTCATTGATAAACCATGTGACACTTTCCCACTCCCGGAGAGAAGGAGCAGGTTGATCTGGTTGTCCGATAATTTCGTATCTTTTTGCAAGAGCTGTAATAGCCAAGTCCATGAGAGTTGGTACGGGAGGAACAGGGTGTAAGAACGGGGTGGGCTTTTTCCAAAAAGATGTAATTCCTGAAATTATAGTATTTATAATGCCTGACACAAAAAACTCCTTTTTGTTTATTAATTTATAATATTAATTATATATTAATTTAATAATAAAGTAAATTTTTTATTACATTATTATATAATAGATTGAATATAAAAGACTTATGGATGAGGTTGATAATGCGCAATCAAGGAATAACACTAACTATCGGATTCTCAAGCAGTTAAATGCCAACAAATGCTTGACTTATTGATTTGCAAGAAGTTAGAGTCTGTCTACCAACTAAGCTTCTTTCGCTTTCGTTTGTAGACAGGCTCTTAGTACCCTTCTTCGTCCTTTAACTCATCGGGATTCGAAGGCTACTGGTGGGACCCGTTATCCATTGTAGGGTTTTGGGTGTCGCTTGGAGGAGTCGTCGCAGCTTGCTGGGGGGGCATCCCCTCTTTGGGAGTCATGGTTTCAGCCTCGGCCTCAATGGGTTGTTTTTTACCACAGCCGCAATCTTTCTTATTTGCATGTCGGTCTAAAGATAGGTCAATACTCCGATAGAGGAGAAAAACAACTACGATGACGCCAAGAAAGGCGCCGACTGTTTTCATTAATTTCTTTCTTGTTCTTTTTTCCAAATAGCCTCCTAGACCCCTAAGGATGGGCGTCCCTGTTTATTTTGGAACTTAGTCCAAGAAGATTAATGTGTCAATGATGCTTTAAGAAGACGATCCATAAGAATTGAGTTCTGCTGCATTTCAGGAGTGCAAAAGATGACGATTTCTTCGACGTCTTCGTCATCTGCCTGGCGCAGTTTGGCATAGAGATTCAAGGTGGTGAAGTCAGGGTTGATCCAACGTTGCACGTTCGGATGGGCGTGAAGATACGTCTCCATCTCGTGCTGGCGCGCAAAAAGCCTTAAGAAGGCTTTTGGCGCATAATGGCGATAACGGGTTCCGGGCGATGAGCGCTTGCTTTGATCCGTTGCTTGGCCGAGCGGTTTTTTCAACAGGCTTTCAATCTCTGTTTGGGGGACAGCTCCCAACCTAAGCAGGCACGGCTCGCCTATCAAGCTAATCACGGTCGATTCGATGCCGTACTCGGTAGGCCCTCCATCTATGACTGCTCCGATTTTACCCTGAAAATCATTCACAACGTGGTCAGCCGTGGTACTGCTGGGTTTGCCCGAGAGGTTCGCAGAAGGAGCTACGATGGGCTCCCCTACGGATTTGATCAGATCCAGCGCCACTCGATGGCATGGCATGCGGACGGCGATGGTATCCAGGCCTCCGGAAACAATGCTAGGGACTGAAGGGTGCTTTTTGATGACGACTGTTAAAGGGCCGGGAAAGAATGCCTTGGCAAGCAAGGTAAATTCCAGGGGGATCTCCCGAGCGATTTGTGTGATTTGATCTAGGGAGGAAATATGGGCAATAAGCGGATTATCAGACGGGCGCCCTTTGGCGATATAGATTTGACGAATCGCCTCGGGGTTAAAAATGGGAGCTCCTAGACCATAGACTGTTTCCGTAGGGAATGCGACGAGCTCCCCTCTCTTCAGAATCTCTGCCGCTAAGGCAATTTGATCAGGCTTGAGAATGAGCATTTAACTGAGCGCCCAAAGGAAGCCTAGGGCAAGGGCGATCTTAGCTCCAACGGCATAAACAAAGCGGTGGAAATGTTTATCCACAAAATTCTTAATTTGGGCGCCCCACCGTTGAACGACTTTGGCGATCAGGAAAAACCGGGCAAACCGGGCCAGGCCCACTGCAATGATAAAAGGGATCACGGCCAGCTCGCAAACCCCTGCCGTCAACGTCACTGCCTTAAAAGGGACCGGTAAAAACGAACCAAAGAAGACAGCCCAATGCTGATAGTCTAGATAATGGCCATGGATACGTTCAAAAAATGAGGTGGAAATCAGGCGGTCTAAAACATAGGGGCTGACGAAGTCCCAGGCTGCGAGACCGACATAATACCCAACAAAGGCGCTGGCAATGGAAGCCATACCTGCAACTAAGGCATACCAATACCGCTTCCGGGGGTTTTCCAGGCAAAAAAGGAGCAAAATGGCGTCCATAGGGAGGATAAAAATCAGTTCTAGAAAGAAGATGACCCCCAGCCAAAGAGGCGCAAAGCGTGAATTTGCCTTGCGGCTTGCCCAGTTGTAAATCTTTTTTGCAAAGCCGAACATGAACCTATCCTTCGATTCTTAACAAATGTTTTTTGAGCCTTTTTTTATTCTTTTCAATGCCGCTTCTTGGTCTACTTATCCAAGCATGCCCCGCGAAGCGGCATTGAAAAGAATAAAAAAATCCTTCAAAAACCATTTATTAAGAACCGAAGGATAGGTTCATGTGCCCACATTTTACTTGTTTTCTACCCCAAAGTCAATTTATAGTGGCTCTTCAAATGATGCCTTACATTGTCGGTTTGTATGGACTATTGATCTTCGCAGGTGGGATAATGGGCTACCTCAAAGCAGGGAGCGAGGCGTCGCTCGTCATGGGAGGCATTTCAGGCCTTCTGCTGCTCATCTCTTCCGGTGGGATGTTATACTGCGGTCGGCTTGAAAATGTGAATTTGGGCTGCGTCAAAGCCTCGCGGCTCCGCGATCGTAAAGCTAGCTGTATTTCCTTAATACAGCGCGCTTTACGATCGCGGAGCCCCGAGAGCTTTCACGCTAGCCCAAATTCACATTTTCAAACCGACCGCAGTATATCAAAAAAATACTTTAAAAGATGCGTTTTTTTCTCCCTGATTTTGACCTTCATTTTAGATGCCTTTTTCAGCTACCGCTTCATGACCACCATGAAATTTCTTCCTTCGGGGTTGTTAGCCCTTTTGTCTGTAGGGATTATAATAGGCCTTGTCGCTGAACTTCGACGTTCTTCGAAATAGCATTAAAAATTTTAACATATAGTAATAAATATTTTACTTAACACGCTTATATTCAAAAGTTTAATTGCGGTATTATTATAATTTTAGTATAATAGTAGCTGAGGATTTTAATATGACTGCAATTAAAAACGGTTTATTACTAGCAGAAAGCGCCGTTATCGGAATCGGCCCCGCGACCAGCAATCTTGAACGTGGCTTAGGTAGCGAAGGAAGCAAGTTGTGTGTCGTGGAATCGAACTGGGAGCTCGCAAGCGGGAGCGTAACACTCTCAAACTACCTCGGAAAAATCTTTGATAATCTTGCAACTGTTTTTCAACTGTTCACGGATCATATTCCTGCTCCGATTGCTGCTATCGGACATGCCATGGATTTAGTTGGGTCTCGCGTAAGTTTAGGAGTCATCGCAATAGCGACCTGTACTTTCCGATTGGTTAAAGAAGCTGTATCTTACCATCGTCAGATGAAATTTCTTTCGATTTTCAAAAAAGCTGCTTGGACAGGCCAAGAGACTAAATCTGCTTTAGAAACTACACTTGCCAATTTCGAGCGTCCAGAATTCCAGCAGCAGATTCCTTTGAAATTAAGAAACATCATCAAAGGTAATAAAGGCAAGCTGAACACCCTATTAACAAGGGTTAATTCAGGAGATGAAAAAGCGAAAGAAATAGCCGACCGCGTATTCCAACACTGGGCAAGTCGACACGTCTACAACCACCTCGTCGAAATTGCCAAGATGCCTGAAGTTGAACTTGAACGAGCGCTCCCCGATTGGATGAATAGTGACCTCCTTATCCAGGGTGGGGCGAAAGCCTATCTCACCGACCTCCTTCAAAGGGTCGATAAAGGTGAAAAAAAAGCAGGCGATGAGGCAACAAAACTCATCGAGACTATGCAATCTTATGCGGCCAAAAAACGGATGGTCCCTGTCATTAAAATGCTCGGGGCTGCCATTGGAATCATTGCTTGTATCTCCTTCTTTATCGCATGCCCTTTAGCTTTTATTATCACATTGACGGTTATAACGACTCTGATTGCAGTCGCTGCCTATATGTATAATGCTGGTTATGTCGAAAACCGTGAAGACCGATTTTCTTTCAAACTATGTATCCCAGAGGCTATACTCAATGCTCCCGCCTCATTGAGCAAAAAAATCTCAAAATGCGCTGAGAAAATCAGTGCAAAAATCAATGCGAAAATCGCTCAAAATAAACCGGAGTACCATCCTTTCTTTGAAAGAACCATCGCCCCGAACTATTCGGACGAACGCCTCCAAAGGCAAGCCCGTCTGGTTGCCCGAAGAATCCGCTTTAAGGCCGCCTGATAGGCGTCTTTGATGATTTTGGAAATCTCTTTCTCAGCTTAGACGCTTCCAATCACTCCGCAACCAATCACTGCAATTTTCATGTTTCATTTATATATGTGATCATCTTATACGTTTAAGTAAAAAAGGACATTATGAAAGAGGCCGAAGTCAAAAAACTTAGAACTTCCGATTATCCCATCAATCCGCTCATCCTGTATCGATGGTCGCCCCGGTCGATGACGGGTGAAGGAATGACAGATGAAGAGCTCTTTCCCCTCTTTGAAGCGGCCAGATGGGCTCCTTCCAGCTATAACAATCAGCCTTGGATTTTTATCTACGCTCATAGAGATTCGCCACAATGGAAGCCGCTTTTTGACTTGATGATTGAGTTCAATCAGTCGTGGACGAAAAATGCCGCTGTTTTACTAGTCATCCTCTCTAAAAAGACCTTCTATCATAATGGGAAACCCAGCCATACCCATAGTCTTGATACCGGGTCCGCCTGGATGGCACTGGCTTTGGAAGGCACATCGCGTGGCTACGTCGTTCATGGCATGGAAGGCTTTGATTATGACAAAGCGAAAAAATCACTCCAAATTCCTGATGATTATCAAGTTGAAGCAATGGCGGCGATTGGTAAACCGGCTCCCAAAGAAAAACTCCCACCAGAGCTGCAAAAAAGAGAAGCTCCTAGCCCTCGCCGGCCGATTCAGCAGTTCATTATGAATGGAAGATTTGAACAAAAGATCGAGCAAGCCTAAGAGCTTGCCCGATTTAGAATGCTCTTTTATCGAGCAGCTCTTCGTGAACGACGTGAACGTGCACTTTTTGTCTTTCTTCTTTTAGACGATCTGCGAGCAGATTTACGTGATCTTTTCTTAGCCATATAATCTCCTTGTTGGCTTGTAGGAGTTAAGTTAATACAACCCACCTAGGATCATATAAACACATTTATATTCCCTACAATTCAATATATATCTGAATTACAAATTATTTGCAATAATTCACAATTAGATTAACAAACGACATTAAAAAAGTGTGATTTGTCTTGCGAATTTTTCATATTTAAATTGATTAATTTATCTAGAATTGTTGATAATATTATTTCGATAGATTCTTGAGACTATTTGTCGAGTCAGAACGTCCTCTCAGAGCGAGGAGCGTGAATGTCTGTGAGCAGCCCCAAGGGCTGCCAGCTAGTTAATGCTTTCCTGACTTGTGATTTTAGCTACCTTATTCCCCAATCCTGCGCATCCTGCCGCTTGTTGCGATCCTGCGTATCCTGTCATGGTTGTACAGCTGTGACAGGATATGCAAGATCGCAAGCGGCAGGATGCACAAGATGAGAATGCATTTTTGAGGTCTAGTATCCTACTTTTACCAAGACCATCGGCATTTGCAAGAAGTACGCTTACGAGTTGATTTCTTTTTCTTTCTTGATTTTTTCTTAGCCATAACTCCATCCTTGTTATAGGGCTTATCCCTAGCTTCATTATTAGATTAATTTATTAATTAATCAACATAATTATTGATTATTGTTTTATTTGCTCTTTGATTGTTTGTTTTGAAAGCTTTTGCTTACTCTTTAGCTTTGCTGATAATGGATTATTCTTAATGGGTTTGATTTGTACTTTGCAGCTCATTTTTACCTCGATACTCATTCTTAAAAGTGGGAATGATATTTTCTAAAATACGAATCGACAAAATAATGTAAATTATTTTTTTAATTATTTTTTAAACGCTTGATTTTTAGCTGGTTGGAAGCACGTTGCGTTAAAACAACGTCTCATGTTATTCAACACTTATGCGACTTGTTCTCTCTTTTTTACTTTTTTTCAGTAGCTTTACGTGCTTTGAGGGGTGCTCAGCACCAAAAACCTATGAGGTGACACTCTATTATTCGCCTCAATGCCCTTATTGCCAAAAAGTCCTGACTTATTTGAAAAAGTCTAAGCTCGACATCCCGATGAAAAACGTCAAGATTGACAATCCGGCAAGAAAAGAACTGGAAGAGATCGGCGGAGATCTGATTGTTCCGTGCCTGATCGTCAATGGAGAAGAAGCAATCTACAACGCCAGCGACATCATCGACTGGCTTTCAGCACATCAAGACGATTTACCCAAATCTAAGAAGTAGCTATTCTGACCAAAAGGATTTATATGTTAGAAAAATCAAAAAAGTCTCGTCGTGTCTTGAGTATTTTCGTCTTAGCCATGCTCAACGTTTCTGTGATGGCAAGCCTACGCAATCTTCCCCTGGTGGCTGAATATGGGCTGGGATCGGTGTTCTATTTTGCTCTGGTGGCTCTTTTGTTCTTAGTCCCCTGCGCACTCATCTCCGCAGAACTTGCAACGGGGTGGCCTAAGACCGGAGGGATTTACATCTGGGTACGTGAAGCGTTGGGAGACCGGTGGGGATTTTTCGCAGTATGGGTTCAATGGGCGCATAATCTCTCGTGGTATCCGGTGATTTTGTCATTTGTCGCCACAACGCTTGCTTACATCATTAATCCCGAACTAGGCTCTAATAAACACTATGTTCTGGCTATCGTTTTGGTCTCGTTTTGGGGAATGACCCTGCTTAACTATCTGGGGATCAAAACATCCAGCTGGTTTTCAACGCTGGGCGTCATTGTAGGAACGATCCTCCCCGGTATCTTTATCATCGCACTGGGAATCTCTTGGTTTACCGGAGGTCATGTTGCTCAAACCTCGCTGGAGGCTTCAGCGATTTTGCCTAAAGCAACGAATCTCAATAGCTTGGTCTTTTTGGCAGGGATGTTTTTGGCCTTTGCCGGACTCGAAGTCACTGCCGCCCATGCCGGCGACGTCGTCAACCCTCAAAAAAATTACCCGCGTTCGATTATTCTGGCCGCCCTCATCACCTTCGTTCTCTTCATGCTAGGGTCTCTTTCCATTGCTGTGGTGATCCCGAACCACGAAATCAGCTTGGTTGCTGGGGTCATCGATGCCTTCAACCGGTTTTTTATGGCGTATAACATTGGGTGGATCCTGCCATTCATGGCAGTTTTACTTATTATCGGGGCCATTGCTGAAGTCAATGCCTGGATCATTGGGCCCGTCAAAGGACTCTATGCGACCTCCATTCATGGGAATCTCCCTCCCGTTTTCCAAAAACAAAATAAAAAAGGGGTCCCCGTCAACCTTTTGCTTTTCCAAGCCATCATCGTGACGCTCTCGTCCTTTATTTTCCTCCACATGCCCTCCGTCAGCGCCTCATTTTGGATCCTAACGGCACTGTCAGCACAGAGTTATCTCGTGATGTATATTTTGATGTTTGTCTCTGCCATTAAACTTCGTTATTCGAAACCGAGTGTTCCCAGAGCCTATCGAGTTCCTTACAAAATGGCTGGGATGTGGGTCACTGCCGGACTGGGGATCTTGTCCTCTTCGTTTGCGATTTTTATGTCGTTCTTCCCTCCTTCCCAGCTTGAAACAGGAAGCCTTTTCTTTTATGAGCTCTTCCTCATTATTGGACTCTTTATCATGTGCGGCATCCCCCTCATCATCTATCAATACCGGCAGCCTTCCTGGATAAGGTCATGACTAATGTCCCTTTAGCAGAAGAGCTTCGACCTAAAAAGCTCGAAGAGATTGCAGGACAATCCCACCTTCTCAGCTCGGATGGTTTTTTATCGCACCTGATCCGCGAAAAAAAACCGCTCTCTTTGCTTTTGTGGGGACCTCCCGGTTGTGGCAAAACAACCCTTGCCCGTCTTTACGGAGCAGCTCTCGATGCCCATTTTCTTTCTTTCAGTCCTCTTTTGCATGGGATCGGCGATCTTAAAAAAATCATTGAAGATAGCCGTAAATACCCGCTTCTTAATCGTCAGATCATTCTTTTTGTCGATGAGATCCATCGGTTTAATAAAGCCCAGCAAGATGTCTTCCTCCCCTTCTTGGAAAACGGGACCGTCGTCCTCATCGGCGCTACCACTGAAAACCCTTCGTTCTCCCTCAACAAAGCGCTGCTTTCCCGCCTCCGCGTCTTGCAGCTGAGAGCTCTTTCCGATCTGGATCTTGAGCAGATCTTGCTTAGGTACGAATCAGCCAAAAAACCGCTCCACCTAGCGCCTGAGGCAAAAGCTTTGCTTTTGCAGCTCTCTCAAGGCGATGGTCGCCATCTTCTCAACATGATAGAAAACCTCCAAGACATTGACGGACCGATAGATACCGGGCGCCTGCAGCAGCTGCTTCAAAAACGATCGGCCCTTTATGACAAAGGCGACGATGGTCACTACCAACTGATTTCTGCCCTACACAAAGCCGTCCGTGGCTCTGACCCGGACGCAGCGCTCTATTGGCTCGCCCGTATGTTGGAAGGCGGGGAATCGGCAGAATTTATTGCCCGTCGAACTGTGCGCATGGCCGTCGAGGATATTGGACTTGCCGATCCGGAAGCCCTCTCTATGGCGCTAAATGCATGGAGGGCATACGATCAACTCGGATCTCCAGAAGGAGATCTAGCTTTAGCTCAGGCACTCATTTACCTCTCTTTAGCGCCTAAAAGCAATGCTGCCTACACAGCCTTTTCTGCAGCCAAAGAACTCGCTTCCAACACGACACATCTTCCCCCGCCGCCGTGGATCATCAATGCGCCGACTCAGCTGATGAAAGAGGTCGGCTATGGGAAAGGGTATGAATACGACCATGACCTTCCGCAAGGTTTTTCCGGACAAAATTACTTCCCTGATTCTGTGGAAAGGCCTGTATTCTATCAGCCTGTGGAAAGAGGCTTTGAACGAGAGATGAAAAAACGGCTCGATTACTTCAATAAACTCCGCGGAGAGATCAATGGAAAGACCTAAGAGACTGTTGTCGAGTTAAGGCTTCGTCCATTTTATGGATTATTTTGGCCTTTTTTAGGCTTGCATGAGAAGGTCCATATACGTAAGTTGATATGAACCTTCTCATGCAAGCCTAAAGAAGGCTCAAAAGAACCATAAAATGGACAGAAGCTTAATTCGACAACAGTCTCTAAGTCGGTATCTTATACCATTCGCGAAAAATAAATTCATAAATTTGACAAGAAGGCCGCACAAATTTTTGTGTCTGGAGCGAGCGACCATTGCCGAATGGCTGCGGACACCGACAAACAGTCCGGCGGACTGTTTGTCAGGAAAGCAGGTGAACGAAGTGAACTGGCCCGAAGGGGGGCGTGAGTGAAGACCAAAACTTTGTTGCTAAGAGGGTGTTGATCAATAAAATTTTGATCGATTTTTGGGGCTTTTTGAGCCAATTTTAATTTCATTTGTTATGGGTTATATCAACTTCGTATATTACCCATAACAAATGAAACTAAAAGTGGCCAAAAATCCTCCAAAAAGCGATGAAATATTTATTGATCAACACCCTCTAAGCCGACGCAGTCAAATATGAATTTATTTTTCGCGAATGGTATTAAATGGTTAAGACACCGACAGGCGACTTTCTCATCATTACCGCTGGTGAAGCCTCTCAGCTCTTCTATTCATACAGTGAATCAATGAAAAGGCAAGAGCGTATGTAAAAGCTGCAACAAAGGCACTCTCAATGCCCAGCTTAGCACCTTGAAACATTACACACCCTCGCCTCTCGTCTGAATGTGGTAGATAAACGCAGCTGCGGTGATAGGCGCTCATTCTAAAGATCTGGGTCAAAATAAACGCCAGTGTTGCCGCTCCTGCTATGAATACTTTTTGTCGAGTTGAAGCACTGTAAAGTGCGTTAGGTGCATGCGTTGCTGGTGTCGGTGGTGTAACTGGCATAAAGGTCTCCTTTTGGTGGGTATTTGAATATTTGGGTTGAGAAAATGCTTAACAACAAAGATCGAAATTTTATTTTATTATTAAATACTATCTGAAATAGGCGTGATATTATTTACCTCGGGAGATATCTAGGCAACATTAAAAAAAAGAATAAAAAGAAGACCTCCCTACCTACTGTGACAATGTCGTTACACCGATATCAAACGTCATCAGCGAATATAGGGAGGAGAGAAGTTTGTCTTTACTCAAGCTTCTGGATGAATGTCTGTTAATTAAACAGATCAATCGTCGCGCCTCTATTAGAGGTTCTGGTACCTTGAGTGCAATATCACCTTCCACTTTCGTGGAGCTGATATTCGACAACTTCTTTAAGCAGTTCCTTATTTTCATATTATAATAATTTGAATAATAAGTCAAAATAAACATAAAAAATATTATCGATTTGAAAACTATCTAAGAATAGCGCTTTAAGCGCTTGAAAGTCAGCAAGACGGAGCTTGCTGACGTCAAAAAGCAATCTGTTGGATTTTGTTGGGCTTTTTCTTTGGTAGAACCTATCCGCAAAGTCTAAAGGATTGGATTTTGCAGGATTTTTTGTTAGATTTTGCAGCCGCTTTGCAGGGCATACTTGAATAAGTAGGCCAAAAAGCAGCTGCAAAATATGATAAAAAAGACAAAAAAGCCAACTTTGGGACTTTGCGGATAGGTTTCTAAGACCGATTTTTGCAAATCAATTGATTTTAACATAGGTTGGTGCCACAATTTCGCTCCTTAATATGGCAAGTCTATCGGTACAAGCACTTCGCAATCTAGCGCCTGTAGGCATACCAGCCATGTTAGTCGCCTATGGGATAGGTGCGTTAGAAAAAGCTTTTGCAAACCAGATCAAAGTTCAAAAATACGTGCTCTCCGCCCTGAGAGAATCTTTAAAAGATCGACACGATTGGCAAAGCTATATCGAGCATGTTTATTCGTGGAGCTACGAAACTTTACTATTGGTCCCGGGAATTAATGTTGTCATTTGTGTTGTCTCCTCTATTTTTGGATCGCCCTTAGATCGTTTATGGGCGGAGAAAAAATTTGATCTGTTGGTTTCCATTTTGGAACAGCAGCTTAAAGAGCCTCAAGGAATCACGTGGACACCCCCGGTCATCGCTCAGCCAAAAGATAACACAGTCCCCACAATATCTCACTATTGCCGTGACTTGGCTTTTTGTGCAGAACAAGGAGAGCTGATCTCTGCCCATGTATGTGACATGCAAATAAGTTGGATTTCTATGACAGGGGCCCCTGCAGGGAAAGGCAAGAAAATTATCTGGATGCCAGATCCCTTGGGAACATTAGAAGGGACAATGACAGAGCAAATCCTGCCGGGTGGCAGGATAATAAACGCTCTTTTCAAAGGAAAAAAGCTTTTTTGTTTGGATTGGAAAAAAATTTCTCAACAACCGTTTTATGAGAGCATAGTCGAGCAAATCGTCAAGGAAGCCAAGGACCAAAAAGAAAAAGTGCTGTTATTTATCTCTAATCCCTCTCTTTTCCCACCAGAAATTATCAAAAAAATACACGGGATGTTGAATGGCACATTTTATGTATTTGCCATAGAAACACAGGATGTACGGGAACCGTTGAGTTTGAAAGAGAACTATTCCTTCGTTAGGGGTGTAGTTACAAGGGAAGGAATGCAAGCCGTTATCCTAAAAAATTTCCTCCCCCGTCTAGAAAGCCAGCATCATCTCTATATTGAAGATCAGGTCGTGAAAGGCCTTTTTCTAGAAAATCTTGTACATGCACCTCCTTCACAAGAATGGATAGAAAAAATAGAGCAATTGATCAAAGAGCATAAATTTACACCTTCTTCGGACGATAAAAGACTCTCCAAGTTTTTAGATATTTTAATCCGCATTCGTAATCGTGCGAGTGATACAGATAAAGCGGTATGGGATCAAAAAGTCCAAACTACAGCGCGCAGATTTAGCTCAAATCTAAAACCCACGGCCACAGCCACTCAATTATCAAAATTGTCATCAAAAGAAAAGCCGAAGGAAAATGCCGCGGTTTTAAATCCTCATCAATCGGCCTCTACTATAAGCTCTAATCTCGATCCAGAGTTTCCTGTTCTTTCTATGTATTGTAAAGATCTGACTTCCGAAGAGAATTTGCCTCCATTTGTAGGCCGTAGTAAGGAGATCGTTCAGATCGCCGAAGTCCTAGAACGTGAGAAAAAAAATGCTCCTGTGCTGCTAGGAGTGCCAGGAGCCGGTAAAATCGCTATTATCCAAGGTATCGCAGGGAAAATCAGAAAAAAATCACCAGATCTTCCTTCTGTTTTCCAAAGGAAAAAGATCTTCCTTTTAAAAGACACAGAGATTTTGGCAAACGCTGTAAGACGCAAAGTGGGCGCCGCACCCATATTAGCGCAAATTCTTCAAGAAGCCGAAGCAAACAAAGGCACAGTGCTTCTCATATTTGAAAATTTGGAAGGATTTTGCGGGAATGATGAGACGGACACGATACAAATGCGGCATCTTATCGTATCTGCTTTGGACAATCAATTGATTGATTGCATCGCCACATCAACATCTGCAGACTACTCTCGCATGGTACGAAAACATCCAGCGCTAGGACAGCAATTTTCTTCTGTCAAGATTGACCCACTCTCAGACACAGAACTGAAAGAGATTTTATCCGTCGCTATCCCATGGTTATCTATACGCCATGCGGTGGGATTCGATGATAGGATAGGCGATGAATGTGTAAAACTTGCGCGAAAATATCTCAAAAATGAGCCATTTCCTGCAATTGTCATGGATATACTCGACCAAGCGGCAGGCCAGCATAAGGTCAAACATCCGCCGATAAAGGAAGATCAAGAACTTTCTTTAGAGCTACAATCTCAGTCCTATGACTCAAAGAATGTTGCCAAATTTAGCCAAACGATATCTGTAGATGTCCTTTATCCTATCTTCTTTCAAAGAACAGGAGTCTCTTTGGGAGTCTTGAACCAATCCGATAAAGAGCTGCTCAAAAATCTCGACAAGAAAATTTCTGCAAGAATCATCGGGCAACAAGAGGCTATTAAAAATGTATGCGACGGTATACGTGTCGCAAGATTTAAAACGGGAACTAGCGGCTCTATGGCAGTCTTTTTGTTTTTAGGCACGACAGGTGTTGGGAAAACAGAAACTGTTAAGATATTAGCAGAACTTCTTTACGGTTCTTCCGACAAGATGTTGCGCCTCGATATGGCAGAGTATCAACAAGAGATTGATAAAACAAAGTTGATAGGGGCAGCTCCAGGTTATGTAGGGCATGATAGGGGAGGCAGCCTGACAAACTGGTTAAAAGAGAATCCTTTTTCTATTGTCCTTTTCGATGAAATAGAAAAAGCACATCCGACAATCCATCAGATGCTTCTCGGTCTTTTCGATGCAGGGAGGATTACCGATGGACATCAAAACACCCTCGAGTGTCCAGATGCGGTTTGTGTCATGACTTCCAACCTGGGAGCAGATGAAATATTCAAATATCAAAACTCCGGGGAAAAAGACATGGCATCATTGAAACAAACAATTACTCCCATACTGGCCAAAAACTCCGGGGAAAAAGACATGGCATCATTGAAACAAACAATTACTCCCATACTGGCCAAAAAGTTTGCACCTGAATTTATTGGTCGTATTCGCACAACAGCGATCTTCCGCTGCTTAGATGAGGAGAATGCGCGCCAAATTACAGAGCTCCAGTTAAAGGCCATACAGAATACATGCAAAACCAATCCTCGTTATCTCGAAATAGAGTTCACATGGACACCTGAGGTGGTTAGTTTCTTTGCCAAAAACCATTATGATCCTACAAAAGGGGGTAGGGGGATTGGAACGGCTGTGAAGGACAAGATAGAAACTCCCTTTATTAACGGAATCGTGGAAGAAAGCATTAAAAAGGGCAATAAGGTTTTCTTTGTCGTTGAGAGCGACAAAATCGCTATGAAAGTCAATTAAACCTTAGAGGGTGTTGTAGTCTCAAGTAGATAAACATCGGCAACACCCCAATTAAACGAAACACTAAACTGATCTATAAGTTTAAAACCGTCTAAAGGATAGCTCACAGTCACGACTTTGCTTCCCTTGGGAAGGGTCTTCATCGCCACTTTAAGTTCTTCGACAAATTCGTCTGAAAAGGTCGTTCCATAGAAAAAGACAAATGTGGCCTGGCTGAAATCAAACTTCCTCATATCCTGGCACATAAAAGAGACCTTATACCGCGATCGTAAAGCGCGCTGTATTGATTCAATACAGCTAGCTTTACGATCGCGGAGCCGCGGGAACTTTCGCATCAGCCGAAAAGGCACTTTTTCAGCCGATCGCGGTATAAGTCTTTGACACTCTTTTGCAAAACGCCTAGCTCGCTCAATAAACGGCTCTACCAAATCAATGCCGGTGACCTCACAGCGATAGTGCTGGGCTAAAAAGAAGACCCCGCGGCCTCTTCCGCACCCCAAATCTACCACCTTATCACTGCTTTTAAGGCCAAATCGATCGGCGATCTTTTTCAAGGAGCAAAGAGGCGTTTCCCCATAGGGAAAAGCCTCTTTATTTCGATACGGATTAGGACCTTTCATCAGTGCTAAATCGAGAGCTTTGTAGAGAGGGTCTTGATAAAACTGCTTGCGGACACGTTTTTGCTCGAGCCACTCATAGGCCCTGACGGCAAAGTGCAAATACAACAGCTCGCACGCTTCGGCTAGTTTCATGAATCTGGGTTAGACCTCTTTCGAAATTAAGGTTCTGTCGATTTTCAGGTTCTTTTGAGCCGATTTTCGATTTTCTTTGCAGGGGTAATATCCAGGCGTATATGACCCCTGCAAAGAAAATCGAAAATCGGCTCAAAAGAACCTGAAAATCGACAGAACCTTAATTTCGAAAGAGGTCTATTCATTGGACGGTTATTGGAATAGAGTCAGTCACCGCAGGCTCACCAAAAAACTGCGTCGGACCAGGAGACTGATAATCGTCTTCTAATGCCCACTTCGCAGCCTGTTTTTGCAATCTGACATACGGCGTCCCTTTTAAATCGACATACGTTTTCACAATGACCGGTTTCTTTTGGCTTTGCAGGATGAGTTGAGAAGCAAGCGGCACCCCTCCAATCGACCATTCCTCTGCGGGTTTAGCTAGATGTTGCACGAACGCCATGCAGCCAGTCAACCCTTGTGCAATAAGCAACGCAGCTGTGTGGCCAAGAGTGTAGCAGTAATTGGCATCGAAATTCGTTGGAAGTCCGGCTCTTCCCTCATAGCCAAAAAAATGGGCCAGCGGGGAAAACTTCCCATTGAATTTCCTTTTTTTGAGTTCTTTTGAAACGGCTTCAATGAGGAGAAGCTCCGTCTCAACAGCAGAAAGGTTCACATTGCCGTGAGGATCGCGATCAAGAAGGAGTTGCTGCTGCACACGGTCGGAAAGCATCTCCCAGACAACACGGCCCTCCGGCGAAAGATGCTCAGGCGATTGCTTGAGTTCTTTGATTAGTCCTGACATTTCAGGCATGTGCTCAATGAGTCCTTCCGGCACCAAAATCACACCGTAATGTTTTCCGAGTTTTTCTCTTTGCTCGACTAGATCGGCGATTTTGAAAGTGATCTCTGAGAGCGTATGCCTTTCTTCAGAAATAAGAGTAAGGTTTGGATGGGTCTTGAGCGCGCATTCCAATGTAATGTGGGATGCAGATCTTCCCATGAGCTTAATAAAGTGGTAGTACTTCTTGGCCGAAAGCGCATCTTTACCGATATTTCCAATCAGCTCGGAGTAGATTTTTGTTGCTGTATCAAATCCGAATGAAATCTCGACGTACTGATTACGTAGATCGCCGTCAATCGTCTTAGGAACCCCGATGACTTTCGTTTTGCAGCTGTGCTGTAAAAAATATTCCGCGATAAACGCCGCATTCGTGTTCGAGTCGTCGCCGCCGATGACCACTAGGCCGTCTAAATCGAGATCTTGGGCCGTTTTAAGTGTTTTCTTTAGCTGCTCCTGCGTTTCGATTTTTGTTCTTCCTGAGCCGAGCAGATCAAATCCGCCTTGATTGCGGTATGCAGATAAAGTCGAGGCGTTCAGTTCAATCCTCTGGCTGGCAAGCACGCCTCCGGGCCCGTCTAAAAAACCGATGAGCTTAGCTTTAGAATTGAGCTTTTGCAACGCATCAAAAAGCCCCGTCAGGACATTGTGCCCTCCAGGAGCTTGGCCGCCAGAAAAAACAGCCCCGATTTTTAAGGCGGGAAATTTTTGTGCTGCCCCCTTTTTTGCAATGAGTACAGATGGGTCAGAAATGTTAGGAAAAAGTTTTTTGATGTCTGATTGAACGGGCAACTCTCCAGATTTTTCAAAAACAACCGACTCTATTTGGCTCAAAACGCGAGGTAAGGCCGGCTGATATTTTTGGCGGAGTTTAGACAAAGTCATATATTAATCCGATTTTTAGGGATTAACGGATTAGGTTCAAGAGGTAATTCTAGAGGTAGTTGCAAAACTCGCTTTGGAGCCCAAATTCGATGATTTTCGATTAGATTTGGTTTTTGCGCAAATTGACATACTCGATTGAGAGTAGGCGATTTGCGCAAAATCCAAACCTAATCGAAAAGCGCTAGTTTGGGCCCAAATTGGAGGTATGCAACTACCTCTGTACATTTGAACCCAGATCCGCTTAAATAGATCCATGACTGCAAAATATATCTTTGTCACAGGCGGGGTTGTTTCTTCTTTAGGCAAGGGGCTAACAGCTGCATCCATTGCGATGCTTTTAGAGTCTCAAGGCCTCAAGGTCGCAATGCTCAAGCTCGATCCTTATTTGAACGTCGATCCGGGAACAATGAATCCCTACGAACACGGTGAAGTCTATGTCACTGATGACGGCGCAGAAACAGATCTCGATTTAGGACACTATTACCGATTTACCAATGCCACCCTCTCTAAGGCCTCCAACGCCACTTCCGGCCAAATCTATGATGCGGTGATCAAGCGGGAAAGACGCGGCGATTATTTGGGCAAGACCGTCCAAGTTATTCCTCATGTCACCGATGAGATCAAAAAACGGATTTTAGACTGTGCCCATTATGATGAAGGCACTCATGTTGTCATTGTCGAGATTGGCGGCACAGTCGGCGATATCGAATCGCTTCCGTTCTTAGAAGCGATAAGGCAGTTTCGACATGAAAGGTCAGGCATGTGCATCAACCTCCACCTCACCTACGTCCCCTTTTTAAAAGCGGCAGGCGAAGTCAAAACCAAACCGACACAACACTCTGTCCAAATTTTACGTGAAATTGGGATCATGCCCGATATGATCATCTGCCGTTGTGAAAATCCCCTTCCGCAGGACATCAAAGACAAGATCAGTCTTTTCTGCTCCGTCAGAAAAGACATGGTGATCGATGAAGCTGATGTCACATTCAGCATCTATGAAGTCCCGATCAGCCTAAAAAAACAGCAGATCGATATGAAAGTCTGCCAGCTCCTCCATCTTCCAGAAAAAAAATCTCATCTCAAAAATTGGGAAGAGATGGTGCACAAAATGCGCCATCCCAAAGAAAAAATAGTGATCGGCATCGTCGGAAAATACATTCAACACCAAGATGCATATAAATCGGTTTTTGAAGCGCTGCAACACGCAGCCATCGACCATCAGGTCGATCTCGAGATCCGCCGTTTTGAATCCGACAAAGTGCTAGAGCTCGGCGATGTTGAAAAAACTATTGGCGGCTGCGACGGCTATCTTGTCCCCGGAGGGTTTGGAGAAAGAGGCTGGATGGGCAAAATCATGACCGCCAAATACTGCCGTGAGAACAAAATCCCCTATTTAGGCCTTTGCCTTGGCATGCAAGTGATGTGCGTTGAGTTTGCCCGGCATGTTTTAGAACTCTCCGATGCCAACTCAACCGAGATGGATCCTAACACTCCCCATCCAGTGATCAGTTTGCTCAGCGAGCAACAAGACATTGAAAAAAAAGGCGGTACGATGCGTCTCGGAGCTTTTGAGTGCAACCTCAAACCCGGCACCAAAGCTGAAAAAGCCTACGGCAAAAAACAAGTCGCCGAAAGACACCGTCACCGATTTGAGTTCAACAACGCCTTTAAAGATCAGTTTGAAAAAAATGGGCTTGTTGTCTCAGGCATCCTTCACAACAACTCTCTGTGTGAAATTACTGAAGTCAAAGACCACCCATGGATGGTCGGCGTCCAATTTCACCCTGAATTTAAATCTAAACCAGGCCAGCCCCATCCTCTCTTTAGAGATTTTATTGGAGCGGTCATCAATACAAAAAAATCCCATGGGTAGACTCCTCGGCATCGATTATGGAAGAGTCCGCATCGGCGTTTCAATCTCCGATGAGACGCAGATGATTGCACGCCCGCTTTGCTGCCTCGAATATAAAAAAGACTTCATTGAAAAATTGCAAAAAGAACTGAAGTCCCTTCTCCCCATCGATGAAGTGATCATTGGCCTTCCTCTCGATATGCGGGGAAAAGATAGCCCCATGACAGAAGAAGTCAGAAAATTTGCCGATTATCTCCATCAAGCTCTCCAACTTCCAGTTGTCCTTTGGGACGAGCGGCTCACCTCTGCTCAAGCCGAAAGACAGCTGCGCGATGCCGGCATGAAACGGAAAGAGCGCGCTGAGTATAGTGATACACTTGCCGCTTCCTTAATCCTTCAATCTTACCTGGACACTTTATGACCCTCCTAGAAGGCCAGCAGTCTCGCTTAGCGCAGCCATGCAGCCTCGTGGTCTTCGGGGCGACCGGAGACCTCACCTCACGCAAAATTATTCCCGCTCTCTACAATCTCTTGAAAGACGGCCAGCTCCCTTCACTTTTTACCTGCATCGGATTTGCACGGCGCCCCAAGACCAATGAAGAGTTCCGCGCCGAGATGAAAGAGGCTGCCACCAAATACTCCCGCACGAAGCCGATTGAAGAGGCGATTTGGAGCCATTTCCAAGACCATCTTTTCTACCACCAATCGGAATTCCATGAAGATGAAGGGTATGAAACATTAAAAACCCTCCTCCAGCAATTCGATATCAAATACGGCACCAAGGGCAACCGGATTTTTTATCTGGCCACCCAGCCTAATTCGTTCACTGTCATCTGTGAAAAGCTTCACAAAGCCGGCCTCATTTACGATGAGAAAAAAGTCAAGGATAGATGGTCACGCATTATTATCGAAAAGCCATTCGGGCACGATCTGGCGTCCGCCCATGCCCTTCAAGACGAACTCTTAAAACACTGCACTGAAAAACAGATCTACCGGATCGACCACTACCTTGGCAAAGAGACCGTCCAAAATCTCTTGGTTTTCCGCTTTGCCAATTCGATTTTTGAGTCTTTATGGAACAACCGGCACATCGATCATATTCAGATCACCGTTGCAGAAGATCTCGGCATCGGAACCCGCGGAAAATTCTACGAAAATGCCGGACAGCTGCGCGATATGATCCAAAATCACACCATGCAAATTCTCTCTCTTGTCGCGATGGAACCTCCAGTATCTCTTGAAGCCGACGCGATCCGCGATCAAAAAGTCAAAGCCCTCGAAGCGATTAAACCATTACAACTCTCTAAGATCGTCCGAGGCCAATACGGTCCAGGGCTCATCAACGGCCAAGAAGTCGTTGGCTACCGGCAAGAACAAGACGTCAATCCAGCCTCCACTATCGAAACCTATCTCGCCTTGAAAGTCGAATTCGAAAATCCCCGCTGGTCAGGCGTCCCGTTTTACGTCCGCGCCGGCAAACGGCTCCCCAAAAAAACCACCGAAGTCGCTGTGATTTTTAAAGAACCTCCCGTGACTCTTTTTCAAAATGGCAACCGGAAAAACCCTCCCAACGCCCTCGTCATCCGGATCCAGCCTGACGAAGGAACGTCTCTCAAAATCAACTGTAAAGTCCCCGGTCCCTCCAACATCCTCCAGCCCGTCAAAATGGACTTCCGCTATGGCTCGTACTTTGGCACTACCCCCCCAGAAGCGTATGAACGGCTCATCTGCGACTGCATGGTCGGAGACTCGACTCTCTTTGCCCGCGAAGACGAGGTGTTTAATTCATGGAAACTTCTCACTCCGCTTCTCGATGATTGGGCTAAAAATCCGCCTAAAGACTTCCCGAACTACTCCGCCGGAAGCTGGGGCCCCAAAGCTGCCGATCAGCTAATCGAGGCCGACGGCAGAAAATGGAGGCTCAGTTAATGTTGGTTTCGGAAATTCCTGCGGCTCTCGTTAAGCTTTGGGACGCTTTAGAAGGGACCAGCAAAATGCGCGCCTCCCTGTTCAATCTGCTCATTGTCACTCCGAATAATAAGCGGACAGCATATGTCCGCGATATCACCCTCAAAGTCCTAGAAAGATTTCCCTCCCGCGTCATCTTCACCACCATTGATAAAACCCTTTCGGATGACACCCTCACCGCTTCAGTTTCCCTCATCCCAGGCGCGAAAGGCGCCTACGACGTAGTCTGCGACTTCATCGACCTTCAGGCTTCCAAACAGGCCCAAGCCAAGATTCCTTTTGTCATCCTGCCCCACCTTCTCCCCGACCTGCCGCTCTATATTCTCTGGGGGGAAGATCCCGTCCAAGACAACCCCATCTCCCACCAACTTGAAAAATGGGCCACCCGTATTATCTTTGATTCCGAAGTCACCGACAATCTTCCTGCCTTTGCCAAGACCCTTCTTGAACATGCAAACGACTGCGAGATCGCCGATCTCAATTGGGGACGATTAGAGAGCTGGCGCGATCTTCTAGCATCTACCTTCTATTCCGAAGAGCGGCTTGAAACCCTTAAAAAAGCCCAAAAGATTTGCATCACATATAACGCCTACGAAACCCCTTTTTTCTGCCATACGAAAATCCAAGCCCTCTATCTCCAAAGCTGGCTAGCCACACAACTAAACTGGAAACTCACCAAAACTGAAAAAGAGATCTTCCAGTACGACTCTCTCACCGTCGAACTCAAAGCCGCAAAAAACCAAGATCTTCCTCCCGGCACTGTCATTTCTCTCGATATTTTCACTCCCACCGACGTCCACTTTGCCTTTTCCCGCGATCCGAAACACCCCTATCACATCCGAACCCTCATCTGTGATGTTGAAAAATGCGAAATTCCCACGATGTTCGTCTTTTCTAAAGCCAAATCGGGCCTCTCTCTTGTCAACGAAATTACCCACAATGGGACTAGTCCACATTTCCTCAAAGTTTTAGAATTCTTAAGTAAACAGAGAGTCTTATGATGAATGCCGAACTGCTCGTCCCCGGCGATTACGACGCAACCTTGCACTTCTCCGTTGAACATTTCATCAACACCTGCCGCGATGCCATCCAAGACCATGGACAATTTTTTGTCGCCCTTTCGGGCGGCTCAACCCCAAAAGCCCTCTATGAGCTCCTCTGCCAACCTCAGTACAGCGAAGAGATCGAGTGGAGCAAGATCCATCTTTTCTGGAGCGATGAACGGAACGTTCCTCCCACCCACGAAGGCAGCAACTACCGCATGGCTATGAAGGCAGGCTTTGAAAAAATGCTCTTACTCCCTGAGCATATCCACCGGATGGAAGCTGAAGAAGAGATCGAGAAAAACGCCCTCCTCTACGAAAAAAAAATCGTAAAAACATTAAACGGCCAATCGTTCGACCTCGTGATGCTCGGCATGGGAGAAGACGGCCACACCGCTTCGCTATTTCCGCAAACCGATGCTCTCCATGCCAAAGGCCGCCTCATTGTCGCCAACCATGTCCCCCAAAAAGAGACCTGGCGGATGACGATGACCTTTGAGTGCATCAACGATGCCGCTCAAACCGTCTTCTATGTCATGGGAAAATCTAAAGCTGAGATGATGGCCCGCGTCTTTACTGAAAAACCGCACCTCCCCTGTCAAAAAGTCGGAACACCTGACAACCCAGCGCTCTGGATTGCCGATGAAGCAGCCGCTTCATTGATCCCAAATTCTTAATACTATTTTTAGAAATACGGATAGCTGTTATCCTCTTTGTCGACAATCGAGGAAACATATGACTACTATTGCTGTTTTAGAAGCGATCACCCATTTACAACCAAGAATATCTCCCGCTCCCATTGCTCCAGAGGTCGCTATGGCGAGTTGGACAGCGATTAAAAATTTTCCTGACATGGTGTCCCCATTTATGCGGACAAGTTTTCTTTGGGCTATAGGTTCGACTGCTTTTATTGGACTTTCCATCATAACTACACTCGCGCTTGCTCGTATTCCTTCTTCGCAAAAATCTCCAGCAAGCGACTCCCTTAATCGATGGGACTGGGGCACCGTAGCTGCCTCTTCTTTTTGTATGTTTTATGCTTTGTTAAAATCAGTTTGTTTAGTCATAAGCATTGGTGCCAGTAATCTTTGTTATTTGAAACAAATACCTCAAAGTATTACACACTTAAATCCTAGCTTAACAGCTCCTGCGGAACTTGTTGTGGCAGGCTGGGCGATATTGAAACATTCTGTAACCAATTTCTCTTGTTTTAATATGTGTATGCAACGTTTATTTATGTCGACGGCGCTTAACATATCTCTTGCGTTTGCAACAACTTTCTTCGCTATCAAATCCCAAAATCAAAATGAAGAACCTACACAAATAAAGAACCGACTGAATAACGTCACTCTTGGGTGCCTATCGCTCGCAGCTGTAGCCTCTTTTTGTGGCTATATTTACACAAAAACCTATGCACCTATCCTTTCTTAAGCACAGAATACATTAATGAAATTCCCAAAATCGTTCCGATCACGGCCAGCGAAACAAGCAGCGGAATGTAAATAACAAATGAAGCAAGCATCTTTACCCCGATAAACACCAAGATCGCTCCAAGACCTATCTTTAAACGGCTCAGCACGCTAAGCCACGGCTCCATGAGAAAGAAAAGTGATCGCAGCCCCAGCACTGCCAAAACGTTGGAGGTATACGCAATAAAAGGATCCTTTGTGATCGCAAGAACCGCAGGAACAGAATCCAACGCAAACAGCACATCCGAGGTCTCAATCATCACCATCACTAAAAATAACGGCGTCAGGTAATTGAGTCCCTTCCTCTTAACAATCAGTTGATCTTTGACATAGTCTGCCGTCACTTTGAAATGGCGTCTAATCCACCGGAGAATCCCACTTTCCTCTAAGAGCTCTTCCTTCTTATCAAAGATCAACATCACGCCGGTATATCCAATGATCGCTCCCAGAAAGTAGGTCACCCAATCGAACCGATTGATCAGTGCCACTCCTCCCAAAATCAGCCCTAGTCTCAGGACAAACGCCCCAACAACTCCGAAATAAAGCGCTTTATGCTGCAACGGCTTGGGAACCTTAAAATAGGCAAAAATTATCAGGAAGACGAACAAGTTGTCGATGCTCAGCGATTTCTCCACGATATACGAAGTGAAAAACTCAATTCCCCTCTCGGAGTCCATCTGCAGAAAAATATAACCATTGAACAGCAGCGCAATGACAACGCCAGCAACGCTCGAGATCAGCGCTGCTTTTTGCTTCATCTCTCTCTTGCGATAGATCAGCAGGTCCACGACCAGTAGAATCAACACGAGAAGATGAAACCCAATCCAACGGCCCATATTTTTTCACATACTGCGTATCGGAATATTTTTGAAGAGTCGAATTTGTCCGTTTTTTGGCGAGCAGATTTGCTTGCCAAAAAAACGGACAAACTCGAGAAGACAGTGGCCAACACAAAAGACATCTCCGACAAATAAAACTTTTGCTTGTGCTTAAATAAGTTTTAATAATAGAATTTTTTTTCGAATAGCAAGAGATCCCAGGGCAAAGGGATCAGAAAAAGATTTCTAAACAACCTTGCCATGCAAGGCGAATTTTTTAAAAAATAACAGGAGGCATTTATGGCAACAAAATTAAACCCACCAAGTAATACAGGAGCAGCAAGCGGAACACAACCAACTCGATCCCAAAGAGCTTTCGCTGCCGTCAGAGGTGGCATTGGAGCAACAGGTAGCGTACTCTATAGCGCAGGGTCCGATTTTAAAACAAGAGGAGGAACAGTTTTGTCTGCAGTGGTTGGAACTCCAATCTTTTTTGTTTGGAACACAATCATCAAAGGATGCGGAAGATTGGTTCGTGATACGCTTTGGGGCAAAAAAGTTCCGTCTAATATCATTGATGTCGAGATAAAGGGTTGGTTTAGTAAGTATACAGTAAAAATGGGGTTAGATGAGGCCATTAAAAATGGTCACACCACTCCAGAGAAATTAGAGGCAGAGAACAAGTTCAATAAAGTTCAACTTCGCGAAAGAGGATATGAAAAGGTTGAGATAGCATATAAGACCTGGACGGGGAAACATACATTCAATGGAACGCTCAAAGACGCTCTTGATAGTGGACTCATCACAATCGAACAAGCGATTGTGCGTGATCTAATCAAAAAAGAAGAAGCGATTGCAGGCGGATTATTAAAACTCGAAAAACCAGCAAAAAATGTAAAACCAAGCAAATAATTGTTTTGCTCTGTTCTTGCATGAACCCGGTATCTTCAGATGCCGGGTTTTTTTTATCTGTATTTCGGTTAAAATGATCTCCTATGCTAGTACTAGGGATTGAAACCACATGCGATGAGACCGCTTGCGCTGTTGTGAAAGACGGTAAAGAAATTCTTTCAAACGTCATCGCTACCCAAACCGATCTCCACGCCATTTATGGCGGAGTCTATCCCGAGCTGGCCTGCAGACGCCATTTTGAGCTGATCGTCCCGATAATCGATCAGGCCCTCAAAGAGGCCGATGTCACGCAAGGACAAATCGATTTGATCGCCGTTGCTTACGGTCCTGGCCTCATCGGCGCGTTATTGCTCGGAGTCCATGCAGCCAAATCACTCTCCCTGGCTTGGAATAAACCGTTGATCGGAGTCAATCACGTTGAAGCCCACCTTTATGCCGCTTGGATGGGATGTGAGAGTCCAGACTTTCCAGCGCTGGGCGTGGTGATTTCAGGAGGCCATACTTTCCTCGTGAAAATGGAGTCGTTCGACCGGCATGAAATGATCGGCCAGACCGTTGATGATGCAATCGGGGAAGCTTTTGACAAGGTTGCTGTGCTACTCGATTTGTCTTACCCGGGTGGTCCTCAAATTGAGAGGCTTGCTCTTCAAGGCGATCCGAAAAAATTTCCCTTTAAAGCCGGCGTCGTTAAAGGGCGGCCGTGGGACTTTTCTTTCAGCGGCCTCAAAACCAATGTCCTCTATACAGTGAAGGGCCAGAACTGCGATAAAAAGGCCCCTAGTCAGATCACTGAGCAAGATAAACCCCACATTGCAGCTGCGTTCCAAGAGGCAGCCCTCGGTGACATCGCCACCAAGGCTCTAGCTGCTGCCGATAAGTTTGGGTGCAAAATGATTTTTTTAGGCGGAGGCGTGACCCATAACCAAAGGCTCAGGGAACTTTTTAAAACCTCTCAAATCCCGGTCCATTGGCCGCCTCCTGGGCTTTCCCTGGATAATGGAGCGATGATTGCCGGCCTAGGGTATCACCTTTTTCTTCAAAGAGGCGGCCAAAGAGACTACAAGGGCGACTCTCTTGACCTGGAGCCGAGACCCCGAATCCCATTGTCTAAATGACAAAAATCGGCTAGAATAGCTTCATTTAATATTTGAGGTATATTTATGGCAAAATCTGGACGCGAGATTATCAAACTGAAAAGCACGGAAAGTCCTGAAGTGTATTGGACAAAACGGAACAAGAAAACGAAAACCGAACGGTTGGAGCTTAAAAAATACGATAAACGTCTGAAACGACACGTCGTATTCAAAGAAGCGAAGTAATTGTGTTTGAGTTATCGATTCTCCGGAAGTATTTAATACCCCGGAAAAAACAGCTCTCCATGACGCTGATCGCCTTAATGTCGATCGGCGTTATTTCTTTAGTGGTCTGGCTGATTGTTCTCTTTCTTTCAGTCACGGAAGGAATCGAAAAAACGTGGCTCCAAAAACTCACCTCGCTCAATGCCCCTCTAAGACTCACCCCCACTCAAAATTACTACTCTTCTTACTATTACCTTGCTGATTCGATCAGCGAAAGCTCCCACTATACCTCGCGCAGTCTCAAAGAAAAGCTCCTCGGTCCCACGGATCCTCACAATGAAACAACCGATGAGGCGATCCCTTCCTACTGGCCTAAACCGGAAAGAAATCCCGACGGGTCTCTTTCCGATCCGGTCAAAATCGCCGCTTCTATTCTCTCAGATCTTAAAAAAGAACAGGCCGACATTGCCTACCAAGATTTTGAGATGAGTGGCGGAGTTCTCAAGCTTCAGCTCGTCCGGCCCGCAGCTGGCGGAGGCGAGACACACTCTTTCTTAACCCAAGCCTCCTATCTCGCCTCTTTTGCCGATCAAAGCCCCTATATGAAAGAGCTGATCTCCCCGCCTTCCATGAAGGACCTGAACCACCTTTTTTTCCTTTGCCACTATGCGCCTGAAACAAAAACTCAAGAACTCGGCTTCAATCCCTCTTCGTTTCAGAAAAAAGCTTCCGATTTGCTCTCGCAAATCGAAATCAAAACACTCAAAACAACAGGTGTCTTTCGTGTGCCACTGACGCTGCTTCCGGAAAATATTCCGATCCCAGCCGGTGCCACACTTAAAGGGAAAGACGTTGTCAGGTTTATGCTGGCAACTACAGAAAGAGGTGAAAAAGGACTTCTGAAACGCGTCGGCTACGACCTCTTTTGGAATGGCAAAGCCGTCTATTCCACGCTGCCGATTTATTCAGAGCAAGAGGTCTCATTCCAAGCCCAGCTGATCCAAAGCTCTCTAGCGACTGCTCAGAGACTCGATGATTTAAGATTCGACGTCCAAGGCTCTTTAAATAATATTCCCCTTAAAGGGGAAATTAACTGGATAGGCGTCGAGATCGGTGCGGCAGATGTCAAAACTCATTTTGCCGAGCCTCCAAAATCGGCGCCACCCTGGATCTACGGGGTCGGGATCCACGGCATCGGACAAAAACTTGTCCTCCCGATCTTTTCTTCGCAGGAACGAGGAATCATGCTCTCCAGACAATTCCAAGACAATGGCGTTCGGATTGGGGATCGAGGCTATATCGCCTATCCGGCAGCAACGGCAGGCGCACTTCAAGAACAACGTCTTTCTGTCTTTGTCGCAGGCTTTTACGATCCTGGCGTTTTAGCTGTGGGCAACAAATGCCTCTTAGCTCCTGCCAATGTCGTCCATTTGATCAACACCACCAGCCAAGTCGAGCACTTTGACAAAACAACCTCGGCCGGCTTTGCCGTGTGGATCAAAGAGATCAAACAAGCCCCAGCTCTGGCAAAAAAATTGCAAGATCGGCTGAAAGCTGCCGGTATCGATCAATATTGGAAAGTCACTACCTATCAAGAGTACGACTTTGCCAAAGACCTCCTACAGCAATTCCAAAGCGACCGGTATTTGTTCACGTTGATCGGGCTTGTCATCTTGCTTGTTGCCTGTTCTAATATCATTTCTTTCTTGGTCATCTTAGTGAACGACAAAAAGCAAGAGATCGGCATTTTGCAAGCGTTGGGAGCCTCCAGAAAAAGCATTGCAATGATCTTCGGGGGTCTCGGAGCGGCTCTCGGAGTCTTGAGCAGTTTCGTCGGAGTCGGAGCAGCGCTGCTCACGCTGAAAAATCTCGACACGCTCGTTCAATTCCTCAGCTTCTTGCAAGGCCGCGATGCATTCAATGCCGTCTTTTTCGGCTCCTCCCTGCCGCATGATTTAAGCTTCCAAGCCCTGCTGTTTGTTTTGGTGATCACTCCAATTTTATCACTGATTGCTGGACTGATTCCTGCGTTGAAAGCCTGCCGTTTAAGCCCATCTGCGATCTTGAGGTCCGAATGATTTTAAAAGCCCAAAATATCTCGAAAAAATTTAAAACTCCTGTTGAAGTCACTATCCTAAATCATATCTCACTAGAAGTGAATGCAGGAGAAACCGTGGCGATCATGGGAAAATCGGGCGAGGGAAAAACAACGCTGCTCCATATTTTAGGAACGCTCGAGCCTGCGACAGAAGGATCGATCGAAATCTGTGGAACCGTTGCTTCTGCCTCCAATTGGCATGCCCTCCGCAACCAAAAAATCGGGTTTATTTTCCAAGCATATAACCTGCTCGAAGACTACACCGTTTTAGAAAACGTGCTGATGCCTGCCAAAATCGGCAATCAAGACACCCGGCCCGGATCCCCCGGATTCCCTGGATCCGCCGCCTATCAAAGAGCCTTGGAGTTGCTCGAAGAAGTTGGCCTCGCACACCGGGCCCATTTCCCTGCAAAGCTTCTCTCGGGCGGAGAAAAACAGCGGGCAGCGATTAGCCGCGCTTTCTTAAACGACCCTGCGCTCATCTTAGCCGACGAGCCGTCAGGTAATCTCGACCATGCCCATTCGACGATCATTTATCATCTGCTGCTGGGCGCTGCCCAAAAACGAGGCAAAGCCGTCGTGGTTGTCACCCATGATAGAGAACTTGCTGCGCTGTGCCAAAAAACTTATTTCCTCATGGATGGAGGCCTAAAATGAATCTACTCGTCATTGGAACCGGGTATGTCGGACTTGTCACCGGAGCTTGCCTCTCCGACATGGGCCACCATGTGATCTGCCTCGACATCGATGCAGAAAAAATCGCCGCTTTGCAAAACGGGATTATTCCGATCTATGAACCTGGTCTTCAAGAAATCGTTCAGCGTAATATGGCCGCAGGAAGGCTTAAATTCACGACGGACTATCAATCGGGTGTCAAAAACACAAAAGTCTGTTTCATTGCCGTCCCTACGCCCTCGAAAGAAGACGGCTCCTGCGATCTCTCGTATGTCCTCCAAGCGGCGACTGCGATTGCTAGAGCCATGACAGAGCCGATGATCATCGTGACAAAATCGACCGTTCCTGTCGGAACATCGAAACAGATCCGAGAAACAGTTACGGCCCATACAACAGTTCCGTTTGATGTTGTCTCTAACCCTGAGTTTCTCAAAGAAGGCGCTGCGATTGCCGACTGCATGAAGCCCGACCGGATCATTCTGGGCGTTGAGTCTTCGCATGCCGCCCAGGTGATGCGCGAGATCTATTCGGCCTTTACCATCAATCACGACCGGATCCTTGTTATGGACAATGCCTCTGCCGAGATGACCAAGTACGTCGCCAACGCGATGCTCGCTGCCCGCATTTCTTTTATGAATGAAATGGCAGGACTTTGTGAAGAGCTCGGGGCTAATATCAAACAGGTCAGAATCGGGATCGGTTCCGATCAACGGATCGGTTATCACTTCCTCTATGCTGGAGCCGGCTATGGCGGATCGTGCTTCCCGAAAGATATCCGGGCTTTGCAAGCCATGGCGCACGCTGTCGATTATGAGACTCCTCTTTTGCACGCCGTTGATACGGTCAATGAACGGCAAAAAAAAGTACTCGTGCAGAAAATCAAGAAACATTTCGGTTCCCTTGCAAATAAAACCATCGCTGTTTGGGGACTGACCTTTAAACCCGATACCGACGACCTCCGGGAAGCTCCGGCATTAAAACTCATTGAAGAGCTTTTAGACCTCGGAGCGACTCTTAGGCTCTATGATCCAATCGCCATGGTCAAAGCACAAAAAATTCTCATCCATCCCAATATCAGCTGGTGCCGCGATGAATATCATGCCGCCGAAGGGTCCCATGCGGTTGCCCTCGTCACCGAATGGAAGCAGTTCCGATTTGTTGACCTCGACCAAGTTGCTGAGTCGATGCAAGTAAAAGCCTTCTTCGATGGGCGTAATCAATACAAAAAAGATGAAATGAACGCCAAAGGCTTTCATTATTTTGGGATTGGCGTATAAGAGACTGTTAACCGTTTCTTATAAAAAAATTATTTTTTAATCGCTCTATTTCAAGAACTTACATCCGACCAAAATACGATATATCGTAAAATAGTCGCGACCAAAATACGATATATCGTAAAATAGTCGTATGAAGCGAATTTACGAAGAACTCATCCGAAAGCACCTCTCAGAGCTGCGCCAAATGGTCTTTCTCATGGGACCCAGGCAGGTGGGGAAAACCACATTAAGCCACCAATTAGCGGCAAATTCTTTTTATTTTAGCTGGGACAATCCTGCTGATAGAGCTTTATTCATCGAAGGACCTAATGCTCTGGCAAAACAAGCAGGGCTTGAAGAAATCAAAGGTGATACCCCCGTCTTGATTTTTGATGAAATTCACAAATTCGGAAAATGGAAGCTCTTCTTGAAAGGCTTTTTCGATGTCTATGAGAAAAAAACGAAGATCATTGTCACCGGCAGCGCTCGGCTAAACATCTATAAAAGAGGGGGCGATAGTTTGATGGGGCGGTATTTCTATTATCGCATCCATCCTCTATCAGTTGCGGAGATTGCAGCGCCGATACTCATCGATGAAGAAATCCGGCCTCCTTCTCCTATTTCTCTTGAAGATTGGGCCGCCTTGATTAAGTTTGGAGGTTTCCCTGAACCGTTTGCCCAGCGTTCCGAAACTTTTTCAAGGCGGATTAAAGACCTTCGAAAAGATCAATTATTCCGAGAAGACATTCGAGACGGAACTCGTATTCAAGAGCTCGGACAACTTGAACTCCTTGCCGAGCTTCTCCGATTGCAAGCGGCAGAGTCGATGGATTATCAATCTTTGGCCAAAAAAGTCCGAGTCTCTGTTGATACCGTTAGACGATGGCTTGAAGTCCTCAAATCCTTTTACTATTGTTTTTCAATCAAACCTTGGTCGAAAAACATCAGCCGTTCCCTCATTAAAGAACCCAAACTTTATCTATGGGACTGGTCATTGATTGATGAAGAGGGGCACCGGCACGAAAATCTTGTTGCCAGCCATCTCCTAAAAGCAGTCCACTATTGGACCGACCGAGGCATGGGGGACTATGAACTCTACTATTTGCGAACTAAAGACAAGCTCGAGACCGATTTTCTGGTGACCAAGGACAAAAAGCCTTGGTTTCTCGTCGAAGTCAAAACAAAAGCAAAAGGTCTCTCCCCCGCCCTTTTCCATTTCCAGCAAGAGACCGGCGCTCCTCATGCTTTCCAAGTCGCCTTCGATCTTCCCTTTGTCAACAAAAACTGCTTCGAGGAAAAGGGACCCATCCTTGTCCCCGCCCAAACATTTCTTTCTCAATTAGTTTGAGACTTACTTTCATTGCAATAAATGAAACAATATTTTATCTTTTATTCTGTATGAGAATTACGAAGAGACTTTTTGATATTCTGTTCAGCTTGGGCGCAATGGTTTTCTTTCTTCCGATCGGACTCTTTGCTGGCCTGCTCATCAAACTAACATCCCCAGGCCCCCTTTTCTACAGCTCCAGAAGAGTTGGTAAAGACGGCCAGCCGATCTTTTGCTGGAAATTCCGGACGATGCATCAAGATGCGGACAAAAAACTCCTCCAGCTCTTAAGCGAAAACCCGAAGCTCAAACACGAATGGGACACTTACTTCAAACTCAAAGATGATCCCCGAGTCAGCGCTATTGGAAAAATCCTCCGGAAAACCTCATTGGATGAACTCCCTCAATTTTACAATGTCCTCAAAGGAGACCTCTCCGTCGTCGGGCCTCGGCCTGTCACAGAGGAAGAGATTCAAAAATATTTTGGGTCAAAAGCCTCAAAAATTCTCTCTGTCCGACCCGGACTCACCGGCATCTGGCAAACCTCCGGAAGAAGCCTCCTCACGTTCGAAGAGCGAATTCGCCTCGAAGAAAGCTATATCGATCGGCAATCCCTCTCTCTTGACCTCAGGATTATCTGCAAAACGATCCCAGCCATGTTCTTCACCAAAGGAGCTTATTGATGTCAAATTTTGTCATCTTTGCTCTCTTGACGACCATTAGTGCGGTGGGCGGCCTCTTTGGAGCACTCTCTTTCGTTGATGGGAAAAAGAACCAGGAGTGTACAATGAACATTTTAGTTACCGGCGGAGCCGGATATATTGGATCTCATGTCTGCAAAGCACTGAGTGAGCACGGCTTTGTTCCGGTCGTCTTGGACAATCTCTCAAATGGACACATTTGGGCCGTCAAGTGGGGCCCCTTTGTCAAAGGAGATATTTTAGACAATAAAGCGCTCGACGCCGTTTTCACTGAGTACAAACCCATCGGCGTGATTCATCTGGCGTCGTTCATCGATGTCAGAGATGCGGAAAAAAACCCCCAAAAGTATCATCGAAATAATGTCGAAGGGACCCGCAATCTTTTAGAAGCCATGGTTCGCCATGGTGTCGATCAACTTGTCTTCTCAAGCACAGCCGCCGTTTATGGCCATCCAGAAAAAACACCCTTGACTGAAGACATGGCAGGCCATCCGATCAATGAATATGGAAAAACAAAATGGCTTGCCGAACAGTTGATCGGTGAATGTCATCAAATACGATCGGTTTGCCTCAGATATTTCAATGCCGCAGGAGCCGATGCCGCGGCTGGAATCGGCGAGGCCCACCAGCCTGAAACACATCTCATCCCTGTTGCCATCACAGCAGCCTTAGAACAAAAACCAGTCAAAATCTTCGGATCCGATCATCCCACACTCGACGGAACAGCAATCCGAGACTTTATCCATGTCTCTGATCTAGCCAATGCCCATGTCCTCGCATTAAAATGGCTCATGAGGGGCGGGACCAAGATCGCAATGAACCTTGGAACAGGCAAAGGCTATTCCGTCAAAGAAGTGGTTGATGCCATTGGAAAACTCGTCGGCCCGCTTACCCGAGAAGTCTCCCCCCGCAACCCCTGCGACCCTCCCATCCTAGTCGCTGACATTGCCCGAGCAGAGAGAATCCTGGGCTGGACTCCGCAAAAGAGCGACCTTGAAACGATTATCTCTTCTGCCTTACAGTGGCATAATGAGGCAAGTTCCCTTATACCTTCCCATTAGCTTAGCACTAGGAGCAGCGCTTTTCGGGAGCGCCTTTTTTCCCTATCTCCATTTATGTTTCTTTGCTCCCTTTTTAGCGCTCGCCTACCACGCCTCACCTCTCTCCAAATCGTTATGGCTCTCACTCCTTTGTGGGGTCATACTAGACTCCGTCTCGTCCGAATTTAAGTTCGGTCTTCAGTCACTCATAATGGTGCTGACAACGCTCGTGCTCTATCCGCAGAAGAGGCACTTTTTTGAAGATAAACCGCTTGCCCTTTCGATTTTCACAGCGATTATCTCCAGCGTCTTGACGATTTTACAGTTTATTCTGGTCCACCTGTTCGACAGGGGACTTCCTTTCTCGATACTCACAGCACTGACCGATATCGTCTTGATGCCCATTGTCGATGGTTTATATGCTTTTTTATGGTTTACATGTCCGATCAAACTGTATATTTATACAAAAAAAGTCGGATGGAGAAACCTCTTCCGCAAACCGCAGCATGAAGAAGAATAGTGAATATCTGACCGTCGCAATCGAAGCGGCTCTGCAAGCAGGCGATCTCCTGCGTAAAGGTTTTGGCACATCGTTTGAAATCTCTTCCAAACCGGGACGACATAATCTCGTGACGCATTACGACAAAGCGACAGAAGCCTCCATCTTTTCTTGCCTCATGAAACGGTTCCCAAACCATGGATTTATTGGAGAAGAGCAAGGCGCCTCGAAACAAGGCGACATCGTCTGGGTTGTCGATCCTCTCGATGGCACCGTCAATTTTGCGCATGGCATCCCTATTTTTGCCGTGAGTATTGCCGCAGTTGCTGAAAACCAAGTGATCGCTGCGTGCATCTACCAGCCGATGACCCAGGAGCTGCTATGGGCAGAAAAAGGCAAAGGCGCCTTCCTCAACGGCACAGCTCTGCATGTCACGACGACGAGCTCTCTGGATGAAGCCATGCTCGCCACAGGATTTCCCTACAATGTCCATGAAGATCCTCTACATTGCATTGAAACCTTTTCCAAAATGACACGTACAGGGGTTCCAATCCGACGTTTTGGATCAGCAGCGATTGATCTATCGTACGTCGCCGCAGGAAGGTTCGATGCATACTGGGAAGTCTCCTTGCAGCCGTGGGATTTTGCTGCAGGACTCCTTCTAGTGGAAGAGGCCGGAGGAAAAATCTCCCAATACAACGGCCTCTCTTGCGATCCTTTTAAAGCCAGCTCTGTCCTCGCTTCCAATGGAGTACTTCATAGCGTCATGCAAAAGGAGATACGGTGATCCTTCTCGATGGCAAAAAAGTAGCTGACTATCTCCTCAAAGAGGTCAAAAAGACCATTGGCACCTTCACACGCCCTCCGGGCCTTGCATTTGTGATCGTTGGAGATGATCCTTCTTCTCAAACATATGTGAAGATGAAGAAAAAAAAATGCACGGAGATCGGCATTGTCTCCAAAGATAAGAAATTCCCCGCCGATGCGACCGAAAAAGAACTCATTGCCTATATCCAAAAGCTCAATGCCGATCCGACTGTCGATGGGATCCTCATTCAACAACCCCTGCCTCCTCACCTGCGGGCCTCGATTCTCATGGAAGCCGTCGATCCCGATAAGGACGTCGATGGATTCCATCCGATCAATATGGGCCGCCTGCTCCTAGGAGAGACTAACGGGTTCATCCCCTGTACCCCTGAAGGGATCCACCGACTTCTCCAATATTATAAAATTTCGCTCAGTGGTAAACATGTTGTCATCCTCGGCCGGAGCAATATTGTCGGCAAACCACTTGCCGCTCTTTTGGTCCAAAAAAATCCCGCTGCCAATGCCACTGTGACGATGGCCCACACCGGAACAAAAAATCTCAAAGAGTTGACGCATTCAGCCGATATCTTGATCGCTGCCATAGGAAACCCCCATTTTGTCAAAGCTCCGATGATCAAAAAAGGAGCTGTCGTGATCGATGTCGGCATCAACCGCAGTGGGAGCAAGATCATCGGCGATGTCGACTTTGAGCGGGTAGCGCCGCTGTGCTCGCATATCACTCCCGTTCCAGGAGGCATCGGCCCGATGACGATTGCCATGCTGCTTTCCAATACCGTTTTAAGCGTTGAACGAAAACATTAGGGCGTGTCGTCAATTGTAGATTTCGTCGCTTTTTGGGGTTATTTTGGTCTATTTTCGATTCAAAAGAAGGGGGCATTATCAGCTTTCGTATATAGCCCCCTTCTTTTGAATCGAAAATAGGCGGTGCAATTAACGTTAGGCTAGAGAACCTTATCTTTGGTAAAACCATCCTGCAAATCCTGCCGCCTCGCGATCCTGCTCATCCTGTTCTATACCTGAAGAAATGAGCAGGATCGCGAGGCGGCAGGATTTGCAGGATGGTTTATGGTAATTAGGTCAATCCCACAATCAGCCTAACCATTAATGCACCCCCCCGAAAATAGGCCCAAAAGAACCCAAAAAGCGACGAAATCTACAATTGACGACACGCCCTAGACCTCTATAGAAGAGGCTCTGTGTAAAAAGCAGACCCTGGCGCCGTAATAAGGCTCACAATTCGAGTAAATTCGTTTTGACATTTTAGGTCAGCGGATTGTTGTGCCCGCTTGGCTAAGCCCAAGATACATCTGCCAAGCTTCTGAGCGATCTCAGATAAAACAGCGTGTATTTTGTCCTTGGTAAGAGCTTCAGTTAACATTTGAGTTGCCAAAAGACAATTTGACACCGCAGGTATAGAAGAAAGAACGTTGGGCGAATACGACACGACTTGACCAGCCATGAAACCTCCACATTTTGAGTAAAAGTTTAGCTACGTGCCAGTTTTCATCACACCCATTTTTTCTGAAAAAATCTTCAACTTGTTTCTTAACACACGGGTGTTTATCATAGAGAACCATGACCCACAGCCACCCTAACTACGAAAATTTCAAACAAATTATTTTAGAATACATCCGAGGCAAAAACTACGTCCCCCTCCGCGAAAAAGAACTCTTCAAAAAGTTAAGTATCTCGCCGAAATTCTTTGCCCTCTGCCGCATGATCTTAGAAGATCTCGTCAATCAAGGCACCCTTGAGATTGCTCAGCGCAAATACGTCCTGCGCGGACCTCCCCGCGACCTTATGACCGGCACCATCCGCGTCCATTCGAAAGGATTTGGATTTGTCGTCCCCGATCATAAGATCGACTATCCCCAAGATATTTTTATTCCTAAACATTTGACCGACGGCGCTGTTGATGGAGATCGTGTTGAAGTTGAAGTCAATCCCACCGTCTCCGAAAAAGGTCCTGAAGGAAAAGTCATTGCAGTGCTTGAAAGAGGCCGCACCCACGTCGGAGCAACGATTCATCACATCGGACCTAAAAATAAGGCGTATGCCTATTCGCCGCTGCTCGGCAGCTCCAAATTCATCGCCGTCAATCCAAAATCCAAAACAAAGGTCGGCGACCGCCTCATCATCAAGATCCGAAGCTGGGGCTCTGAAAAAGAAGAGCCACATGGGGAAATCTCTCATTTCTTAGGGCACATCTCCGATCCGTCATGCGATATCCAATGCGCCATTGAAGAATTCGACCTTCGGAGCGTCTTTCCCCCTGAAGTCCTCGAGCAAACCGCTAAGTGGGGCCGCGAAGTCCCCAAATCCGAACTAAAAAACCGGGAAGATCTCACCACGCTGACCACCATGACAATTGATCCCGAAACGGCAAAAGACTTCGATGACGCTCTTTCGCTCACGAAAGACAAAAAGGGATACCATTTGGGCGTCCATATCGCCGATGTCGCCCACTATGTCGGCGTTGGGACTCCGCTCGATCTCGAAGCGATCCAGCGCGGCAATTCGACCTACTTTCCGGGCTATTGCCTTCCGATGCTGCCGCACGAGCTTTCCGACAACCTTTGCAGCCTCCAACCGAATGTCATCCGCCTCACCGTTTCTGTTCTTGCTGATTTTGACTTAAGCGGCACGATGACCGGCTACCGGATCTCCCGCAGCTACATCAAAAGCGCCAAACGATTCACCTATGAAGAGGCCAAACAAGTTCTTGATGGCGAAATCAAAAGCCCCCATCTCGATGCCCTCAAGCTCATGGTCGAGCTGTGCAACCTCTTGAAAGAAAAAAGGCATGAGCGCGGAAGCATCGATTTTGCCCTCCCCGATCTTGTGATCGTCGTCGATGACAAAGGACAGCCGCATAAAACCAAACGCGTCGAGTACGACATCACCCACCAGCTCGTCGAAGAGTTCATGCTCAAAGCCAATGAAACCGTTGCCCGTCACCTTGCTGAAAAAGGGAAACCCGTCGTCTTCCGCGTCCACGAAGCTCCCGACCAAGAAGATTTCGACGATTTCTATGCGATGGCCCGTTCGATGGGATTTGCACTCCCCAGCGCACCCTCACAAAAAGACATTCAAGCTCTATTCGAAAAGGCCCAAAAGACCCCCTATGCCGCGCAACTCGCTATCGGCTTCATCCGCAGCATGAACCTTGCCCTCTATTCTTCTGCAAACATCGGCCACTACGGTCTTGCATTAGATTATTATTGCCACTTCACAAGCCCCATCCGCCGCTATACCGATCTCGTGATCCAGCGCCTTCTCTTTGATCAAGAAGGGAAAGACCTCGAGATCGAGAAGATCGCTGAGACCTGCTCCGAACGAGAACGGATCTCCTTCAAGGCCGAAAGCAGCGTGAAAACCCTCAAAAAGCTCCGTCTGATGGACCATTGGATGAAAGAAGAACCCACTGAAGTCTATGATGCCATCGTCACCCGCATCAAATCGTTTGGCCTTTTCTTCGACATCAACCACCTTATGCTCGAAGGCTTCCTCCATATCTCTGAGCTTGAAAACGACTACTTCGTCTACAACGAATCCCAAAATACCCTCATCGGCCGAACCTCCGGAAAAACCCATCGCACCGGCGATCCGATCAAAGTCCGGCCAACCGTCATCGACCTCGTCCTGTTAGAGTCCCGCTGGGAGCTTGCCGTCCCTAAGAAAGAGCGCCGCCGTAAGTAAGTCGCTGATTAGCAGTAAATTATAACCCATTGCAGGTTAGGTAACTGCCAAAAGTTGTTCGAAAATGACCTGTATGTTAGCATAAAGCATACATACAGGTTAAAAATGAAAAGGTTGCCAACCGGCATTGATCCAGGGCTTGCTATTTTGCTTGAGAAAGCTCCGAGCGAAGAGCTCGACTATGGTTTTGCGATGGAATGTCTGAGCGGCTATAAAAAACCGAGGTTTAAACTCTCACACCTTTTAAAAATCGAAGCGTTAATTCGGGTGAAAAAGGGACTTTATATTTTCGGTAAGAAATTCGCAAGAATCCCCTATTCGCCAGAAGTCTTAGCCAATATGATCTTTGGACCATCGTATGTATCGTTGGAATGGGCCTGCCAATACCACCGTTTAATCCCTGAAAGAGTCGTGACTGTCACCAGCGTGACATCGCGCCGCTCAAAAGAATTTAAAACCCCCTTGGGCCTTTTTACGTATGACCACCAACCCACGCGAGTTTTTTCCATTGGAGTCAGCTTGGTTAAATTTTCGGAAAAACAACAGGCTTTAATGGCAACAAAAGAAAAAGCATTATCCGATTTGCTAGTGGTGCGTAGAGGCCGTTTCTCTTCGCTGAAACATTTTAAAGAGACCTTATTTGAAGATTTACGCATCGAAGAAGAAGACATAGAAAAACTTGATCTTAATTTGCTGAAAAAAATTTACACAGCCCGACCCCATACCGCCATTAAATATCTCATCCAATGTAAAAATCATGAATAACGCGCTTCAACAGATGCTGGAACGATATCAGAGCCGTTCATGGCAAGAGCATGAACAGGCTTTGCGTGAGATTATCCAAGAGATCGCCTTGGTCGGGCTTTGGAGAGGGAAATTTTTTGAACATGCTGCCTTTTATGGAGGGACTGCACTTCGAATTTTTTACGGCCTTGATCGTTTTTCTGAAGATCTCGATTTTACTCTCCTAACCCCCAATCCTCACTGGAGCTGGCAGCCGTATGGGAAAGCGATCACAAATGAGCTCTCTTCCTATGGGTTTGAAGTCTCCTTTGAAGAAAAAGATAAAAAATTCCAAACGCCCATTAAATCGGCATTTTTAAAAACACCGACGGTGCAAGAACTCATGAAAATCGGAGTTCATTCCGATACTTTGAAAGGCGTCCATCGAGAAACACTCATCCGCGTCAAAATAGAAATTGATACAAATCCTCCCTTAGCCTTTCCTCATGAACAGAAGTTTCTCTCCCAGCCTCTAGCAGTTTCCATCCGCTGTGTCAAAGAAGACTCTCTATTTGCAGGGAAAATGCACGCCGCACTCTTCCGGGCTTGGAAAGGAAGAGTCAAGGGACGGGATTGGTACGATATGATTTGGTTCATTCGGAGGAATATCCCGCTTAATCTCTCCCTTTTTTCCCAGCTTACAAATCAGAGTCTAAACCGTGCCGATTTTCTAAAAATGGCCAAGGAACGCATCGATCAATTAGATGTTCCTGCAGCGATTGAAGATGCGATCCACTTTGTGCGCGATCAAGAGGCCATCGAGCGCACCTGGTCCAAAGACTTTTTTCATCATTGGATTGATCGGATTCAAACGCTCTAAATGGAATAGCTATATGCGGTTTGTATTTCTAATTGTCCATGGATTTTTGGTCTTCTTTGCCTCTACTCTCATGAGTTCAGAACTAAAAAGACCCTTGTCTGTCATTTTTCTTGATATCGATGGAGTCTTAATGAATTGGCATCCTCTGGATCAAGTTCGGGCGAGAATAGAACGGAAGGCATTTGAGTTATTTGGAGGAGGATATTACACAGATTTGCAGTGGAAAACGGCAGGAAGCTACTGTTTTGTGGAATCCGCTGTTGAAAATCTTGTAAATTTAATTGAAGAAGTGAAAAAAGAGACCGCGATTGCTATCGTCCTGACTTCAACTTGGAGATTAGATCGTACTGTCGACGAAATTACAAACCAGATGTTTTCAAGTAGGCCATTTTCCCGCTTGATCATAGATAAAATAGCTGACGATGATGCGCTGAGAAAAAAGAGAGGCGAAGAAGAGCTTTCCCCCATAGCCCTAGCAAAATACGGCTTCGCGTTAGAGAATCGAGGTGCGCAAATTGACTATTGGTTGCGAGAGAATTACCTAAAATTGAACATTAAAAATTTTGTAATTATTGACGATATGGACGATGGATTATCAGCTCGGTTTAACAGAAATTTCGTAAAAATCAGAGAGTTTTTGTCTCCAGCTGAAGTTCAGAATATCCGTGATGTTTTGCTAAAATCGTAAAGAAAAAATATTTCACAAATTTTCTAAATATAGCCAAGGAACGTATCAATCGATTAAATGTTCCTGCAGCGATTGAAAATGCGATCCACTGTGCGTGCGATCAAGAGGCCGTCGAGCGCACCTGGTCTAAAGACTTTTTTCATCATTGATCGGATTCAAACGCTCAAATTGCGAAGAATTACAAAAGAACGCCCGATGCCGCGTGTTAATATCCCATTGTGTTTTTCCATACCCACTGACCACGCACATCAAACTTTGAGTCAGCTGCTGTGTTGCATCATTCAATGTGTTTTCTCTTAAATCAGAAGTATTTTGTGCTATGATCTCGCGAACTTTTACGAAAATTTCTTCCTGCGTTTTTGTTTGATTTGCAAAAAATCTGATCGCAGCATTAATAACTCGTTCTCTTGTTGAACCAGACAATGTGTCCGATGTGATTGGATAAGGGCCAATCAATGCCCGAATTGTGTCTTCTGATGGGAATGTAAATTGTTGCGAAACGTTTTGCAATGTTGTCATAAAACCCTCCTAGGTTGGCCAAAAATTACGAAGCATTTTACTCGCATCTCACATTAAAAAGAAGAAATCAGACAAAAATTTAAAATGACAAAGCAATGACCTGCACTGGATTGAGACAAAAGTGCAGCCGTTTTAATGAGCCTTTTTGTAGTCCTAAACAGGTGATGCTGAAAGTAGGACAACCGATGATCTGAAAATGACGAAGCAGTTGGCGATCAGCGGAAGTCCTACGCCAGCACTACCTGTTTAGGACTACCGAGCTTTGCCAAAAACTGCTCGAAAATGACTCGTATTTTAATACAAAGCTTCCATAGAAAGTAAAAGCAAGAAGGTCGTGGTATCAGCTCAAGCTTGCTTCCGATCTCTTCCCAGACTTTCTCTCTAAACATTTCCTGCGATGAAAGCTTTTTGACCAGCCGCCGATACTCCTTGTTCGCCCCTTTGCTTAAAGAGATCGACCATTTAAATTCCGGGTGCGCCCCACATAAAAAAGCGCATCCTTTTCCGACACGACAAAAAACAGCTGCTGCTTTTCCAAGACTGCAATATCTGCTCATGATCTCCACAGCAGCTGAGTCCTCCTCCACATCAAATAAACAGCCTCCCTGATAGTAAAGAGCTCCGCCTACCGCGGCTCCTTTCATCTTAAAAGAGACTTCAGCAGCTCTAGCTCCACTCAAAGAAAGATAATCCCCTTTCACTAAGGGTCCCACAGCTCTTCCCGGGAAAAATGCCAGCGGCCGGTTTTTCTCCATCTCTCCAAAGCAGCTCTTTGCCGCTGCAAAATAGGCTCCCGCACAAAAACCGATATATTTGCCGCCTCCTCGCACATAATTTTGGATCTTTTGGATCCCTTCCGCTCGAAGCTGATGATCCCACTCGCTGCATATCCCCCCTCCCATGGCAAGAACAACCGTCTTATCTTCCCACTTTTGGGTCCTGAGATACTCTCCATCGACTTGAACCACCACAATCGATGGACCTAAAAGCCTCTTCAATTGCTCCTCCAGTGCCTTTGCACTCGGAAGGCAAACGCCTTTGTCCGAATAAACTAACGCTTGAACCATCGGCAACCCCGAATGACGAGAGAACCGGCAATGATTTTGAGCGCAGCTCCGCTTAAAAAAGGGGCGACCCCGAACAAAAACGCCTTAGCAACTCCGACGTAGCATGACAGCCATGCCATCCCCAGGCCGAAGATGATCAACTGTCCCATGGCTAAGACTCCTGCGTAATAGAAGATATGAGCATGAGGTCTTCTTTCGACCAATTTGCCAATCGTAAAAGCCGCAACAACAAATGAAACTAAAAACCCCGCCTGCGGCCCCAGGATCCATAGAGGATTAACAATTCCTCCGGCAAGCACCGGCAAAGCAAAACACCCCTGCACCAAATAGGCAATCACACTATAGGCTGCGCGGCGCCCTCCTAAGATCCCTCCTAAGATAAAAACAGCCAGCGTCTGCAGCGTCAGCGGAACGGGCGTGATCAGCGGAATCGAAAATCGCGACATGACGGCCAGAAAACAGCTCCCCGCGGCAGCGATCAATAACTCGACTAAAATCCGCTGTTTAGGTCTTTGAACGGCTAAAACATCACCTAACCCATTATTGGGAACCATATTTGCTCCTTTTTTGTTAATCTACGTCGATTTTATGGTCCATTTGCCACTTTTTTCAACTTCGAATTTCTTAAAAAACGTCTATATCAAACCAGAAAGTAGTTGATAATATTCGAGAAATGGGTTAATAATTAAGATCAATAGAAGGAATCTAAAAACCTCGAAAAGAGGTTGTGACCAACTCACCGGAGGTTAATTTTTATGCTCGAAGCCCTCTGCGGCAATAAAAATATCCAAAAAGTCTTGCTCTTTCTCTTCGTCAATGGCAAATGCTACGGCACCCAGCTCTGCAATCTTCTCCAAAGCTCTCTAACGCCAATCCAAAAAGCCCTTCTCCGCTTGGAGAAAGGCGGCGTCATCCTCAGCACCTATGAAGGGAAAACCCGTCTTTATCAGTTCGACCCGGCCTATCCTCTTCTTCCGGAACTCGAGCATCTTCTGAAAAAAGCCTATACTCTTTTATCCCCCCAGGAAAAAAAACTCTATTCCTTCATTGAACGAGAAAAATACACGCCTCGGGCTGGTCCTGAAAAACAGGAAGATGTTCTTCAAAAATTCTGGAAAAGACTCTCCCGCGTCAAACAGCTCTCTTTTCAGGCTAAAACTAAATCCCGCGATGGAGACGGCTGGAATGGGAAAGGCAAGGGAGAAGTCTCCATTATCAAAGAGGGAGAAAATGTCCTGATCTTTAATGAAAAAGGAAGCTGGCAAGGGAAAGACGGCAAAGAGATCAGCTTTAGCAATATCTTTCGGTGGACTCTAGATCCTCATGTCGGCATCATCTCGTTAGAACACCTCCGCCAAGGCATTGACAATCCGGTCTTCCTCTTCCATCTGCAACCGTCGGGACTTCACTCTCTTTCTTCAAAAGATTCCCATCTCTGCGCCGGCGACACTTATCTCGGCCAAATCCTCTGGGCTCAAAACTGCCTCCGCCTAAAATGGCGCGTGATCGGCCCCAAAAAGAACGAAGAGCTTCACTATTACTATTCTTAATTGTTAATTAAGAAACGGATGAATTCTTCCCAATTCTTAGCTTTAACAAGAGGATTAATTTTTTTGAATTCGATCTTGACTGCTGTGCAAAAGTCACGAAGATAAGGCGCAAAGTTTCCTGCATCATCCTCACGTTGGCATTTAAAAGCAAAACCAGGAGACTCCCCTTCGCCTTGCAGAAATCCAGGCCATTTTAAGCCCCACCAATCATTTTTTATATCGCGCATCGACTTTTTAAGTGCTGCATCATTCAAAACTGTTTCTAAGAACTTTAAGGGGTGGATATGAGCGATTGTCGTACCCCACTCTATTAATTCCTTTTTTCTAAAAGCAAGCATAGGCGTATTTGTACTGCCAATAGTAAAAATCATGTTATAAATTATCTGAGCTTCATCGGTTGTCGGCGCAAGTTCCTGATACGATTTTCTCTCCGCAGTAGCCTGCTGCGGCTCTGCTATAGCAGCCGATGCTGGTGCAGGAATTGGCTGACTCGCATTTGTGCTTGGTTCAGGAGTTGAGGAGGTCCCCAGTGGATCGTTCTTTTGCAAAGCAGCATTGTCGACGTGTTCAGGTTCTTGAATTTGTGGACTTGTTACTGATTTTGAATCTTGATGAAGCTCTTGAGTCGAGCTTCCATTTGTGCTTGATGCAGGAGTTGAGGAAGTCAAAGGTGGATCGTTCTTTGGCAAAGCAGCATTGCCGACGAGTTCAGGTTGTTGAACTTGTGTACTTGTTACCGGTTTTAAGTCTTGATGAAGCTCTTGAGTAGACTCAGAGGCCGCCTGCGTTGAAAGACCATCCTCCGTGATAGTTGACGCCTTGACCTCTAGCTCCGCACATCTGTATGCTATTTTCATCGCGGCGGCTCCATGATAAAACGCAGCGGCAACGATGATCACGACCGAAATACAACTCGATTTAAGCGACCTGGAAGAACACACTGCTTCAACGATGGCGATGACCAGTCCGGATAATATCAATTGCACAACATGCGAGATATCCTTAGTTGACAAATGTTTGACTTCGCCTTGCGAGGTCGTATAGGTCAAAGGATGAATCAAGTGATTAACGAGAGAACCAACTAACATATATCACCAGATGTATACCCAAGGAATTTCAAAATTTGGTTTTTGACAAAGCTAGCGCCCCAGATTTGCAGCAGGCGCAGCCGACGCGGAAGCAGGCCATGTGCAAGCACATGGTCGATGGACGCGGCTACAAATATGGGAATGCTAGCGCAATCAAAAACCAAATTTTGAAGTTCCTTGGGTATAAGAAGTTTCTAAAATTGAAGCATTCTAAAATTCCCTCTTTAGCCTGTCAATATATGATTTGAACCTTGAAAAAGACCGCTTGCTCTTAGAACAAGCGATCGATGTGAATGATTAGCGGTTGTTATAGACAGATCTACTGTACTTCGCGAGTGTGTATGCACCGACGCAAGCTAAAAACAGAACCAAGCATCTACAAAAGACTATAGCATATTTTATGCTGCTGGGGAATCCTGTCGATACCTTTCTTTTCCCGGTAGGGATGGCTACTTTTGAATGCTCAGACTCGCAAATTTCGAGGTTTTTTTGAATCTCCTCTCGACCTTTGTAATCTTCGGGTAGCAAAGTCAGCAGTTTTGTGAATAAATCGACCAAGGACTCTAAAAATTGCGGTTGCAATTCTTCGGGGCATCCACTCCTATTAGAAAAGCTTTCATTCAGCCGAGTTTCCGCCTTTTTAAGAGGGTCGTCTCGCTCTGGAGAGTTCTTGCTTAAGGTGCTGACATACTTTAACTCGCAAGAGATGGCAGCGAGTGACCTGAATCCATCCGGAGTCACCTTAATCTGAGAAGCTTCGCGGTATAATCGTCTTGCTTTGCGAGGTTTCAGTCTCTGAACACAACGGTCGGCTTCTCTGACCCTATCATCAAAAAGGTCTATCAGAAGGATCTGTTTCGTGTACTCACTTATTTTTTTATTAATCTCTTCTATGTCTTTTTTGTTGTACTCTGGATGCAAAAACGGCAACAGGAGCCTATAACACGTTCTGAGTTCCAAAAAGGCTTTTGACTTTTGTCCATCATCCAAGCCATTCCAGTTGGCAGTATTATCATTAACGGCGGTAAGAGCCGCTAGTGCTTCGGTTGAATGCACTGAACTTCTGGTTGCATAACCAATTCCCAATAGGCAATGGGTTGCAAGCAAGGAGTCTTTGCCGAGCTTAACAGTCTTCAACATATTAAGAATCTCGCTAAAAATTATATTTGCGGCGAAGTATTCTTCTGTCTCGAGGAATTCATAAGCTTTAGCTAAATTAACAAGAAAATCATAACTTGGAGGTTGTGCAGCGACTAACTGTACTGTTTGTTGTGAATCGGGAGATGAAGAAGGTCCTAGTCGTTCATTTGCAACGGCCTTGATTCTCTGAGGAAGAGATATTTTGGTATATAGAAAGCATGAAGGTACGGGGGCTTTAGCATAGGTCGCTGGCGTAGTAGCTGTAGACATAGAGACTCCTGGTTAAAAACTTGCCCAGGCACTTTACACTAGGCAGGAATTTCTTACATCACCGAAAGAAGGCTTGAACATCTTGAAAAATATCTGAGAAATCGACGAAACTCACTTCAATGAAAAACCGGTTTGAAATGATTTTAAATTTGATGAAACCGCATGGGCCCATTACCGGACGAGCGATGTTTGGAGGCTATGGGTATTATCATGACAAGATCATCTTTGCTGTCCTTGTTGGAGAAACGCTATATTTTCGCATCGGCGCCACTAACGAAAAAGATTATGAGCCTTATGCATCAGAACCTTTTGTTTATGATGGCAAAAATCGACCGATCGTTATGCCATATCTAACACTGCCAGAGAAAATCCTGCACAATTCCAAACTTCTCCCTCAGTGGATTGAAAAAGCACGAGATGCCTCTCTTCTCAGCCGGACCAAACGGAAGTGATACATTAAATGCTTAACTCGGCCAAAGCAAATCCATAGATCAATCCTTCAATCGCCTTAAAATGTTTGTCATACGAGCAAAGAACACAGCCATTCTCTAATGCCTGCGCAGCAATCCACATATCATTCGATGGAATGGGATGGCCTTTATTTTTTAGACCTGAATAAATTTGGGCGTAAAATTTAGCTGTATCTGGAGTTATCGAAAGCACTCGTATTCGAGAAGATTGCAAAAATTGTTGTAATTCATTGAGATTTTTTGTCGTTCTATTCCCGCACTCAAAACCACCTAATAATTCACCAAGAACAATCGGGCTTATTGCAAGAATTTCAGCATGTTGAATCACTTCTAGGATCGAAGGATCTCCTCTTCTAAAAGCCACATAAGCATTGGTATCAATTAAAATTGGCCTCATGACCATAACTCCTTATCAATCTTCTCTAAATGCTTGATACTCTCTTCAAAACTTTTTTCTTCCGCTGCAGACCATGAACCAGCCAGATGATCTAAATCATGATAGGTAGTTTTTTTATGTGAAAATCCAAGCCCTTTCTCGATCATTTTCAAAATCAGAACATTCACACTTGTACGCAGTCTTTTTGCTTCTTGTTTTAATAGCGCCATGACTTCTTCGGGAATTCCTCTTAAATTGAAATTATATGCGGACATATGGTACCTCAAATTGATACCCTTATGATATCATTTATTAGTATCACATACAACAAAAGATTGCAACTTGCTCACATTGAATCTGTTAAAACATGTTATGCCCCTTAGATTTTAGATTTTTTGCAAGACTTTGACCCTATCTTGAATCAGACTTGCCTACCGATATCCTTTAACAATCAACAGCAATTTCCCTTGCATCTTCCTCTAAACTTAAGGTACAAATAAGCTGTGAGAAAACACTTTCTGACTGGCCTTGTGATCTTGCTTCCGATTGCAATTACCATTGCTGTCGTCGGGTCCCTTATTAATTTTTTTACAGGGCCGTTTGTCAAAGGCGTTACCTCGTTTTTGCAAAATACAAATTTCGCCAATCAAGGCTTCTTATTCCTGTCGCATGAGCAAGCCGTTCTCTATCTCAGCAAGCTCTTGATCTTGGTCATGCTCTTTTTCGTGATCATCTTTCTTGGGATGCTGACCCGCTGGTATGTCATTCGGAGCCTTCTCAATATCGGCGACCGTCTTTTACACCGCATTCCTGTCGTCAGCACTGTATATAAGACAACCAAAGAGATCATCAAGACCCTTTTTCATAAAGACGCTACCGCTTTCAAGCAAGTCGTGCTAGTGCCTTTTCCTCGGAAAGACATCTTTGCTCTTGGATTGATCTCTGGCGAAGCTCCGACCATCTGCAACACCTCTTCGGGTGAAAACCTCGTTTCTGTGCTGGTTCCCACAACGCCAAACCCCACCAGCGGCTTTTTGCTTCTCTTTAAACAAGCGGACCTGATTTATCTCGATATGAAGCCCGAAGACGCCATCAAATACATCATCTCGTGCGGTTCTATCGTTCCACAAGAGAGGACTCTTGGATGAGAAAATATTTCACGACCGGGTTGATCATTCTCCTTCCTTTTGGCTTAACGGTGTGGATTGTCAACTATCTGTTCGATCTTTTCACAAATCCTTTATTCAATATTCTAGAAAAACTCACACTCCGGTTTGAGGCGGCGCAAGGCTTAAACCAACTTCACCACGAAACCGTTGTGACGTTCTTAAGCCGTATCGTAGCGCTGATTCTAACCTTCTTTTTCATCATTGCGTTGGGATACCTTGCCCGGAAGTTCTTCTTTAAAGCAGCCCTCAAATTCACGAATGAAACGATTTTCAAGATCCCCGTTGTCGGCTCCATCTACCGGCTGACGAAAGATCTGACAAAAGCCATGCTCTCGACTGACCAAAAGACGTTTAAAGAGACGGTCTTAGTTCCCTTCCCCTCGTCGGAAACTTTTTCCGTCGGTTTTGTCACCAGCGATGTCCCCGAAGTTTTGAAAAAAGTGATCCCCGGCGCCGATGTGACTGTCTTCGTCCCGACAGCCCCCCATCCGATTTCCGGCTACGTCCTCTTTTGCGCTAAATCGGCCACTCACTCCATTGACATTTCCGTGGAGGAGACGTTTAAATTTCTCCTCTCCTGCGGAGTCATCCAACCCGGGCAATCAGCTCCCCCACCTCTATGAACATCATTTTCTTCCCTGTCAAAGACACTCCTTCCAAGCTGGCTAAGCTCTGTCAGCTAGCTCAGCACCATCTGGCCAAAAAAGAGCCCCTCCTCTTTCTAGTTCCCGACAAAACATCTTTTGATTTTCTGGACAAGCTGCTTTGGAGCGGAGACAACTTCTTACCACATCCCACCTCTTTAATCACCCTCTCGCTCGATCCGCTTCCGTTTGCTTCAATCTTCAACCTCCGTCCTTCAGCTCTTCTAGAAGGGCCTAAAACCCTCTATGAGTTCGAAGATCACACCTCTGCTGAAAAATTTCAGTTATCAAAACATCGGTATCAAATGTACCGCGATCAAAATTTTCCTATTATCGTTGAGATCTAGAGTTCTTAGAGTTTTTCTTGAAACTTTGCGTTAGATTTGTTAAAGTTTAACCTTTTAACGGAGATTATTCATGGTACGCATCAGTAAGCAAGCCGAGCGGCGAGCAAAATGCCCCCACCGCCCCCGTCCTCCTGCCCTAAAGACAGGACCGAAAAAAGATAACTTGGATAAAGGCTACAAAGAACACACCAGTGTCATTGAAGACGTCCAACTGGCTCAAAAAATCTTTATCCCAAAGAAAATAGGTTAACGCAATGACAAGACATCGAAGCTACGGAAGAGCGAGTAAATCTGCAAAAAAAAGAAACGTCCTGAAGCGTTATGAGCGGATCGACGTTCTACGTAAAGTCGGAAGATGGAAAGACGGCGAAAACACCAAAGTCACAGGCCTCCCCAAAACCCCTGCTGTCGCATAAAAATTTACAACCGCCAGTCGAATCTCCGCATCGATTGCTCTTCTGTGAGGAAACTCATCTTGTTTTTCCTTCAGCAGAAGAAAATTTCAAATCAAGGCGTCGCCATCTATTTCGTCGGTATCCGTAAGATCACCCAGCTCCACGCTCAATACTTTAACGACCCGACCCCAACTGACTGCATCACTTTCCCATTGAATGATCAGCTTCTCGGAGAGATTTTCGTCTGTCCCAAAGCTGCCCTGGACTACAATCCCAAAAAGCCCTATGAAGAGACTACGCTTTATATCATCCATGGCCTCTTGCATCTTTTAGGCTATGACGATATCGATAACAAAAAGAGAGCTCGCATGCGCCGGGAAGAAAAACGGCTCATCGCTCTGGCAAAAAAACACCGGTGTATACTGCGGTCGGCTTGAAAATGTGAATTTAGGCTAGCGTGAAAGCTCTCGGGGCTTCGCGATCGTAAAGCGCGCTGTATTAATGAAATACAGCTAGCTTTACGATCGCGGAGCCGCGAGGCTTTGACGCAGCCCAAATTCACATTTTCAAGCCGACCGCAGTATATGATCAAGGAAGGTCCATGAAGGTTTTAATCGCCCTGATTTTTATGATGAGCGCAGCCATCGTGACAGGGATGACAACAGCTCTCTTGCAACTGGGCCGCCTCCGCTCGAAAGAAGAATTTAAAAAGATCCCCACCCTCTTTTTCTTCCAGCACTTCCTCCGGCCCCTCTTTGGCCGCCGCAAATGGGAAGGCCTCTTCTTCACGCTGAGCTTTAGCAAACACGTTCTCCATCTCTGCTACGGCGTTGTCACGATCTTTCTCCTACTCATCCAGCCGCCTTTTAATAATGCGCTCCGGCTTTTTGAAACCCACAACTATGCCTTCGACGGCCTCTGGGTGCTTGCCATCGGTGCCATCATCATCACTCTTTCCCTCATTTCCGACATGCTGATGAAGTTTTTAGCCACTGCAGCCCCTGTTTTCTCTTTGCGGCTCTTCGCTCCAATTACCTCCGTTTTTCTAACTTTTTTTGCCCCGTTGACGGCGCTTTTCATGAAAATGCTCCAAGCCTTTTTTCCTGAAACCCAAAAAGAGATCGCCTCTCCTTCCATCCGGGATAAAATTCTGGAAGTCCTCTATGAATCGGAACTTTCGACCCACCTCGATCCCCAAGAACGAAAGCTCATCCTTTCTGTTGCCAACTTTAAAGAAAGAAATGTCCGCGAAGTCATGGTCCCCCGCATCGATGTGATCTGCATCTCTGAAGATGCTACCATCCGAGAAGCCGCCGAAATTTTTCTCAAAGAACGGTACAGCCGCCTTCCCGTGTTTCAAGATAACATCGACCATATTGTCGGTGTCCTTCTCTATAAAGACGTCCTTTCCGCCTATGCTAATACCGAGCAAAAAGCGTCGATCACCTCTCTGATCAAACCTGTTGTCTACACTCCTGAGACCAAAAAGATCGCTCAACTCCTTCAAGAATTCCGGAGCAAACAAATCCATTTGGCCATCGTTGTCGATGAGTACGGCGGCACCGAAGGCATTATCACGATCGAAGATATCCTAGAAGAACTTGTCGGAGAAATTGCAGATGAAGACGATGTCGATCAAGAAATGCTCTATTCCGTCCTTCCTTCAGGAGGCTGGATTGTCGATGCCCGGATGAACATTTTAGATATCGAAAAAGAACTCGCCATCCAAATCCCTCAAAGCCCCGAATACGATACCCTCGGCGGCTACGTCTACCACCGCGCTGGAGCAATCCCAGCAAAAGGCTGGCGCTTGCACCATGACGATTTTGACTTGGAAATTTTAAGCTCCGACGACCGTTCAATCGAAAAGGTGCGGATTATGCCGCACCTGAATGAGGATGTTTAAGTTTTTGCTGAAATGTCATTTGTCTGAGTCTGATAAAATAAATGACTGCTGCAGTACAGCAAGCTCCAGATGGAATTAACCAGAAAAGATCCGGGGAAGCATTGCCCAGATGAATGGCTAGATAGGTAGGGATACATCCCGTGATCCACGATGAACCGGCAAAACACATCTGAAAGACCGTATCTTGATAAGCGCTGAGCAATCCAAATCCAATTAAATTGATCCCCTCCATTAAAAATAGGAGCCAAATCCAGTGGCAGGATAAGATCAAAGCCTCTCTAAGATCTGGGGAAATCTCTTGCTTGATAAAGAGGGCAACAACACTCTCAGGGAAGAGCATAAGAGGAATAGCAACCACGACTCCCATTAGCCATAAGAATAAAGAGGCAGAGCGAACCGCTTTCCAGATCAAAGGCAATTTTGACCCAATGAGATAAGCTCCAATGGTGGTTAAAGCTTGAGACAGCCCTTCATTCGAGCAATAAAGAAACATCTGCAGTGTTCCTCCAAACGCTAATACGGCGGCATAATTCTCACTTTTACCAATCATGAGTTTGGTCATGACAATCCAAGCGCCCAATTGGATCATCTTAGCGGCAGTCCGAGGCAGACCCACACGCAAATAGGAACAAAAAGAACCCCATTTTAAAGCAATTTGATGGGTACCATAAGTTAAATGATACTTAGAACTCAAGAAATCCAATAGAAGGCTGCCGCAGAAGAAAAACTGCGCGATAACGGCCGATACAACACTCCCAAAAGCTCCCAGGGGAGGCAGCCAACCTGGAACTCCAAAAACCAAAGGAAAATCCAAGAGAATATGCAGACCATGGCTTAAGAAGCTTGTCAACAAAACTCTCTTGGTTTTACCCTGACCTAAGTAGAACGCAGAAAGAGCCGACCCGAGGGGAAACAGAAAATTCACAGCCATCAATAAACGGAAACAGCTCTGGCCCTCTTGCAAAGCTGTCTGATTAAAAAAAAGCCTTCCGATCGGCTCACTCAAGGGCCACGTGATCACCATGCTCAAAAGAGAGAACCAAATCATCTGCCAAACACAAGGCCCGATTTTCTCTAATTGACCGGCTCCCTTGTACTGTCCGACAAAAGCTTGCGTCATAGAGGCAGCTCGAATAATCGGAATCTGGAAAAGCTGGCTTAACCAAAGGGCTGTGATGCCAACTTCTAACCCTTCGAAGGAAGCATGTGCCAAAATTAAACGATCGCAAAACCCCATTAAGCTGGCAGAAAATAAAACAAAGATGAAAGAAAAGGATAATTTAGCAATTTCTCGCAAACTTGCAGGTTCATACTGAGTGAGCCGCTCAGGAAAAGACATTGATCAAGCACTCAATTGCAACGAAGCGGGTTTTAAAGCCAATCCTTTTCCCTTTAATTTGTACCGCAATAGGTTATCAACAGATGAGAAGATAGTATTGGTGCAATTGCGATACCCCTGCTTATGATGATCGTCGACGGCTCTAAAAGGAATCTGTTTGATGCCCTGCTTGGCGGTAACATAAGATAGCAGGTACCATGAATTTGCAGTTTCACTAAGGATGTAAGTAAATGGTTGTTGATCCGCTAAAAGAAACGAAATCTCTGCATCGGACAGCTTTCCTTCCCAAACAGGATGCCCTTCAATTTCAGTCATTTTCATACCTATCTCCTTGGATTAAGATCTGTAAACGGTTATTTTTTCGATGTTCTGCGGCTTCTTTTTTATTCTGACATATTTAAAATCAATGTTTCCATTTTGTGAGACTACTGTTCCTTCGATAGATTCAGCTCGGCTAAAAAGCTGTGCCTCATAAGCAATCGGGATCACGGGCATTTGATCAATTAAAATCGCTTCAGCTGCATTCATAAGACCTTTTTTCTTTTTCAGGTCCATTTCCCGTATCACTTGGTCGAGCAACTGCTGATACCGAGCATCTTCCCACTTTGAGAGATTCATTTCTTCGGTCGAGTCTTTAAAAGCATTCAACGTGTAAAGGGGATCGTCGACACAATTCCTCCACATCATCAATCCCAGCTGATAGTTTCCTTTTGTCATTTTAGTGAAAAGATCTCGAAAATCACACTCTTCCGTATAAATAGTGATGCCTAACACGTCTTGCCATTGAGAGACAATGGCCTCGGCCATGGCCCTTCTCACTTCATTATTGGCATGAATGAGTGTTAAAGAAGGCCATTTGTTTCGGTCAACGCCCAATTCTTGCAAGGCCTCCTCAAAAAGGATCTTCGCTTTTTTACGCTGCTTAGATGTGAAAGGCGCTGACCGCCCAGCATAAATTAACGGAAGAGGACTAAAAGCGGGTGTCCGATCCTGAGCTGATCTGATAATCGCTTGCCGATCTAGAGCATAAGCTAAAGCTAATCTTAATTTAACAGAGTGGAGAGGACCATGCTGGACATTACAAACACACCAAGAAGCCACGGAGGATGATAATTTCTCAATAGGTCTTGGGCACTGCTGTGAGAAGAAGAGTTCCCAGGGTCTCGAAGGTCGGCCTAACCAATCGATTTCACCTTTTGAGTACATTTCTAAAGCTTTTCGGGCAGTTGATTGAAAAATTTGAATCCGATTAAGCCCAACAGCAAGAGCATCCCAGTAGGCTGCATTTTTTTGTAACATATACATTTTTCGGGAGTTCATAGACTCTAGGTAGAAAGGTCCGTTGCAGACATAGTCTTTACCTGTCTGAAGAGGCCAATTGGGATGGACACAATCGACACGATGATTGACGGGCGAATAGAGGGGATTTGCAGTCAGCTCTAAAAAATAACTACAGGGGTGCTCAAGTTCTACAACCAGCGTTTGATCCGTCGGGGCATAAATTCCCACTTCATCAAGAGAAATTTTTCCCTCTTTAGCTAACTTGGCATTTTTTATTGCGTAGAAAAGATAGGCAAAAGGTGTGGTAAAGGAGGGAGACAAGATTTTTTTCCAGGCATAGCTAAAATCGTGTGCCGTCACAGGCTCGCCGTTATTCCAGAAAGATTCTCTGAGTGTAAACGTGTACCGCAGCCCCTCATTTGAAATAGTAACACTTTTGGCTGCTGCCAAAGCCGGTTTTCCGTCTTGATCAATCCGTGCAAGGCCTTCAAAAAGCATTTTAAGAAAAACAGCGGACACTTCATCTCCTCCAAGCCTCGGATCTAATGAAACAGGCAAATCTTGGATATCGAGACGTAAAAGGTGCGTGTTTTGCCTTTCGGCGGTCCATTTTTCTAATGTTTGGCGCAAAATTTCGATGAAAAGCTGATTTTTCTTAGGATGAGACCGAATAATATAACCGAGCACCAGCCCATCATACCGTTTGACAGCTGCCCATGCATTGATTTCATGGAACATTTTGGCTTCGATAAGGGTATGAGTAAGCCGTTCTTGGAAGGACGTGTCTTTAAGCCGTACAATGGCAAAAAGCAAATCTTCTTTTTCTTGTGTATGTAAAAGGGTGCTCTCCTCTTTAGGGAGAGAGTCGGAGAGAATTTTCAGGAAAAGCTGGAATAGACAGGTTATAGAAGAAAGGGGAAGGATCGCTTGCATTTCCGGAGGATTTAAAGCATGAAAAAAATCCTCGAGGAGCTCAGAGTCTTCCTTTTGAAAATGGTGCTTAAACTGAGAGTAGAGCTCTAACTGTTTAGCAAAAATCCCTCCGTTATAATCTCGAATTTCTCCTAAAGCTTTTGTCAGAAGAGAATAGACATGCTGCCTGGCCTTATAAAGATTCAAAGAAGAGTCCGAGCGCAGAAGAAAGGAGGTTTTGGGAATATGCAACCGGAAAACAGCCGCTTCCTTAGTTTTTTTGCCAAGATAGCCAATGACCGAACTTTTTTCAGGAACGTACTCAAATTCTTCTTCTAAAGTCTGAAAATAGGAGGCGAGTGGCTTTGATGCTTTTTTCACTACCCGAATAGCGATAATGCGAAAGATGAGATTTTTTCCCGAAGATCCTTCGAAGGAAATCATCACTTGCGGAATTTCATGGGGAGCTTGTGGTTCTTTATTGAGCAAATAAATGCTCTTCATGACCTCTTCAACATCACAATTGCCAAAAATTGAGGGACTTAAAGTCTCAACACTTTTTTTAAGTTCCAGATTTAACTGTTGTTTAAGTAAAGCCCTTTCTGTCAGAGAAAATGGAGTGTCGTTCGTCTTTTCAATTTCAAGATAGAGCAAACGCAACGAAGTCTGTGGTTTTTGAAAGGCCAAAAAAGACTCTTTGATTGCATTGGTCCAAGGAATCAGCTTTTGAACGGCTAAGAGAATATGATGAGCCTCAAACCGCTCGTAAGGGCTTGGAAGGCTAATGGCAATAGCAATCCCTATCACTTGCTTGTAGCTAAAAGGAAACTGTAAACGAGTCGGCAGCAAGCGCATATCTAAATGTAACTCTTGCGGAGCAAGAGGAGCTTTGCGCATTAGCTTCTTTCTCATCACATACAAGCTAGAAAGTAAACGCAATTGATGCCGCATTGATCGATGGTTTCTGAATTCTCTTTCCGAAATGCCCAAAAAATGTTGGTAATCTTGGATTAAGTCTTTCTCAAGATCATCGGGCCAGCGATGCAATAGTTGTATGATTGCTTCATGAAAATAGAGCTCTTCTTTGGAAGCGGCGTTGCTGAGCTTTAGCAAAATTTCTGCCTGTCTAGGTGAGGCAAGATAGAGAGCTATTTCTTTTAAAATAAAGGGAATATGATCGTTAATTTTTTCAATGTCCTTTTCTCTTGTAGTTTCAAAGAGAAACTTCGCCATTAAAAAACTTTGATCTGGATATTTTTCTAGTGTAAAACGTCTTCGTGTAAAAGACCGCAGGTGTAAGTTGTCAGAAAGAAGCCAAATTCTGATAAGATCGAACAAGAAGAGATCGAGTTTCTGTGAAGGGTGGTTATAAGAAACAATTGTAAGTAAAGAACATCCGGAGATAACAGAATTTTCACACACAGCCGTTGGTAGCTTTTCCTCAGCCCAAGAAAGCAAATCTTCTTCATCTTCGAAGCGAGCTTCGAAAGGAAAAAATGCTTCTAACAAATCCCCCTCTTGCTCATCGAAAATGTCGTCTACGATCTGAGAACTCCAAGGCTTTTCCATCATTAGACCTCTTTCGAAATTTAGGGTTCCTCGATTTTTCGGATTATTTTGACCGATTTTCAACTTTTTTTACAGGGGTCATATACGAAAGCTGATATGACCCCTGTAAAAAAAGCTGAAAACCGGCTCAAAAGAACCGAAAAATCGATCAAAATTTTATTGATCAACACCCTCTAAGTTTCGAAAGAGGTCTATTGTTGACCAATCGTATAGAGACAGCGGGCAATGGTGTCGAGCATGCCAGCAGGCTTGACCTTATCAGGGTTTGCGGCCGGCCCTACTGTTTCAAACGCAAATTCCTTCGGCAGAATAGCTTCTGCAATCAGCTGCTGGTAAACACAAAACGGTTGGTTGGAGACCATAAAACAGACCCCCGGCTTAGGCTTGCTGGCAAGCCAGAGTTTAAATGTATCGGCTGTGGTGGGACGTTGAGCGGGGACTCCCAAGACAGTAATCATCGGGCAATTAAACTGGGTCCAGGGGACCTGCTTGCGCAAAGGGCTGGCTTTCCATAGAGAGGCTAAGGCCTCCCCTTCCGTCTGACACCCCTCGGGAGCAATCTCGATTTTTAGGTCCAAAGGCCGCGCGCCAGACAGTAAGATCACCTGTTTAAACCGGACTCCCGACTGGGCGATTTTCTCCAAAAAACCGATCCGTTTTTTCATTGGCGCTACAGTCGCGCCTAAAATCACGGCATAATCATACTCCTTTTTTGCCGGCATGATTTCTGTGAAAAACCGAGTCTTTGAGCAATAGTCCATGACGGCTTTACTTTGGATTTCGGAGAGGTTATTTTCGATGTGCCAACGTTCTTTGCCGGCAGGTCTTCTCCATGTTTTTTGAGTTTCTTTAATCATCGATGGCAACGTCCCGTCATGAGGGACTCCCATCACTTGGAGAAGCTGTTTTAAATCGTCATTGACAAATGAAGATGACATCGATGCACAGATTGTACTCAGTAATAAAACAAAGCAACATAATAATCTCTTCATACGCCCTCTTTCTTAAAATTCAAGGATCACTTATATACCCAAATAAACTCAAAAGTTGGTTTTTGACTGCGTCGGCTTGTCACTGCCTTTGAACCCGCCTGCATCGCTCAACTTATTCAAGTTGAGCTGCTTCGGCGTCGGCTGCGTCTGGTTCAAATTCAGGACGCCTCCTTGTCAAATTCCCAACTTTTGAATTCATTTGGGTATAGAAACATTTAACGATGTCAAATATTGCGATCCCACTCCATTCTTTCGCAAGGAAAAAGAAAATCCTTATACTCATCAGCCGCGGAGGCGGGGGGCATAAAACAGCGGGAGACTCTCTCAAACAGATCTTAGGCACCGATTATGAAGTCGAGATCAATCCCGTTTTAGCAGATATCTTAGGCACGATCGATCCGATGAATCTGATTACACGCGGACGGTTTACCGGCGAAGATTTGTATAATATCTTACTTAAAAGTCATTGGAATCGCGTCCTGCAATGGATGGTGAGTTTTGGCCCGAAGTGCATCAAGCCGCAAACCATTGAAAAGGCGTTTGAAAAATATCTCCGGTCGCAAGTTCAGCCGCCGGATCTCATTATTTCTCCAACCCCTTATATCAATTACGGTGTTGCCTGCGCAGCCCACAGGTGGGATATTCCATTTATCATTATTCCGACAGATCTCGACGGCTCGACTTTTCTACATAGGTTTCCAAAACATCCGACCCATCACCGTTTCAAAGTCGCCCTTGCTTATGACGATCCCCTCATCAGAAAAAAAACATTACAGAAAGTCGCTTTTACAGATGATCAGTTGACGGTCACGGGATTTCCAGTCCGTCCTGCCTGCCTAAAGAAATATTCTACCGAAGAACTCGAAGTGATCCGCGCTAAATTCAACCTCTTCGAGTCTCACAAAATCGTCACTCTGATCATGGGAGCTGTCGGCGGCAATATGCTTTTCGACCATGTCAAAGTCCTCAGCAAGTTAGATCCTCGAGAACATCAGCTCCACCTGCAGATGAACATCTGTGTCGGGCATAATCAGAAAATGGGCAACAAGATTAGAAACTTCCTATTAGACCAAGGCGCTAAGTTCTTAGGCCGGCATACGTTCTTACTCCCCACAGGGCTAGTCATGCACATACGAGGCTATACCAAAGATCTCATCGAGCTCATGGCGGCTTCCGATCTAATCATCTCCAAAACCGGCTCATGCACTGTTAACGAAGCGATCTATCTCGAAAAAAAGCTCCTCTTAGATAATACGTACAACTCCAGCGCCCGGTATCTCTGGTGGGAAAATTTTAATATCCCGTTCGTCCAAAGACACCGTCTAGGCTATTCGTTTTCAGATAATCAGCAGCTCTTGATGCTAATCCCCTCTTTCTTAAAGTATCCTGAAAAACCCCAGCAAAAACTCGAACTGCCTAACTTTGAGGAGAACATCCTGAAAGTCGTCCGGCAAATGATCGGCTAAGAGGGTGTTTTCATTCAAAAATTTTAAAAGTCTTTAATTCAGCTCTGACTTGAGCTGGATTTTTACAGACAATCCCCTCAATTCCCAGCTCTTTAGCCCCGCGGATATTCATTTCAAGATCGTCGATAAACACCGACTCAGAAGCTTTGATCTGATACGTGGTCATCAATGCCTGATAGATTTGCGGCTGAGGCTTGATCGCTTTCACTTGGTAGGAATAGACTTGTCCATCAAAAACCTCAAAAAAGTCATGGAGAGCTCTAAGCTCTTCATGCAGCTCTTTCGGCATATTCGACAAGATATAGATTTTATAGCCCTTACTTCTCACTTCATGGACCGTTTGGATCATTTCAGGAATTGGCTTCAAAAAGGGAGCGATCCTGCTGACACAAGAAGCAAAAACCTCTTTATCATAATGCGCGGGAAGCTTCTCAATCAGCTCTGCCCTAGTGAGCAACCCACCATCGTGCGTTGCCCATAATAACGAATGAAAAATATCCCTGAAATGGAATGGAAGGTCGAGTTCCTTCAGAAACTGCTGAGGATTCCATTCGAGAAGGACATTTCCCAGATCAAAGATGATATTTTTATATGCCATGGGAAGCCATTATATAATATTCTCGAGTTTTTGGTGTTCAATTTTTCAACTAAAGCTGAAAATCAATATTAAGATCGTTAGGAAAGAACCAAGGCAATCGCATGAAGAATTTTGATGACAACTTTTTCATAGAGGGTTGAAGATTGGCGGACTAGCAGATTGATCTCCGACAAAATGGAACGCTCTCTATGAAAAAACTGACAACAAAATTCTTCATGCGATTGCCCTGAGGAAAGGACTGCTTTGTTAAAAGGAGTCCATCCTGTTTTGCTCACCCAGCTACTGCACGAGGATCTTGAAGATGAGCTTCATGAACTGGAACAGCTGGACGAGATGACAGCAGCCGACGTAGATTCTCCTGGTAGATCTCTTCCCAGCGTCTTTCTCTTACCTGCAGCATCTCATCCTCATTATTGGGTTGAGATATAGGTGGATCTAAACGGGGAAGAGGTGCGTTGTCAATATGACTCTGGTAAGAAGACGGTGGATCTTTACATAGAAATCCCAATGCCAAAACCATCATAAATGCACAGCCGCTTAGAGTTGGAGACACTATGCTAAGTAATGGGATTGCAGCTCCACCTGCAAGAGCAATTGCAACTTTGTATTTGGTTGCCAATTCGGTCTTAGAGACAATCGATGCAACAGCAACTATTGAGAAAAAACAATAACCGATACACAACATTGTGGCGCTATCAACTATAGCGGCATTTAAAGGCTTCGCTCTGTCAGGGAGGTCGGGCGTTATATTCCTTTCTCGCCGGGCGCTCTCACTGATGCGAGCTATGTAGGCGGATCCGATTTTTTCGATTTCTTGCTGAGTATAAATATGCGGTTGCCACTTTTGAAGAACTAGCGGTGGGAACTTGTTTTCAGGCATGGGGGGAAATCTACTAAGAGAAGGTAACGGATTGGTCATAAGAGTCCTAACTTTCTGAACGGTTATTGTGCAGATCTGTTTTTATTAAGACCAGTGGTATCTCGAGCTTGACTATATAAAAACAGGCTCGTAAATTATACGGTCATTATGAGTGGTTATACAGCTCCAGTTAAAGGAAATGACCCAGCTGTTGTCAATATTATCAATAGCTATGTGAATCAGTATTACTCATCTCTGGGAAATCTAAAACAGATGGAGCAAATCCTGGAGAAATTAGAGAGTCAAAAACCTCACCTGTATCGAATTCCTTATTACGAACAAAACTATCGAAAAGTTCTAGATCAATATCAAAAAGCAGCTGTACAACTAAAAAATGACGCAGAAATTCTCGCAATAAAATCAAATCATAGTTACAGGCAATTATACCGTTCGCAAAAGAGCATTAGTAGCTCCAGCGTCCAGTTCTTAAAAGAAATACACACAGAATCCGAAAAAAAATCCAAAACCGATTATCTAGCCGGGATACCTAATAAACGAAAAGAAAGCGAAAGGAGAGAAAACGAAGCGAGGACAATCCTTCAACGTCAAGAAGCGGCTGCGAAAGAATATTCTGAAATCGATAAAACTTTTCCAACTCAACGAGATCAACTTTTTAAAGAGAATCATGCCGAACACTTACGCCTCTCAACCCTTTATCTTTACAAACTGCTACAAAATAAGGATGAAAAAGGAGCAATAACCTTCGGAACAGCATGGATGCAAACTCTTCCTAAAGAAGCCCCTTGGAATCAAGTTGAGATCATAACCGTTAAGATGCTGCGTACAACACAAAATCATGAGGATTTAAAAGAATTCCGCGCCGCTTTTGAGCAGCGACTAAGAGATCAATTTCTTAACGACAGCCCTGCTGAATATTTACGTCTATCGATGCTCTATTATCGCGAACTGCTAAGCAATAAGGATGAAAAAGGGGCGTTAGCCTTCGGAACAACATGGATGCAAACCCTTCCCAAAGAAGCCTCTTTAGAACACGTTGAGGACATGGCCGGTAGGGTACTGAGTACAACACAAAATTCTGAAGAATTAAGAGAATTCCGTGTTGCTTTTGAAGGATGGCTAAGAGAAAAACTTCTTAAAGAGAATTCTGCTGAGTACTTGCGCCTCTCAACCCTTTATCATCAAACCCTTTGGGCAAATAAAGATGAAAAAAGTGCATTAGCCTTCGGAACAACATGGATGCAAACCCTTCCCAAAGAAGCCTCTTTAGAACAAATTGAGGGCATGGCCGGTAGGGTATTGAGTACAACACAAAGCCCTGAAGAGTTAAAAGAATTTTGTGCCGCTTTTGAAGCGTGGCTAAGCGAAAAACTTCTTAAAGAGAATTCTGCTGAATATTTGCGCCTCTCAACCCTCTATCATCAAACCCTTTGGGCAAATAAAGATGAAAAAGCTGCAATAGCCTTTGGAACAGCATGGATGCAAACC